>Ga0326597_10002086_pt1 | contig 30526 bp, 29 predicted proteins | sample RVTome_12_FD_203789 | JGI IMG/M metagenome (GOLD analysis project Ga0326597, IMG submission 203789) | Soil microbial communities from uranium-contaminated site in the Upper Colorado River Basin, Wyoming, United States - RVT100D185 | ecosystem: Environmental > Terrestrial > Soil > Contaminated >...
CTTCTCCAAGCGCATCCCACAACGAACGAACCATGGCGAATCACTCCCCTTCACGTGATTCGCTATCAGAATCGCTTTCCACCCTGCCGTCAGCAACCATCACCTGCGGTTCATTGAATCACCCTGGTCCGGTGGCTGTCATATTGTCTTAACATGACGCGGGCACTATATTGGTCGCATTGAAAGTGCGCTTGTGCCGACACGGCCGAAACCGGCCAGGCGCCAGTTCGTCAAAGGACACGTCCGCTTGCACCATCTGATGCGACGAGGCCGCCCATCCTGACATCCAGCACCAGCACGACCGGTGCCCATCCAGGCGCCGGGAACGGCAGAGATGTGCCGTGCGCAATCTCCGCGGAAATTCTCAAGGACCACATCTTGCGCATACTCGACGACGCCAAGGCCGAAGGCATCGTGCTCATCGATCTGGCGGGACGGAGCCCGATGGCCGACTACATGGTCATCGCCACCGGGCGCTCCGACCGTCATGTCGGTGCCATCGCCGAGCAGCTGCGCACCAAGCTGAAGCCGTTGGGCGTCGAAGGCATCCGCCTCGAGGGTCTGCCCAATTGCGACTGGGTTCTGGTCGATGCCGGCGACGTCATCGTCCATGTGTTCAGACCCGAAGTCCGCAGCTTCTACAATCTGGAGAAGATGTGGTCGCCCGAGGCGCCGCGCGAGCCCGTTCTCGCCTAGCGCGTGATCCCGAAAAGTGCGGACGACTTTTCGGACGGGATCATGCGCAATCGAGGAACTGGTGGTCCGATTCCGACATTTGCCCGCTCTGGCAGCCCTTGCCCGAGCAAATGTCGCAGTCATCGGGACCACTCGTAAGTTTGTGATTCCAGTGGAGCTTTCGAATTTGACCCTTGAGCGCGAACCTGGCCGCAACCGGGACCCGAATGTCGAATTCGCTCCAGTCAAATCGGATGCCTCTATGACGCGCGGGCGCGGCTGAATTGCGGCTGCATGTGATCGCCGTCGGCCGCGCGCGGCGGGGGCCCGCGCGCGATCTGTTCGACGACTATGCCGCGCGTATCGCCAGACTTGGCCCCGGGCTTGGTTTCGGCGGATTCGAGTTGTGCGAGCTCTCACAATCGCGCGCCGCGACACCGGCCGAACGTATCGGCGAGGAAGGCCACGCGATCCTCGAGACGGCCGGCGGCGCCCGGCTTTGCGTGCTCGACGAGCGCGGCGACAACGCGGCCAGCACCGAGCTCGCGCATTGGCTGGGCGCCGAGCGCGATGCGGGAACCGCGGAGTTCGCGTTCGCCATCGGCGGGCCTGACGGGATCGCCGAGGAGGTGTGCGCGCGTGCGGCGCGAACCATCGCCTTCGGCCGTGCCACCTGGCCGCATCTTCTGGCCCGCGCCATGATTGCGGAACAAATTTACCGTGTACTCACCATTCTCGGGCGTCATCCGTATCACAGGCTCTGAACGCTCAATTGAGCGAACGCCGGATGGACTTCCCTTCGCCCGCGCCATAGATATGAGCGGTGATGATGAGAGTATCGGGCTTACTGGCTAAGGTTGCGGCGGCTGGCGCGCTCGTATGCCTGGCCGCCGGCGGTCGGGCCGCCGAGGCGCCCGATGACCAGCGCGTCGAACTGCAGGAGATCGAGCGCTCGCTCGAGAGCGCCCGCACCCGGGCGGGACGGCTGGATGCCGAGCTCGAGTCCGTTGCCGAGGAGCAGGCCGGGCTCCAGCGCAAGCTCATCGAAAGTGCCGCCCGCATTCAATCCCGTGAGCAGCAGATCGTCGACACCGAGACCCGCCTGACCGGGCTCGACCACGAGCGGGAAATGCTGCACGGGCAGCTCGCGCGGCGGCGCGGCGCCATGGTGGAAATGCTCGCCGCCCTGCAGAAACTCGAACGCGAGCCGCCGCCGGTGCTCGCCGTGCGTCCCGACGACGCGGTATCCGCGATCCGTTCGGCCATGCTGCTCGCCAGCGTCGTGCCGCAGATCCGCGCCGAGGCCGACGCGCTGTCGCACACCTTGCGCAGGCTCGCCTCGGTTCGCGAGGAGACCACGGCGCAGCAGCGCCAGCTCGTTCTGAAACAGACCCAGCTCGAGCGCGAGCGCGACGTTATCGAGCGCCTGCTCGCGGTCAAGGGCCAGCTCGTCAACCGTACCGCCAAGGAGCGCGACGAGGCCCGCCAGCGCGCCGAGGCACTGGCCGCCGAAGCCGGCTCGCTGAGAGAGCTTCTGGCCGCGCTCGAAGCCGAGCGCCTGCGCGATGAAGCCCGCGAGAGCGAGCGCCTTGCGGTTGTCGCGCCGGCGCCCGGCGCGGCCGGTCCTGCGGGCGCCGCCTCGGTGCCCAGCGCCGAGGAGCGGCGCCTCGCCATGGCCCGTCCGGACAGTCTGAAGCCCGCGGTCGCTTTTGCCGAAGCGCGCGGCTCGTTCTCGGTTCCGGCGATCGGCGCCGTTCTGCGCCGCTTTGGCGACGATGACGGCTATGGCGGCACGGCCAAGGGCCTGTCGATAGAGACTCCGGCCGGCGCCCAGGTTATCGCGCCCAATGGCGGCTGGGTCGTCTATGCCGGGGAGTTTCGCGGCTACGGCCAACTCTTGATCATCGATGGTGGCGACGGTTATCATGTCTTGCTCGCTGGAATGAACCGCATCGACGTGTCCCTGGGCCAGTTCGTGCTGGCTGGCGAGCCGATCGGGCGAATGGGAACGCGGGCTGCGGAAAGTGCGGCAATCGGCGTGACATCCGATCAGACCAGGCCGGTGCTGTATGTCGAGTTCCGCAAGGACGGAGATTCCATTGATCCGCAACCTTGGTGGGTTGTGGCCAACGTGAAGGCACGAGGATAATGCGAAGATCAGTCATGACCGGCCTGGCGATGTTCGCGCTGGGCGCAGCGCTCGCCATCTCCGTGCACACCTTCGTCGCGCCCCAGGGCATGGCGATCGCGGCAAGTTCGGAAACCTATCGCCAGCTCGACCTGTTCGGACGTGTGTTCGAGCGGGTGCGCACCGACTATGTCGAGGAGCCGGACGACGAAGAGCTGATCGAAGCCTCGATCAATGGCATGCTGAACGCGCTCGACCCCCATTCGAGCTATCTGAGCGCCAAGAACTTCCGCGACATGCAGGTTCAGACGCGCGGGGAATTCGGCGGCCTCGGCATCGAGGTCACGATGGAAAACGGCCTCGTCAAGGTGATCACGCCGATTGACGACACGCCCGCCTCGCGGGCCGGAATCATGGCCGGCGACCTGATCACCCACCTCGATGACGAGGAGATCCAGGGCCTGACCCTCAACGAAGCGGTCGAGAAGATGCGTGGCGGCGTCAACACCGAGATCAAGCTGACCGTGCGCCGCGACGGCGTGGACGAGCCTCTCGACTTCCGGGTCGTCCGCGACATCATCAAGATCCGCTCGGTTCGCCACCGCCAGGAGGGCAATGTCGGCTATGTCCGCATCACCAGCTTCAACGAGCAGACCGAGCAGGGCCTGAAGCGCGCGGTCGAGGAGCTGCGTCAGGAGATCGGCGACGATCTCAAGGGAATCGTCCTTGATCTGCGCAACAACCCGGGCGGACTGCTCGACCAGGCCATCGCCGTGTCCGATGCCTTCCTCGATCGCGGGGAAATCGTGTCCACTCGGGGCCGCAATCCGAATGATACCCAGCGCCACAATGCGCGCTCGGGCGATGTCACCGGCGCGATCCCGGTCGTCGTTCTCATCAATGGCGGCTCGGCATCGGCTTCGGAAATTGTTGCTGGCGCCCTCCAGGACCACAAGCGGGCGACGGTCGTCGGCACCCGTTCGTTCGGCAAGGGATCGGTCCAGACGATCATTCCGCTCGGCGGCACCGGCGGCGCCATGCGCTTGACCACCGCCCGCTACTACACGCCGTCGGGCCGATCGATCCAGGCCAAGGGCATCGATCCGGACCGGATTGTGGAGCAGCGAGTGCCCGATGATGAGCAGCGGACCAGCGAGCGCATGGGCGAAGCCAGCCTGCGCGGTCATCTCCAGGGCGAGGGCGAGACCTCCAGCGACGACGACGAGCCGGCGGTCGAGGAGTCCGGATCATCGTCCTTCATTCCCCAGGACGCGGCCGAAGATACCCAGCTCCAGTTCGCCCTCGACTTCCTGCGCAGCACCGAAATCACCACCAATTCCGGCGACAGCGACGCGGCGCCCCGCCAGCCGGTCGCCAACTGACCGGGTCACCGGCAACCGGCGTGCCGCTTCGCCCTGCGCGGGCCCGCCGGCCCACGCCGAGGGCAAAAACCGTTTGCGTGGCCGCGCGATCAAGCACAGGCTTGCCACGGACTGATTCTTGAGCAGGCTTCCGTCCCGGACCGCGCAGCCGCCGGCCGGTGCTGCTCGTGCTGCGGCGGTCAGGGTTCCGGGAGGTTCGGTCATGGCGGCGGCTGATCGTGACCACAGGACTGACGGGCGCGCGATCACCCGGATTGCGATCAGCCTCGTCGCGGCGACGGCCGCCGTTCTTGCGGGCTGGGTCTATTTCGTCGCCGCGCCGACCGGCGGCGAGCCCGTTGTCGTCGTCGACATCCCGCCGCAGTCCGGTCCGGCGATCGAACCCGGCGAGCTCGCCATTCGCGAGACCGTACCGCCCGAGCGCGTCATTCCCGGCGAGGATCAGCCGCCTTTTCCCCCCGGCGAGGGCATCCGCATCATCGATCCGGCGGCAAGCGTGAGCCGAACCGATGGTCGCGCCGAGCTCGCGCGCGCGCCATTCGCCGGTCTTGCCGAAACGACCGAGTTCGGCCTGCTGCCGAAGATCGGCGAGGGCGGCCGGACCGCGTCCGAGGCCTATGCAAGGCCCGCGCCCACTATCGCTTCGGGCCCTGCGGCCCCGGTCCGGGCGGCGCTCGTCGTGACCGGTCTCGGCATCAGCGCCAATGGCACCAGCGCCGCAATCTCCAGCCTGCCCGCGGACGTCACCCTCGCCTTCGCACCCTATGGCGGCGACCTGCAGACCTGGGTCAACCGCGCGCGCTCCGACGGCCACGAGGTGTTCCTTCAGATACCGATGGAGCCGTTCGACTACCCGGACAACGATCCGGGGCCTCACACGCTGCTCACCACGCTCGAGGACGCCGACAATCTCGATCGTCTGCACTGGCTGCTCGCCCGCTTCGCCGGTTATGTCGGCGTCACCAACTATATGGGCGCCAAGCTGACGTCCTCGCCCGAGGCCCTGGGCCCGGTCATGTCGGAACTCTCCGCCCGCGGCCTCGCATTTGTCGACGACGGCACGTCGTCGCGCTCCCGGGGGGTCGACATCGCCCACGAGCTCGGGGCGCCGGCCGTGGCGGCCGATGTCGCGATCGCTGCCGATGCAACACGCGAGGACATCAATGCCGACCTCGCTCGTCTGGAGGCGATCGCCACCGAGAATGGCGCGGCGCTTGCAATCGCCCCGGCACTGCCGGTGACCATCGAAGTGCTCACCGATTGGTCGCGCGGATTGACCTCGCGCGGCATCATCCTGGTGCCCGCGAGCGCGCTGCTCAGGGACAAGACCAGCTGACGCCATGACCGACAGGACCGACGACCCGGCCCGCCCCGCGCCTCGGGGATACCGCCCCTGCGTGGGCGCGATGGTCCTCAACCGCAGCGGCCGGGTCTGGGTGGGTCTGCGCAGCGACAATGCCGAGCATATCGGCACCACCCGGCGCTGGCAGATGCCCCAGGGCGGCATCGATCCCGGCGAGGACCCGCGCGCGGCGGTGCTGCGCGAGCTTTACGAGGAAACCAGCATCACTTCCGTGGCCGTTCTCGCCGAAAGCGCGAACTGGCTGCGCTACGACCTGCCGGTGGATCTGGTCGGGGTGGCGCTGAATGGGCGGTATCTCGGCCAGAAGCAGAAATGGTTCCTGCTCGACTTCCTCGGATCGGATGACGAGATCGACATCGCCAGGCCGGCCGATGGCGCCCACGAGGTCGAGTTCGATGCCTGGAAATGGGCCGAGGTCGAGCGCCTGACCGAGCTGATCGTGCCGTTCAAGCGTTCCGTCTATCGAGAGGTGGTGCGGGAATTCGCGCCGCTGATCGAAGCGCGCCGCCGGGCCTGACCGGCGCGCACCGCTCCGATCAGGCTGCGACGCGCTCGAGCTGGCCGAGGCGGTACTGCCAGCCCCGCCACGCGATCCAGCAGATGTTCTCGCCGAGCCAGCCATGGGGGGCGAGACCCGCCGCTTTCAGGATCATCGCCATCAGCCGGCGGATGTGCTGCTCGCGATAGACCAAGAGGGCCCGGCGCTGATAGGCATCGGCCCAGCGCCGCATCGAGAATTGTTCGGCCGTGCGCAGATCGTCCTCCCCGCCATTGGCGCAGAAATAGGCCGCGGCGAGTTCGAAGTCGTCGGCTTCGCGCACCCGCGCCAGCGCAATCCGCAGGCGGGCCAGCACGCTCAGCGGCTCGCGATCCTCGAACCGCCGGAAAATCTCGAAAAAGCAGCGGTAATGGGCAAACTCGTCGGCCGCCATATAGGTGACGATCTGCTTGAGGCAGGGCTCCTCGGTATAGTCCTTGATGGCGGTGTAGAACGATGACGTGCCGCTCTCGACCACACACCGGGCGATCATTTCGCCCGGACGGCTGCCACGAACGGACTCGACCGCGTCGGTCTCGATGCCCTGCATGCCGCGAAACCTGGCGAACCGGCTTTCGAAATCGAACCCGGGATCGGCACGCCGCGCCCACGCGGCCAGCGCCCGCCCGTGCTGCGCTTCTTCGCGGCCCCACTGCTCGAACTCATCGAACAGGTCGGGCTCATCGCGAAACACGCCCTTGAGATAGCTCACATAGTCCGGCGAGTTGAACTCGACAAGCGCGGCCGCCTTCACCGCCTTCAGCAATTCGGGATCGACCTTGGTCAGGTCGAACGCGTCCCAGTTGATGTCGTCGAGTGTCCAGCGCATCCTCGTTTGCGTCCTGACGGCGATCTCTCACAGCCAAGCGGCGGCGGGGCAGAGTCTATCAATCCGTGCGCGAGTCTCAACCCCTCTTTCCGCGCGCCGATTGCGGCAGCCCGGCGGGCGCCGGAACCGGGACGGATCGCTCGCCGGCACCGCCCCGCCAAGCCAGTCAGAACTTACAGCGCGCGTTCGATTTCCCGCAAGTGATCGAGAGCTTCCTGAAAACGTGCCCGCGCCGCATCGTCGCTGGCATCGGCGACATCTTCCTCGGCGTTGCCGATCGCGTGGGCGAGCGCCTCACGGTCGAGATCGGCCTCGGCGATCGCCTGCTGGGCAAGAACGATCAGCGAGCCCGGCGTGACGTCGGCGAAGCCGCCGCGCACGAAAAAGCGCTCCGGCTCACCGCCCGGCTCGCGCAAGATCGAAAGCGTCCCCGGCCGCATCGTCGACAGAACCGGCGCATGGCCCGGCAGAACGGCGAATTCGCCCTCCCAGCCTGGCACCACCACCTGGGCGACATCGCCGGACATGAGCCGGCGCTCCGGCGAGACGAACTCGAAGGCGAAACTGTCGGCCATCGCTCTGCTCCGTTCCGCGCTAGGCTGCCTGGGCAGCCAGTGCCTGCGCCTTCTCGACCGCCTGCTCGATGGTGCCGCACATGTAGAACGCCGCTTCCGGCAGGTGGTCGTACTCGCCCTCGCACAGCGCCTTGAAGCCGTTGATGGTATCCTCGAGCTTGACGAAGACGCCGGGAAATCCGGTGAACACCTCGGCCACGTAGAACGGCTGCGACAGGAACCGTTCGAGCTTGCGCGCGCGCGCCACCGTCACCTTGTCCTCTTCGGAAAGCTCGTCCATGCCGAGAATGGCGATGATGTCCTGCAGCGACTTGTAGCGCTGCAGCGTCTCCTGCACCTGCCGGGCGACGGCGTAGTGCTCCTGCCCGACGATCCGCGGATCGAGAATGCGGCTCGTGGAATCGAGCGGATCGACCGCGGGATAGATCCCCTTCTCGGCGATCGCGCGGCTGAGAACCGTGGTCGCGTCGAGATGGGCGAATGACGTCGCCGGCGCCGGGTCGGTCAGGTCGTCGGCTGGAACGTAGATCGCCTGCACCGAGGTGATCGAGCCCTTGGTCGTCGTGGTGATCCGCTCCTGCAGCTCGCCCATGTCGGTTGCGAGGGTCGGCTGATATCCGACCGCCGAGGGCATGCGGCCGAGCAGCGCCGAGACCTCCGATCCGGCCTGGGTGAAGCGGAAGATATTGTCGACGAAGAACAGAACGTCCTGGCCCTGGTCGCGGAAATACTCGGCGACGGTGAGGCCGGACAGGCCGACCCGCGCCCGCGCGCCCGGCGGCTCGTTCATCTGCCCGTAGATCAGCGCGCATTTCGACCCCTCGCCGCCGCCGGCCTTGTTGACGCCGGAGTCGATCATCTCGTGATAGAGATCGTTGCCCTCGCGCGTGCGCTCGCCGACGCCGGCAAAAACCGAATAGCCGCCATGGGCGAGCGCAATATTGTTGATCAGCTCCTGAATCAGAACCGTCTTGCCGACGCCGGCGCCGCCGAACAGGCCGACCTTGCCGCCTCTCGCGTAAGGCGCGAGAAGATCGACAACCTTGATACCGGTGACCAGCACCTCGGTCTCGGTCGACTGCTCGACCAGCAGTGGGGCCGGCGCATGGATCGGCCGCCGCTCGGCGGTGTTGAGCGGCCCGGCCTCGTCCACCGGCTCACCGATCACATTCATGATCCGGCCGAGCGTCTCCTCGCCGACGGGAACCGCGATCGACTCGCCGGTGTCGATCACGTCCTGGCCGCGCACCAGGCCCTCGGTCGAGTCCATCGCGATGGTGCGCACCGTTTTCTCGCCCAGATGCTGCGCGACTTCGAGCACCAGCCGGTTTCCATGGTTCCGGGTCTCGAGCGCGTTGAGGATGTCCGGCAGCTCACCGGTAAACTGAACGTCGACCACGGCCCCCATGACCTGGGTGACGCGGCCGGCTGCTGGTGTGTCTGCCATCGGACTTCCCCGTTCCTAAAGTGCCTCGGCGCCGGAGATGATCTCGATCAGTTCCTTGGTGATCATCGCCTGGCGCGTCCGGTTGTAGTTGAGCGTGAGCTTGTCGATCATTTCGCCGGCATTGCGCGTTGCGTTGTCCATCGCCGTCATCCGCGCGCCCTGCTCGCTGGCGGCGTTCTCGAGCAGGGCCTTGAACACCTGGACATTGAGATTGAGCGGCAGGAGTTCGGCCATGATCTCGGCCTCGTCCGGCTCGAAGTCATAGACCGTGCGCGGCGCCGCCCGCCCGTTGTCGCCATCGGCCTCGATCGTCGCCGGGATCAGCCGCTGCGCGGTCGGCTCCTGGGAGATCACGGAACGATAGTGCGCATAGTAAAGCGTGCACACGTCGAAATCGCCCGCGTCGAACATGTCGACCACGCGCCTGCCGATCTCCTGGGCGTTGGCGAATCCGACCTCGCGGACGTGCCTCAGCGAAATGGTGTCGATGATATTGCGCTCGAACTGGCGCTTGAGGACATCGAAACCCTTGCGCCCGACGCACAGGATCTTGACGGTCCTGCCCTCCTTGATCAGCGCCGCCGCGTCCGCGCGCGCCTTGCGGGCGATGTTCGAATTGAACCCGCCGCACAGGCCCCGGTCCGCCGTCGCCACGACCAGAAGATGGGTGTCCTCGGCTCCGGTCCCGGCGAGCAGCCGCGGCGCCCCCTCCTGGTCGCGAACCGACCGGGCGAGATTGGCGAGCACCGCTCCCATGCGCTCGGCATAGGGCCTTGCGGCTTCGGCCTGCTCCTGCGCGCGCCTGAGCTTGGCCGCCGCCACCATCTGCATCGCCCTGGTGATCTTCTGCGTCGCCTTGACGCTGCTGATCCGGTTGCGGAGATCCTTGAGGCTGGGCACGGTTCAGCGCTTTCGGCCGGGATCAGGCGAAAGCCCTGGTGAAGCCGTCGACCACGCCCCTGAGCTTGCCCTCGGTCTCGTCCGAAAGCTCCTTGGCGTCGCGGATCGTGGCCAGGACATCGGCGTGGGAGTCGCGCAAGAGGCGCAGCAGCTCGGCCTCGTAGCGGTTGATGTCGTGCACATTGATTCGGTCTAGGAAACCCTGGACTCCGGCATAGATCACGCACACCTGCTCCTCGGCGGCGAGCGGCGAGAACTGGGGCTGCTTCAGAAGCTCGGTCAGCCGCGCGCCGCGCGCGAGCAGGCGCTGGGTCGTTGCATCGAGGTCGGAGCCGAACTGGGCGAAGGCCGCCATCTCGCGATACTGGGCGAGCTCGCCCTTGATCTTGCCCGCAACCTGCTTCATCGCCTTGATCTGGGCGGCCGAACCGACGCGGCTCACCGAGATGCCGACATTCACCGCCGGGCGGATGCCCTGATAGAACAGGTCGGTCTCGAGGAAGATCTGGCCGTCGGTGATCGAGATGACGTTGGTCGGGATGTAGGCCGACACGTCATTGGCCTGGGTTTCGATGATCGGCAGCGCCGTCAGCGAGCCCGCGCCATTGTCCTCGTTGAGCTTGGCCGCGCGCTCCAAGAGCCGCGAATGCAGGTAGAACACGTCGCCCGGATAGGCCTCGCGTCCCGGCGGACGCCTCAAGAGCAGCGACATCTGGCGGTAGGCGACCGCCTGCTTCGACAGGTCGTCGTAGATCATCAGGGCGTGCATGCCGTTGTCGCGGAAATACTCGCCCATGGTGCAGCCCGAGAACGGGGCCAGATACTGGAGCGGTGCCGGATCGGAAGCGGTCGCGGCGACGATGATCGAATAATCGAGCGCCCCGTTGTCCTCCAGCACCTTGACGAACTGGGCGACCGAGGATCGCTTCTGACCGATCGCCACATAGACGCAATAGAGCTTCTGGCTTTCGTCGTCGCGGGCGTTCACTTCCTTCTGATTGAGGATGGTGTCCAGTGCCACGGCGGTCTTGCCGGTCTGGCGGTCGCCGATGATGAGCTCGCGCTGGCCGCGCCCGATCGGGATCAGCGCATCGATCGCCTTGAGACCGGTCTGCATCGGCTCGTGCACCGACTTGCGCGGGATGATCCCCGGCGCCTTGACGTCCACCCGCTTGCGTTCGCTGGCCTCGATCGGCCCCTTGCCGTCGAGCGGATTGCCGAGCGGGTCGACCACCCGGCCGAGCAGTCCCTTGCCGACCGGCACCTCGACGATCGCGCCGGTGCGCTTGACCGTATCGCCCTCATGGATGTCGCGATCTTCGCCGAAGATCACGATGCCGACATTGTCGACCTCGAGATTGAGCGCCATGCCGCGAACGCCGTTCGGGAACTCGACCATTTCGCCGGCCTGGACGTTGTCGAGTCCGAACACACGGGCAATGCCGTCACCGACCGAAAGCACCTGGCCAACCTCCGAGACCTCGGCCTCGCCGCCGAATCCCTGGATCTGCTGCTTGAGAATGGCGGAGATTTCTGCGGCCCGAATGTCCATCAGCCGACCTCTTTCATCGCAATACGGAGATTGTTGAGCTTGGTTCTGAGCGATGTATCGATCATTTTGGACCCGACGCGAACGACGAGACCGCCCAGGAGACCCGGGTCGACGCGGGCTTCGAGCCGCGCATCCCTGCCGAGCCGTTCCCTGAGCGCGGCGGCGAGCGCCGTGGTCTGCGCCGCGCCGAGCGGCTCGGCGGATACCACCTCGGCGGTCACTTCGCCGCGATGGCGGGCGAGCAGCGCGCGATAGCCCCTGATCATGTCGCCAATGGCGAACAGCCGGCGGTTCTGCGTCACCAGGCCGATGAACTTTCTGACCAGACCCGAAGCCCCGGCCTCGTTGAGCACCGCGTCGATCGCCCGCATCTGGTCTTCGCGCGAGAACGCCGGCGAGCGAACCAGCCGGCTGAGGTCCTCGCTCTCATCCATCATCGCCGCGAAGCCATCAAGGTCCTCAGCGACGCTGTCGAGTGCGTCCGCCTCCAGCGCGAGCTCGAACAGCGCGGACGCATACCGGCCGGCCATTCCGCTGACGGTCTGGTCTCCACCTTCCACCAAAAGTTGCCCCATGATGCTGCCGGATGCGCCACCAGGCGGGTCGCATAAAGCATTGCTTCGATTAGTATTATTGTGGACACCAAGCCTGAGTATCGGCGCCCGCCCCGACGCGCCGGGGATCGTCTAACACAAGCGCTTCGCACGCGCAACAAACAGGCGGATTTCTGCGGCGTTCGGGCCGCGCGGTCCCGAGCCGACTCACAGAAAGCTCTGCGGATCGACATCGACGATCACGCGCACCGAACCCGGCAGCTTGACCGAAGACAGCCACTGGCGAACGAAGTCCTGAATTGGCGCCCTGCGCCCGGCCTTGACCAGGAACCGCATCCGGTGCCGGCCTCTGATGACGGCGAGCGGCGCCTCCGCCGGCCCCAGAACGGTGATTGAGGGCTCGTTCGGAATCGACCGCGCAAGCACGCGCGCTGCGCCCATCACCGAATCTGCGCTCGGTGCCGAGACGACGAGCGCCACCAGCCGGCCGAATGGCGGCAGCCCGGCATCGTGCCTGAGCGCGGCTTCGCTGTTGTAGAACCGGTCGCGCGTCCCCGAGACCAGCGCCTCCAGAACCGGGTGCTCGGGCATGTGGGTCTGGAGCAGAACCCGGCCCGGCTGCCGGTCCCGCCCGGCCCGGCCGGACACCTGGTGCAAAAGCTGATAGGTGCGCTCGGACGAGCGCGGATCGCCATGGGCGAGCCCGAAATCGGCATCGACCACGCCGACCAGCGTGAGATTCGGGAAATGGTGCCCCTTGGCGACGAGCTGGGTGCCGACCAGAACGTCAACCTCATGGGCCTTGATCGCGGCGATGAGGTCGCGCATCGCCGCAATGGTGGTCAGATGATCGCTCGACAGGACCGCTCGGCGCGCCTCGGGAAGTCGCTCCGCCACCTCCTCGACGATCCGCTCGACCCCCGGCCCGCACGCCACCAGCGACCCTTCCGCGCCGCAATAGGGGCACGCCTCGGGCACGCCTCCCGCGTAGCCGCAATGGTGGCACCTGAGCTCGCGGTGAAACCGGTGTTCGACCAGCCACGCGTCGCATTGCGGACATTCGAGCCGGAAGCCGCAGTTTCGGCACAGCGTCAGCGGCGCGTAGCCGCGCCGGTTGAGGAACAGGAGCGACTGCTCGCCGGCGCGGAACGTCCCCTCGAGCGCGGCGAACAGGTCCGGCCCCAGCCACCGGCCGCGCTCGGGCGGCGCCGTGCGCAAATCGATCATGCTGATCGCCGGCATCGCCGCCCCGCCATGGCGCTCGGGCAGCCGCAGGCGCTCGTACTTTCCCTGCTCCGCATTGACATGGGTCTCGAGCGACGGCGTCGCCGAGGACAGGACCGCGGGCGCGTCCGCCAGCATGGCCCGGACGATCCCCATGTCGCGGGCGTGATAGATCACCCCGTCCTCCTGCTTGAAGGCCGGGTCGTGCTCCTCGTCGATGACCACGAGACCGAGATCGCGGAACGGCAGGAACAGCGCCGACCGCGCGCCGATCACCACGCTGGCCGAACCGGACCTTGCTCCGCGCCACACCCGCTCGCGCTGGCGCCGCGTGAGCGCCGAATGCCATTCCGCCGCAGGCGCGGCGAAACGGTGCTCGAACCGCGCCAGGAACTCGGACGTCAGCGCGATCTCCGGCAGCAGCACCAGCGCCTGGCGCCCGGTCTCCAGCGCCTCGGCGACCGCTTCGAGATAAACCTCGGTCTTGCCGGCTCCGGTGACCCCGTCGATCAATGCGGTCTTGTGGCTGCGGGCCCGCACCAGGGCGCGCAGCCTTCCAGCCGCTTTTCCTTGCGCCGGAGACAGCGCCGGCGGGCAAAGCCCCGGATTCGGCCGCGCGAACGGCTCGAGCGCCGGAAGATCGTGTGCCGACAGCGTGCCCGCCGCGACGAGCCCTCCCACCACCGAGGCCGACACCTTGGCGAGGCGCACGATATCGGCGCGGGTCAGCGTCTGGCCGTCGCCCAGAAGCTCGATCACCCGCTCGCGCGCCGCCGTCATTCGCGCCGGCCGGGGTCCCGAAACCGCCATGCCAGTCATGGTGCGCTCGGGCCCCAGCGCCTCCGGCACCCTCAGCACCATGCGCAGCACGCTCCCGGGCGGCGTGACGGTATAGTCGGCGACCCAGTCGACAAAGCCGACGAGGTCGCGGGCGAGCGGCTCCGCATCGAGCACCCCGACGATCGCGCGCAGCCGCGCCGCTTCGGGAACCTCCACCCCCTTGCCGGCCGGCCACACGACGCCCGTCACCTCGCGCGGGCCGAGCGGCACCCGCACCATCGTTCCATCAGCGATCGGGCGCCTTGCCAGATAGCTGTAGGGTCGGTCCAGCGCCAGCGGCAATAGCACCTGAACGACCGTTTCGCCCCCGCTCACGCGATCAACTCCGCCGCCGTCGTCACATCGCCATCATCGCGCTCGGTTAACCATCTTTTCTTGATTATGCCGGCATGGTCACTCCTGCAGCCACGCAGGAGCGGCTCGGGCGCGCATTTGCGGTTGTGGGGGGATCCGTGGGACGCTTGTGAGACCATTCGCACGTATCCGACCTCTGTCGTGGAGTTCAGATCATGAAGTTCTTTGTCGACACCGCCGATATTGCCGAGATTCGTGAGCTCGCGGAAACCGGTCTCATCGACGGCGTCACCACCAATCCGTCGCTGATCGCCAAGGCCGGTGGCCGGATGATGGAAACGATCCGCGAAATCTGCGCCGTCGTGCCGGGCCCGGTCAGCGCCGAGGTCGCGGCGACGGCGAGCGACGGCATGGTGTCCGAGGGCCGCGCGCTTGCCGACATCGCCCCCAATGTGACCGTCAAGGTGCCGCTCACATGGGATGGCCTCAAGGCCTGCCGGTCGCTGCACCAGGCCGGCATCTCGGTCAACGTGACCTTGTGCTTCTCCGCCACCCAGGCGCTTCTCGCGGCCAAGTGCGGCGCCGCCTTCATCTCGCCCTTCATCGGCCGGCTCGATGATATCGGCCTCGACGGCATGAACCTGATCGAGGAGATCCGCACCATCTACGACAACTATGACGCGATCGAAACCGAGATCCTGGCGGCGTCGATCCGCTCTCCGATCCACGTCAGGGACGCGGCGATGGCCGGCGCCGATGTCGCCACCATCCCGCCGGCGGTGCTCAAGAGTCTCGCTCACCACCCGTTGACCGACAAGGGCCTCGCCGCCTTTCTCGCCGACTGGAAGTCAACCGGACAATCAATCCTTTAACGCCGAAACCCGTGGTTCCATGAGTATCGACACCGACGATTTCATTCTCACCAGCGCCTGCGACGACGCCAACCGGGCGCTGTCGTGCTGGTACGAGCACATCACCGCCGAGCGCCAGGCCGCGCCCAACACGGTCGAGGCCTACACCCGCGACATCGGCTCGTTCTTCGATTTCCTGCGCGATCACTTCAGCGGGCCGGTTTCGCTCGATGATCTGAAGGTCCTGCAGCCGGCCGATTTTCGCGCCTATCTCGCCTTCAGACGCCGCGGCGGCGCCAGCGCGCGTACCACCGCACGGGTGCTGTCGTCGATCCGCTCGCTGTTCCGGTTTCTCGAGCGCGCCGGCATCGTCAAGAATCCCGCGCTCGGCGCGATCCGCACGCCGAAGCTGCCGCACGGCCTGCCCAAACCCCTGTCGGTGCCCCAGGCCATGGCCCTGACCGAGGCCGCGGGCGAGGACATCGATTCCGCCCGCAACTGGGTCGGCGCCCGCGACGCGGCGATCTTCCTCATGCTCTACGGCTGTGGCCTGCGCATCTCAGAGGCGCTCGATCTCAACGTCAAGGACGCGCCGCTCGAGGACTGGCAGGACACGCTCAGGATCACCGGCAAGGGCCGCAAGACCCGCGAGGTGCCGGTGATCCCGCAGGTCCGTGCCGGCCTCAGGCGCTATCTCGACCTCTATCCGGGGGTGCTCGAGATCAACGATCCGCTGTTCGTCGGCATTCGCGGCGGGCGCCTGAGCCCGCGCATCGTCCAGCTCACCACCCAGCGCATGCGCCAGACGCTGATGCTGCCCGACACCGCGACGCCCCATGCGCTGCGCCATTCCTATGCCACCCATTTGCTGCAGGCCGGCGTCGACCTGAGGTCGATCCAGGAGCTTCTCGGCCACTCCAGCCTGTCGACGACCCAGGTCTACACCGAGGTCGACCGTGCCCATCTCCTCAACGTCCATGCCGCCGCGCACCCGCGCGCGAGCCATCTGCGCGTGGTCTCGGACAATAGCTGAGCGGGCACGACCGGTCCGGCAGCTTCAATACAAGGCAAGGATCATCCGCTCGCTGAAGCCGACGAGCGCAAACAGGACCCCGAGGACGATGGCGGCCACCGCGCCGCCGACAATGAAATCCCCGGCGCCCGCGCGAGATTGCTTGTAGCTCATGTTCCATCCCCTCGGGCGGGCAGGATCGAGGCCCCGCCATGCGACCGGTGATGGACGCCACTCCACGCATACATGGTTAAGAGAGGGTTAACCGGATTCGGGAGACCCAGCATCGGCGAAAACCGCTCCGCACCAATGCGCCGACATGATAGGGTGATTTGGGTTCAACATGCCAAACGGAGGCCCGACATGCGTAAGATTGTGCTTGCGACTGCTTTGATCGCGTTTGCGGGCGCGCCGGCGATGGCGTGCGAATACATGAAATCCGTGTCGACACCGGTGCCCGAACAGGACGTGGTGATGACCCCGGCACCGACCGCCCCGCCGGTCGCGACGGCGGCGGAAGAGGGCTGAGCCGCCGGCAAGATCGGTGCCTCGCGCGGCGATGCGCCGCTGATTGACGCGCCAGCAGCCTACTCCGAACCACATGGGTCGGGTTGCAGGGTGGCGCTTTGTGGACATTCCCGGCTGAGTGGCAGAGCCGCGCGCGACCCTGCCGCGGTCGGCGGAACTGGGTTTTTCCCCCTCACATGTGTATGGCGCGGCCGTCGACGGCGAGGGCGGCTTCCCTGACCGCCTCGGTCAGCGTCGGATGGGCATGGCAGGTGCGCGCGATGTCCTCCGCCGCGGCGCCGAACTCCATCGCGATCGCTGCTTCCGCAATCATGTTTCCGGCATCGGCGCCGATGATATGGACCCCGAGCACCCGGTCGGTTGCCCGGTCGGCCAGAATCTTGACGAAGCCGTCGGTCTGCCGGTTGACCTTGGCGCGGCCATTGGCCGTGAACGGAAACCTGCCGACCTTGTAGGAGACCCCCGCCTGCTTGAGCTGATCCTCGGTCCGCCCGACGCTCGCGACCTCCGGCATGGTGTAAACGACGCCCGGAATCACGTCGTAGTTCACATGCCCCGCCTGCCCGGCGAGGATTTCGGCCACCGCGGCCCCCTCGTCCTGGGCCTTGTGAGCCAGCATCGGCCCGGCGATGACATCGCCGACGGCATAGATGCCGGCAACGCTGGTGCGAAAGCCGCTGTCGGTCTCGATCCGGCCGCGATCGTCGAGCGCGACCCCGGCCTCCCCGAGCCCGAGGCCATTCGTGTGCGGCACCCGGCCGACGGCAACGAGGACGACATCGGCGTCGAGCTCCTCGCCGTCACCGCCCGCGGCCGGTTCGATCCGCACCTTCAGCCTGGTCTTGAGCTCTTCGATGCCGGTGACCCTGTGGCCGAGCCGGAAGCCGATTCCCTGGCGCTTCAGGATCCGCTCGAACTGCTTTGCCACCTCGCCGTCCATTCCCGGCGTGATCCGGTCGAGGAACTCGACCACCGTCACCTCCGAGCCCAGCCGGCGCCACACCGAGCCGAGCTCGAGCCCGATATAGCCGGCACCGATGACAAGAAACCGGTTCGGCACCTTTGCGAGCGCCAGCGCCCCGGTCGAGGACACGATCCGTTTCTCGTCGATCGCGATCCCCGGAAGGCTCGCGGCATCGGAGCCGGTGGCGATGACGATGTTGCGCGTTGACAGCGCCTCGCTGCCGCCCGCCGCCAGCGCGACCTCGACCGATCCCGCCCCGGCGATCCGCGCGCGCCCATGAAACGCGTCGATCTTGTTCTTCTTCAGCAGGAACTCGACGCCCTTGGTGTTGCCGTCGACGCCCTCGTCCTTGAACGCGAGCATGGCTTCCAGGTCGAGCTTCGGCTGAACGCCGATCCCCATGGCGGCAAATCCGTGGCCCGCCTGCTCATAGAGCTCGGAGGCATGGAGCAGCGCCTTCGACGGGATGCAGCCGACATTGAGACAGGTGCCGCCGTGGGCCGCGCGCTTCTCGACCACCGCGACCTTGAAGCCGAGCTGAGCCGCGCGAATGGCGCAGACATAGCCGCCCGGCCCGGTTCCGATGACGACGAGATCATATGTGCTCATGAGACTGCGCCCTGTTCCCCGCTCCGGTGCCGGATTTGCGCCGATTCGGCCGCGATGCGGCTAGTGGAGCGGCGTCAGCGCCTCGCTGCCGCGGCCGCTCGCCCACAGGCCGGTCAGCCGGCCATCATCTCCAATCGCATAGATCACCGGGCTCGTCTGCCCCCAGTCCACGGTGAAAACGCCGCCATCGAGGACGCCGGAGCCGGTATAGACCGACTGGCCGATCGTCCAGCGCATGTGCCAGCCGTCGCCCGCGGGCTGGATCGTGGCGTGCCCGCGATAGTTCGCCCCGTCGCCGCCCCGTCCCTCGACCTCATAGTCACCCGCGATCGCGCCCACGTCGCCCGTTCCCGCCAGCGCCACCGGCTCCAGGATTTCGCTGGCGCTGCCGTCCGCCCACAATCCGTCGAGGCGGCCGTCGGTCTCCTGCGTATAGATCACCGGACTGGACGATCCCCAGTCGACCCGGATCCAGCGCCCGTCGCGCCGGCCGTCGCCGGAGAATTTCTGGTGGCCGATCCACCAGTCGATCCTGAAGGCGCCATCGCCATCGCCGCCGGCGATCCGCGCCATCCCGGTGTAGGGCGACCCGTTGGGATTTGTCCCATAGACGGCATAAACGCCATCGAGGCCGTGCGTGGCCGCCGGCGGCACGATCCCGGGGATGAACAGCGCGGTCTGCTGGCGGGTGGCGCCGCCGCCGGCGGCGGACGGCGCTTCACGCGCCTCGCTCGTGCCCGCGACCAGCCTTTCCGGCGCCGCGCCGCCGGCGGTATTGAAGATGAACTCGCCGTAGAACGATGACGAGATCCACGGCACCTGCGCGCCCCCGGTCTCGTTGTGGACGCCCTTCAGCGCCTGCTTGAACACCTGCTCGAGCCCGAGGCCGGGAACGGCGATGGCAGCCAGCAGGTGCTGGGTATAGGGACTGTTGCGGCCGTCGCCGTCGAGCGCGACTTCGCCGGGCGCGGTCGAGAACGAGACGAACAGCCCCGCGCCGCCCGCGCTGACCCGGCTGAGCCCGCGCGCCGCGGACCGCCCCGACGACTGGAGCGGGTTGTTGCGGCAGGCATCGAGGATGACGATGTTCAGCTCGGAGCCCGACGCCTCCATCGACTCGATGACCCGGCCGGCATTGAGCGCGCCGTATTTGACGTCGCGCTCATGGGTGATGTCGCTGCCAACGGGCAGGAGATAGTTCTCGCCTTCGACCTGGACGCCATGGCCTGAATAGTAGAACACCCCGACGCCCCGATTGCGTGTGAGAGCATCGGCGAAGGCGTCGACCGCCTCGTCCATCGCCCGCTGATCGGCGTCGCTCGCAAGGATCACCGCAAAGCCGACGCGCTCCAGCGCCGCGGCCATGTCGGCGGCATCGTTGACCGCGTTGGCCAGCGGCGCGGCGTCATAGCCGCCGTTGCCGATGACGAGCGCGGTGCGCGCGGCGTCCTGCGCGCGTGCGGACGCGGCAAGCCCGACCGAGGCCGCGATCGCTGCCAGCCAGAAAAGACCCGCGCCTAAGGTCCGCATCGACCGTCGACCATTGATCCCGTGGCCGCGAATGGTACCGGACCTAAAGGTCCAGCACCAGCCGATGCGGGTCCTCGATCATCTCCTTGACCCGGACGAGGAAGGTCACCGCCTCCTTGCCATCGACGACCCGGTGATCGTAGGACAGCGCCAGATACATCATCGGCCGCACCAAGACCTCGCCATCGACCGCGACGACCCGGTCCTGGATCTTGTGCATGCCGAGAATGCCCGACTGCGGCGCATTGAGGATCGGTGTCGACATCAGCGAACCGTAGACGCCGCCATTGGTGATGGTGAAGGTGCCGCCCTGCATGTCCTCGATCACAAGCTCGCCCGCGCGCGCGGCGCGGCCGAGTTCGCCGATCCGCTTTTCGATCTCGGCGATCGACAGCTCCTGCGCGTCGCGCACCACCGGCACCACCAGCCCCCGGTCGGTTCCGACCGCGACGCCGATATGGCAGTAATTCTTGTAGACGATGTCGGTGCCGTCGATCTCGGCATTGACCGCCGGAATGTCCTTGAGCGCGGCGACACACGCCTTCACGAAGAAGCCCATGAAGCCGAGCCTGACCCCGTGCTTCTTCTCGAACAGGTCCTGGTAGCTGCGGCGCAGCCCCATGACCTGGCTCATGTCCACCTCATTGAAGGTGGTCAGCATCGCGGCCGTTTCCTGGGCCGCCTTGAGCCGGGCCGCGATCGTCTGCCTGAGCCGGGTCATCCGCACCCGCTCCTCGCGCGCGCTGTCGGCCTCGTCGACGGGCGCGCGCGGAACAGCCGGCGCTTCGGTCGGTGATTTCGCCCCCCGCTCGAGAACCGCCAGAACGTCGCCCTTGAGCGTCTGTCCGCGCTTGCCGCTGCCGGCCACATCTCCGGCCCCGAGGTCGTTTTCCGCCATCAGCTTGCGAGCCGCCGGCGAGGGCGGCATGCCGCCGCCATTTGCCGCCGGCCCCGCAGCCTCGGCCGGCTCCGGCGCCGCTGGTGCCGCGGCCGCGGGCGGCGGCGCGGATTCCGGCTTCGCCGCGGCCGCGGGTCTTGCCGCCCCGGCGCCATCCTCGATCGAGCCCAGGAGCGCCCCGACCTCCACCGTCGCCCCGTCATCGGCGGAAATGGCGCCGAGAACACCCGATACCGGCGCCGGCACCTCCAGCGTCACCTTGTCGGTCTCGAGTTCGACCACCGGTTCATCGGCGCTGACCGCATCGCCCGGTTGCTTGAGCCATTGCGCGACGGTCGCCTCGGTGATCGACTCGCCGAGCGTCGGGACTCTGATTTCGGTGGACATGGCCTCGTTGCCCCTTGTTGCGCCGCGTGCTTATCCGCCGGCGAGCGCGTCCTCGACAAAATGGCCGAGCTGCTTCACGTGCGTGCTCATGAGGCCGCTCGCCGTCGATGCGGCCGCCGGCCGGCCGGCATATCTGAGCCGCGCGGGCTCCGCCGCGATATGCTCGAGCACCCATTGCATGTTGGGTTCGATATAGGTCCACGCCCCCATGTTGCGCGGCTCTTCCTGGCACCACACCATCTCGGCATGCTTGAGCGGCTCGAGCTCGGTCATCAGCGCCCGCGCCGGGAACGGATAGAGCTGCTCGACCCGCATCAGGTAGACGTCGTCGATGCCGCGCTCCTCGCGTGCTTCCAGGAGGTCGTAGTAGACCTTGCCGGTGCACAGCACCACGCGGCGGATTTCGTTGTCGGGCTTGAGCGTCCGGTCTGCGTTCTGGCCGCGAGCATCGTCCCACAGCACCCGGTGGAACGTCTCGTTCGGCCCGAAGTCGGACAGCCTGGAGACCACCCGCTTGTGCCTCAAGAGGCTCTTCGGCGTCATCAGCACCAGGGGCTTACGGAACTTGCGGTGGAGCTGGCGGCGCAGAATGTGGAAGTAGTTGCAGGGCGTTGTGCAGTTCGCGACCTGCATGTTGTCTTCCGCGCAGAGCTGCAGATAGCGCTCGAGCCGGGCCGAGGAATGTTCCGGCCCCTGGCCCTCGTAACCGTGCGGCAGCAGCAGGACGAGGCCCGACATGCGCAGCCACTTGCGCTCGCCCGCGGCGATGAACTGGTCGATCACCACCTGGGCGCCATTGGCGAAGTCGCCGAACTGCGCCTCCCACAGCACCAGCGCGCGCGGCTCGGCGAGGCTGTAGCCATATTCGAAGCCGAGCACCGCCTCTTCGGACAGCATCGAATTGATGACCTCGAACTGGGCCTGGGTCTCGGAGATGTTGTTGAGCGGGACCAGGCGGTCTTCGGTCTGCTGGTCGACCAGGACCGAATGGCGCTGGGAAAACGTTCCGCGCTCGGAATCCTGGCCCGCGAGCCGGACCGGCCAGCCCTCGTCGAGCAGCGAGCCGAAGGCGAGCGCCTCCGCGGTGGCCCAGTCGATTCCCTCACCGTCCTCGATCGCCTTGCGCCTTGCGCCGATGATGCGCTCGACCGTCCGGTGGGCCCGGAAGCCTTCCGGGATTTCGGTGATCCGCTCGCCGATCCGGCGCAGCGTCCTCAGTTCGACGCCGGTTTCGCCGCGCCTCTCCTCACCCTCGGCAAGCCCCATGCCGGTCCAGGCGCCATCGAGCCAGTCGGCCTTGTTCGGCCGATAGTTCTGTCCGGCCTCGAATTCGGCCTCGAGATGGGTGCGGAAATTCGCTTCCGTCTGCTCGACCTCTTCGCTGGTGACCAGCCCCTCGCCGATCAGCCGGTCGGCATAGATGCGGCAGGTCGTCGGATGCGACCGGATCTTTTGGTACATCAGCGGCTGGGTGAATGACGGCTCGTCACCCTCGTTGTGGCCAAACCGCCGATAGCAGAACATGTCGATCACCACCGGGGCATTGAACTTCTGGCGGAACTCGGTCGCCACCTTGGCCGCGAAGGTGACGGCCTCGGGATCGTCGCCGTTGACGTGAAATATCGGCGCATCGACCATCTTGGCGACGTCCGAGGGATAGGGCGAGGAGCGGGCAAATCGCGGCGCGGTGGTGAATCCGATCTGGTTGTTGACGATGAAATGAACGCTGCCGCCGGTGCGGTGCCCCCTGAGCCCGGACAGGCCGAAACATTCCGCCACCACGCCCTGGCCGGCGAAGGCGGCGTCTCCATGCAGGAGCAGCGGCAGCACCATGGTCCGGCCGCGATCCTTGAGCTGATCCTGCTTGGCCCGCACCTTGCCGAGCACCACCGGATCGACGATCTCCAGATGCGACGGATTTGCGGTCAGCGACAGATGGACCGCGTTGCCGTCGAATTCGCGGTCGGATGACGCGCCGAGGTGATACTTGACGTCGCCGGAGCCCTCCACCTCCTCCGGCGTCGCCGCGCCGCCGTGGAACTCGTGGAAGATCGCCCGGAACGGCTTGGCCATCACATTGCCGAGTACATTGAGCCGGCCGCGGTGCGGCATGCCGATCACGATCTCCTTGACCCCGAGATTACCGCCGCGCTTGATGATCTGCTCCAGCGCCGGCACCATCGACTCGCCGCCATCGAGCCCGAAACGCTTGGTGCCGGTGTATTTGACGGCAAGGAATTTCTCGAATCCCTCGGTCTCGATCAGCTTGTTGAGAATGGCCCTCTTGCCTTCCGGCGTGAACGATATCTGCTTGTCGGGCCCCTCGATCCGCTCCTGCAGCCAGGCCTTCTGCTCCGGATCGGCAATATGCAGGAACTCGATGCCGAGCGTCGTGCAGTAGGTTCGCTTGAGGATCGCGAGGATTTCATTGGCCGTCGCGGTCTCGAGCCCGAGAACATGGTCGATGAAGATCGGGCGGTCGCGATCGTCCGGCCCGAAGCCGTAGCTTTCCGGCTGCAGTTCGGGATGCGGCGGCTGCGGCTCGAGCTTCAGCGGGTCGAGGTCGGCGGCCAGGTGGCCGCGCATCCGGTAGGCGCGGATCATCATCAGCGCCCGGATCGAATCGAGCGTCGCCGCGCGCATCTCCTCGACGCTGAGCCCGACCCCGTGCGCATGCGCGACCGCGCCGATCCGCTCCTCGACACCGGCTTCCACCGGCGCCCAGTTGCCGTCGAGCGCGCTCACCAGTTCGCCGTTCATCGCCACCGGCCAGTCGCCGCGCGCCCATGAGGCACCGCGCGCCTCGGTGATCACATCCTCGCTGCGATCGTGCAGCGAGACGAAAAACTCGCGCCAGCCGGCGCTGACCGAGCCGGGATTGTCCTGGAACCGCGCGTAAAGATCCTCGATGAACTGCGCGTTGCCACCATGGAGAAATGACGTCCGCGCAAGCGCGTCGTGATATGCGTCCCGTGCCATGAGCCCTTACTGTCTCGCGGGCGCGCCGCGCGCCCTCAACCATCTGCTCCGCCGCCGCGACGGCCGATATTGCCATCCTGCACCGTCATGATGAATCAAATATTGCGGAGCGGCGGTTTCAACCCTTGAGGACGTCAACGAGGGTGGTGCCGAGCGAGGCGGGCGAATCGGCGATCACGATTCCGGCCGACCGCATCGCCTCGATCTTGTCGCCCGCCCCGCCCTTGCCGCCGGCGATGATCGCGCCGGCATGGCCCATGCGCCGGCCGGGTGGCGCGGTCACGCCGGCGATGAACCCGACCATTGGCTTTCTGACCTTGCTCGACTTGACGAAGTCGGCGGCATCCTCCTCGGCCGCGCCGCCGATCTCGCCGATCATGATGACCGACCTTGTCTGGTCATCGCCGAGGAACATCTCCAGCACATCGACGAACTCGGTGCCCTTGATCGGGTCGCCGCCGATCCCGACACAGGTCGACTGGCCGAGACCGGCGGCCGTGGTCTGGGCCACGGCCTCGTAGGTCAGCGTGCCCGAGCGCGAGACGATGCCGACGCTGCCGGCCCTGTGGATATGACCCGGCATGATGCCGATCTTGCACTCATCGGGGGTGATCACTCCCGGGCAGTTGGGGCCGATGAGCCGCGAACTCGAGCCGGTGAGCGCCCGCTTGACCCGCGCCATGTCGAGCACCGGGATGCCCTCGGTGATGCACACGATCAGCGCCACCGCGGCATCGATCGCCTCGAGGATGGCATCGGCCGCGAAGGCCGGCGGCACGTAGATCGCGCTCGCGCTCGCCCCCGTGGCGGCGACCGCGTCATGGACCGTGTCGAATACCGGGAGCCCGAGATGCTCGGTGTCGCCCTTGCCCGGCGTCACCCCGCCGACCATGCGGGTGCCATAGGCGATCGCCTGCTCGGAATGGAACGTTCCCTGCGACCCGGTGAAGCCCTGGCAGATGACCTTGGTGTCTGAATTGACGAGAACGGACATCTACTGCACCCCTTTCATCATTCCCGAGAGCGTGAGCCCGGGTTGCCCCATCGGCTCCGCGTCGGTCAAACCCACAATTGCAGTGACCCCGTCAACATCGATTTGCCAAAAGCGACTCCTTCGGCCTGCAGAAGTTTCGTCGGCGATGAGCCTTTGCAAGCCGAGCATTGACTGTAGATAGGGCAGTACTTCGTCGACTGGTGCGTACGGATCTGACACGGAGCAAATTGCCATTCTTTCTCCATCAAGATCTCCAGATGAGATCCCGAAAAGATATGGTTACGCTGGGGCTCGATCTACCAACCACCCCTTCCACTCGGCATCCGGAGCGGCCGGCGCCAGCATCCTGGCAGAATCACCTTGAAGTTGCTCCCACCCTGATGGTCCGATTCCGACATTTGCCTCCCTTCGCTGCACCCGCTCTAGCAAATGTCGGAATCATGAGGACCACTAGCATGTTATTGAATCTAGTGGAGCTCTTGAATTTGACATTTGAGCACGAGCTTGGCAGCAACCGGGACTCAAATGTCAAATTCGCTCCACTAGCGCAGACGCCGCAGCTTCGATGCGCTCCAAATCTGGTAATGCACGTACGCATCCGCCAACGAATGCAACCTCAGGCTCTTTCCCGAGTTCCTCCCCCCGATGGGAGGACCAACCATTGAGAGTATCGACGCAAGAACGATGGTGCCTCTCATAACCTGTCCTCTCCTTGAGCGACCGCTCTCAGGTCAGGAACGGGTTGACGGCGCGGACCGCGCCGTAGAGCTGATCATGGTTGAGGTCCTCGGTGTAGAAGATCGGCGCGCCGAGGCGCTCGGCGGCGGCGAGGAGCGCTGCGTCGTAATACTCGATCCGGTAACGCTGCGACATCCAGAAGCCGCGCCGGACGATGTCGGCATCGACGACCGTGAAGGGCATGGCCGACAGGAACTCGATCCATCGCTCGATCTGGTCCGGCGGCAGGCTGACGCGCGCCTTGCAGGACGCGTTGACGAACTCGGCGATCGACTGGGCCGAGACGCCGAATATCTGACCGAGAACGAGCTCGCGCGAGATCGCCGACTTGCGTGAATCATCGGGATTTCTTACCGCTGCCCATATCAGGATGTTGGTGTCCAGGAAACACTGCGGCATGTCGGCGGCTCAGCTCCTTGACATCCGTTCCGGGCTCGAACTCGAGCGTCGACTCCTCGATCACCTTGCGCATGCCCTCGCGCGCCCGGGCAATGCGGTCCTCCTGCTCGACCTCGCGAGCCAGCAGCGAGCGCACGAGCGCGTTCAGCGTCGTCTGGCGACGGGCCGCGAGCGCGCGGGCCTGATCGAGGAGGGTGTCGTCGACCGCCAGCGTGACGTTTCTCATGGTCGCCTCCACATATTCACACACAAGTATTATGTGTGATTATGTGTTCCTTTTCAACCTCCCCACCCGGGGTCGGCTTCACGCCCCCTTCACCGCCGCGACGACCTTCCGCGCCGCATCGGCGAGATTGTCGGCCGGCGTGATCGCGAGACCCGAGCTTGCCAGCATCTCCTTGCCAAGCTCGACATTGGTGCCTTCGAGCCGCACCACCAGCGGCACATGGATGTCGAGCTCCCTGGCCGCGGCGATGATGCCCTCGGCGACGATGTCGCAGCGCATGATCCCGCCGAAGATATTGACCAGGATGCCCTTGACGTTCGGGTCCGACAGGATGATCCGGAACGCATTCATCACCTGGTCCTTGTTGGCTCCGCCGCCGACATCGAGGAAATTCGCCGGTTCCGACCCGTAGAGCTTGATGATGTCCATGGTCGCCATGGCGAGCCCGGCCCCGTTCACCATGCAGCCGATCTCGCCGTCGAGCTTGACGTAGTTGAGACCGAACCTGGAGGCCTCGACCTCGGACGGATCTTCCTCGCCGAGGTCGCGCAGCGCCGCGATCTCCTGCTGCCGGTAGAGGGCGTTGTCGTCGAAGTTCATCTTGGCATCGAGACAGACGAGCCCGCCCGCCTCGGTAACCACCAGCGGATTGATCTCGATCAGGCTCGCATCGCTCGCGGTGAACGCCCGGTAGAGCACATCGATCAGCCTGACGCACTGCTTGACCTGATCGCCCTCGAGCCCGAGCGCGAAGGCGATCCGCCTTCCGTGATGCGGCATCAGCCCGCTCGCCGGATCGACGGTGATGGTCACGATCTTCTCCGGCGTCGCTTTCGCCACCTGCTCGATGTCCATGCCGCCCTCGGTCGAGGCGATGAAGGCGACCCGCGACGAGCCGCGATCGACGAGACAGGACAGGTAAAGCTCGCGGGCAATGGCGCAGCCGTCCTCGACGAACAGCCGCCTGACGAGGCGGCCCTGGGGCCCGGTCTGGTGGGTCACGAGCGTCATGCCGAGCATGCGTTCGGCCTCGGCCCGCACCTCCTCGATCGATCTGACGACCTTGACCCCGCCGCCCTTGCCACGCCCGCCGGCATGGATCTGGGCCTTGACCACCCACACCGGCCCGCCGAGCCGCTCGGCCGCCGCGACCGCGTCGGCGACCGTGAACGCCGGCTCGCCCCTGAGGACCGGCACGCCAAAGCCGCTCAGGACTTTTTTGGCCTGATACTCATGAATATTCATGAAAACTCCCGCGCTCGGCCGCCGCTCAGGGCGCCACCGGACCCAACCGACTCATAGCACCGGCATGGCCGCCGGCAACCGGCCGGGCCGCTCAGTCGGCGCCCGCCAGCATCTGCGGCGCGATCTGCTTGCAGGCATCGACGAGGCCGCGCACGGACTCGACCGACTTGTTGAACTGGACCTTCTCCACCCGGTTGAGCTCGATCTCGACGATCCGCTCGACCCCCTTGGCGCCGATCACCACCGGGACGCCGACATAGAGCCCGCGCACGCCATATTCGCCGGCGAGATAGGCCGCCGCCGGCAGCACCCGCTTCTGGTCGCGCAGATACGACTCGGCCATCGAGATCGCCGCGCTCGCCGGCGCATAGAAGGCCGACCCGGTCTTCAGCAGCGCCACCAGCTCGGCCCCGCCGTCGCGGGTGCGCTGGATGATTTCGTCGAGCCGGCTCTTCTCCAGCCACCCCATCTTGATCAGATCGGGCAGCGGCACGCCGGCGACGGTCGAATAGCGCGCCAGCGGCACCATGGTGTCGCCGTGGCCGCCGAGAACGAAGGCGGTGACATCCTGGACCGAGACGTTCATCTCCTCGGCGAGGAAATAGCGGAACCTCGCCGAATCGAGGACCCCCGCCATGCCGCAGATCATGCGGGTGTCGAGCCCGCTCGTCTTCTGCAGCGCCCAGACCATGGCATCGAGCGGATTGGTGATGCAGATGACGAAGGCCTTGGGCGCGTATTTCTTGATCCCGGCGCCGACCTGGCCCATCACCTTGAGGTTGATCTCGAGCAGGTCGTCGCGGCTCATGCCGGGCTTCCTCGGCACGCCCGCGGTGACGATCACCACATCGGCGCCGCGGATCGCCGAATAGCGCGAGGTGCCGGCGAGCGCGGCATCGAACCCTTCGACCGGGCTCGCCTGCGCGATATCGAGCGCTTTTCCCTGCGGCATGCCGTCGACGATGTCGAACAGGACCACGTCGCCCAGCTCCTTGAGCCCGGCAAGCAGCGCCAGCGTGCCGCCGATCTGCCCCGCTCCGATCAACGCGATCCTGTTGCGCGCCATCGATCAGCCTCCAAAATCGTGAGTTCCGGCGGCGTGCCCCGCCACGGACCCCGTGAGTATCGCGATTGCCGCATGACCGCAAGCGCGGCTCATCCGCTCGCGACCCTCTCCAGATAATCGGCCGAGCGCATCTCCTCGAGCCTGGAGGCGGTACGCCGGAATGCCGCCGACTCGTCCCCCGAGGCGACGATGTCGGCCGGCTCGCCCTCGGCGGTGATGAACACCAGGGCACGGGCATCGTAGAGCGTGTCGATGAGATTGATGAAGCGGCGCGAGGCGTTGCGCCGGCCGGCGCCGAGCACCGGCACGTCGGTGATGAAGATGCGGTCGAAGCGGCCGGCGATTGCCAGATAGTCGCGCGGGCCGAGCGGCGCCTCGCACAGCTCGGCGAAGGTGAAAAGTGCCGCCCTTCCGGCCGCGCGGGCGACCGGAATCTCGCGGCCCTTGAGTTCGATCGCGGTCGCCCGCTCCTCGAGACCCGCGGTGGCAGCGCGCCAGGCCTGGTCGAGCGCGGTCCGCGCCGCCGCGTCGTTGGGCGCGTGATAGACCGGCTCCGCCCTCAGCCGGTCGAGCCGGTAATCATGGGGCGATTCGAGATGGAGGACATCCATCCGCTCCTTGATCAGCGCGATGAAGGGGACAAACAGGCCGCGGTTGAGCCCGCCTTCATAGAGATGGTCGGGCGCGGTGTTCGAGGTCGCGACAACGACGACGCCGAGATCGAACAGGCGTTCGAACAGGCGGCCGAGGATCATGGCGTCGGCGATGTCGCTCACCTGGAACTCGTCGAAGCAGAGCAGCACCGCCGCATCCGCGATCATCTCGGCCGCCGGCGCAATCGGGTCGGCGGATTTCACCTCCCCTGCCTTCAGCTTCCGGCGCCAGTCGTGGATCGCGTCCTGAACCTCGGCCATGAATCCGTGGAAGTGGACCCGTCGCTTCCTGGCGACCGGCGCCGCCTCGAAGAACAGGTCCATCAGCATCGACTTGCCGCGGCCGACATCGCCGAAAATATAGAGCCCGCGCGGCGCCGGATCCGGCTGGCCAATGCGCAGGAGGCCCCGGAGCCCGCCCTTCGGCCGGCCGGGTGCATAGTCGACGAGCCGTGTGTGGAGCACGTGCAGCGCCTCCGCGGCGGCCTGCTGCGCGGGATCGGGAACGAGCGCTCCGGCGCCGACGCGCGCCCGGTAGCGGAATATCGGCCCGTCACCCGGTGTCCGTGTCAGTGAAACATTCGGCGCCACCAGACCTCATCCCCACAGCGCTTCGCCGGGCGGGCGAGCACTTACACGCTCTTCGGGCGCCGCGAAAGCCCCACTGGTGGCAATGATTGATCGGTGCGCAAGCGGTGTGCGGACCAGCCCGATCAGGCTGCCGGACCCTCGATCTCCGCCGCGAGCTCCTGCCAGGTATGACCTGCGGCAATGATGCAGGTCGACCCCGTCGCCATGGTCATCACGATCGACCATGTGCCGGCCTTGGAAATGAACAGCTCGACGACGCCCCGGTCGGAGACGAGACCAAGCCCGCGCGTGCTCTCCTGGTAGCGATCCGAGAGGATCTGCCGGATCTGCTTGTGCGGGCCGCACATCGCCGCGCCGGCGGCATCGGCGAACGGCACCGCGCCCGCGGTGGCGATGAGCGTGAACACGGCTGCGGTCCCGAGGGCCCCGCGGTGGACACGGGTCATGGTGGCGAACTCCTTCCCGGCCTCAGGCCGCCTGCGGAGTTCCCCCGATGGAGCCCCGCGCGCGGCGGGGACATGGTTTTCCATGCCGATCGGGCAGGATCGCGCGATT
>Ga0326597_10002087_pt1 | contig 30526 bp, 28 predicted proteins | sample RVTome_12_FD_203789 | JGI IMG/M metagenome (GOLD analysis project Ga0326597, IMG submission 203789) | Soil microbial communities from uranium-contaminated site in the Upper Colorado River Basin, Wyoming, United States - RVT100D185 | ecosystem: Environmental > Terrestrial > Soil > Contaminated >...
GGATTGGTACGAGGGCATGGTGCTCAGCGATGTCGCCAGTGTGTCCAGCGCTGGCCCGTCACCAGGCTGTGGAATCGGGCCACGGCAACCCGCGAGAGCCAGCGCTACACCCAAGGTGAGCATGAATCGCGTTCGTGTCACATGCGCGTTGCCCATGGCCCTCCTCCCGTGTGTGCGCTCGAGACCGAGCTCCCGACCGCGCCCGCCGAAAGTCACCCGATATTGTCCGATTATAATGGCACCGAGTTGGGCTGTCAGACAAGCCTCTTGGGAGGCGGTGGGCGCGCTGACGAGCCGGGCCTCCAAGAAAGGACGATGAGCATGTCAACCGATTTCAAGGGCTATCTGTTGTCCGAGTTCGTCGAAGACTATGAGCAGGGTCTGCTCACCCGGCGTCAGGCGCTCAGACTCCTGGCCGGGGTGACAGGGAGCCTGGCGCTTGCCAATGTGCTTCTCGCAAGTTGCGCACCCGAGACCCCGCCGACCCCCACCATGAGCCTCGGCCTCCCTTCTCCGGCCGCGGTGACCTCGTCTACACCGACCGCGTTTCAGCCAGCCGAGGAGGCTTCGCCGACCGCTTCCGCGGCTGGCACATACGAGCCGCTTGCCGCCGGCGACATTGAATTCCCCGGCGATGGGGCGACGCTCCTCGGTCATCTCGCACGGCCTTCCGGGGCCGAACGGCGGCCAGCCGTGCTCGTGTGCCACGAGAATCGCGGGCTGACCGAGCACATCAAGGACGTCACCCGGCGCCTAGCCTCCGCTGGGTACGTCGGCCTGGCAGTTGACCTGCTCTCCCGCATCGGTGGGACGAGTGCGGTGAGTGACCCAGCCGATGTGCCGGGGATGCTGGGGAACACCCCACCGGAGCAGTTTCTATCAGACTTCGTCAGCGCCTGGCGCTGGCTCCAGGATCAAGCCTACGTCCTGACAGACGGGGTAGGTATGGTCGGCTTCTGTTTCGGCGGGGGTGTGACCTGGCGCGTCGCCATCGGGCTTTCGGACGTGCGCGCCGCGGTGCCCTTCTACGGCCCTCATCCCAATCCGTCAGAGGTCAGCACGATCCAGGGGGCTGTGCTGGCGATCTACGCCGGGAATGATGAGCGGATCAACCAGAGCATTCCGGCGATCGAAGCCGCAATGCAGGCGGCCGGCAAAGTCTACGAAAAAGTCATCTACCCTGGCGTGGATCATGCGTTCCACAACGACACCGGATCCCGCTACAACGCCGAGGCGGCGACCGACGCCTGGGCCCGCACCCTGGACTGGTTTGAGAAGTATCTGGCAACAGTCTGAGACCGAGGGCCCGGCTTAGGCCCTCGAGGTCGAGACCGTGCAATGAACTCGATTCCCACCGTCTCGCCCTCTGCCGACGTGATGAACTCATCCCTGCTCCGGCCCGTTCGCCCCCTGCGCATGGGCGCCTAACCGGGGGACGCAGCTGGCGCACCTGCGGTACGGATGCCAGCTCTCCCCGAGCGATGACGGCATCCGTATCCCTTGCCGTTCGAGGATGCAGGAACCCAACTGCGAATAACGTCTCCAGGTTTCGGCCTGCAGCCGGTGCGCCAGTTTCCCCCCGGGCGTGACTCAAAGAACACGGCGCATAGAACGGACCCGTAACCAGCTTCACGGGGGCACAACACTCGGCTCCGGCGTGCTGCCGTATTGGAGCTTTATCGTGCCGTCCTCCGTGACGGAAAACCGCGCCGGCAGTCGCTCAGCCGCGAGCGCGATCATTCGCTCTGCTGCTTGGCGCGCCGTATTCTCATCGGGGGCAAAGACCAAGCAACTCAAATAGGTATCACCGTCGAATCGCACGAGCGTCCCGGATTTGATGGATCCTTCCGGATCCATCGAACCCCAAGACCAGTAGACTTCATCGCCCAGCTCGGGGAGGGGTTGGAAGCGCAAAGGGGTCACTTCGTAGATGGGCAAGGATCTCCGAAAGAGCTCACCGACGCTCAATCCCGCGGCGTCCACCCGCAGTTGCTCGAGCAGTTTGGCTTCATCAGAGTCCTCCGACAACAGGAAAGCGATGAGAACCGGGCCTAGGAGAACAAAGTCCTTCGCCTCTTCTCCTTGCGCCGCACTGATGGAAATCATCGAAGTGCCGGACCGATATCCGCATGATCCAGTAGACGACCCATCCGGTTCTTCCATCGGCCCCCCCAGTATTGACTCGACTTCGTCCTGGCTAAGGAGCGAGCAGGCATCGAGCATGACCAACTCGGGGGTCGGCGTGGCTTCTGGGGCCGTGGCGACCGATTCAGAGGGCTGCGAAGGTGCCTCTCCTCCGGGCGGGGGAAGCTCAACCGAAGGGAAATTGCAGGCCAAGACGGCGACAAGCAAAGAACTCGACACCAAAGCAAGCGGGGCCGTGCCGGCTCTGTATATCATTGAACCCTCCAGGGAGTCGCGATACCTTAGTCGTGATCCTTCCGCGGTCGCCAATGGGGACCGAAATGGCTGACCGGTCGTTCGACATGCCCTCGCACGGCCGCTCTCACCCAGAGACAGCCTCACCTCAACTGGGATTCCTCAAGCCTGGCCGAGAGCCCGCAGGGGACAAAACCCCGCCCTGCGTCGCAGGGGAAAAAAGAGGCGGATCAGCACTGTTCCTTGGGCTCCGCCGGCAATCTGGGCGACGGATCCGGTCTGAACGCACCCGCACCGCGATCAGGGACGGAGCAGGGAATGAGCCATCTCCCCGGAGTACACCGCCGACGCGCACTGGCTTTTCTTGGGTTTTCAATTGAGAGACGATGCACGATCGGGAGATTGGCCGAATTCTAGCACAAGTGAGGTCAATTCTCACCAAATCGGGCTATAATAGTCCCAAACCGGAGATCACAAAGCCACCCTCAACACCGCTGCAACCCCTCTCCGGGTTTCTCCGCATCGCAGCAAGGTCCGCAAATGCACGAACTCCCAGGAGCAACAGCCTCTCTGAGGACCGGAGTCCAAGGATGGCTGCTTGCCAGTTGGACCGCCGGCTCGCCGTTGACACTGCCAACATCACGCGGAGCCAGGGCCGCTAGAGGCCGCTGGCAGTCATTTCAGGGCAAACGAGAGGGGTGAGTGATGCTCAGGGTGCGCATGTTTGGTACGGGTCGGGCAAAGTACGCGGACCGACCAATAGTCGGGTTTCCTTCACAACAACCCCATCTCTTGTTCTGTTTCCTACTCTTGAACCACCACGTCAGCCACCACCGGGAGAACTTAGCGGCCCTCTTTTGGGGAGACTGTCCGACCCAGACATCTCGAAAGAACTTGCGCAATGCCCTCTGGCGCCTGCGGAGTGCTTTCTCCGAAGTCGGTGCAAGGGCGGATGGATACTTGACCGTTGACGAAGAAATCGTCTCGTTCAACCCAACCGAGGAGTACTGGTGTGACGTCCTGGCGTTCGAGGAGACCTTTCGAGCCCTGGACGAGGTGCCCGGATATGAGTTGTCGGCTGAGCAGGCCCTAGAACTTGAACAAGCGCTCGATTGGTATACGGGCGACCTTCTCCAGGGGGTTTTCGACGAGTGGTGTCTCGTAGATCGAGAGCGCCTCAGCCTCCACTATCTGGAAACGCTGGCCAAGCTGATGACCTTCAATGGCCGCGATGGGCGTTACGAACGCGCCCTGGCGTATGGCACCCGGATCTTGTCTCTGGATAACACCCGTGAGAAGGTCCACCGGGAGATGATGAAAATCCACTGGCTCGCCGGAGATCGCGCCTCCGCGTTGGCGCAATACAAACGCTGCGTCCAGATCCTCCGGGAGACATTCGGGGTTTCCCCCATGGAGGAGACCGCCCGAATGTACAGGCACATCCTTCATACGCCGGGGAAGTCTCCCGGAGGAGACCGTCCGACTCTCACCGCCCTGGAGGTTCACCTGCAGGGGCCGACGCACCCCGGGGAAGCTCTACTCCGCCACGTCCAAAGGATCCAAGGCTTGCTCGAAGAGGCAGGGGTCGAGCTCAGTCGAGTGGAGCGGTCACTAGACCTCCGTCCAGGTAGATCCCCTCGCCAATAGTCCTCCTTGGCAACCCCTCGCCCTGAGGGGGTCGGTCGTCATCGGGACGCCCTCCTACAGCACGGCATGGGATTCTGCCTTCTGACCGACGGCATCCCCCCAGGATGCCGCCCCTTGAGTTTCCTCGTAGGGATCTGAGTTCCGTCTTCAAGGTTAGAACTCACCCATCGGCCGAGGCGCCCACCTTCCGGGTTGCCTGTGTCCGATTCGCTCAGCACTTGTGCAGGGAGACGCGCTCCGCCGCGCCCAGGGACGCGGGCGAGGCGTCTCAGAGACGCGCATTGAGTAGTCCTTGGATGACCGCGAATCCAGCGGAGGCAGCACAAGGCTTCTCGAGCATAGCGGACTTGGCCGCCGGTGAATGGCCATTGATGGTCCTTGTGATCGGGACCAAGCCGGCTACGGCGCGGGGACATTGGGTTCGAAGGCGCTCAGGCACCCCCATTGCCGGCTCGCAGTCAACCGCAGGTGAGGTCGCTGCCCATCCGTCAACCCACCGCCCATCCTGACGACAATACGACATCAGGACGATCTGGCTGGACTTGGTCCATGGCAGGTTGGACCGACGAATCACGGGAGTGCCTTCCTTGGAGAAAGATACCCAGTCTTTCGTCATCCGAGTTTGGCGAGAAGGCCAGGACGACGAAACAGCCCTGTCTTCTCTGAGGGGCACGATCGATCATGTGGGGAGTGGTCAGCGGGAGTACTTCCGGGATGTTGGGCGCGTCGCTCGATTCATCGAACAGCAGATCGGTCTCGCCCATGAGCCCTCCGAATCGTGGTGGAAGCGTGTTGTATCTCGCCTGTGGAAACGGCCGTAGGAGCGATGCGTGCAACTCGCGTTGTCTTACCCCTTGAAGCTGACGTTCAAGCTCTTAACGATGGTGCCTCAAATTTCCATCCGCGACGCAAGGGGCGCGGAAGTGATGTATGCCCAGTGGCAGTTGGCCAAGTTCGGGAAGGGGGCGTTAGACATTGACGTCTTTGCCGATCGGTCCAAATCGAAGCGCCTCTACGCTCTGAGACCGGTTACAAGAGCGGACTTATCGACCATGTGGACCTTTACCGACATGTCGGGCCAGAACCTGGGCGCCAGTTTGCAGCGTCTCCACTTTGGTCCCATGACCGAAGGAAAATGCCAGGTCTACAACGGCGATCAGGTCGAATTCCGAATCCACGAGAAGAGCCGACTGGCCTGGACGATGGACAATCTACTCAGGGCGATCCCATTTCTCGGGTACCTCACCGGGTTGGTGTTCAATCCGACCTACCTGGTGCGCCGAAATGGGATGCCCAGCGAAGAGGCTCCTGTCTTGATGCGTCTGGTCAAAGAGCCGTCCCTGCTCATGCGCAGCTTCCGGATCGAAAAGGCCGACGGCGCTCTCCGGGCACCCGAGGAGGAACGCTTGCTGCTCAGCCTGGTCGCTCTTGCCATGAGATATCGCCCATACGGCTAAGTACCGACTTAGGATGTGACGGTCACAGGCTCACGCAGTGCCGTCTTGAGGTGTCTGACTCGATGGGAACCCGTTTCTTCGTGACCCCAGCACTACTCTGACAGCGGAGAACAGACGTGATCCTCTCGTACCCTCTCCAGGTCACGATCGTGGGCAACTTCGACACATCGGTCCGGGGCTCCGTCGGGGAGCAGATGATGTACTCCACGATCGACTACTTGAAGAGCATGGATTTCCTCGTCTACACCGACAAGGGGCGGACCACGCCGCTCTACCGGATCAAGGTCTATCCTCTCCAACGGGGATTCGTTCGCTGGGACTTCTTGGACTCATCCGGCAAGTTGTTGGGGGGAGGAAAGCGCAAACCCCTCGACATGCTGCAACGGAACTTCGAAATACTCGACAACGATGTCACTAAGTACCGAATTCGGCGCGGTCGCTATCGGAGATCATCGCCCGATAGCTTGTTGACCCGACTCCCTGTGCTGGGGACAGTTGTCAGCCACTGGCCCCTCTCGGCCTATTTGGCCGAGCGCGTTGATGCATCGGGTGGCGTTGGCGCTACGGTCATGCGGATGGGGTCAAGACCTTCTTTGCTCAGGAGAATGTACGAGGTCGAAAAGCTCGACATGAGCTTGAGCCAAGCCGAAGAGGAGCGTATTCTACTTGGCTTCCTAACGGTCACTTCGTGGCTAGTCGGGCGCCCGTCTCGCCATCACCATCACCATCACCATCACTAGCTGCCGATGACGGGACGACTCGCAAGCCAATCAAGACCGGCGGCGGAAGGGTTGAGTGATCAGAGTCTCGCGTAACGTTCCAATGGTCGATTCTGAAGTCGTATCGCCGTCTACGGATGGGCTCAATCTCGAGCATCTCCAGGCGGAGCTTGAGCGTCTGGACGTGATGATCCGCCGTGAAGTCCGTCGCTGGCGCCTAGCGGGTCAGGATCCCGCGGATGCATTCCGCGGTTTGTACGTCTCGGATGAGGAAGCAGAGGCCCTGTTGGCTCGTCCATTAGGTATTGGCTGGGGGGATAACGTCTCGCTACCTTCTGACGAGGCCCGGGCGTACGCCGAAGCCGAGGCCCAGGCCGTGGACCGAATACACACATTGCAGGCGCAAGCGCTGGCCGAGGGTCACTATCTACGTCTAGTCCGGCTGGTGGAGGCGTTCCAACTCGACCGCTTCGAGCTCGATACCTTGCTTCTTTGCCTGGCGCCAAGCCTCGACCTGCGCTACGAGAAGCTCTATGGATACTTGCAGGATGACGTCACTCGCCGGCGCCCAACGGTCAACCTGATCCTACAGCTCCTGTGCGAACCTGGCGAGGAGCGGCTCCGAGCGCAGGCCCGCCTTCAGCAGCACGGCGCGCTCTTCGAGAATGAGCTGCTGCGCCGTGCATCCGAGAGTGGGCCGCCTCGATCTGCGCTACTGGGGACCTCCCTCGAAGTCGATCCGACGATCGTCACCTGGCTCCTGGGCGCATACCAGCCGACCGAAGAACTTGAGGGAGCTGCGCGTCTCGTCCTCGAGACCGACAAAGTTGCCGATTCCTTCCTCGCCGGCATCGATATCGCCCGGCTGATGCCGGCGGTACGCGACATGGCCATCGTCTCCTTCTACGGCCCGGATCGAGAGGCTCAGGAGGCTGCCGCACGGCTGATGGCCGGCGCTATCGGCCGACCTCTCTTGCGTCTCGACTTGGCCCGACTGCGACACGAAGGGCCCGATCTTGAGCGGCCATTGAAGCTCGCCGTCCGCGACGCCAGGATGGCCGAGGCCGTTCCGCTTGTAATGAGTTGGGACCGCGTGCTGACGGATGGGGCCCCGTTGCCCGTCCCCCTTGAAGCGATCTTCGCCTTTCCTGATCTGGCGATCGTCGCTGGAGAGGCCGCATGGCAGCCATCCAGCGGCGCGAGTCATCGTCCGGTACATGCATTCGAGTTTCCAGTCCCGTCCTATCCACATCGCGTTGCGTTATGGTCACGTTTCATGGGGGACCGCGGGAAGGGTGACAAATCAGGTGAGGATCAGGCCACCTTCAATGTGGAGGGTTTGGCCGGCCAGTTCGCCCTGACCACTGCGGGCATCCGGCAGGCCGTCGCCTCCGCCGGGGATCGCGCCTCTCTGCAAGGGCAACACCTGCAGGAGGAGCATCTTTTTGCCGCCGCGAGAGATCAATCCAATCCGCGGCTCAACCAACTGGCCAACAAGCTCAAACCGCGCTACGGGTGGGAAGACATCGTCCTGCCCGAGGACCAACTCGCTAATCTGCGCGAGATAGTCGCCGCCGTGCGCGGCCGCCCGATCGTCCTGGATGAGTGGGGGGCCGGGCGGCGGCTAGCCTCCTCCCGCGGGGTCACGATCCTCTTCGCCGGCCCGCCAGGCACGGGAAAGACGATGGCGGCCGAGATCCTGGCCGACGAGTTGGGACTGGACCTGTACAAGATCGACCTCTCCACAGTGGTGAGCAAGTACATCGGCGAGACCGAGAAGAACCTCGACCGCATTTTCGCCGAGGCCGAGTCGAGCAACGCCATCCTGTTCTTCGATGAGGCGGATGCCCTCTTCGGCAAGCGGTCCGAGGTGCGCGACTCGCACGATCGCTACGCCAACCTGGAGATCAGCTACCTGCTACAACGCATGGAGTCCTACGACGGGGTGACCATCCTGGCCACGAATCTACGGGCGAATCTGGACGAGGCCTTTACGCGCAGATTGCAGTTTGCCGTTGATTTTCCGTTCCCGGAGGAAGCCGACCGGCTACGCATCTGGCAGACCCTCCTGCCACCCGAGATGCCCCGCGCGGAAGACCTCGACCTGCATCTGATGGCGCGGCGCTTCGAGCTAGCGGGAGGCAACATCCGCAACATCTTGCTCAGCGCTGCCTACCTGGCCGCCGCCGACGGTCGGCAGCTGACCATGACCCACCTGCTCCACGGCGCCCGGCGGGAGTTGCAGAAGTTGGGGAGGCTTGTGGGCGACCAAGTCGTGACTGATGGATGAGGACGGTGATTGCCTCTTAACCTCACACGGGGATGGTCGGCACAGGCAGAGAGGGTGTGCCTCTCGGCGAGTGAGGCATCCGACCGACATGCGCTGAGTGGAGAAAGGCGAGAACGTGATAGGAGGCCGAGGATCGAACCAGGTCAGGAAGGTCAATCCGCGCACTGCGCAGAAGCACACGTTGGGCGGGCGAATGCCAGCGCGCGGTGGGGTGGTTGATTCTGGCGTGGCCATCCCGCAAGAGCGCATTGGAAATCGACTCTTGTTGCGCCTTTTGGGTCGGGATACCGGCCAGAGGTCAACGGATCGGGCCCTCCAGCGACAGATGACCAGCGGCGAGGCTCCCATGAGTGTGCCTGCGACGGAGGGAGTAACGCCTGCTTCGCCCTTTCCGGAAGGGGTTCGACCCACTGGCGCCTCATTGTCCTTCACCCTGCCGGGTGGGACTCCGCTCAGAGGTGGATGGACCATCAATGTGTACACCTCTGACCTAACCATCGTCACGCTAAGGATTTCGCCACGTGGCCTGGAGGTCAGCTTCACCCCCGACCTATATATTGACATTCTTGGCCCAGCGAACTTGACATGGTCGGACTTGACATATGACTTTGCGTCTGCCTCCGTGACATCGGTTTCACTCCGAGACGCGCTAGTGCCCACCGGAGGCGCCATGCAACCCACTGCCCGATCAGACATAGCCAGCTTCCTGAATAGTGTCATTGCGGCAACCCGCATTGCTGCGCCGGGATATGACCCCCTTACCGACCCTGACGTGATGGGCACATTGAATTCCGTAAAGGACAACTGGACCAGGCTGCCTCCGACAGGCAGCGAGGTCACCCCTCGCGACATTCGCAACGTTGAATTGGCAGCCGACATTACCTTCGATTCTGAAATCAGACAAAGCACCCCTGAAGGGGGCATATTCATCCCGGCCGGTGGAAGGGCCACCTTTTCGGTGATGTTTTCAGGTAGCGCGGATGACGTTATCGAAGCCTCGACAAGAAGCATTCGTTGGATAGAGATCGAGAGCAATTCGATCATTCTTCAGCGAGGGGGTCAAGATGTTGCCCGATTACAGAGACTATATGTGCAGCATGGCGGCACGGTATTGGTCTCAAGTTTTGAACCTCTCGGTGGCCTGGCCTCAGCGGCTGGCGCCGAGTCTCTAGTGAGATTCATGGGACTGCTGATTGCGCTGAGTTCAGGACACCCTGAAGATCGGATCGCCATCGCCGGCCGTACCCCAAACATTGGCGCTCAAAGTGTCGGAAGGATCGCAGCCGAGCAGATACAAGAGGCACTTGGAATCGCAATTAGAGGATGGATCCAAGAGAACTGCTTCGTCATTCCTGAAACGAATCTGTGCGAGATGCTGGGCATCTCCCGATGATGCTCACCTCCTTGATCATTCCCGGAGCCATACCCGATGATCAGAAACCAGACAGACCGGCTGATCTCCAGCCGGACAAGACCGGCAGCGACGGCCAGACCCAACCCGCCAATATTCGTCTTCAATGTCGAGGCCTGCTCCGAGACTGCCGGGGGTTGGCGATGTCCCGAGGTGCTTCGCCCTCCGGGGACCAGAACGAGATGCACAATGACACCTGACTGGTAGGAAAACGCGACCAGCTAGGGGCGCAAGTAGACCAAATTCCCCTGCCGGTGTATTGCTTCGGGATAAGTTGGCATGAGCGTATCGAGAGAAGCCACAACCAAGGCAGACAGGACGAGCTCCATGCCCTCACCGGCAAGAGCAGGTGCGGATGCGACCGCGCTCTTCGCTCTGGCCAACCTGACCCTGCCAGCTGGGGTTCTTGGCGAGGGAATTGAATCGCCGGCTGCGTTCCTGAACGACGCTCATCGGCCATTGATTCTCAGACGTTCCGTGGCGGGCCTTCTAGGTGTGGTTCAAGGGAACCAGCAATTGCAGAGGTTTGTCCAACGGCAACAAGATCCGACGGTCGCCAGGCTTCAGCTACCGAGGGTGACACACTCGCATGTCGTTCAACGTATTCCTCAGCAGTCCGAGCAAGAGATCGCCGAGGAATTCAGGGCATTTGCGGAGAACCAGGACTACTCGCCCGAGTACTTCAGCCAACCTCGGTCCGGTCAGGAGATCCTCTCTTTCATCAACGATATCATCGAGAGTTTCCCGGATGGTGAGTTGAGACGGCAGATCGGGGCGTCGCTTCAGGATCGGAAGGACTTTCTGATTGGGATGACGCAGTATCTTGGCTCTCTCAGTAGCGTGATACTGCATTTCGCCAACGTCCGCAGGGCGGATGTCGCTGGAGAAATCCATCTCCATGAAGACGCGGCTTCAAGAATCGAGATTGTCGCCGCCGCACTGGCAGCACAACGCCTGCCCATGCCGACGACTTCCATAGGACTCGGACTGAGGGACCGCTACCGACCGAACGATCATCACTCACGGAGCAAGATGGCCCACCCATTGGGCTACGCGATTGACTATCGTGCCAGAGAGAATCCTCAGTTAGCCGATCCTCGGCTGCGCACTTTCTTGGAAGTTGCGACGGGGGAATCGTATAGGTTCCAGTTTCAAGACGAGGGAGGACGTCCTCTGAGCTATGAGAGCAGGCGCGCCTTGATCCGCGAGATGGGATCGAGCGCCGCTGCCGGTCAGTTCGACGAGGAGACCCGTCGCAGGGCGGAGCGATTCCTGACGCAATTCGAGGGCGAGTACCACCGAGTCTCGGCCGCATCTCGTCGACTCAGGGAAAACATCAACAGTGAGCTCCGCCAGCTCGCCGATCTCTGGACTCAGACGCGCGAGCTGAGGCAATCGGAAGGAAGACTCCGACGTTCCAGGAGAAGCGCCGATCGCGAGGAGCTGACTCGGGTCCGTGAGCAGACCCAAGAGAACGACCGTCGCTTGCGAGAGGCAGACCTTGAACTCGTATTCGAGCCTTGGCTGACCCAGATGCGTCAGGAGATGGATACAGCCGTGCAGGAGCTCTCCGGCCTCGAGATCACGTTGAGGACGGCTGGGGGCGAGACGACGGTCCATGGTGCCGACCTGAGAGACGCGAGGGGTCCGCGATTCAGACAACTCCTAGGCCAGGTCGATCGCCAGCGAGGCGTAAGCCCAGTCCAGAAGCAGGAGCAGAAGGCCACGATCAGGCAGATCCAGGACAGGGCAGAGAGGTATCAGCGGTTGGAACCATTGCACCGGGCCTTGTCCGGAGACTTCAGGTTCATCTTCACCGGAGAGAGTGAGGTCAGGAACCCATCGCTCATGCAGCTGATTACCGTTGGGTTCTTCAATCCCGATGCTGACGAGGAGCTGCTCAGTCAAGAGATTGATGAGAGGCCCGAGCCCTCGGTGGCGGGCTCAAGTCAGCACGGCTTCAGTCTGAGGTTCATGCAGCTGATGGCGATACATGGCTTTGACCAAGGCAGCAGCTGGCCGACAGCCTACGATCCGATGCATTTCGAGTTCGTGGCTGGGGTCGACTCCATTCAAGCTGGATAAGATCTGTGGGGATGGAGGAACCTCGAGCTGCAACGGGAATGGACGGAAATCTACCTGCCGTTGGATTACGGGGAGGATAGGGAAATGTCGCCTGAACACATTGCATCGGACGAGACGACGGTTCGAGTTCACAGGCAAGAAACCTCTGGGGAAGGAGAGGTTCGAAAGGATCATGGCGGGAGCGAGCCCGCCGGTCTTGCCGGCCTCCAGAGGGCCGTCGGCAACCGCGCCGTCCAACGCCTGCTCGTCCAACGTAGCGGTGATGGGCCATCCGAGCTCGATGACGAGACGGCCTCACGCATCAACAGCGCCAGGGGCGGCGGCCAGCCGCTCCACGCGGGAACGCAGACCCAGATGGGCGAAGCCCTGGGGGCCGACCTGAGCGGGGTGCGCGTTCACACCTCGCCCGAGGCCCACGACCTCAACCAACGCCTCGGCGCCAAGGCTTTCACCACCGGCACGGAGGTGTTCTTCCGTCAGGGTGCCTATCAACCGGACGCTTCCTCCGGCCAGGAATTGATCGCCCACGAGCTGACCCACGTCGTTCAGCAGAGCACTGGCGCCGTCGGCAGCGGGGGCGGCAAGATGACCGTCAACGCCCCCGGCGATGCCTTCGAGCAAGAAGCAGACGGTGTAGCCAGGGATGTCACCCGGGGCAGCCAAACGACCGGCTCACAGCAGTCCGACGAGACCGCCCAATTGCAGCCCCTCGAAGAAGAAGAGGAAGTCCAGATGCAGGAGCTCGAAGAGGAAGAAGAGGTTCAGATGCAAGAGCTGGACGAGGAAGAGGAGCTTGGGGCATGAGCAAGCCCGCTGCGCGCCAGGGCGACATGACCGTTCATGGGGGGACGATCACCGTCGGGTTTCCGCAGGTCCTGATCGGAGGAATGGCGGCGGCGCGCCAGGGCGACATGCACGTCTGCCCACAGGTCACCCCCGGCACCCCGCCCATCCCGCATGTCGGCGGGCCGATCTCGATGGGCAGCGTCACCGTGCTCATCGGTGGGATGCCCGCCGCCCGGCAAGGCGACATGGCAATCTGCACCGGGCCTCCCGACTCGATCGCCGTCGGAGCGCCCACCGTCTTGATCGGTGGGTGAGTTCTCAATGGGAAAACCATGATCGACGACCTGGATGACGTACTCCGCAAGCTGCTCGTGCGCGAGATGCCGATCAAGAACCGCGAGGTCGAGATCACTTTCGACCAGCCGCGACGGGAATGGTCTTCAAGACAGAACCGGCCGACCCTGAATCTGTTCTTGTTCGACATGCGCGAGAACGCCACACTCCGCGCCCCGGAATGGGAGATCAAGAAGGACGGGAACGGCAAGGCCTCCCGGCGGCGGTCTGCCGTCCGGCTCGACTTGCATTACATGATCACGGCCTGGGCCTCCAAGCCCGAGGATGAACATCTCATGCTGGCCCGTTGCCTGATGGCCCTCTACCGCTGGCCGCTCATCCCGGAGGACCTGCTTCCCGAGATCCTGCAGGACCAGCCTTCACCGATCCCGCTGCGGGTAGCCTCCCACGACAAGCTCACCAACCCGGCGGAGGTTTGGAGTTCCCTCGACAACGAAATGCGCCCGGCCATCTCCATGCTCATCACCCTGGCGCTCAACCCGTATCAAGAATTCACCGGCCCGCTCGTCCGCAGTCGTCAGTTGCGCTTCGGCCAGGCAGACGACCTCCCCCTGTATCCAGGCCTTGATCCCGCGGCCGGGGAGGACCAGCTTTGGATGGTCGGTGGCACGCTCCATAGCCGCAGCCCATTGACCGAAGCCAGCCTGACCCTGCTCGAGCGAGGCCTGACCGTTCCAATCCGAGACGGAAGTTTCATTATCGGCAATCTCGAATCCGGCGAATACACGCTCGAGCTAGCCGTGGCCGGATCTAAGCCCAGTCGACACACAATACGCGTGCCGTCGGCGGATTATGACCTCCGCCTCGATGGCCAGTCAGATTGAGCGAGGTGAATTATCGTCGATAGACCACACACACCAAACCAGGGCAAGCTGGCGAGAGATTCTCGCCCATGTTGGCCACACCCGCATCGCTCGGAATGTGGCGAAATCTAAGGAGGTTGTTCGATGGCTACGAGCTATCAGTCACCCGGTGTCTATGTAGAAGAGGTTGACCGCGGCACAAAGCCGATCGAGGGCGTCGGCACTTCCGTCGCTGCCTTCATCGGTTTCACCGCTCGGGCGGAGGAACCGCCGCGCAACGGCGACACGCCCGTCTCACTCCTCAATTCGGCCACGCTCGTGACGAACTGGAACCAGTTCACCCAGAAGTTCGGCGGGTTCGTCGAAGGCGCCTACCTGCCCCAGGCGGTCTATGGCTACTTCGCCAATGGCGGAGGTCGGTGCTACATCGTAAGCGTCAACACCTTGGGGGCGAGCGTCGACCCCGAAATGGCGCAGCCCGCCGGCGTTGCCTTGCCAAGCACGACGGATCCCGCCAGCGAAACTCTGCTGATCAAGGCCCGCAGCGGCGGCCCGGCCGGCAACGAGCTGAGTGTCGAAATCAAGCACGAACGCCCGCCTGAGGGGCAACAGGAAAGCGATACCTTCATCCTCATTGTGAAGCGCGGCAGCACAGAGGTCGAGCGCTTTGATGGGCTGACGCTGGGCAGCGGCGATCGCAATGCCGAGACGATGGTCAGCACGCAGTCCAAGGTCATCCTGGCCAAAGTCGTGCGCAAACAAGGCAAGCTCACCGAACGTCGACCGGCGGAGGGAAGCTACCGCCTTCAGGGCGGCGAGATCAAGGCCCTCACGGTCAGTGCCCCTCAGTTCGAAGGCGATCCGGCCAAGCGCCAGGGCCTCGGCGCGCTCGAGGCTTTGGACGATGTCACGATGGTCGTCGTCCCCGATCTGATGGCCAGCTTCCAGGCCGGCCACATCGATCTCGACGGCGTGCGCGCGGTTCAGGGCGCGCTGCTCGATCACTGCGAACGGATGAAGTACCGTTTCGCCATCCTCGACGCACCGCCGGGGATGAGCCCACAGGAGATCGCCGACTGGCGCAAGAACAAAGCCGGCTACGACTCCAAATTCGGCGCCCTGTACTATCCCTGGATCCGCATCCCGAGCCCCTTCGGTACCGATGCCGGCAATCTGGCCATCCCTCCGAGCGGGCATATGGCCGGGATCTACGCCCGAACCGACAGCCAGCGTGGCGTCCATAAAGCACCCGCCAACGAAGTCGTCATGGGCGCCGTGGGCGTCGAGCTGAATGTCACAAAGGGTGAACAGGACGGCCTCAACCCGATCGGGATCAACTGCCTCCGGGCCTTCCCCGGTCGAGGCTTGCGCGTGTGGGGGGCGCGCACGCTCTCCAGCGACCCCTCCTGGCGCTACATCAACGTCCGTCGGCTCTTCAACTTTGTCGAGGCCTCGATCGAGGGCGGCACACAGTGGGTGGTTTTCGAGCCGAATGACCAGGATCTTTGGGCGCGCGTCCGTCGGGATGTCTCCGCCTTCCTGCGGAACGTCTGGCGCGGCGGGGCCTTGTTCGGCGCCACTCCCGAAGAGGCGTTCTACGTGAAATGCGATGAAGAGCTCAACCCGATCGAAGTCCGCGACGCCGGCCAGCTGATCATCGAGGTCGGCCTGGCGCCGGTCAAGCCGGCCGAGTTCGTGATCTTCAGGATCAGCCAGTGGACCGGCCCCAACGCCGAAGCCTAGGGGTAGACCCGGAGGCGGCGGCAAACGAAAACGGCCTCAGGGGTGATCTCCGACGGCCGGGTAGCATCGTATCTGTGTGGATAGATCTCCGAAGGAGGAAGAACTGCCATGGCAAACGGAAGAGCGGATCCGCTCGTTGGATTTCACTATGCGGTCGAAATCCAGGGTACCTTGAAGGGCTATTTCACCGAGTGCTCGGGGCTTGGCTCGGAGCATGATGTGATCGAACACAAGATCGTCGACGAAAAAGGAAAGGAGGTCATCCAGAAGATCCCCGGGAGGCTCAAGTGGGAGGCGATCAGCCTCAAACGGGGCATCACGGACAACATGGACATCTGGATGTGGCGCAAGAAGGTCGAGGACGGCGATGTCGATGGCGCCCGCTCCAATGGATCGATCGTGATGTTCGACCAGCACCTGAGCGAAATGGCGCGCTGGAACTTCGAGAGCGCCTGGCCCGTGAAGGTCAGCGGACCATCCGTCAAGTCCGACTCGAATGAGATCGGGATCGAAGAGCTGAGCATCACCCACGAAGGGCTGTGGCGGGTGAAGTAGGCTTCGATCGGATCCCCGCAGGAACCGAGATCGACGACCCGGCTTCGGGACGAAGATCTGACCTGAATCCTGCCCCGAGTTGATTCTCGGCCAATGGATGAGGAGGTAGCCCGTGCTACAGACGGAGTGTGAATTCACGCTTCCGGTAGGCTATGTCGATCCGGAGGGTAACCTCCATCGCGAAGGCGTGATGCGCATGGCAACAGCCATGGATGAGATCGCCCCCATGCGTGACCCGCGCGTTCGGGCGAACGAAGCCTATCTGACCGTGATCTTGCTCTCGCGAGTGATCACCCAACTGGGGTCGTTGCGTCAGGTGAATCCAAACGTGATCGAAAACTTGTTCTCGGCAGACCTGGCTCACTTGCAGGATCTTTACCGCCGGGTCAACGAGAACGGTCACAACCACCTGGCCGTTGTTTGCCCGCAGTGCGAGCACCGGTTTGAATGGGAGATGGTGCCGCAGGGGGAATGACTGTGTACCCGCCCGATCGTCTCTACGCGGAGATGGCTTACATCGCCTACCACTTCCATTGGTCCATCGGCGAAGTCATGCAGATGGAGCATGCTGAGCGCCAACGCTGGGTGGAGGAGATTGAGGCCATCAACAACCGACTTAACCAACTCACGGAGGAAACAGGATGAGGGCCCCCGATTCCGATCGAACCTTCCAGCCTGACAGCCGAGGCCAAATCCGGCATGCGGCAGCGGGTTCGGGCGGGGGCTCTCACTCTGAGCCGGGCCTGGCGGCGGATCTCCGGCGCCCAATCGAGCAGCATCGTCCGTCGTCGGTCGTCGGTCCCACCCTACGTGGAGCGCGGGCGGGTACACCTCCACATCTCCCTCGGAGCCTCGCCGGAGGGCTCAGTCCGTCGGTTCCACCCTGTAAACGCTTGGCGCGCGGCTGAGACGGGAAACCCTTCGGTTGCCCATCGGCCCTCAAAGGAGCTGCAATGGCAGGGAATGGAAAGAGAGGTGAAGCTCACGCTGCCTTCCGATTCGCTGTTCAGATCGAAGGCATCGATGAAGCCGTGTTTAGCGAATGCACGTTGCCCGCGTTGGAGGTCGATGTCCTGCAGCAGAAAGAGGGCGGTTACAACACGGGTGCACACCACCTACCTGGTCCCGTCAAACCCGGGCGGGTGGTCCTCAAGCGCGGGGTCTCTCAAACCAACGGCCTTCTCAAGTGGTATCGGGCCGTGGCCAATGGTGATCACAAGCAGGCCGAGAGAAACGTCTCGGTCGTGATGTATGACTCGATGCTCAACGAACTCATGCGGTGGGATTTCCTGAGGGCCTTCCCGGTCAAGTGGAGTGGCCCGTCGTTCAATGCTTCCAACAGTGCGATGGCGATCGAGAGCCTCGAGCTCGTCTTCTCTGAGGTTGCCTTCTCTTAGGTAAGGTGGGAGCGATGCCCGAACGCGGGAGCAAACTGCCCGGCGAACCCCAAGACCAAGAATCGGCTGGGCTCCGCCCAGACTTGGGTCGAATCGCGAATCGCGCGCCCATCGTCAGGCCGCCTCTCTTCCGGCGGTTGTCTGGATGGCCACCCTACCGGCTTGCACGGGCCAGCCTTCTCGCCAAGACAGTCCTCGCTCGCGTTCAGACCGCCCGGAGCCGGGAGTTGTCCGACAGCCACAAGGGACGGAGAGGCTGGGCTCCTTCGCTCCCCAGGGGGCGGGAGCACGAATTGGCTTTGCCGCCCGTGCGGCTGTCTCGATTGCCGGCAAACCCGAGGCCTGTCTTCCTATCGGCGGATCCCCAGCGCGGAGAACCCGCCTCCCACACCCGACCCAACCCTCCTGTCGATCAGCCAGGTCTTCGGATCAACCAGAGATCACCACTTGCAGAACCGGTCCCGGGGCCTGACGACCCACGGCCTCAGGATAATACGAATCGACTCTCTCATGTTCCAGAAGCGCCAAAACCCGGACCCCATCCGGTGTGGGAACACCTTGGATCCGAGCACCCCCGGAAGGCTGAGACCAGCCCGATCAGAATCCAGGTTCCTTCTCCGCCCTTGGGGGCCCCGAAATTGGCAACCTCGGTGGACCCTTCAGCTCGTATGCCCCTCGTGAGGCGAGTCGGTTCCCTGGTCAAGCGTAACGTCGCCGACACATTCCCACACCGGCTCGCTCGGCGGGCGGATCATCCAGAAACACCCAGGTCGGAAGGCTCTACCATCCCCAAGGGCGGGCCTCGGGGCGGAGTTGCGCCGTCGGCAACGGAAACCAGGGGGATCTCCCGGCGTCTGGTGGACGGGATACGGACTCTTGCACGACCTCTTCTTGCCCTTGCCCAACCACAGGCATCCTTAAAGGAAGGCTACGCTCAGGAGAGCGATCCTCTCTTACGCCCGAAAGAGCCAGTGTTGCCGAAAGCCGTCGAGCAAACGGTCGAGGGGGATGTGGCACCCGCTGTGGTCGTGTCACACATACCGGCGTCACCGCCGGCGCTTTTCCGGGAGGATTTCTCCCGGGGGAAAGCACAGGATCGCGGCAGGCCAGTTCAAGGGACCTCAGCACGGAAAGTCCCTCCCCGGTTGGGGCCGTGGACTGCAGGACGCGCTCTGGCACGCAAGGCTGAAATGCCGCACGCCCTGAAACCACGACCTCTCAAGTTGACGCACTCACTTCCGGTCCGCTTGCAGAGGGACATCGTACAGGCGGAACCACTGGAGGTGTTGCTCTCGCTGGAACGGAGCGAACTCCCTCTGGCGCATGCACCCTCCGGGTACGCAGCCAGGGCATCCGACGGTGTATCCGCGGTCCAAGGCCGTTCCAGCAGGCCACGATCCAGCAGCGCTGGAGCCGGTTCGGGAATGGAGCAGATCACCCCGGCGCGACTCGCAACCGTCGACTCCCCGCTTGTGCAAATGGCGGCCTCGTCTGAGGTCCCATCAGCACCTTCCGCACCAAGCCCGAACGAGACCCCGGCGCCCAGCATGGGCCGGATGTCCGAAGCCGGGACCGAACAAGGCGTCGACACCGAAGCGATCGCCCGTCAGGTCTACCAAATGCTCAGCCGTCGGTTGAGGGTCGAAGAAGAACGCGCCCGAGGCTGGGCCGGCAGGTAGTGAGCGTGTCTATTAACCGGAATCATGGGAAGGAAGCTGCAAAATGACTCAAAGCCGAGGGAATCTCACCGCAGCCAACATCGTGAACCTGGCCACCGGCATGGTTGTCCACTGTATGTTTAATCCTCACGAGTACACGGTTGCGAAGCAAAACCAATATCAACCGGGCGAGACTATCGGGCGGAATGTGCCCAAGATGACTTTCAGGCAAGGCGGTGCTGAGAGCCTCAGGCTCCAGCTCTTCTTCGATACCTTCGCCGAAAAAGTGGACGTGCGAATTCATACCGAGCCCTTGTGGAGCATGATGATGGTGGGGCCAAAGGACCCGCGATCCAACAAGGCCGAGCCGCCGAAGGTGGCCTTCCACTGGGGCAGCTTCTACTTCAAAGCCGTCATCACTAGCATCTCGCAGAAGTTTACGCTCTTCGATAAGGAGGGCATTCCGTTGCGCACGACCCTCGATGTGAACTTCCAGCAGGTTGAGGATCCGTATGCCATACCGTTCCAGAACCCGACCTCCGGAAGAGGCCCGGCATTGAGGACACACATCGTCCAGGAGGGCGAGCGGCTCGACTTGATCGCCGCCAAGGCCTACGGCGACGCCTCTCACTGGCGACTGATCGCCGACGAGAACCGCCTCTTCCACCCCATGCGCCTTCGACCCGGCCAGCAGCTCGTTCTGCCCCCGGTGGAGTAGAGAGAGCAATCGGCATGCCTCAAGAGCCGCGGCTAACCGACCATCTCTATATCAAAATCGACGGTCAGGATCTGCCCGCCGACGCGATGGATGACTTGATCGAGGTGAGTGTCGAAACCAGCCTGCGTCTGCCCGACATGTTCATGATCCATCTGCACGATGTGGATCTGCGTTGGGTCGATGAGGGACCCTTCGTCCTGGGGAAAGAGGTTGAGATCGCGGCCCTCCCCGAGGAGGGTGGCGAGAGCAAAGTGCTGATCAAAGGAGAGATCACCTCTCTGGAGCCGGACTTTGCCGAGGGTGCACTGGCCACTTTGCGTCTGCGAGGCTATGACCGGTCGCATCGCTTGCATCGCGGCACACACGCCCAGGCCTTCATTCAGATGACCGACAGCGACATCGCCGAGCGAATCGCGCAGGATGCCGGATTGAGGGCGGAAGTCGATCCGACCAACGAGGTCTACGATCATGTGATGCAAGACAACCAGACCCATCTCGAGTTCCTCGCTTCACGCGCCCAGCGCATCGGCTATGAGGTCTACGTCGAGGATCGGACCCTCCATTTCCGCAGTCCTTCTTCAGACGGCGGTGAGCTCGAGGTGGAATGGGGCCGGCAGTTGCGCAGCTTCCAGCCCAGACAGACCCTGGCCGAGCAGGTCGACGAGGTGATCGTCCAAGGTTGGGACCCGAAGACCCGCGACGTGGTCAGCGGCCAGGCCACTCGGGGGGAAGCTGAGCCCGAGCTTGGTGAAGGCGAGAATGGCGGCCAGGTTGCCTCTCAAGCGTTCGACCCCGCTCATCGGATGATCGTGGACCGGATCGTTCACAGCCAGGCGGAGGCCGACGCCCTCGCCCAGGCGATCCTCGACGACATCAGCGGTGCCTACGTCGAAGCCGAGGGTCTATGCTATGCGCAACCCGAGTTGCGCGCCGGGAAAAGACTGAGACTCACGGGGCTCGGCCATCGCTTCAGCGGTACCTACCTTGTCACTGCGGCGACGCACATCTATCGGGCCGGTACGCATTTCCAGACCTACTTCAGCATTCTCGGTCGCCGGCCGGACGGCTTGTATTCCCAACTATCCCGCATTCCAAGCCATGACAATGGGCGGTCAGGGCCGGTCATCGGTATCGTCACGAACAACAACGATCCGGAGGATCGCGGCCGGCTGAAAGTCAAGTTCCCATGGCTTTCCGAGGACGTCGAAAGCGACTGGGCCAGGCTTGTCGCAGTCGGAGCCGGGAACGAGCGTGGCCTGTTCTGCCTCCCGGAAGTCAACGACGAGGTTCTGGTCGCATTCGAGCACGGGGACATCGGGCGTCCGTATGTCCTGGGTGGGCTTTGGAACGGAGAAGACGCGCCGCCTGCCCCGACCGATCAGGCCCTGGAAAGCGGAAGGGTCCACCGCCGCATGTTCAAGACACGCTCGGGTCACGTCCTGACCTTTGTCGACGACAGTGACGCAGGGGTCACTCTCGAGACGGCCGGGGGCCACCGCCTCGCCTTCCTCGACGAGGGCAAAGTGGTTCAGCTCGAAACATCCGGAGGACACAAGATCGTTCTGGATGATTCGAGCAGCAAGTTGTCGGTCGAGTCAACGCGGGATCTTTCCGTGAAGAGCGCCGCCAACCTCACCCTGGAGGCCGGGGCGAAACTGGAGCTCAAAGGTGCGACCTTCACGCTCAGCGCCGACGGCTCGGGCGAGGTGAAGTCAAGCGGAACGCTGAAGGTGCAAGGCTCGCTGGTGCAAATCAATTAGACGAGGTCCAAATGAGCAACCCGATCATTGGTCGCGGCTGGCAATTCCCCCCGGGGCTGGACGAAAGGGGGAACGTCGCCCTCACGCACGATGACGACGAGGTCGAGCAATCGATCCGCATCATCCTGGGCACCGTACCGGGGCAACGCGTGATGCGCCCCGATTTCGGCTGCCGTATCCATGAACTTGTGTTCGCCCCCAACAACACCGCCACGATCGGGATGGCCTCCCGCTACGTGCGCGAGGCTCTCGCCCGCTGGGAGCCGCGCATTATCGTGGAACGGATCGACGTAGTCCCGGATCAGACGGAGAGCGGGCGCTTGCTGATCGACGTCGATTACCGGATCACCGGAACTCACAGCAATCGAAGTCTGGTGTATCCGTTCTATGTCATTCCCGAAGAGGGCCGCCAGCCAATCCCGTAGCGAGCACCATCCCGCCGGATTGATCGTGTGAGGAGCGCAGCATGAGCCTGCCAACCCGAGTTCTCGATGATCGGACATTTCAGGACATCGTCGACGAAGCCAAGAAACGCATCGCCGCCTCGTGTCCGGAATGGACCGACCACAATGTGAGCGATCCTGGCGTGACGCTTGTCGAGCTCTTCGCCTGGATGACGGAGATGGTCTTGTATCGGTTGAACCAGGTGCCGGAGAAGAACTACATCAAGCTGATGGACCTCTTGGGCATCCATCTGCGGGAAGCCGAGCCGGCCCGCGTCGGAGTTACGTATTACCTCACCGCTCCCCAATCCAACGCCCTGTCGATCCCGGAAGGGACCGAGGTGGCGACGGTGCGGGCTGAGGGCCGGCCTTCGATCGCGTTCAGCGCGGATGATGACCTGACAATCAACCCCGCCGATCTGACCTCACTCCTCACGCAGAGTTCGCGGGGCGACGAGGACAAAGCGCGCTTCCGGGTACATAACCTCAAGCAACTCGGGGCGACCGGCTTCCGCTTCCAGGCGTTCGGTGAGCCGCCGAAGCCCGATGACGCGCTGCATTTCGGGTTTGCGCAAGACCTCAGCCATCACGTCCTGGGCCTGGAGGTGAGCTGCGAAACCGCCACCGGGATGGGGATCGATACGACAAACCCGCCCTGGGCATGGGAAGGTTGGGCCGGCGACGAGCAACGCTGGAACCCGGCCGTGGTTGAACTCGACGCGACCGGTGGGTTGAACCAACCCGGGATGATCAGGCTTCGCTTGCCTCAGCTTGCAGTCCGAGAACTCGGCGAGCGAGAAGGTTTCTGGGTGCGCTGTCGGATCATCGAGGCTGAGGCCAGGGGGACCAACTATGAACGATCTCCCGTCCTCATGAATGTCGCTGCCGGCTCGTGGGGGATCACAGGCGGGGCCACCCATGCCTCCTTTGTACGCGGGGAGAGAATTGGGAGGTCGGATGGATCCCCCGGTCAGGTGTTCAAGCTTGAGCACGCGCCGGTGCTTCGCCGCAGGCAAGGAGAGGCGATCGAGGTGCCCACGGATCGCGATCAAGCCGGTGAAGAATGGACGGAAGTCGACGATTTCGCCGAGTCGAGCGGTTCAGACCGTCACTTCACCCTGGACAGTATCACCGGGGAGATCCGGTTTGGCCCGGCGCTCCGGCAGCCTGACGGCTCTGTCCGGTCATACGGCGCAATCCCCCTCCGGGGGGCTGAATTGAGCTTCTCGGCGTATCGACATGGAGGCGGGGTCGTTGGGAATATCCTCAGGGATACTCTGACGGTACTCAAGACGTCCATCCCCTACATCGAACGCGTGACCAATCACGAAAACGCCAGTGGCGGCCTGGATGCTGAGACGATCGAGCTCGCCCAGTTGCGGGCGCCTCAGACACTGCGAACGCGAGGCCGGGCTGTGACATCTGCCGATTACGAACTGCTGGCGCGCATGGCCGACCCTCGTGTTCATCGCGCCCGCTGCCTCCAACCGCGTCCCGACGCGGCCGGCGAGGGTCCGACCGCAGGCCAGGTGTATCTGCTGCTTGTCCCATACGTTCAGGCTATGGAGGCTGCGATACCCCGCGAGCAACTAGTGATCTCGGATGAGCTTCGGCGCTCGGTTGCGGCTGCCCTCGATCAGTACCGTCTGCTCACGGTCCGTCTCAATATCCAGGAGCCAGAGTACACCTTGGCGGCGGTGGAGATCACGATCTCTGCCGCGGCAGAGGCCGACCGTGATCGCGTGCGCAAAGAGGCCGATAAACGCTTGTACAGATTCCTCAATCCGATCGAGGGTGGACCGGACGGCGGAGGTTGGCCATTCGGCCGCGACCTGTTCCCCTCCGACATCCATGCCTGCCTGGCGGGCCTATCGGGAGTCGAGTTCATCGAGGAGATGAAGCTCTTCCAGGTTCTGGCCGACGGCAAGCGCAAGGAAGTCACCGGGAGACTTCCGATACTTGAGCACGGCTTGATCGCTTCCTCTCAACACAAAGTGATCGTGAATTAGGAGCGAGGACCGTGGCCGAAAGCCCTCACACCCTTCACATCCTTTATCCGGACGGCACACACCACGCGATCTCGATCGTCCAGGCGACATTTACCTTCGGCCGTGGACCTGAGAACGACCTTCAGCTTCCGGATGCGCAAGTCTCCCGGCGCCACGCGCGTCTTCTGGTCGAAGACGAACACGTCGTGTTGATCGACCTGAAGAGCGCCAATGGGACGATGATCGCCGGCGATCGCTTGGACGCCGAGGTCCCTCACAGGCTTAGGAGCGGACAAGAGTTCGTTATCGGCCCGTATCGGCTGGCCGTAGTCAGCGCACCCAAGACCGACCGGCCCCCTCGGCCAACCGAGTCTGCTCCCGCGACGGAACCGGAGCTCCCGACGCCGGCCACCAGGCCTCGGGCGGTTGATGAAGTCCGCCTCGGGGCCGAGCCCTTGCCCGGGGCGCCCCCGGCAGGAGGGCCGGCAGAGGAACCCGAGAAGGGTGAGAGCCGGCCTGCGCGGGAGTCACGCCCCCTCCGATTGCCGCAGACGACGCCTCTCCCACCCCAGTCGGGTACGCCGGACGAAGTGCGAGTCGGGGTCGAAGAACTCCCCAGGTCTTGGACGGAGGCTGTGTCTCCGCCCCCTTCCCCCCCGGGTGAAGAGCCTCCAGGTCCTCCGCCATCACCGGTTCCCGAGGCTTCCCCGCTCCGCTTTGACGAAGTCTTCGGAATCCCAACCGATGAGAGCCGGTACTTGCAGTTCCTGCCGCCGATCTATCAGGATCAACCCTTCTTAGGGCGCTTTCTTCTCGCCTCGGAAGCTGTTCTCACGCCAATTGAACAGATCGTCGACAACTTCGATCTGTACCTCGATCCGGCGGTGGCACCGCCGTTCTTCTTGAACGAGCTCGCCGCGTGGCTCGGTCTGACGCTCGACGAGAATTGGCCCGTCGAAAAACGGCGGATGATCCTGGCGGAGGCTGCCGTTCTATACTTGCGCCGCGGGACCCCAGCCGGGCTGGCCCGCCACATCGAGATCTACGCCGATGTCGCCCCAGAAATCCTCGAGCCGGACGACAAGCCGAATCACTTCGAAGTCATCCTGCGGTTGAAGAAAGGCGCGAGGGTGGACCGCGGCACCATCGACCGGATCATCCTGGCCGGCAAGCCGGCCCATGCCACGTACACCTTGCAGATTGTGGGGGAGGCGTGAGGTGACCGGCTCGCCGCAGTACTCGCTCCGCCGCGCGGTCCTGGAGACGTCACCGCTGGGTGTGCCGCGAAGATCGAACTCGAGCGGATCCGCGTCAAACGTGCGAGGCCGATGGCTGGCGAGGGTGTCGCTGAGGAACAGCCAAACGTGGATGATCTCGATCCTTAGAGGCCGGAGGTAGTCCCAATGATCTTGAGTGATTTCTACCGCGTACTTTCAACCACCCACGGAGCCTTCATGTTGCGTGGACCCATGAGAGGCGCGGCGGCATGAGCGAAAAGGTCCAGAGCGACACACCGCGCGAGAAAGCTAGCCGTCACGAGACCGAGCCGCAGAACAATCCGTCGGAGCTGGCGGCCTGGCCTCTGCCGGTCCTGGCGCAGAGTGAGGCGCTCACACTGCTACCCTACGCCACTGCGCGTGTATTCAGGCAGGCAGCTGCCCGGAGGATAGGGGCAACCCAGGGTAACCGGCACCTGCACAGTTGGGTGGGCGCGATCCAGCGTCAGACATCAGGCCGACGCGGCTCGACCGGTAGGCCAGATATCCAGAGGGATGCGCGTTCCGAAGCTCTGAGCCAGCAGCTGGCATTCCAACGCGAGCAGGCCCTCGCCCGCATGGAGGGTGTTCGGGAGCAAGCCGAGGAGATGTTCTCCTCAGGCCAGCAAGCGCTCGATGAGATCATCCAGGCCGCACAGGAGGCTCTACGCTCGGTCAGCAATTGGCGCAGGGGAGTCGATCTGCGCGCCCTGGAGGAGCTCGAGACGAGCCCGGAAGCGCAAGCGCTCACGACAGGGCTTGAGGTGGCGTGGGAGATCACAGGAGACGTAATTGGGGCAATCCAGAACCTGAATCCGGCGTGGAAGATCACCTACATGGTAGTCAACTACGCGGTCATCATTGCTGGTGGTATTTCCGACGTGCACCAAGCAGCCGAAAACGCTCGACTCGCTTCGGCGTCGGGGGCTGCGCATCGACTCTCGCTGACCGCCCAGGATGACATCCTACGCACCATCTTGCTCACCCAGCGATCCGCCGTCAGCGTATTCAACCAAATCTTTGGCGGACTCCTAAACCAGGTCAGTCCTGCTCCTGGAACCGCGCTCGGTGTAGCGGAGTCCGTGGGCGAACAGGAACAAAGACAACTCCAGGAAAGGAGTCGGCGCCCCAGGCGTGAGGACATCGAAGATGTCGAAGCGGCCGGCCTGAGTATCGATGACGTCGCGGTCCGTGCGGAAGAGCACCTGAGCAATCTGCGTTTAGCCTACCAGGTTCTGCGTCAAGCTCCCGAGACCATTCGGCGGGAAAGCCGCCAGCGGCTTGTTGCCCTTCAGTTGTTGTTTTCCCGTAGCCCGGCGCGAGTCCATCTCGATGGGCGACTCGTCCGAGAAGCAGACGACCGGCGACGGCTTGAAGTGGATCCTTTCATGGGTGAGGAGGAACGCCGCACGGGGTTGTCCCTGCAGTCGACGTGGAGTGACTTCAGGGACATGGGCATCCCGGTCGAACTCGATCTCGACCTCCAGGCGTGGATCGAGGAGCCGGGCCTTTTCCTGACTTGGGGAGCGAGAGCGGGTGGGCGTTCGGTTGGACATATCGCGACAGTCCACCTTCTAGGATCGGGTGTCGTGAGATGGAGCGGAGCCGGCGACGGCATCATCGGGATGCTCTTGATGCGTGACTGGGCGAGTGTCGGGGGGGTTCAGGGCCTCCCTCCGCGTTATGGGACTCCTCCTCCGAGACCTTCACCAACATCTGACGACGAGGCCGCCGGACTGGCCATGAAGCAGCAGGTGGAGAATGCACTGTTTAATAGACCTCTGGAAGAGCTACGGAGTACGCCGATCTAGGGGGGAGCCTCATTGTGCGTGAATCTGGAATGAACGCCTGCTCAAAACCTGGCCTTGAGGCTCCGAGCCGACGGGGACGTAGGGGTATCGAAGGCAAGGCCCCACTGAGCGCCAGTTCGTTCTGCGGGAGGCGGTAGGTATCCACGAACAGCGAATTGCCTGATGCCGCCGAGAACAGCAAGAAGGGACAGCGTCGGGTCCATTCCCACGTTGCCTTGGCATTCGAAATACTCACGCCCATCGCTACAGCATCGGCATCGAGCTGAGCCAACATAGAACCTCGAACTTGTGGACGGAGGACAGGTATGGTTGCAGGATCTGACGCCATTAAGGAGCGTCTGAGACCGCATTGAGGCAAACGTGACCCAATCCACATTGGCGCGTTCGATTTCAGCACTGACTCTCATTGCCATGACCCTCGCCTGCAACGCACCACTCGGGATCCGGATCCCGCTTGAAGGGCCCATGTCCACCGCCTTCCCAGTCTACATTCAGACTTCCGAACCCGTCGAAGGGGGCTCCGGCCGCGCGTTCGCGTGCATACAGCCGGCGATGAGCACGGTGAGCTACCAGGCGGTGCCTCCTCCGCCGGCTCTGACAGTGTCACAACCCGGCGAGCCCGCCCCCAGCCCCCAGGCCGGCCTTCCCACGCCCAGCCCACGGCCCAGCCTGCCTTCTGCGGCGGCAAGCTCGTATACCTCCATCGCCTTCCTTGAACTCCCCTTCCCTTACGATGGTGGCAACTCGAACTTCGGGGGCAGCGACGATCAGTTTCGTGCCGCCAGCCAGCGGCGCGGCAACCGAGGCCGGATCAACAGTTTCTTTGATCATCAGGATCCGCTATATCCCTCCCCCGATGGCCGTGAATCGTCCGACCCCCCGGCCGGGGGCAGAATCCTCACTTTCGAAGGCAGCGAAAACGATCGCGACTACTACAGCGGTCATCCGGCTTTCGATTACTCGACGTTCGAGTATCGCCAGCCCACGACGCCTGTCTTTGCTGCAGCCGATGGCATCATCACCTTTGCCGCCGAGTGCTGCGGCGGATCGATGACGGTGAAACTCAAGCACACGGTCGAGGGCGTCGGCGATTTCATGACAATCTACATGCATCTGCATCCCGACCAGTACTTCGAAGCGACGAGCCAGGCCATCGGCAGCCCGATCTCCGCCGGAACGCGGATCGGCACGATGGGCAATACCGGCCATAGTACCGGTCACCATCTCCACTTTGAAGTCCGGTTCGACGCCAATCGCGACGGGCAGTTCACCTCGGCTGAAGTCATGGATCCGTACGGCTTTCGCTCGTCGCCGGACTACCCGCACGATCCGTGGGGAGTGGAACTGCACGTCCTGGACAATTCCGGGATCGAACGCAACGTCAGCCCCTATCTATGGATCCATCCGTTAGGTGTGGACGCGGTCCCCGACGAGAGCGGCGGGGGGCTGATCGAGTTGCCGTCGGCGATAGGCGGCCTGGTCGCCCCTCCAAAGCTCTGCGCGCCGCCCGGCTCTCTGCCGGTCAATGGGACGGTCTCCTGGTCGTGGTCCGCCGGACTTGCTCCCACAATGGACCTTGCGGACACCGGAAACAGCTTTGACATCTCGGCGAGCGACTCGGATGGGAACCAGGTGACCCGGTTCAATCCTCCGCTGAGCGTCCAGATCCCCTACGACCCCAGCCTGCTGATCGACATCGACCTTCCCAGCCTCGGCATGTACTGGTATTCACCGACCGAGAGAAGCTGGATTCTCCTTCCACCCGCGATCGACCTCCAGCTCAACGAGGTCATCCTCCTGGTCGAGGTCCCTGGCCGCTACACGCTCATGGGCCGGCCGATACGCGACCTTGTGCCGCCCGAGGTGGAATTGGCGGTTGACGGGCCGGCGACAGCTGAGGGCGAGATCTACGGCTCAGTGACCGTGGACCTTTCCGCCGTCGACCCAAGCGGTGTAACCATGCTGGAATACAGCCTAAACGGCGGCAGCACTTGGCAGGGTTACACCGGGCCCTTCGAGCTTCAAACGAAGGGCATCCCTCATCAGCTCGCCGAGGGAGAGGAAGCCACGGAGGATCTCGGCGGAGGCCGGGGCAGTTATCTCGTTCTGGTCTCGGCTTCGGACGGCGCCGGGAACGTCATCGACCCGCCCGTATTCCGCACGATCCACATCGATCCCTCCAAGAACCCCGATCCGACCTTTACCGCGCAAGCCGATGTCGACTGCCGCTCCGGCCCGGGGAGGGGTTACGGATCACGATCGACACTCCCCGACGCGGTGACCGTCCCGATCGATGGCCGGGACTCGGCCGGATCCTGGTGGTGGATCCCCAATCCGGAGGGAACTGGTCATTGCTGGGTCTCAGCGGCCTTTGGCGTCGCCAGTGGCGATCCCGAAACGCTGCCGGTGATCCCACCACCGACTCCGGTTCCGTCGCCGACGCCCACGGTCACACCCGTGCCGCCGGACGTGTCTAGCCCATCCATCGATACCTACTCTCATAGCCCGGGCTCCATTTTCGACGTAACGTATTGCTCACCCTTCGTCTCGACAGTCCAGGCCCAAGTGAGCGATCCCTCCGGCGTGGCAAGTGTGACCTTGTTCTATCGATACCACGATGGCGCCACCCTCGGGAAATGGGTCGGCATCAAGATGAGCTTGAAGGGGTCGGCCTACCAGGCCGCGCTCAGCGCGCCTTCAGGCGTCGTTGGGCCAGGCTCGGCTTACCTGGAGTATTACATCTTCGCCGCGGATAGTCTTGGGAACACGAGTCAGAGGCCGAGCTCATCGTTCCCGCGGATCACGGTGGACTACTGCCTTATCTGAGGTCCGAGAGCATGAATGTGCAACCGCGCACCTCGGCTGACTTACGTACCGATCATAGGGCGGGCGAGGTTCAGATAACGTGGCGAGAGAGTGCACCTGACGTGAGCGTCGTGCTTCTGGACTTGAACTCCTCAAACCACACCTTCCGAACGGCGGGCCTCAGCCTACCGACAAGGGAGGCCAAACGGCCATCCCTATCGACCTCGAGTTGGTGAACATGGAAAGCCTGACCGGTCATTCTCTCGGAAGATATCGGGTTGTCACTCTGCTGGGCGAGGGCGGGATGGGTGCCGTGTTCAAGGGCCACGACGCTACCTTGCAGCGCGAGGTGGCGATCAAGGTCCTCCACCCCCACATCGCCCGCCAGAAGGACTTCCAGGAACGCTTCCTCCACGAAGCCCGCACCGCCGCCCGCCTGGATCATCCGGGGATCGTCAAGG
>Ga0326597_10002088_pt1 | contig 30521 bp, 18 predicted proteins | sample RVTome_12_FD_203789 | JGI IMG/M metagenome (GOLD analysis project Ga0326597, IMG submission 203789) | Soil microbial communities from uranium-contaminated site in the Upper Colorado River Basin, Wyoming, United States - RVT100D185 | ecosystem: Environmental > Terrestrial > Soil > Contaminated >...
GAATTGCGGGTCGCCGGGCGCGTGTCGCTGCGCGTAATCGTCGTGAAGTCGTCGTAGCGCACCTTGATCGTCACCGTCCGCGCGAGCAGCTCCCGCCGGCCCAGCCACGCCGCGTTGCTCCGCGCCAGCGCGTCGACTTCCCGCCGGATCCGGTCGAGGTCCGTCAGATCCTCCGCGTACGTCGTCTCCGACGATGACGACTTCGCCGCGCGGTCGGGCTGGACCCGCCGGTCGTCGCGGCCGTGGGCCAGCGCGACGAGCCAGTCGGTCATGCTGCCGACCGCCGCGCGCAGCACACCCGGATCGGCCGCGCGTACGTCAATCAGCCGCGTGATGCCGCGATTCCGGAGCCGCGTCGCCGTCACCGGACCCACGCCCCAGAGCGCGTCCACCGGCAGGCCTTGCAGGAACGACTCGACGCGCTCGGGCGCGATCACCGTCAGGCCGTCGGGCTTGCGCCAGCCCGACGCGATCTTCGCGAGAAACTTGTTCGGCGCCACCCCGGCCGACGCCGTGAGCGATGTCTCCTCGCGGATGCGCGCCTTGACGCGCTTCGCCACCGCCACGCCGAGCGTCTCGCCCCAGGCGTTGTCGGTCACGTCCAGGTAGGCTTCGTCGAGCGACAGGGGCTCGACCAGCGGCGTCACCGACCGGAAGATGCCGAACACCTGCTGCGACACCTGGCGGTACTTCCGGAAATCCGGCGGCACGACCACGAGATTCGGGCAGAGGCGCTGGGCGCGGGCCATCGGAATCGCAGAACGCACGCCGAACTGGCGGGCCTCGTAGCTGGCCGCGGCCACCACGCCCCGCGACGACGCCGGCCCGCCGACCGCGACCGGCCGGCCGCGGAGCTCGGGACGGTCGCGCTGCTCGACCGACGCGTAGAACGCGTCCATGTCCACGTGGATGATGCGACGGATCGGCACCGTGGAGGGCATGGAGGTACTGGAGGTCCTGCGGGTATTCAACCATGGAGCTCTCCATGTGCGCGGTATGATGTGCCGCATGAACCGAGCCGCCTTGGTTGCTGTTCTCGTCGTTGCCTCCATGGTTGCCGCCTGCTCGGCGCCGGCGCCCGACGCCGGACCCGAAACGTCGTCGCTCGTGCTGCCGGAGGAGGTGCATTTCTCCAACGTCCGCCAGCTCACCTTCGGCGGGCAGAACGCCGAGGCCTACTTCTCGTTCGACGGGCAGTTCCTGAGCTTCCAGAGCACCGGCGAGCATGGCTGCGATCAGGTGTACACGATGGGCGTCGACGGCTCGGACCGCCGGCTGGTCAGCACCGGCCGGGGCCGCACGACGTGCTCACACTACACGACCGACGGCCGGTCGATCATCTACGCGTCGACCCATCTCGGCGGCGACGCGTGCCCGCCCGAGCCCGATTTTGCGGCGCTGCGCGCGTACGTCTGGCCGATCTACGAGAGCTACGACATCTTCAAGGTGAACATCGACGGGTCGAATCTCGTCCGTTTGACTGACACGCCCGGTTACGACGCCGAAGCGACGATCGGGCCCGATGGCACCATCGTCTTCACGAGCGTCCGCGACGGCGACATGGAGATCTATGCGATGGCGAACGACGGCTCGAACGTCCGCCGCCTGACGCACCTGTCCGGACCGGACGGCGGGCCGTTCTTCTCGGCCGACGGATCGAAGATCGTCTTTCGCGGCCGGCACCCCGGGCCCGGAGACGAGCTCGACAAATACTCCGACTTTCTCAAAAAGGCGCTGTGGGAGCCGACGTCGCTCGAGCTCTACGTGATGGACCCGGACGGCAGCAACCTGCGCCAGGTGACGAGCCTCGGTGCCGCGAGCTTCGCGCCGTTCTTCACGCCCGACGCCTCGCGCATCATCTTCTCGTCGAATCACCACGCCGCCGGCGGCCGGGAATTCGATCTGTTTCAGATCAACGCGGACGGCGCCGGCCTCGAGCAGATCACGTTCAGCCCCGAGTTCGACGGCTTCCCGATGTTCTCCCCCGACGGCACGAAGCTCGTCTTCGCGTCGAACCGGAACGCGTCCGTGCCCGGTGAGACGAACCTGTTCATCGCCGACTGGCGACAGTGAGGACACTGGACCCAGCACGCAGAACCCAGGACCAGCCATGACCGAGACCACCACCGTTATTGACCCGCCCGAACGCGGCCTGGCCGCTCTCACGCACCTGTCCGGCCTGGCCGGCTACATCATTCCGCTCGGCGGCGTGATCGTGCCGATCGTCATCCTGCTCGTGAAGAAGGAGTCGGCGGTCGTCGCGGGCCTCGCCAAGCAGGCGATCCTGCTCAACGTGCTCGTGTTCCTGCTCGTGGCCGTGACGGCGATCCTGTGGATCACGATCATCCTCATCCCTGTCGTCATCCTGTTCTGGGTGGCGCTCGGGATTGCCGCGATCGCGCTCCCCATCGTCGGCGCCATCAAAGCGAGCGAGGGGACGTACTACAAGTACCCCTGGGTCGGGCTGGGGCCGGGGTAAACGGTGCGCGGTTCGCGGTGCGCGGTTCGAGCCCCCGAACCCTCGGATCCTTGTCTATACTCACCGCCCATGAGCGCACCCTTCTCCCGTCTGCTCCTCGCCGCGGCCGTACTCGCGGCGATGGTCCCGCTGTCCGGAGCTGGACAGCCTCTGGCCGCGACCGACTGGGCTCGCTTCCGCGGCCCGAACGGCACTGGCGTGTCCGACGCGACGGGGATCCCGGTCGAGTTCGGGCCGGAGAAAAACCTGCGGTGGCGGCTGGCGCTGCCGCCCGGGCACTCGTCGCCCATCGTGTGGAAAGACCGCATCTACCTGACGGCCGCGCGCGGCTCGACGCTGCTGGCGGTGGCCATCGACCGCGAGCGGGGCCGCGTCATCTGGGAGCGGGACGCGCCCGCGCCCGCCACGCCGCCGGTCGATAAGCGGAACCATCCGGCGTCGCCGAGCCCGGCGGTCGAAGACGGGGGCATTTACGTCTTCTTTCCGGACTTCGGGTTGATCGCCTACGACGACGAGGGCGGCGAGCGGTGGCGGATGCCGCTCGGGCCGTTCAACAACATCTACGGCATGGGCGCCTCGCCGATCATCGTCGGCGACCTCGTCGTGCTCGTCTGCGACCAGAGCCTGGGCTCGTTCATCATGGCCGTGGACAAGCGGACGGGCCTGGAGCGCTGGCGCACCGCGAGACCGGAAGCGAAAAGCGGCCATTCGACGCCGGTGCTTTGGACCTCGCCCGAGGGCGAGGAGCAGATTCTGGTGCCGGGCTCCTTCCTGCTGACGGCGTATGCGGCGCGCACCGGCGAGCGCCGTTGGTGGGTGCGGGGGCTGTCGTTCGAGATGAAGTCCACGCCGCCGATGGCCGACGGGGTGATCTTCGTCAACGGCTACGGCGCGCCGCAGAACGATCCGGGCAACAAGGTCGTGGTGCCGTCGGCCGACGAGATCTGGCGGACGGCGGATCTCGACCGCAACGGGCTGCTCTCGCGGGCCGAGCTGCCGCCGCGCGCGCCGCGGTTCTGGTTCGACGTGGGCGATTTGGATCACAGCGGCGAGCTGACGCGTGAGGAGTACGAGTACTACCGCGCCGCGCTCGACTCGGAGAACGGGATGCTTGCGATCCGGCTCGGCGGGTCGGGCGACATGACGGAGCAGTCGGTGCTGTGGAAGTACCAGCGCTCGGTGCCGCAGTTGCCGTCGCCCATCGTCTACGGCGGCGTCCTCTACATGGTGAACGACACCGGCATCGTGACCACGTTCGACCCCAAGACCGGCGGGGTCATCAGGCAGGGCCGGTTTACGGGCGCCCTCGGCGACTACTACGCCTCTCCGGTCGCTGCCGACGGTCACCTCTTCTTCACCAGCCTCCGCGGCGTCGTCAGCGTGCTGCGCCCAGACGGCAGCCTCGACGCGCTCCACTACAACGATCTGGCGGAAGACACCTACGCCACCCCCGCCTTCGCCGACGGCACGATCTACGTCCGGACGGTCGAGGCGCTGTATGCGTTCGGGAGATAGGTGCGGGGTGCGTCGGGGTTCGTCAGGGTGCGACGGGGTGCAGGGTGCGCGGTACGCCAGGTGCGCCTCCCAGCACCGTGCCGCACCATGCACCCGCCGCACCCCGCACCTGCCGCACCGCGGCGCACCCTGCCGCACCCCGCACCCGTACTAGAATCGTGGCGTGGCTAAACGCCGCAAGTCACCCAGGTCCCCGTCTCTGTTCGACACCGAGTCCGCGCAGGCTGACGTCCTGACGCGGCCGCCTGGCGGCGACGAAGCCATCGCGCTGCACGACGCGGCGCAGGCACGGTACCTCAACTACGCGCTGTCGGTCATCACGTCGCGCGCCCTGCCGGACGTGCGCGACGGGCTGAAGCCGGTTCAGCGCCGCATCATGTACACGATGTGGCAGCAGAACCTGACGGCCGACACGAAGCACCGCAAGTGCGCGAAAGTCGTCGGCGACGTCATGGGCAACTACCATCCGCACGGCGACGCGGCGCTCTACGAGACGCTCGTGCGCATGGCGCAGCCGTTTTCCCTGCGCTATCCGCTCGTGGACGGCTCGGGCAACTTCGGGTCGCTCGACGGCGACAGCGCGGCGGCCATGCGCTACACCGAGTGCCGGCTGGCGCGGCTGAGCGACGAGCTGCTCACCGAGATCGACCGGAACACCGTCACCTTCCGGCCGAACTACGACGGTACCAGGGAAGAGCCGGTCGTGCTGCCGGCCCGGATTCCCAACCTCCTGGTGAACGGCGCGACCGGCATCGCCGTCGGCATGGCGACCAACATCCCGCCCCACAACCTGACGGAAGTCTGCACGGCCCTGGTGAAGATGATCGACGCGGACCTGGAGCTGTCGAGCGCGCAGCTCGCCAAGTACATCAACGGGCCCGACTTTCCGACCGGCGGACAGATCATGAACACGCCCGCCGAGATCAGGGACATCTACCGGACGGGATCGGGCACGATCCGCATCCGCGCAACCTGGCAGGAGGGGCCCAGCTCGCGGTCCGGCAAGACCGTATTCGTCACCAGCGTGCCCTACGCCGTGAACAAGGCCACGCTCGTCGAGCGGATTGCCGAGATCGCCCTTTCACGCAAGCTGCCGCACCTCGTGGACGTCAAGGATCTCTCGACCGACGACGTGCGGATCGCCCTGGAGCTCAAGCCCGACGCCAACAAGCGGCTCGTGATGGCGTACCTCTACAAGCACACGCCGCTGCAGTCGAACTTCCCGGTGAACCTGACGTGTCTCGTGCCGACCGAGAACCCGCTGGTCGGGCGGCCCGAGCGCCTCGAGCTCCAGGAGGTGCTCCGGCACTTCCTCCACTTCCGGCTCGACGTCGTCCGGGCGCGGCTGGGGCACGAGCTCGAGGCGCTGCGCACCCGGATCCATATCCTCGACGGCTTCGCGACGGTGTTCGACGCGCTCGACGAGATCCTCAAGATCGTCCGCAAGTCCGACGGCAAGGCCGACGCCGCCCGGAAGATCATGACGCGCTTCGATCTGGACGCCGAGCAGACCGACGCGATCCTCGAGTTGAAGATCTACCGGCTGGCGCGGCTCGAGATTCTGGTGATCCAGAACGAGCGAGCCGAGAAGCAGAAGCGCGCGAAGGAGATCGCCGGACTGCTGAAGCGCGAGTCGGATCTCTGGAAGGTCGTCCGCACGGAGATCGAGGACGTCCAGAAGGCCTACGGCGACCCGCGGCGATCCGAGATCACGGGCGAAGCGCCTGAGGAGGAATACACCGCCGACGACTTCATCATCGAGGAGGACGCCGTCGTCGTGGTGACGCGCGACGGCTGGGTGAAGCGTCAGAAGGAAGTCAAGGACATCGCCTCGACGCGCATGCGCGAAGGCGACGCGGTGCTGGCTGTCCTGCCCGGCAGCACCCGCGCGTCGGTCGTCTTCTTCACGAACTTCGGCGTGGCGTACACGGCGCGCATCACCGACATCCCCGCGTCGACCGGCTACGGCGAGCCGATTCAGAGCCTGTTCAAGTTCAAGGACGGCGAGAACGTGGTGGGCGCGTTGAGCCTCGACTCGCGGACCATCGGGGCCATCACCAGCGCGAAACCGGACACGCCGCCGCCCGTGCACGCGCTGGCCGTCTCGAGCGACGGCTACAGTCTGCGCTTTTCGCTCGAGCCGTACGTCGAGCCGAGCACGCGCGCCGGCCGGCGGTTCGCGCGCGTGCCCGAGAAGGCCGAGATCGTCGGCTGCGTCCGCGTGACGGGCAGCGAAGTCGTCATCGCCGCCACCCGGCAGGCGCGCGCGATGCTCTGCAACGTCGGCGACATCAACTTCCTCGGCGGCCCCGGGCGCGGCGTCATCCTCATCAAGCTGCAGAAAGACGACGACCGGCTGCTCGGCTTCCTCGCGTCCACCGGCGATCGCGACCTGCTGACGGTGGAGACGACCCGCGGCGCCGAACAAACGGTGAGCACGGCCAAGTACGCCGTCACCGGCCGCGGCGGCAAGGGCCGCGAGCTGCTGCAGCGCGGTCAGTTCACCAGGGTCGTTCCGACACCGCCGGACCTGCCCGAGACCGGCAGCTGATGGCCTGGGCGGGCTGAAGCCGGCCCCTTCGTTGAGGTCGTTGCGCATGGTCGTGATCTTAGGGATTAAGATGTCTCGTTCTGGAGGTCCCCCGTTGATGCGCCAGAATCTCGTTCTCTCCACCGCGTTCGTCACGCTCCTCGCCCTCGGTGCCAGCACGGCGTCGGCCGTCGCGTCGCCCGACCAGGATGGGCAGGCGCGCCCGACCGCCAACCTGCAGGTGCTCCCGAAGGAATGGACGACTGCCGACATCCAGCCGGTGATGACGGGCGTGGCCAGCGCGCTCGGCGTGCAGTGCACCTACTGCCACGAGCGCGACCGTTCGCTCGACACGAAGCCCCAGAAACTCGTGGCCCGGAGGATGTTCGACATGACCCTCCATATCAACAACGAGCACCTGAAGGACATCGGCGAGCCCGCGGCGGCCGGCCAGTGGAAGGTGACATGCTTCACGTGCCACCGCGGTGCGTTGAAACCCGCGTCGGCGCCGTCCGGTGGCAACTGACCCCCGGACCCCCGGACCCTCGGACGGTGGCTGACCCATGTCGCTGACGCGTAGCGCCCTCCTCTGGGCCTCGACGAACGCCTGGCTGCGAGACCGGGCCATGCGGACGGGCTTCGTTCGCCGCTCGGTGTCGAAGTTCATGCCGGGCGAGCGGGTCGATGATGCGCTCGAGGCGGCGGGCGTGCTGCGACCGGCGTCAGTCAATACGATCCTCACACGCCTCGGCGAGAACATCACGCACATCGGCGAAGCCGACGAGGTCGCCGAGCACTACCGGCAGGTGCTGGAAAGAATCCAGCAGTCCGGACTCGACGCCCAGATCTCGATCAAGCCCACGCAACTGGGATTCGATCAGGATCCGGAAGTCTGCTTCCGGCATTGCGCCGACCTGCTCGAGCGATCCGCCCGGGCCGGGACCCTTTTCTGGCTCGACATGGAGAGCACGCCATACGTCGACGGCACGATCGCGCTCTTCACGCGACTCCGCGAGCGCTCGGCCAAGGTCGGCATCGCGATCCAGGCGTACTTGTACCGCTCGCAGAAGGACGTCGAGGCGCTGGTCGAGCTCGGGTCCGCCATCCGGCTCGTGAAGGGCGCGTACCTGGAGCCGCCGTCGCTGGCGTTCCCCAGGAAGGCCGACGTCGACGAGAACTTCTTCAGGCTCGCGTCGCGGCTGCTCCAGGACGACAACACCCGGCCCGGCGCGCTGCTGCACATCGCGACGCACGACATCCCGCTGCAGGAGCGGCTCCGCCGCGTCATCGCCGAACGCAAGGTATTGGCCGACCGCTACGAAGTGGCGATGCTGTACGGCATCCAGAGCGCGCGGCAGCGCGAGCTGGCTACGGCCGGCGTCCGGACGCGCTGCCTTATCAGCTATGGCGAGTACTGGTTCCCGTGGTACATGCGCCGGCTCGCCGAGCGGCCCGCCAACGTCTGGTTTGTGGTCAAAAACATGGTGAAGTGACTGTGCATTGAGGATTTGGCGATCTGAGATCGAGAGATTGATTGACGATCTGGAGATTGACAGGTTGACGATTGAGAGCTCCCAATCCCAGATGATCCAATCCCGCAATCGCCAATCCATCTTCAATCTCAGATCGCCAGATCTTCAATGCGACGGGCCTTCAGCCCGGGTGCATTTATTTTGGCTGAAGGCCCAGCAGCCGCCTCCACCAGGACTCGTTCGGATCGGGCGGCGGCGGCGGCGTGCGGGTGGGGGGCGGCAGGATTACTGGTTCGCCGAGGGCCGCAGCCGCGGCTTCGTCGAGCAGCAGCAGGGCACGCGCGGCGCCTTCCATCAGCTCGACGCCGATGCCTTCGGCCGCCTTGCCCCATCGATCAATGAGATGATCGTAGGCACGGTCGCGGTCGAGCTTGTCGTAGAAGGCCGCGGCGTCGAGCCACTCCGAGAGGATCTGCCGGCGCAGCACGGGCGCACCGCCGAGGACGACCCGGCTGTCCAGCTCCTTCCCGAGCTCCCGCCAGGCCGCCACGGCGGGAGCCAGCAGCCCGCGCGCCGGCGCCGGAGCGGCTTCGATCTCGGCCAGCGCCGCGGCAAACGAGGCGCGATCGTTCGGGTTGAGCGCGCGGCGCACGGGAATCGAGAGGAGCTTGTACCGTTCGATGACGCCCGGCTCGCCCAGGTGGCCACCGTCGACCGCGAGGCTCCCCGGGCCACGTTCGAGGCCGGCCAGCGCCTGGCGGACCTGGACGACGTTGCGGCGGAAAGAGCGTACGGACTCGCGCACGGTGGAGTTCCCCCGGTTCGACGAGAACGGCGCGGCCGGCGTTCGCCGCCGGCTGGAGCCAGTGTGACTGATTCGACCGAGCCCGGAAAGGGCCGGCCCCGAGGTGCACGATGAAGACGCGGACTGAAACCGACAGCATGGGGGAGATCGACGTGCCCGCCGGCCGCTACTGGGGGGCCCAGACCGAGCGGTCGCTGCATCATTTCAGCATCGGACGGGAACACTTCACCCGGCCGCTCATCCGGGCGTTCGGGCTGCTCAAGAAGGCCGCGGCGCTCACCAACCGCGACCTGGGCCAGCTCACGGCGGAAGAGGTGGATCTGATCACGAAGGCAGCCGACGAGGTGATCGCCGGATCGCTCGACGAGCACTTTCCGCTCTTCGTCTGGCAGACCGGCAGCGGCACGCAGACGAACATGAACGCCAACGAAGTGATCTCGAACCGCGCCATCGAGCTGGCCGGTGGCGTCGTCGGCAGCAAGAAGCCGATCCATCCGAACGATCATGTCAACCGCGGACAGTCGTCGAACGACACGTTTCCGACGGCGATGCACATCGCCGCCGTCGAAGAGACGGTGCACCGGCTGCAGCCGGCCGTTCAGGCCCTTCGCGAGACGCTCGCCGCGAAGGCCGCGGCCTTCGTCGATGTCGTCAAGGTCGGCCGCACGCACCTGCAGGACGCGACGCCGCTGACGCTCGGCCAGGAGATCTCGGGCTGGGTGGCTCAGCTCGATCTGTCGATGGCCGCGATCCAGGCCGCGCTTCCAGCCGTGCACGAGCTGGCGCTCGGCGGCACCGCGGTCGGCACCGGGCTCAACACGCATCCCGAGTACGCGGAGCGGAGCGCCGCGCACATCGCGTCGCTCACCGGCCTGCCGTTCCGGACTGCGCCGAACAAGTTCGCCGCTCTCGGCGGCCACGAGCCCATCGTGCACCTGCACGGCGCGCTGAAGACGCTGGCGACGGCGCTGATGAAGATCGCCAACGACGTGCGTTGGCTGGCCTCGGGCCCGCGCTCGGGACTCGGCGAGATCACCATTCCCGAGAACGAGCCCGGCAGCTCGATCATGCCCGGCAAAGTCAACCCCACGCAGTCGGAAGCGATGACCATGGTCTGCGCGCAGGTGATGGGGAACGACGTCGCCGTCGGCATCGGCGCGGCGTCCGGCAACTTCGAGCTGAACGTGTTCAAGCCGCTCATCATCCACAACACCCTGCAGAGCCTGCAGCTGCTCGGTGACGCCTGCCGGAACTTCAACGAGTTCTGCGCCGCCGGCATCGAGCCCAACCGGGCCCGCATCAAGGAGAACCTCGACCGCAGCCTGATGCTCGTGACCGCCCTCAACCCCCACATCGGCTACGACAACGCCGCGAAGATCGCCAAGAAGGCCCACAGCGATGGAACGACGCTCAAAGAGGTCGCCGTTGCGCTCGGCCTCGTCACCTCGGAGCAGTTCGACCGGTGGGTGGATCCGGAGAAGATGACGAAACCGGGACCCTGAGCCCGCGATCGTCGCGAACCGGCCGCCGAACCCGTATTATCCCGACATCGTCTAAGATATCTGGCATGTCGGAATCGACCCTCGGGGAATTCGAGCAGTTGGTGCTCCTGGCCCTCGCGCGTCAGGGTGCCGACGCGTATGGCGTGTCCATCTGCCAAGACATCGGCGATCGAACGGGACGCGACGTCTCGCTCGGCGCCGTCTACAAGACGCTGGAACGGCTCGAGACCAAGGGCCTCGTCCGGAGCCGGATCGGCGACCCGACGCCGGAGCGGGGCGGACGGCGCAAGAAGCATTACCGGCTGGCGGCGGCGGGCGAACGGGCGCTGCGCCTGTCGATTGGCGCGCTGCGTCGGATGACCGACGGCCTCGAGACGGCGTTGAAGCTCTGATGGCCCGTCGGCCGCGACTGGCCGCCTGGTTGCTGCGGGCGGCGGTCCGCCTGCCGGTGCGCGAGTTCATCGAGGGCGACCTCGACGAGCAGTTCGCGGCGCGGGCGGCGCAGAATCCGCGACGGGCGCGGCGCTGGTACCGGCGCCAGGTGGCGCGGGCGCTCTGGCACCTCTCGCTTCCGCCGGCCCGACGACCATCCGGTCCGCCGAGACCGCGGGGAGACTCGATCATGCGACTGCTGTGGTTCGACTCGCGGTTGGCGCTCCGGCAACTGGCGCGCGAGCCTCTCTACGCGGCCATCGGCGCGCTCTCGCTCGCGATCGCCATCGGCGCTAACGGACTGGTCTTCGGTCTGGTGGACAACCTCGTGCTCAATCCGTTTCAGTTCCCGGAGGTCGATCGGATCGTGTCCGTCGGCTCCGCGTTTCCCAGGCTGAATGTCGACGAGGGGTTCATCGAACAGCATTCGCCGGTTGAAATCGACGACTTCCGAAGGGCCTCGACGCTCGAGCATATCGCCGCGTTCGACCTGGGCAACCGGGCCGTGTCCAACGGCACGACGACCGAGCGCGTGTTCACCGTGCTGGCGCTCGACGATCCGCTGCCGGCCATGGGCCAGCCCGCCGAGCTCGGCCGTGGGTTCTCGGCGGAGGAACTGGCGCGCGGCGGGCCGGCCGTTGCGGTGATCAGCCATCGCCTCTGGTCAACCATGTTCGGTTCCGACCCCGCCATCATCGGTGGATCGATTCAGATGAACGGTATGCCCCGCACGGTCGTCGGCGTCACGGCGCCCGGGTCGACACTGCTCGGCGCGGACCTGTGGATTCCGTGGGGAGGGGCTTCCACGGACGTGCCGCGGAACCGGCGTCAGTTCACGGTCATCGCGCGGCTGGCGCCGGGCGCGACCCTTGCGCAGGCCAACGCCGAGCTGGCGACCGTCGCCGCGCGAACGAAGACCGAGTTCGGCGGACAGTTTCCGGAGTACGACGGATGGAGCCTTCGTGCGGTCACCTGGACCGAAGCCATCACCGGCCAGGCGCGCGGCCCGGCCTGGATGCTGCTCGGCGCCGGCCTGCTGGTGCTCCTCATCGCCTGCGCCAACCTGACCAGCCTCATGCTGACGCGGCTGAACGCGAGGCGAAGGGAAGTCGCGGTACGGTTCGCGCTCGGCGCCAGCGGCTGGCAGGTGGCCCGGCTCCTGCTCATCGAGAGCCTGACGCTCGCCGTCGTCGGCGCAGGCCTCGGCCTGTTCGTTGCCCAGGCGTCCCTCGGGCCAATCATCGCGATGCTGCCGGCGCAGCTCGCCAACCTCGGGCAGCCTGAGATCGATCTGCGCGCGATCGCCTACACGGGTTGGATCGCGCTCTTTGCCGCCTTGCTCACCACGGCGTTTCCGGCGTGGCAAGCGAGGCGGACGGCGCCGCAGGTGTCGCTCCGGGACGGAGTCACGTCGAGCGGCGGCCGACAGCGGCTGCGTCGCGTGCTGGTCGTCACGGAGCTGACCATGGCCGTCATCCTCCTGGTGGGCGCCAGCCTCCTGTTGAGAAGCTACACGCGCATCCAGAACGTCGATCCCGGCTTCCGCGTCGATCACCTGCTGACGATGAGGCTGACGCTGGCGTGGGAGCGCTTCGGCGATCCGGGCGCGACGCAGGTGTTCTTTCGGGAGTTCGTCGATCGGCTGAACGCGCTGCCCGAGGTCGAGCGTGCCGCCGCCGCGTCGCAGTTCCCGCCGCAGCAGCCGTTTTCGATCCCGTTTTTCGTCGAAGGCGCTGAAGCGCCGGCGACCACGCTGCCGACGGCGCTCGTCACGCTCGTGACGCCGGGCTACTTCGAGGTGCTCGGCGTGCCGCTGCGCGGCGGCCGCGCGCTCACGGACGCGGACCGCCGGGGTGCGCCCATCGCGGTCGTCGTCAACGAGGCGTTCGTCGACCGGTTTCTGGACGGGCGCCCCGGCGGACGGCTCCTGATCGGCAACGACCGCCTGCCCGCCGATGTCGTCGGCGTCGCCGCCAACACGCGCAACAACACGCTGCTGCGGCCGCCGGAGCCGGAGATCTTCGTCACGATCGATCAGGGCCCGTCCAACAACCAGTTGTTTCTCCTCCTCCGGACGACGACCGATCCGCGGAGCGCGCTGCCGATCGTTCGGCGGACGCTCGCCGGGATGGACCCGGACCAGCCGCTGTACCTGATTCAGACGATGGAGCAAGCCCTGGCCGGATCGGTGTCGACCCAGCGGATCAGTCTGTCGCTCGTCGGCACGTTTGCGGTGGCGGCGCTGCTGATTGCCTGCATCGGCGTCTACGGCGTCGTCGCGTACTGGGTGGCCACGCGCTCGCGCGAGATCGGCATCCGGATGGCGCTCGGGGCCTCAGCCAGCCAGGTGTCGCGACTGGTCGTCCGGGAGACGCTGAAACTTGTGGGTCTGGGCGCGGCGCTGGGTCTGGCGGGCGGCGTCGCGCTCGGCCGCATTGCCGAAAGCCAGTTGTACCAGACGACCTCCACCGATCCGCAGGCGCTCATCGGCGTCACGCTCGTGCTCGTCCTCATCAGCGCCGTGGCCGGCTACGTGCCGGCGCGGCGCGCGCTGCGGGTCGATCCGGTCAGAGTGCTCAGGGCGGAGTAGACGGTCCGGGGGCCGGGGTCCGGCGCTACTGTCGGATGCAGCTCTTGAGCCGGACGGTGCCGTCGAGGCCTTCGCAGAAGCAGCGGAGCGTCACGCGGTCGCCGACCTTGACGGCCTCCAGGATCGCGGCGCTCTCGTCGTCGAGGAGTTCGGCGCGCACGCCAGCTTGCTCGGCCTCGGCGAACGTCAGGAAGGCGAGGGGCGGCTCGGACGAGATGGCGGTGATGTTGCCGCTGACCTCGAGGGCCTTGCCCCAGTACTGCCGGTCGGCCGCCGCCGCGTCGCTGGCGTAGTCCTTCCACAGCACGTCGGTCGACAGTTTGGCCACGGGCGTCGCCGCGTAGATACGCCGGTCCTGTTCAGGGAGCGTCCCGGCGCAGCCGGCCAGCGCGCCCAGGAGCGCGATGCCGCAACAGAGCACCGAACGTCGGGTTGGCGTCATAAGCCCTAAAAGCTTTAAAGCGTCTCAACCAGCAGCCTTCCCGGGTCTTCGACAAGCTCACCGATCCGCACGAGAAACTGCACGGCTTCGGCGCCGTCGACGATGCGGTGGTCGTAGGTGAGGGCGGTGTACATCATGGGGCGCAGCACGACCTGACCGTTGACGTTGGCCGGCCGCTTCTTGATCGCGTGCAGGCCAAGGATGCCAACCTGCGGCGGGTTGAGAATCGGAGTGCTCATGAGCGATCCGTAGACGCCGCCGTTCGTGATGCTGAACGTGCCGCCGCGCAGGTCTTCGAGCGTCAGCGTGCCGTCGCCGGCGCGGCGGGCGAAGTCGCGGATGCCGCGCTCGATCTCGGCGAACGACAGCCGGTCCGCGTCGTGGAGCACCGGCACCACAAGGCCCTCGGGCGCGCCGACGGCGATGCCGATGTCGTAATAGTGTTTGAGGATCATCTCATCGCCGACGATCTCGGCGTTGAGGCGCGGGAACTCGCGCAAGGCGCCGACGACGGCCTTCACGAAGAACGAGGCGATCCCGAGCGCGACGCCGTGGCGCGCCTTGAAGGCGTCCTTCTGGCGCGCGCGCAGCTCCATCACGGCGCCCATGTCGATCTCGTTGAAGGTGGTGAGCAGCGCCCCGGTGTGCTGCGCCTCGACGAGACGACGCGCGATGGTCGCGCGCCGCTTCGACATGCGGACACGTTCGTCGCGGCGCTCGGCGCCCGGTGCCCGGCGATCGGCCGGAGCCGCGCGCTCGGCGGCCAGCGAGCGTTCGACGTCCTGCTTCGTCACCCGCGGCCCGTCCGGCTTGACCGATTCGAGCGGCACGTCCTGCTCGCGCGCCAGACGCCTGGCCGACGGCGTGACGGCCGGACTCACCGGACCCTCGGACCCCCGGACCTTCGGACCGTCGGACCCTGGGACCTTCGCACCCTCGTCAATGACCCCCAGCACCTCCCCGATCTTCACGTCGGCGCCGGCCTTGTGGACGATGCGGGCGAGCGAGCCGGCTCTGGGCGCGGCGACTTCGACGTCGATCTTGTCCGTCTCGAGCTCGACGAGCGGCTCGCCGGCCGCGACGGTGTCGCCCTCGCTGCGGAGCCACCGGGACACCCGCGCGTCGACGATCGACTCGCCGACGTCGGGAACGACGATATCGACGCTCATGAGGCTCCTGCCTTGACTCGCCTGGTGCCCTTCATCCCCGTCACCTCGTCGCCCGCATCCCGCCCTTCGAATGCGAGCGTGATCAGGCGCTGTTGATTCTGCTGGTGCCGAGCCGAGGATCCTTCCGCCGGGCTCGAGCTCGGCGGGCGGGCAAGGACTTGAAGCCGGCGCCGGCCGGCGATCGCGTCGAGCGACGTACGGACGAACGCCCACGCGCCCATGTTCTCGGGCTCCTCCTGCACCCAGACGATCTCCTCGAGCTCCGGATAGCGCTCAACGGTCTCGCCGATCTCGTCCACGGGAAAAGGATAGATCTGTTCCACGCGGCAGATGGCGACGGCCCCGGCCGCCTCCCGCGCGGCGCTCGTGAGCAGGTCCACCGCCATCTTTCCCGACGCCAGCACCAGGCGTCTCACCCGATCCGGCCGCGCCCGATCGTCGTCGATGACGGCGAGCCACTGGCCTTCGGCGAGATCGCGGGGCGCCGACGCCATGAACGGGTGCCGCAGGAGGCTCTTTGGCGCCAGCACGACGAGGGGCAGCGGATCCTCCTCGAGGAGCGCGGCCTGTCGGCGCAGGAGGTGGAAGTACTGGGCCGCGCTCGTGCAGTTGGCGACGCGCATGTTGATGTCGGCGGCGAGCTGCAGAAAGCGCTCGGGCCGTGCGCTCGCGTGGTCCGGCCCCTGCCCCTCGTAGGCGTGCGGCAGCAGCAGCACGAGCGACGGCTCCTGGCCCCACTTGGCGCGGGCCGAGAGGACGAACTCGTCGAGCACGACTTGCGCCCCGTTCACGAAGTCGCCGTACTGCGCTTCCCAGATCACGAGGTGCGTCTTCGCCTGGATGTTGTAGCCGAACTCGAACGCCACGACCGCGTTCTCGCTGAGCGGGCTGTTGCGGACCTCGAACGACGCCCGGGCCGCCGCGAGCGCCTCGAGCGGCGAGAACCGCTGTCCGGTCCGGCTGTCGAAGAACACGGCGTGGCGCTGGCTGAAGGTGCCGCGCTCGACGTCCTCTCCGGTGAGCCGCACGGGCGTGCCGTCGGCCAGCACCGAGGCGAAGGCCAGTTCCTCGGCGAGCGCCCAGTCGATCGACCTGGCAACCGGGTCGGCGAAGGCCTCACGCCGGCGGGCGCGGCCGCGCTCGAGCTTGCGGTGAATCGAGAACGCGCCGGGGACCACGAGCAGCGCGTCGTTGAGCGCGCCGAGCGTCTCGAGCGGCACGCCCGTTTCGGTTCGGGCGGCCGTGCCCGGCTCCGCGATCACCGGCGTCGGCTCGACGAAATGCGCCACCGGATCGAGCGCGTCCAGCACCCGCTGCAGCGCGTCGAGCCGGGCCTCGAGCATCGCATCGGCCCGACCCGGCGCGATCGCGCCGCGCTCCTCGAGCACGGCCGCCCACTTCTGGCGCACGGTGGGCTGGCTGGCGATCTGCCGGTACATGCGGGGCTGGGTGAAGGCCGGCTCGTCGCCTTCGTTGTGGCCGTAGCGCCGGTACCCGACCAGGTCGATCAGGACGTCCCGCTGGAACCGCTCTCGATAGGCGAACGCCAGCCGCGCGGCCGCGATGCACGCTTCGGGGTCGTCGGCGTTGACGTGGACGATCGGGATCTTGAATCCGCGCGCGAGCCCGCTGGCGTAGAGCGTGCTGTACGCGTCGGGTGAATCCGTCGTGAATGCGATCTGGTTGTTCGCGATGATGTGGATGGTGCCGCCCGTCGTGTAGCCGTCGAGCTGGTGCAGGTTCAGCGTCTCGGCCACCACACCCTGGCCGGGGAAGGCGGCGTCGCCGTGCACGAGGATCGGCAGCACCGCGTGCGAGTCGAACGTCGGCCGGCCCGGCCGGCTGGCGTTCGTGCCGGCCGCCCGCACCATGCCCTCGATGACCGGGTTGATCGCCTCGAGGTGGCTCGGGTTCGGCGGCATCGACACGATGAGATCGACGAGCGCCCCGCCCTCCACGGCCCGCGACGCGCCGAGGTGGTACTTCACGTCGCCGCTCCACTCGACGCCCTCGAGGTCGAGCGCGTTGCGAACCGGGTCCTTGAACTCCGCCAGAATCCGCTCGTAGGGCTTGCCGAGCACGTGCGCCATCACGTTGAGCCGGCCCCGGTGCGCCATGCCGATGAACGCCTGCCGCAGTCCGGCCTCCGCCGCCTCGGCGATCACCGCGTCGAGGATCGGCACGAGCATGTCGAGCCCCTCGATCGAGAAGCGTGTCTTGCCCGGAAAGGCGCGATGCAGGAACCGCTCGAAGGCCTCGACCTCCGTCAGCCGATCGAGCAGCGCCCGCGGGTCGATGGGATCGTGCGGCGCGCGGAAGCGCCCGGACTCGACGGCCTCGAAGAGCCACGTCCGCTCCTCACGCGCGAAGATGTGGGCGAAGTCGTAGCCGGTCGTCGAGCAGTAGGTCCCGCGCAGCCGCTCGACGACGTCCCAGAGCGTGGACGAACCGGCCTGGGACGTGACGAGCGACGCCGGCAGCGCGCGGAGGTCGAGCTCGGTCACGCCGTAGGTGTCCGGCAGCAGCGCGGGATCGCCGAGCGCGCGGTTGCCGAGCGGATCGATGTCGGCGGCCAGATGGCCGTAACGCCGGAGCGACTGCAGCAGGTTGGCGGCGCCGACCGCGGCCGCGACCAGCCCCGACGCGTCGCCGCTGTCGGCCGATCCCGGCAGGGCCACGGGCGGCGCCGGCGGCCCGAGCTCGGCCGGCGGCGGCGCGGCCTCGAACACGCGGCGCGTGGCTTCGTCAACGGACGCCGGGTCCCGCCGGTAGCGCTCGTACAGGTCGAGCACGTAGCCGGCGTTGATCCCGCGGAAATCACGCCAGTCTGAGGACATGGGGCGAAGGGCTCAGGGCTTAGGGCCTAGGGCTTATGGTACGACACGGGACGCGACTCATGCCGCAGAGGCTTGGGCCTTGGGGCTTAGGGCCTTCATGAGTGCGGCGAGCTTCGCCTGGAGCGTCTGGCTGCGCTTCAAGAAACCGGAAACCGGCTGGCCGGACGAGTGGCGCTCGGATTCTGCGCTCCCCCGACCAGGCGGATTGCAGAATCCTAAGCCTTAAGCCCCAAGCCCTTAGCCCAAGAAAAACCGCCCGGCCGGACCGAAGTCCAGCCGGGCGGTCAGTAGCAAGCCTTGGGCCCTCGGCCCTCGGCTCTAGGCTCTTACCACGTGACGCGCGAAACCAACTGAAGGATCCGCGCGGTCACGGCGCCGTTGAGGCCCGTGACTTCGTAGTCGTCCGGGTCGGTGCCCAGGCCGGTCACCGGGACGTAGTTCACGAAGTTGAACGCGTTCAGCATCTCGAGGCGGAACTCCGCGCGGACGCGGCCCGCGATCGGCACGGCCTTGACGACGCTCATGTCGACGAGCTTGAACATCGGGCCCGTGATCACGATCGACCGCGCGCCGCAGTCACCGTACCCGTTCGAGATTGTCTCGATGCAGTCCGGCCCGTTGGCGGGCGCGAAGTACTTGCCTGCCGGCGCGCCTTGCGAGCCGTAGCCGGTGAGCGACGTGGCGTCCACGCTGAACGCCCTGACCGTGTTGTCGATCACGTCCTGCGGCAGCAGCCACACGCGCCCATCGGCGTCGATGCGGGCCTTGTACATGTCCTGCAGCTCGCCCTGATCGAAGCCGACCATCCGCACGTTGCCGAAGTCAACCATGCGGCCGCTCTGGATGCGCGCGGTGCCGTGGATCTGCCACCCGCCGACGATCCGGTCCATCGTCGCGCCGACGTTGCTGCCGAAACGGCGACCTTGCCCGAACGGCAGCTCCCAGACCCAGGTGCCCTTGAGCGCATGCGTCACGTCGCCCTCGCTGCCGGTGTCGCGCGTATCGACGAGCGGCACGCGGAAGGAGTAGCGGGTGGAGTCATAGCTCTTGCCGTAGGCGTAGCTGGCCTGGAACTGGAAGCCCTGGGCCATGCGGCGTCGCACTTCGACCTGCACGCCGTGGAAGTTCTTGTAGCCGCCATGGCCGTCGATGTCCGCGCCGCCGAGCTTGTCGGGATTGGCGACGAGGAAGTTCGCCGGCAGCCCGGCCGCGAGCGCGTTGGCCCGCCGGCCGGCGTCGGCGTCGAGGTTGTCGGCCGCGCTAAACGGGTTCGGGTTCCGGGCCGCCAGCGGGTTGTAGAACGTGCTGCTGGCGAAGTTGCCCGACGTGTACGCCGCGGTGTTGGTCGCGTCGGTCCGGCCGCTGAAGTACGCGAGGTAGGTGGGCAGGGGCGACGTGCCGGTGCCCGGCCCGAAGTACCGGAAGTTCGTGCCGCGGCCGGCCGCGACGTTCGCCAGCAGGTTCTGCTGCGCGAGCTGGAACTCCGGGAAGAACCCGTTCTCGTGGATGTTGACTTCGTTGATGTTGTAGGTCGTCCACTGATCGCGGGCCCGCGTGCCGACGTAGCGGACTTCAACCGCCATGTTCCGGGTCACCGAGCGCTGCCACCCTGCCGTCCAGGTGTCGGCGTACGGCACCTGCAGGTTCGGGTCGAAAATCTGAATGTCCTCGGTGACGACGTCGGTCATCGGGTACGTCCGGTTGGCTTCGAACGCCGGCGGTCCGAGGCGATCGCGATCGCGGAACAGGATCGGCAGCGTGCCGAGGTTGCCGAGGCTCTCCGTCCGGTTCGCCGAGATGATCAGCCCCGGGTTGTCGTCGAGCCGTCCCGTGAAGGAGGACATGCCCGGGCGGCTGTAGCTGCGCGCGAAACCGGCGCGGAACACCGTGTCGCCGGGCTGTCCGAGGAACCGCGCGAGCCATCCGGTCTCGGCGGCCGGCGTCCACGCCACGCCGACGCTCGGCGCGAAGTTGTTCCGGTCGGTGCCGTAGGCGTTCGTGCCCCTGTTCATCTGGTAGAACTGCGAGATGGCCTTGCCGGGCAGGTTGCCGGGCTGGAACAGGTTGCACGACGCCGGCGTGATGTTGCTCACATCGGTGCAGGTGGACGAGTTGCCCGAGAGGCCCCACACGTCCTCGAGTGTGGTCGTCGAGTAGCTGTCGTTGATGGCGTAGAACGGCAGCTGCAGCTCGTAGCGCAGGCCCAGGTTGAGCGTCAGATCCGACCGCGGACGCCACGCGTCCTGGAACCAGAAGCCGTAGTCGGGCAGACGGCCTTGCTGCAGGCTCTGGCCGTGGTAGACGAACTGGTTCGTCGCCGGATCGATGCGCGCCTCACCGCTGATCTGCGAGACGCGGCCGACGAGCACCGCATAGAGGTCCTCGGCGTCGCCCCGCTGCGTCGCAGAAGCTCCGGGGAAGTTTGCGGCACTGCTGAACACCGGCTTGGCCGGGTCGCTGTTGAGCACGTCGAACAGGATCGTCGGCACCTGCGCCTGGTTTCTCAGCCACACGCGTCCCATCGTGAGCGAGCCGCCGAAGTTCAGGCTGTGCGCGCCGCGCACCCAGTTGACGGTGTTCTCGACGACCCAGGTCGAGCCCTCACGGGAGCTGATCGACGCCCCGCTGCTCGAGTTGCTGATGTTCGCGGTGTTGATCCCAAGCTTGAAGCCGCCTTCGCTGCCGAACGGCGCGCTCCACATCGACGGATTGACGCCCGGGGCGAAGTACGTCGGGCCGCCCGTGGCGCCCAGACGGAACTCGTTGACGATGCTGCCCCTGACCGTGGACCGCAGCGTGCCGGACGTCGTGTAGCGATGCGAGTCCTGCGTGCCCTGCACGGCGAAGCCCGGGAACTGCGGGTCGCGGCCGTTGAGCGTGTCGGGGTCCGACAGCAGGCCGTTGTAGTTGATCGAGAACGTCAGCCGGTGGTTCTCGGTCAGGTTGTAGTCCACCTTGCCCGTCGGGTAGGTCGTCTTGCCCTTCTGGGCGACGTTCCACGTGAACCGCTGCAGGCTCGGGTCGCTGAGCGGCTCGATGAGGCCCGTGCTCGAGGCGGCGGTGCGGATGTCGGCCAGCAACTGGCCGACCGTCGGGTCGATGCTCGAGATGTGGCCGTTGGCGCCCGCGAGCGCCAGCACGTTCACGGTCCGGACGCCGGTGCTCGTCGTGTAGCTGAAAAGCCCCATCTGCGCTTCCGGCGTCAGGATCGTCCGGTTGCGGCGGACGGTCTGCGGCTGGCGGAACTCCTCGTAGTTGACGAAGTAGAACGCCTTGCCGTGGCCGTCGTAGACGCCCGGAATCACAATCGGGCCGCCCACGCGGAAGCCCGGCTGGTTCTGGAGCAGCTCGGTCTTCGGCAGGCCGTCACGCTTGGTGAACCAGTCTTTGGTATTCAGCTCGTCGGCCCGGAAGTAGTGGTAGGCCGAGCCCGAGAACGTGTTGCCGCCCGAGCGGGTCACGAACCGGATTTGAATGGCGCCCTGGCCGGCCGCGTCGGCGCCCTGGGCTGCCGACGTGACGGTCACTTCCTCGATCGCGTCGAGCCGGGGACTCATGCGCGCGAAAAAGCCGTCGGTCGTCTTCAGGTAGTTGTCCTGAATGTTCATGCCGTCGATCGTGATGTTGATCGTGCTCTGCGGAAGCCCGTTCACCGTCGAGTCACGGTTGCCGCCCGGCGTGTTGACGCCCGGGAGGAACACGATGAAGTCGAGGGCGTTTCGGCTCACGAGCGGCAGGTTCGACACCTGGTTGATGCCGATGGTCGTCGAGACCGAGGTGGCCTGTGTCTGGACGAGGGCGCTTCGGCCCTCGACGTTGACCGTCTCCGCGATGCCGCCGACTTCGAGTGTGGCGCGCACGTCGGCCGGTCCGCCGGCGGTGACCGCTACGTTGCTGACGATGGCGGTCTTGAAGCCGGTGAGCGAGACGGTGACCGTGTAGGTGCCGATGCCGACGACCGGGATCGTGAACGAGCCGTTGCCGGCCGACACGGTCGTGTAGGTGACGTTGGTCGCGGTGTTCTGGGCGACGATCGTCGCGCCGGGAACCGTGCCGCCGTCCGCGTCAACGACCACGCCGGTGATCGTCGAGGTGGTGCCGCCCTGGGCGAACGCCTGCGGGCTGGCGAGGGCGAGAATCGCCGCAGCCAGCATGAGTCGGACTAGTCCGTGCTTCATTGTGGTTCTCTGTCCTCCAGAAGCCCCGGCCGAAGTGGACCGGGCAGGTCGCCGGAGACACCTGCGTCCTCACTGGACGGGTGCACCGGTGAATCCTGTGGCGACAGTAGGTGGTACCGGCGGGGCCGTCAATGCTGGGAGCACGTATATGCTGGTCTACACATGAGTTATGCTGCTACCCTGCATCGATGTCAGCCCCCTGCGGTGACCTGTTATGCTGGCGGGGCCGCCTGCCCGTCTCCGACGCGACCCATGCCGAAACCTCGATCCTTCGCCCTCGTGCTCGCCCTCGCGACGACCGTCTCGTGCTCCAACGACACCACGGTGCCCAGCCTGCTGCCGCCCGGCGGCGGCTCGGGCGACATCGGGTCGCTCAGCGGCACCGTCGTACGTCACCTCGATGGCACGCCCGTCCAGAGCGCGACGGTGCTTCACGGCAGCTCGGCCACGCTCACCGACGCGCAGGGGCGCTTCACGCTGAATGGCGTGCCGACGAGCGGCGTCGTCGGCGTCGTTGTCAACGCTTCCGGTCATGTGTTCCGCCGCGTGGTGTATCAGATGACGCCAAACCGGTCCGGCGTCACCATTGACATCATCCGCGACGCGCCGCCGTTCGACCTCTTCTTCTACCGGCAGTGGGTTCGCGACAACCTGCAGAGCACGTCGCTGCAGGCGACGAAGCCCTGGACGGTCGATCCCAATTTCTACTTCAAGACCCTGCTCGACGACCTGGACGAGGTCGTCCCCGACGCGACCATCGACCGGCTCGTGAGCATCTTCGCCAACAGCATCGTCGAGCTTTCGGGCGGGAAGCGAAAGATGGGCACGGTCGAGCGCGGCACGGCGGCGCGGGAGCCGATGGACGGCTGGGTGAACGTCACGTTCGCGCGCAATCTCGGCGGGTTCCTCGGCAGCTCGTCGGTCGGCGGCAACATGGGCACCATCGCGCTCGTCTATGCGCCCCTGCTGCAGTCAACGCCCCAGAACAACCCGTTCGGGTGCGAGTTCCCGCTCTATGCGGTCGCCGACCACGAGATCACCCACACGCTGGGCTACTGGCACACCCTCGACGTCGTGGCCGACTCGTTCTCCGGACCCGGGTGCACCGGCGCCGGCCGCCCCGAGCGCACGCGGCTGCACTCGGCGGTTATGTACTCCAGGCCATCCGGGAACACGGACCCCGACGTCGATCCGGCCACGGCGGCCCAGTCGCGGGCACCGGGGACAGCGGGGCGGCTGACAGTGGTGAACTGCTTCAGGCAGTAGACAGTTCTGGCCGTTACCTCCCGACCATCCCGGCTGCCGGCCGCTGGCTGAGCTGGGCCAGAAAGTCGGCCTGGCATCGGCTGGCTGCCTCACGAATCGCGACGAATTCCTGCGCCGCCCGGACACTGGCGAAGAACGGGTCCGTCTCCATCGCGGGATACGCGCAGTACTTGCCCTCGACGGCGCGTGCGAGCAGCTCGAGCGCGCCGGTGGTCTGGCCACAATACGCCAGATGCGCCGCAGACAAATACGTCGCTTCGGGGTCGCCAAGTGGCGTGACGGATGCGGCGAGCCGGGCGATCTCGTTTGATGGCCGCCCTTGCGCGCAGGCGAGGAGCATCTCGTAGCTGGGCCACTGCGGCATTCCCGGAGATCCGATTTTGACGGCCTCCTCGGCCCTGCCCTGCCGCACGAGCATGTGAATGGAAAATGCCTTCGCCCACTCGGAGCCGCGGTCCAGGTTCAAGTAGTTCATCGCGCGCGGATAGTCGCCATCGTGCAGGAACGCGATGGCACACGAGCGCAGACCGGCGGTCGCGGTCTTCGGATCGAGCAGGAACGCGGTGTCGCAGTGACTTGCCGATTCCTTGAGCAGGCCTGCAAACCGCAGGACGTAGCTTAAGGCGAAGTGCGCGTCAACGCTGTCGGGGCGGCGGCGCACGAGATCGGCCGCCGTGTGATACGCCGCGACCAGATCGCCTCGTTCGACGCGACTGATCACCAGTCCCGCAGCGGCCGGCACGTAGTCTGGGTCGAGCGCGGCAGCGCGTTCGAGCGCTGCGACGTAACGCTCTATGCCGCCGCTGCCACTGGCATAGCGCCCTTCGACATAGTACCGCCGGGCGAGAGCCAACCATGCCGGCGGGTACGCGGGGTCCAACTCCACCGCCCGCTCCAGCATGGCAACGGCCTCAGGATTCGACGCCGGATCGAGCGTGTGCGCGACGCTCCGAAGGAACAGGTGATACGCCTCCTCGTTGCGAGGCTGCGTGGGGACGTTGCCCCCGCTGGCGCCAAAGGCGGGCCCCAATCCGCCTCGCACCCTGAGCGCGATCTGCACCTGCGCGGCAATCATGCTGCCGGCGGGCGCATCGATTTGATCCTGCCACACCACGCGGTTCAGGCCGACATCGATCGCCTCGAGCGTGATGTGCAGCTGATCCGCGGTCCGCGCGAAACGGCCTGTGACGACGCTGCCCACCCGCATCTCGCGACCTGCCTGCTGCAGATCCGCCGAGAGGTCGTCGTACCTGCTCGTCGTGGCAAACGGGCGGACCGACAACCCCGGGATGTGACTCAGGACCGTGGCAACCTCGTCGGCCAGCGCGAAACGCAGAAAATCGACCGCGGCGTCCGATCCGACGTTCCGGAATGGGAGGACCGCGATCGTCTTGACCGCCGGCGTCAGCGACGAGGCGCCTCGGTAGAGGGTTGCGCCCGCGGCGAGGGCCGCAACCGCTGCCGCACCGGCGAGCAACAGCCAGGGCCGTCGTTGCCGGGTGGCTGCCCGGCGGCCGGCCAGCCGCTGCTCCTGCTGCTGCGCTCTGGCGGTTTCTTCCCGTTCGAGACGCCGACGGTCGAGATCGGCCACCCGCGCAACGAGCTCCGCGGCCGTGGCGAGGCGACGCGCAGGATCGCCGCACGCCGCCGCGGCGATGTCTTCGCGGACGAGCGGGTCCGCGATGTCACTCTCCCAGCCGGGGGCCAGCGACTTGCGGAAATCCCCCACCACGAGCTGGTACAGCAGCACGCCGAGGGCGTAGACGTCGGAAGCGGTCGACGGGGATTGTCCGGCGAGCACCTCCGGCGCGACGTAGACGGCCGTGCCGGCCAGGCCGCCATGCGGATCCTCGCTGCTCTCGGTGAATCCCAGATTCGTGATTCCCAGTGCGCCGAGCCGGGCCGGCGCGAGCAGTGAGGCGCTTCCGAAGTCAGCAACGGCAATCCGCGGGCGCCCATCGGGTCCTGAGGCGACGAGAATGTTCCCAGGCTTAAGGTCCTTGTGCAGGATTCCCACGTCGTGCGCCGCTGCCACGGCACGCGCGGCGTCCAGGAACATCTGCAAGCGTCGCTCGAGCGTGATGGTGACCAGTCCGCCTTCGATCGTGGCCCACTCGGCCAAATTGGGCCCGAAGTACTCGAACTCCACGAAATACGGTGGTTGATCGAAGTTCCACTCCAGAACCGAGACGAACTCATGGTGATCGCCGAGCGTCTCGCGCAGGAGGCGCGCGACGGTTACTTCGCGCTTGAGCGCCTTCAGCCGCGTGGCGTCCGGCGCGAACTTGAACACCCGCACTTCGCGCGTCTTTGGATGCGTCGCGAGCCACACCGCGCTCGACGGCGAGCGGTCGAGACGACGGGTGAGACGCCACCGATCGCGCCCCGGCACAGGGTCCCCCTCTTCAAGGGGCAGATCGACGGAGGCAGACTGCGGCACTGACGCGATCTGTACTGGCACATCCAGGCGGTAGCCAACCCGGGGGACGGTGATGATCATGCTCTCGTCACCGAGCGCCTTGCGGAGCTTGGAAACGGCTGTGGCGAGGGAGCCGTCCACCACCATCACGCCCGGCCAGGCGGCGTCGAGCAGCTCCCCCTTGGTGACCACTTCGCGCGCGTGAAGGAGGAGCTGGCGCAGGACTTCGAGCGGCTTGGCCTCGACATCCACCGCAGCACCCCGCACCCGCAACTCGCTCCGGAGCTCGTCGAGCTCGCAGTCGCCGAATCGCCAGACGTGGCCAGTGCGGCGCTGCGCCTGCGCTGTGGGGGTGACGTCCACGGTCTTTAGGAGTTCTTGAGCGTTCCGTCAGGACACGCAAATCCGGAGACAGTAGGGTTGTGTCCGCGGCGCCGGCTGACATTCTCCCACAGCCGGTGCTGGCGCCGGTCAGGAACCCTCAGGAGCCACGCCATGACGACCACCGCCGCCTCCACTGCCAGGGGAACGATCATCAAGGTGCCGGATTCGACGCCGGGGCTGTTGTTCGTCGAGGGACAGCAGGCCTCCTTCACGCTCGAAGGCTGCTGGCGGTCCCCCGTTGCGCCGGCCGCAAACATGACGGTCGACGTCCAGTTCGACCCTGGGGGCGCGATCGGCGGCATCGCCGCCGTCGGCCCCCAGCAGCTCGCGCGGGAGCGGCTCGATCGGCTCAGCGGGATCGCCCAGCGCCATGGCAGGGCGGCCGCGCAGATCGCCTGGCTGGGTGTCGGTGCTCTGGCCATTCGCATGGGCAGGACGGCCCTGGCCGCGACGGCCGTGCTCTGGGTCGGCTGGTTCTTCCTGCCAGCGATCAGCATCGCGTCGTTTGGCGCGCCGCAGTCATACACGCTGTGGCAGGCGCTCGCGCTCGACTGGCGGAGTCCACTGACCCTGTTGTCTGGCAGCCGGGGCTTGTGGGCGGTCGCCGGCCTGCTGGCGATTGCGTCGCCGGTGGCGGTCCCCTTCTTTCGACATGCACGCGCGCACCTGTTGAACGCGGCGCCGCTCGTCTTCCTCGGGCTCACCGTGATCACGCTGCGATGGGACATCAGCCGCGCGTTCGGCCCTCCGGCCGAAGCCGCCGGCGGAGCGCTCGAGGCCCTCGCGCGCGACATGGCCGCGCGGGCGCAGGCGGCGTTCCTAGAGGCGATCTCGTTCGAGCTCGGCGCATGGGCCATCGGTGGTGCGGCGCTGCTTCTGGCGGCGCACGCGTTCAAGCCGCGCGCGCGGGCGGCCGTGGAGTTCCGCTAGACACAAGGGCGCTGGACGAAAGCAAAGGAGCTCGAACATGGACTGCAGATCTTCGGTGAAACTCGGGGCGCTCGGCCTGGTCGTGTGCGCGATCATCGGCGTCAGTTCATCAGCTCTCGAGGCGCAGAGCGTCCGGGAGCGCATTCGGCAGGCGGTCGAAGAGGCCCGGAAGGCCCTCGAAGCCAAGGGGAAGGCTGCGGAGGATCGGCGGAAAACAACCGAGCAGCCGAATCAGACAGCCCGGCCCGGCGGGCGGCAGGGAGCGGGTCCGCCGGCGGTCGTTCCGGCCTCGTCTGCCAAGGTGGAGGCCGAGGTTGTCTCGAACGTCGGATCGTTGAGATATGCGCACTTCAGCCCGCGCGGCGTGCACCTCGCGACGGTCGTCCAGCGCGGGAGCCGGTGGGTGGTCACGCTTGACGGCGTCGATGGCCCTCGCTTCGACGAGATCGTCAACAACGACGCGAAGTTCAGTCCGGATGGCACGCGGTTCCTCTACATGGCGCGTCAGGGTGAGGAATACGTGCTCATGGTGGACGGCAAGGAGATGACTCGGTTTCCAAGGGCCGACAACCAGGTCGGTCTGCTTCCTGAATTCACGTCGAACAGCAGGCACGTGTATTTCGCGGTGAAGCACTCCGGCACCGGGAACCCCGAGAACTACTGCCGGCTGTTCGTCGACGGTCAACCAGGCCCGAGGAGTTACGGCGGCGGCGGCGACTGCAAGCCGACATTCAGCCCCGACGGCGGGCGGTACCTGCAGGTCATCAACCCTGCCCCGAACCCCGGCTCACCGCCCGTGCTGCTGGTGGACGGCAAACCTGCCGGGTATCCGGGTCCCGGCTACCAGATGGTGGAGGCGATGGGTTACGAGCCGACATTCACCGCGGATGGCAGGCACCTCTTCGTCAAGACGCAGCACACCGCAGGTCAGGAGGCCGCCCAAGTGATGTTCCTGGACGGGAAGCCGTGGCTCCGGGCGCAGGGCGTCGCCGTTCACATACCGCCTGTCGGAGACCGCGTGGTTGCCGTGGTCAGCGCAGGCCGAGCGGGGACGTCCTCGTGGCACATGTTCCTGCACGTGGACGGACAGAAGGTCGCCGGAAGCGAGTGCCTGAAGTACGTGCAGGTGGATTTCAGTCCTGACGGCAGGCGCTACGCCGCCCGGTGTGAGGGTGCGGGCCGCCAGCATTCCCTGGTGATCGACGGCAAGAAGGGACAGGAATACAACAACATCCTGAATGCCGGGTTTACACCGGATTCCTCGAAGGTCGTTTACCTCGCCGAAATGGGGCTGAAGTACTTTGTGGTGATCGACGACGAAGAGTCCGACGGCTACATGAGCGTGAGCGGTCAGGACCCCGCTGCGTTGCCGGTCGCCTTCGGCGCCGGCGGAAAACGAATCGGCTACATCGCCCAGGCCCAGGGCCAAGGCTGCCTCGCCGTGGTCGACGGCAAGGGCACACCCTACAAGACTCCGGCGTGCGTCGGCGCGCTGGCCTTCAGCCCGGACGGGTCGCGGTATGCGTACGGCCAGCCCGGGGGGATCCTCGCGGTGGATGGTGCGGAGCTCACCAATCGCGCCCGGATGTTCTCGATTGGAGCGACCGGCCCAGTCTTCGTATTCAGCCCCGACAGCAAGCAGATGGCGTACCTCACCACGATCGGCGCGGACACGACGAAAGCCGCAGTCGTCGTGAACGACAGGTACATCCTGCTGCCCTCGGCCCAGGTGTTCCTGCCCACATTTACGCCTGACGGCCGGCACTTCGTTTTTGCGACCAGGGCTGGCGCGGGTTACCCGCTCGGCCAGGAACTGGTGATCTACGTCGACGGCCGGCCGGCCGCTCGCTTCCAGGGAGGCGCACAGACCTTCCCGATCGGCCCTACCGCGCAGGATCCCATTCCCGGCTGGCAGATGGGCGCCGATGGTGTGCTGACGTTCCTCGTGCAGGACGGGATGGACGCCTCGACGGCGGAAATCAAGCGCGTGCGAATCACGCCGCCCGGCGACACGAACGTGGACACGATGCTCGCCGAGGCGCGGCCGGTTCCTGCCGGCCGGAGGTGAGATGATCGGGGTGGGGCGTTTCTGACCGCCCCGAGCGTCACGAAAGGGAGGCGTTGATGAAAGCCCGATCCCTGCTGCTCGCCCTTCTCGCCGCCGCGGTCTTTGTCACGCCGACAGAGACTCAGTCGCGAATCTCGCCCGGGAGCATGCCGTCGGTGGAGCGTGTGGTCGCCGAGATCAAGGGCACCAGCCCGATGGACACGGCCGCGCGCCAAGTGGGCGCCTTCTGGCAGTTGCGGCAGATCATCGAGACCCTCGCCGGGCCACGTCTCTGGCGTGGCCAGCTCACCGCCGAGGAGAAGCGGCTCATCGGAATCTACGGCCTTGGCTACCAGCAGGCGGCGCAGCCTTTTGCAAACCTCAAAGGCACGCCCGAAGGTGCGAAGTTCTACCAGATGCACACCTTCTATGAAGTGGACGATAACTTCCGGTTTGAGCTGATCGAAGGGTTTCTTGCGCCGCCGCTTCGGGCGGAATACCTCCGCCTCAAAGGCATCTCGGATGCGCGATGGATCGAGCAGAGTGAAGCCGCGCGGCGCCAACGCGAGTACGTCCAGTCGGGCCAGGCGCAGGCGGAGGCGGATGCGAAGCGCAGGCAGGCGGAACAGGACCTGCAGGCATCGATCGCGCAGCAGCAGCCCAGGCCCTGGCAGCGCGCGCTGGCCCGGTGCATCGCGTCCGGACGGCCCGAGAGCCAGTGCTTCACCGAGAGTGCCGCGCGAGATTCACCTCTGGCGAGTATGTTTCTCGCAGCTCCCCGCGTCGACCCAGGCCTCTCGCTGAGCGGCGTGTACTCCGGCGCGGGCGGGTTCACCATGACGTTTTATCCCGATGTCGTGATGGTGGCGTGCCAGGAAGTCGGCTCGGCCGGAGGCTATGCAATCGAGCGAAGCGGCGGACAGGTCCGGGTGAAGCTTCTGGCACCCTCAACGCTGGCGGGGACGCCGTTCGCCAGCAACGAGCTTCTGGCCAGGCTCGTTCCGCAAAACGCTCCTGCGAACCCGGAGGAATGGCAGGAACAGCAGATCAATGCGTCGTTGCGCGCTGACGGAACGTTGATCGCGTCACGCCTCTCGCCGAGGCCGGTGGCAAGCATCAGCGTGACGGGACAGGTGCCCGTCGGAACCGCGCGGACTGCGACCGGCGAGATGGTTACCGTGTACGAGACCAGAACCCGCACATGCCCGCTCGGAGGGCTCGAGGCCACTGGACCAGCGTCACCGTTCGGATCCGGCAGCACGGCTGGCGCGGCCGGAATGAGTCTGGCCATCGATCTCCTCGCCGGCAAATCCGACCCAGCGGTCACGAAAATGCCGCCTCCGGGCTTCCGTATGAACGGCCGGTACGCCGACCAGCGGGACTTCGAGATCGAGTTCCATCCCGAGTCTGCCGTCGTCACGTGCCGCGACGCCATCGCGGCGGGAGATTACACCGTTGCGATCAAGGCGGATCGCGGGCTCGTGACGATTCAGAACGGTGGCGGATCGATCGTGCTGGAGCTCA
>Ga0326597_10002089_pt1 | contig 30519 bp, 28 predicted proteins | sample RVTome_12_FD_203789 | JGI IMG/M metagenome (GOLD analysis project Ga0326597, IMG submission 203789) | Soil microbial communities from uranium-contaminated site in the Upper Colorado River Basin, Wyoming, United States - RVT100D185 | ecosystem: Environmental > Terrestrial > Soil > Contaminated >...
CGAGTGGATCCCGCGGCGTATATGCACTATCGCCGGCGGACCTGGTCGATCTCGGACGCGAGGCCGGTGAACGGAGGTTCACATCGGAGGAGTGCACCATCTACTTCGGAGGGGGTGGCTGTCCTGATCCAGCGGATCCGATTGCTCGCGATCTGGCGATTGCCGGAGGGTTGGATGACTACGCGGGCCTGGTACAGGGGGAACCAGCCCTAACTGGAACGACAGTGGTAGTAACGGGTACTTGGAACGGGATCGAGGCAGAGGCAGCGGCACAGAATCTCAATGCGCTTGGCGCCGAGCTCGGGATCAATGTCGAATACCGCGCCCACACACTGATCGAGAACCCACTCGATGTGGCCCTCGGACAGGATCCGGGTGACATAATCGTACTTCCGTTTCCCGGAGCCATTGGTGAGATTGCGACCCAGCGTCCCCTGGTCGATCTGGGTGCCTATCTAGGTGGCGATTACCTTCTCGACTCCTATGGGGATTACCTCACAGCGCTATCTTCGTGGGAAGGTCGTCACTACGGCTTGTTTGTCAAGCTGGCCGCCAAATCCCTTCTTTGGCACCACCCGGATCTGTTCGAGAACACCGGCTATGTCAAACCCTCCAGCTGGGATGAACTAATTGCGCTCAGTGACCGGATGGTGAGCGATGGTCGTGTTCCGTGGTGTCTGGGTGTGTTCTCATTCGAGACTACAGGCTGGCCCGTCACCGATTGGCTCGAGAACTTCGTGCTCCAATCTGAGGGGACCGCCTTTTACGATCGCTGGACCACCCACGAGATTCCGTACGACCATCCGGCCGTCCTTACAGCGTTGGATAAGGTCGGCGTTTTGGCGCATACCCCGGGCTATACGCTCCCCCGACTGATAGAGGAGACCGGATTTGACGAGGCGATTTTTTATGCCACGCAAACGTCCCCTCAATGCTGGCTGGTTCCGTACCCTGACTTCGCTCGGGTATTTTTCGCGGAGGAGCAGTTGGAAGTCACGAGATTCCCATCTGTCGACCCCGCCTTTTCAGCCTCCATGGAGGGGGGCGGGGATGTTGTGGTGGCTGTTTCGGATCGACCTGAGGTTCGAGCGGTGATCAGAGGACTAGGGGGATCCTCGTGGGGGCGAATCTGGGGAGAAACGAGTCCCAACTTCCTCCCTGCTCATCGCGGATTCGACCTTGAGAGCATCACCGATCCAACACGAACCGCGATCGCGACGTATGTTTTGGATGCGGTTGAGGCCGGGTCATTCAGGTTCGATGCCTCTGATCAAATGCCGTCGGATGTCGCACTTGGAGCGCTTCATCGGGAGCTGACTCGCTATGTCAGCGATCCGTCGGTGTCCGCTGGAGAAGTCCTGGCTGCTGTCGAACAGGCCTGGACCGAATACGAACAAAGCCAAGCGGACGGCTAGTTCAACTCTGTCAGTCGGCGCGGGTTGCCTCCGCCAGGCGATCCGCAACGGTACGGAGGATCTTCACGCCTACCTGTGGGTGCTCGTCGATGAGGGAGGAGAATTCTCGGGTATTCATGACGAGGGCAGTCACGAAGGTGTCAGCCCTCACGCTGGCATTGCGGGGTCGATTGGTGACGAGGCTCATCTCTCCGACGACGTCACCGGGCGAAACCTCGGCGATCTTGCGACCGGCTCGTCTGACGGTCCCTTTGCCCGCCAGAATGACCATCGCCTCCCGACCGGTCTGGCCCTCGAAGGTGAGATAGTCGCGGGGTGGGTACTCGACCTCGGTGACCAGGCGGGCGATTTCGCCGAGTTCCTTGTTGGAGAGGCCGGCAAAAAGCGGAACCTGAGCAAGGATGTTGATCTTGTCGTCGCGTCGTTTTAGCAACGCCATTGCAGCCTCCGAGCAGGTCGGCACTCTACCTGCGAACTGATGGCTGGCGCCGCCACCCCCACTTGGAAACCCGTATCGGCTTGTGCGTGACCGGAGAACGGTCCGCGGTCCACGGTGCGTATGGCGCGGTGACCAGTTCGGACAGATAGAGAAGGGGTGTGTCGTAGTTGACCCGCCACCCGGAGAAGTCATTCCAGGCCGTGTCCCGATCAGGTTTAACGGGAACCGCGCCCGCCGCCAACGCCTCATATGCCTGATCAAACTCGGTCCTCGATAACGCGATCGGATCGTTTGCCTGCGGATTCCAATCGAACTCGGCACCGTAAAACGATGCGATTCGCCGCAAGGCGATATAGCCGGCTCGAATGCACAGATCGGCCCGTGCCTCGCGTGGAACGTCGAGAGTAGAAGCGTGAAGAGCAGCAGCATCGAGAACCGTTCCTGCAGCGGTGATCCAAGAACGTTCCGGCTGGGTAGAGCGAAAGAACGTCAGGGCGGGAAAGGCAGTGTGCGACTGCTCCAGCTCGGCAAACCAGGTTTCCCACTCTCCAAAGACATCCCCCAACTGGGAAAGCCCCCGTATCCGTTGCGCTCGTTGTAAGAGCTCCACCGCAGCCGGGGGAGAGCCCGCCCGCACCTCCAGGAGGATCACCTGGGTCTCACGACGGGAGAAATCGGAGTACAGGGTCGGGAGATATGTGATCAAGAGGGCGATGACCAACAGGCCAATACCGGCTTCACTGAATGACAGCAACCGGTGAACGAAGCCATCTATGGGGGTGCTTCCCAGGGTCGTGACCGAAGATCCGCTGGCAGCGAGGGACTCCAAGGGCGATCCGAAGCTGGTAGCCCAGAAGAGAAAGGTGAAGCCAATCATGATCAAGGCCAGCCAGACCAGCGGCAGCAGTACCAGACTGACCGGTGCGTAAAGAGCCAGCACCCGATCGCGGGTCTCATAGGTCCTTACCGCGAACGTGAGGAGCCCGAAGAGTCGCCTAACGGTGAGAAAGACAGTCCTAGTTATGACCGTCGAGACCGCCCTGGGCAACACGACCGTCCGGATCGCCGAGAGGACGGTGAACCCCACCAGCCACACGCCGGCGACTGCCGTCAGAATGCTGACCGCGATCACGCTGGAACCTTCCGCTTTACCAAGGTCCGACGCTCAGACAAGCGCGTAAACCTCCCAGGCGTCGGATATGCCTTTGAGTGAATGAACGCCTCGAGTTGCGAACTGGAAACCAGCTCCCGCCACCAGATCTTTGACAGTTCGGGATACAAGGACCTCCCGGTCAGCGGCCAAGGCAGTGATTCGTGCCCCAATGTGAACGGCCACTCCCGCCACATCAGAACCAACGATCTCGATCTCACCGGTATGGAGCCCACATCGGACCTCGAGGCCGAGGGGGATGACAGCCTCCGAGATTGCCTTGGCGCACCGGATCGCCCGGGCCGGCCCGTCGAAGGTGGCGAGGAATCCGTCACCTGCTGTGTTGACCTCTTTACCTCTCCATCGCTCCAGCTCGTTTCTGACCACCGCGTTGTGACGCACAAGCAAATCGCGCCAGGCCTGATCCCCGACAGACGAAGCCCTCTGCGTGGACCCGACGATGTCGGTAAAGAGAACGGTGGCGAGCACTCGGTCGCGATCCAGGGCGGTTCTCTGTCCCGTGACAAACTCCTCAATCTCTTGGATAAGTGGCTGGGGGTCTCCCGCCCAGAAGAAGTGATCCGCACCCGGGAGTTCGACCAGCTTGGCTCCGGGAATCTGAGAGGCGATGTACCGGCCCTCTTCGACCTTGACGTCTTTGTCTTCTGTGCGATAAAGCAAAAGGGTGGGGACTCGGATCGAAGGAAGTATGGAGGTCACGTCGATCTGGGAATTCATTTTGAGCAGCTCGACGGCGGCTCGCGGGCTGGCCGAGAGCCGCAGGTAGCGCTGCACCCAGGCTCTGAAAGCAGGGTCTCCGGCTCGACTTGGTGCGTAATACTCGATGAGGCCGGGGTCACCCCACGACCGCTCAACTTCTTCGATATGGGCAAGTCGCTCCTCCGAGGTGGGTGCCCAGGGATATTCAGTCGATCGAATCCTCTTGGCGTAGCTGCCCGTCAGGATGAGTCCATCGGTCCTCTCCGGGTAGGTCGCTGCGAAGAGGATGCACATATTTCCGCCTTCGGAGTGACCGAACAGTGTGGCTCGCTCCGATCCAGCCGCATCCATGACGGCCCGCAGATCGTCCATTCGCATCTCAAGCGTCGGCAGCTGGTCGACTGAAACAGCGTCAGATAGTCCTGTACCGCGCTTGTCGAAGGTGATCAAGCGACTGAAGGAGGCGAGACTCAGAAGGAAGCGGGCTAGCCCCGGGTCCTCCCACATGACCTCGATGTTGGATACCCAACCCGGGACGTAGACGAGATCGCGCAACCCATCGCCGGTCACCTGGTAGGCAATACTGACGTTACTGCTCCGGGCATAACTCACTGGAGGCACGCCGACATGATTGTATGAACAACGGACCCAAGAGAGCCTCAGCGCCAATGACTCATTGCCTTGCGGCCCGACAGCACTGGCCATACCCTCGGGGAGGCATGAGCCTCGCCACACCAGCTGCGGTTATTGACCAGAGCTTCGATGTTCTCAGCGATCACAAGAACGAATGGGCAGCGCTCTCCATCAGCGACCGCATCCGCCTGCTCGATGATCTGATCCGGCACACAGACTCGGCGGCGGCGAGGTGGGTGGCGGCGGGCGCCGAGGCCAAGGGACTCGGTGCCGGCCAAGTAGGCGAGGAGTGGCTCTCGGGCCCCTATGCCGCCCTTCGGGCCGCTACCGCGCTGCGATCCTCCCTCCTGCGGCTTTCCAAGGGCCTCAACACCTATGAAGACCGATGGGTCACAACCGGGCCCGACGGGCGTGCCATCGTGAAAGTCTTGCCGGTCGATTGGTTTGAGCCGTTGCTACTCAGCGGGTATCGAATCGACGCCTGGATGGAGCAGACCGTCACTCCTTCCAACCTCGCCGAGCACACTGCCTCTTTCTATCGCAACTCTTCACCTCTCGGCCGAGTGTGCGGGATCCTCGCCGCCGGGAATGTCTCGTCGATTCCGCCGCTCGATGCTCTCCACAAACTCTTTGTTGAAGGGCAGGTCGTGGCGGTCAAGCTCAACCCTGTCAACGACTATCTCGGGCCGATCTTCGAGGAGATATTCGACGCCATCATCGAGCGGGGTTGGATGCGCTTTCTCTATGGGGGAGCCGACACGGGCGCCCGAATGGTCGAACATCCGCTGGTCGACACGGTCCACATCACTGGCAGTGCCTTCACTCATGACCGCATCGTCTTTGGCAGCGGGACCGATGGGGAGGAGAGACGGCGGTCCAACAACCCGCTGATGCGCAAGCCCATAACCAGCGAGTTGGGAGGGGTGAGCCCATTCATCGTGATGCCGGGTCCCTGGACCGAGGCCGACCTGAGGTTCCAGGCCGAGAACTTCGTCACCCAGAAACTCCTCAATGGCGGCTTCAACTGCATCGCCGCCCAGGTGGTGGTGCTTCCGGAAAGTTGGCCCCTCAGCGAACGGTTCCTGGAGCACGTGCACGAGATCATCGCAGTACAACCACCACGACCTGCCTACTACCCAGGGAGCGAAGAACGGAGAGGCATGATTGCGCGGCGGACCGGGGCAGTGACCGTGGGCACATCACCATGTACCTACCTCGATGGCCTCAGCCACAAAGAGGGGGACACTTCCTTCCGAGAGGAGCTCTTCAGTGCGGCGTTCGTGACAACGCGTTTGCCCGGTGACGACCCTGATGCCTACCTGGAAAACGCCATCGACTTTGCCAACAATGGTCTGGATGGCACTCTCGGCGCCAACCTGGTTGTCCATCCAACCACGAGGTCCCAGCTCGGCGATCAGTTCGGACGGGCCATCGCCCGGCTTCGATACGGAGCTATCGCGGTCAACACCTGGACCGCCTTCAACTTCTTGCAACCTCGGGCTCCATGGGGGGCGTTGCCCGGCCATACCCTCAACGAGGTTGGCAGCGGGGTCGGGATGGTCCACAACGCTTTGATGTTCGATCGACCGGAAAAGACAGTAGCCACGGGCCCTTTCCGGCCCATCCCACGGGCATGGACGGTCGGAGAGTTCCATGTTTCACCGCGACCTCCTTGGTTTCTGACTTCCCCGACCGGAGCTATCACCGCCGAAAGGTTCGTTCGTTTTGCTGCCGACCACAGCCCCCTCCGGCTTCCGGCGATATTTGCGTCTGCCGTCCGCGGCTAACGAATCGACTCTGCCGACATCTGAGCAAGGAAAATAGGCGCGGCCAAGCTGGGCCAAAGGACCCTCACGACGCCACCGCATCCTGAATAATTCTCCAGCGAGTAAAAGGGTAGAAGGAGTCCGATGTGATGGGACCCGAGGCGACCAGCAAAGAAATCTTCGAAACTGCTGCAGAACACCTAACTACGAGAGTGCCGTCCGCGGCGCCTGGCGACTCGGTGACCGACATTCGAAGAAGGATGTGGGGCAACAGGTTCGATACAGCTGCTGCTGTGGCGGTATGTGACGAAGGTCGGTTCGTGGGGTTGATAAGGATCGAGGACTTGGTTGGGGCCCATGATGATCAACTCGCCATGGAGGTTATGGATCGAGACGCCCCCGTGGTAGGACCTGGCGTCGATCAAGAGGCCGCAGCCTGGAAGGCGGTCCACCACGGTGAGGCAACGCTGGCGGTGGTTGACGAATCGGGAGCCTTTCGAGGATTGATTCCCCCCGCCCGCATGCTGGCCGTGCTGTTGTGGGAACACGACGAGGACCTGGCCCGACTTGGAGGTCTCCTCCACGACACGGGCGCGGCCCGGCAGGCCAGTATCGATCCGCTGATCCGCCGGTTCCGCAAACGTATGCCCTGGCTCCTCCTGGGATTGGTGGGGGCGCTGGCCGCCGCCGGATTGGTGGGGTCATTTGAGGAGGCGCTGGAAGCCAACGTGCTTATCGCCTTGTTCCTGCCTGGGATTGTCTACATGGCCGATGCGGTGGGCACGCAGACCGAGACTCTCCTGATTCGGGGTCTCTCGGTTGGGGTGCCGATCCGCCGCGTATTCGGACGCGAACTGATTACGGGGGTCTTGGTAGGGGCTGCTGTAGCTACCGCCTTCTACCCGTTGGCGTTATGGGTTTGGGGGGATGCTCGAGTCGCACTCGCTGCGGCGCTGTCGCTCTTAGCTGCCTGCAGTATCGCGACTCTCGTGGCGATGGCCCTGCCCTACCTTTTCACACGATTCGGCAAGGACCCGGCGTTTGGCAGCGGGCCACTCGGGACCGTTATCCAGGACTTACTCTCGATCTTGATCTACTTCGTGATTTCTTCACGCCTCATGTCCCAATGACGATTCCCGTCGGGCTACCGCCCATGACCGATCAAGTCAAGCTGTCTGAGGTCGCAGAGGGCCTGGCGGCTCAACTCGACGGTGGTCTAACCGAGGCGGAAGCGTCGCAAAGGCTCGCCCAAGGGCGTAATGAGCTACCCGGCGCCCCCAGGGTCTCACTGGTTCAACGGGTTTGGCAGCAGTTGAAAGAGCCAATGAGTCTGCTGCTGCTGGCCGCGGCAGGGGTCAGCTTCGTAGCGCTCAAGGAACCCGTCGACGCCATTGCCATCGGGACGATCGTTGGCATCAACGTCGTCATTGCAATCATCCAGGAAGAACGCGCTACCGACGCCCTGGAGGCGCTTCGTTCAGCTGCTGCGCCGACCGCCTCGGTCCTTCGCTCTGGACAGCCTGTGGTCATTCCGGCCGCTGAGGTCGTGCCCGGAGATGTGGTGCTTCTCGCCGCCGGAGATCGAGTCCCGGCCGACCTCTGGCTCATTGATGGATGGTCGCTGGAGGCAAACGAATCGATGTTGACAGGTGAGTCCCTGGCCGTGGCCAAGGTCGCCTCACCGGATGGCGATATGAGCCTGCCGGCGGCAGATCGCACTTGGCTGGTCTATGCCGGGACCTTGATTGCAGCCGGGTCAGGAAAGGGTCTGGCGATAGCGACGGGTCCCATGACCGAGGTGGGTCGTGTCGCCGGGCACCTGAGTCGGCCGTCGCCTCCGACCCCGCTCCAGAAGCATCTTGCGAAGCTCTCTGGGCGACTAGGCAAAGCGGCATTGGGAATCGCACTGGCGGTATTTGTCCTGATCCTGCTTCGGCTCGGCGACACACCCCGATCGCTCGAACAGGCCTTCCTGGCCGCCGTCGCCTTGGCGGTAGCGGCAGTTCCAGAGGGCCTGCCAACCGTGGTGACGCTCAGCCTCGCTCTCGGCGTGAAGCGTATGGCGCGGCTGGGTGCCATCGTTCGCAACCTGCCCGCCGTCGAAACCCTCGGTTCCACCACCGTCCTTCTCACCGACAAGACCGGCACTCTTACTCAGAACCGGATGTTGCTCTCATCCGTGATCCCGGCTGGTCGCAGCCCCGTACAACCCCGGGAACTCTCCGGATCATTCGGCAGCGCTGTCCTGCGCGTCGTGGCCCTGTGCAACGACGCGACGGTCGAGCCTCCCCAGGGCGACCCGGTGGAGATTGCCCTCCTGGAGCCCTTCGACCCCCTCGAGGTGGAGCGGGTGCGGGCTGATCATCCGCGAGTGGGCAATGCCCCTTTCGATTCGCGGCGGAAGATGATGAGCACCCTTCACTTGAGCGGGGACGGATTCGAGTTGCTGACCAAGGGCGCACCTGAAGAGGTGCTGGCGGTGACTAGCCGCGTGATGACACCCGAGGCTGGTGGGCGGCCCTTCACTCGTGAAGACCAGCGGACCCTCCTGGAGCAGGTGAATGAACTTGCTTCCACCGGTGCCCGGGTCCTCGCCCTGGCCCACCGTCAGCTCGACGCGAGCCCCTCGGTTCTAGCCACCGCAGAAAGCGATCTGGAGCTCATCGGACTAGCGATCCTGCACGATCCTCTCCGACCAGAAGCTGCGTCCACGGTGGCGAGAATGAACGAAGCTGACATACGCCTGGTGATGGTCACTGGCGATCACGCCGGGACCGCGTCGGCTGTAGCGCGAGCTGCCGGCCTGACCCACAACCAGGGCGAGGTGCTCACAGGCAGCGACCTGCGACTCCAAGGAATCCCGGCCGCTCTCGACTCGATCCGCGTATACGCCAGGGTGGATCCCGAGCAGAAACTCCAGCTCGTGGAGGCTTTTCAAGACGCCGGCCACGTGGTGGCGGTGACGGGCGACGGCGTGAACGACGCGCCTGCGCTCCGACGCGCCGATATCGGAGTGGCGATGGGTCGGGGAGGAAGCCAAGTCGCCCGGGAAGCGGCAGATCTCGTCATAACCGATGACGACCTGGATCTCGTAACCAAGGCGGTGCGAGAGGGACGGGGCATATTCGACAACATTCGCAAAGTCGTCGACTATCTCGTGGCGGGCAATCTGTCAGAGGTAACGGTCGTGTTATCCGGACTCGCCTTCTTTCCAGACATGGGACTTCCCCTGTTTCCGCTCCAGTTACTCTGGATCAACCTGCTGACGGACGGCCTTCCAGCATTAGCTCTCGGGTTTGATCGTCATCGCCAGGATTTGCTTTTTCGCCCCTCGGGATCAATGACAACGCAACTTCTAACGCCTCGCCGGCTCCTGATGCTGGGAAGCAGAGCTCTCGTCCTTGCAGGCGGAGCCATCGTCTCCCTGGTGGGCATTCGGGCCATGGGAGGCGGTTGGGACGAGGCACGGACGGTGATGTTCACCGCCCTAGTTGTGGCTCACCTGCTGTACGCCTATGTGGTTCGGCTTCCCCGCCGGGCCAACTATCCCAACCCGAGACTCGCCGCTGCTGTCATCCTTGGTGTTCTCCTGCAAGTCGCAATCGTGGTTGGGCCATTTGGCGACACCTTCGGCGTCGTCCCGGTTTCGGGCCGGGAATGGCTCGTGGCAACGCTGGCCGGAGTCCTGCCCGTCGTGTTGTTAGCCGTGACCCGAATAGGTCAAACGGTCGTTCGGGCCAGATAACTGCGGACCGCGGCAAGCAACGCCAGCACAACTAGTGCCCCGGCCGACGTTGGCACAAGGGTCCAATGGCCCGGGTCGATGGGACCTTGACTTCTGGTGGCTGGCTCTCGACTTCGGCAATGTTGACAAGAGACAGAAGAGGAGTCTTGACATGTTGGTGAGCGAAGCGATGGGCGGTCCCGTCGACACTTGTACTAAGGAGTCGACGCTGGCCGAAGCCGCCGGACGGATGACCGTCGAAGGGCACGGCGCCCTGCCGGTGACGTTGCACGATCGTCTGATCGGGATCATCACCGAGCGGGATATGGTCCGGGCCCTGGCCGAGCACCGGAACCCCGAGACCACGAGCGTCGGTGAGTTCATGACTCCCGACCCCGACTCATTGGAGCCAGATGTGGAGGTCGCCGATGCCGCCATATGGATGCTGGCCGCCGGCTACCGGCACCTCCCGGTTGTGACCGATGGTCGGGTGGTGGGGATCTTGAGCATCAAAGACATAATGTGGGCCCTCACCGGCGACGACCGGGGTTCGCAAGAGAGCGTTGATCGTGCCGGTCGATCTTGATTCGTCCTCGCCGGCAGGGGACACATCGGTGCCCGCGGCCGATCCCATCAGTGTCCTTCTTGTTGACGATCACCCGTTGGTGCGCAGTGCCATTCGTGCGCTGATTGATGCTGAGCCCGATCTGGCGGTGGTTGGGGAGGCCGCCAATGTGGCAGAGGCGGTCCGGCGGATCGGCTTCGAAGAACCCGATGTGGTGCTGCTGGATCTCGACTTGCCCGATGGCTCGGGGCTCGAAGTGTGCAACCGGGCCCGATCGGTATCCCCCCACTCCAGGGTCATCATCCTGACCGGTTTTGCCGACGAGGCTGCCCTCTTGGCGGCCCGCAAGGCTGGCGCCCGGGGGTTCATTCTCAAGCGAGTCCGCGGCTCCGACTTGTTGAACCGAGTGAGACGGGTGGCTCTCGGCGGTACCGCCTTTGACGACGCGCCCGAACGCGATCCGGCGAAGTTCCCAGAGGATCGGTTGCTCGCCCGGCTAACCGCGCGGGAACGAGCGATTCTCGAACTCATAGCCGAGGGGAAGACCAACCGGGAGATCGCCGATGTCCTCTACCTGGCAGAGAAAACGGTTAAGAATTATGTGTCCAATCTCCTCATGAAGATGGATATGCGCCATCGGGCAGGAGCCGCCGCCCACTTGGTACGAATCCAATCGGTGCTCAAACAGCAGTATCCCCCCTCCGAATGGCGTCACCCCGGTAGGCATTGAGCCTCCGACGTAGGTCCACGTCCGAACAAGGGACTTTCGGCAATGGTTCTCCCGCCCTCGTCTGGGGATGCTCTCGATGAAAGGAGTACAGATGACACAACTGGAAACGCCCCCTGCCCAGACGTCAGTTGCGCGTATCCGCCGTAGCAAGACCGATCGCGTCATTGCTGGCGTGTGCGGCGGGCTGGGCAGCTACTTCGGCGTCGACCCTCTCTGGTTTCGACTCGCGTTCGTGGTCCTCGCCATCGGTGGGGGAGCAGGAGTACTGCTCTACCTCATCGCCTGGCTCGTGATTCCGAATTCCGAGTCGGAGGCAGTCGGAGCGGGGACGGTGGACATTGGCAGCAAAGGCCCGATGATCGCCGGCATCACATTGGTGGTGGTCGGTTTGGCCTTCCTGGTCAATGTGATTGCTCCTTGGTTCAACCAGTTCATGTGGCCAGCCGCGCTGGTGGCTGCAGGTCTGGCCCTTATCTACACAGGAGGCCGGCGTGCAAACAAGTAACACGCTCGAACGACCGCTTCCCGCATCCGTCCCGGCCAGGTCCCGCAACTCGTTCGGGGCCATTCTCGGGGGGGCCATCCTGGTCCTGCTCGGTGGGCTGTGGACATTGGATGTGGCCGGGGCGATCGAGCTCAAATGGGCAGTCGTGTGGCCAGCGCTGCTGACAGTGATCGGCGCGGCTTTGATCATCGGTGCGTGGAATGGACCCCACAGTGGACCAGTCGTGGCAGGTCTGTTCTTGTCCATCGCCGTGGTTGCGATGGCGGCTTTCCCACTCCCGTCATTCGACGGGGGAGTGGGCAACCGACAGTTCAGGGTGACCCAACAGGCCAGCCTTGCTGCCAGCTACGAGGTTGGCGTCGGGGATCTGACGCTGGACCTGAGCGACTTGCAGATGGTCGAGTCAGCCACGGTGCAGGTCTCGGCCGGTGCCGGAAGCATCACGGTGGTTTTGCCGCCTTCGGTCCCGGTTGATCTTGACGGCACCGTTGGGGCTGGCGAGATCAACCTGCTGGGCGAAAGGGGCGATGGTCTATCGGTGACGCGCCACTATGAGAGTGAGGGGTTCGACTCCGCCAGCATCACCCTCTCGCTTGATCTGAGCGTCGGCGCAGGACAAATCGAGGTGACGAGATGAAACTTCATACTGGAACGCTGATGGCGGGCATCGTCTACGCAGGGATCGGAGTGGCGTTTCTCCTCGAAGCGCTGGGGTATTGGACCCTCCGGGTCGCCGACCTGCGGGTGATCGGACCCATGGCTCTCTTGGTCATTGGGTTGGGCGTCATCATCACCACCCTCGCCCGACGGGATCAATCGGTCGGCTGACCACAGCCAGATCCGAAGGGCGCAGAGGAGCCCCCCGCTGTCGGGCGGGGGGCTCCTTTTCTCGTTCTTGTGACGGTTGTCTGGTGATATACCAGACAACCGTCACAAGAACGGGGAAAAGCAGGCATTGAACCAACCCGTGCGGTCGGTCGTCTCCAGCCCTGATTGGAAGGAGGAGAGATGACCGCAGCAACGGTCGACCGAGCAGCCGAGCCGTCAACCGGACCCGCCACTCACCAACGCCGACGGTGGACCTTCGCCGTGATCGTGGCGTCGCTTCTAGGGGGAGCGGGGATTGCGCTTGCTGCCAGACCGGTGGCGCCGATACTTGTCTCTGACGGTGCCGGCCAAATTTCGCTGATCGACCCCCGGACTGGAGAAGCCGCCTTCACCGTCACCGACGCGATCAAGGCACCCAACGGTTCCAGCATCTATCGCGCCGAGGAATCGGGTGAGACAACCGTGGTGGAGATGCTCGATCCCGAGTCCGGTGAGGTCATCACTTCCACTGAAGTGGGAGGGAAGCTCGAGATCCGAGCTGTGTCGCCCTTGGGCGATGCCGTGGCCCTCATGACCACTCGCCCGGAATCGTCCGAGCTTTATGTACCCGAGCCTCGCGAATACACGTCAATCAACGTGGTCTGGAGCGAAGGCCGCGAGCCACGCAACTACACCCTCAAGGGCAATTTCGAACCGGAGACCTTTTCCACGGATGGGAAGACTCTCTTCATGCTCGAGTTCTATCCGCCGACGGATCCCGACCGCTACTTCGTGCGACAACTCGATCTCGAGGCGGGTGCGGTCACCGAAGTCACCACCGCCGACCAGGGGCAAGGCATCGAACTCAACCCCGAGATGCGGGGACACGCCAGGGCTCAAGTGATGGCTCCCGACGGATCCTTCCTCTTCAGCCTCTACACCATCGAGTCGGGCGAGGCGCCCGTTCATGACCCGGCCGATCCGCACACTGACCGCTGGGCCTTCGTGCACACACTCAACCTCAGAGAGAAGTGGTCTCACTGCATCTTCCTGCCGCTTCCATTTGGAACCGGAGCCGAGTCGGCGATGTCTCTCGCCATCTCGGGAGATGGGAAAGACCTCTTCGTTGTCGATGCTGGCACCCAGTACGTGGCCCGCATCGACGCCCGGCGGCTTCGGGTCGAAACCGCCGAGGAGATTCCGGGTCTCTTTTCACCCGATGCCAGACCCGTGGCGGTGGGCCCTGAGATCGTCTACATCGGGCTCGGAGACTCGGTGCTGGAGATGGGACGGGAGACGCTGATCCCCAACGCCGCCTTCATAGTCATGAAGTCGGACTCAGGCAGTCTCCCCATACACGGACTCGAGTTAGCTCCCGATGGTCGCACTCTCCGAGTAGCTCATGGTGCTTCCATCAGCGTCCTGGATATGCCCAGCGAACGAGTCATCGCCACTCTCACGAGTCCTGGAAGAACCGGCAGCAGCAGCTTCGTCGGAGACCCGGTAGGAGAGCGCACCGAACTGTCACTGGATTGGGTGATCCCGGGGAGTTGAAGGTGTCCGGGACTGAGCCTGGGTTCGAATGAAAGCCTTTCTCAACTCCTCTGTGCCCAGGAATAGAAGGGGAGTGATGAGGACCAGCGACCATGGTCCAAGGTTGAGGGGCTGATGGCCCAGAACCCGTTGCAACGGTGGCAGGTAAACAAAGGCCAAGAGGATGAGGGCCTCGACTGCTACTGCGCCAACCAATAGCCGATTGGACATGAAGCCGATCGAGAAGAGCGAAGCCTGATTCGATCGGCACTCGAAGGCGTTTGCCATCTGCATAAGGACTATCGCTGCGAACACCATGGTCGACAGAACGGCCGTCTCTGCTCCAGCCGCCGGTAGAGAGGAGTCCGGCCAGCCGAAAAAAAGGGCGGCACCAATCGGTAGTAGAGCCATAGAAACGGCAGCCTCTATCGGACCGAGGAACCCGAACGCTCGGCCCAATACACGGCGGTCGAGAAGCCTGGCGGCTCGATCTCGTGGCGGCCGATCCATGGCTCCGGGCTCGGGCTTTTCGGCTCCCAGTGCGAGGGCGGGAATCAGGTCGGTTCCGATGTCTAGCGCTAGAACCTGAAGCACCGAGATCATCAGGGGGATGGTCCCGGCTGAGAGCGCCCAGACCAAAAATGGAGTCAGTTCAGCGACGTTGTCGGTGAGGTGGTATGTGAGAAACCGTTTGATGTTGTCGAATGCGGCCCGCCCCTCCTCCACCGCTTCGACGATGTGGGCAAAGTTGTCGTCTAGCAACACCAAATCGGAGGCCTCGCGGGCAACGTCGGTACCCGTTCTTCCCATCGCCACACCTATATCGGCCTGGCGAAGGGCCGGGGCATCGTTGACCCCGTCACCGGTCATAGCCACTACCGCTCCTGTCGATTGGAGAGCACGCGCGATGCGGAGCTTCTGTTCCGGAGCGAGGCGGGCGATGACCACTTCATGGGTTGTGAGAAGCCTCGCCACCGCCTCCTCTCCGTCGGGCAACTCGGCACCGATCATGACGGTATGGGCCGCGAGGCCGGCCCCTTTCGCCACCGACATAGCGGTGGCCGGGTGATCGCCGGTTAGCATGATGACCCGAACGCCCGCACGGCGGCACCGGGCAATCGCCTCCGGGACTTCCGGGCGGACCGGGTCGGCCATCCCCACCAGGCCCAGAAACTCCATATCAGCCTCTGCTTCCTTAGCCGTGGTCGGCAGGCTGGTCATCACCCGGCGGGCAATGGCGAGGATTCGCAAACCCCTGATCGCGAGTGAATCTGCTGCTGAGAGGACCTCACGCCTCTCAAGGTCGCCAGCTGCCGAGTCGGATGCGCTGGCTCGGATGCTGGTACACAGGGGGAGGATGGATTCAGGGGATCCCTTGGTCAGGACTTCATAGGCTCCAGTAGGGAGACCATGGATGGTGCTCATTCGTTGACGCGCGGACTCAAAGGGGAATTCCCTAACCCGCGGAGCCACCGTTTCTTCTGCCTCCCGGTTGACGCCCCCTTTAGCGGCGGCCACTAGGAGGGCTCCCTCGGTGGGGTCACCAACACATTGCCACCCGCCATTCCGCGCTTCGATCCGAGCATCCCCACACAGAGCCGCTATTCGCAAGAGCCTCTGCACGTCTGACTTTTCGTCGCCGGCTACGGATTGGGCACCGGAATTCAGAATGCCTCCAGCGGGGCCATAACCCGCACCCGTCACTGTGTACCGGCTCCCAGACACGACTAGATGGCTAACGGTCATCTGGTTCGCTGTGATGGTTCCGGTCTTGTCGGTGCAGATGATGTTCGTGGAACCCAGGGTCTCCACCGACTCCAGCCGCCGGACGAGCGCACCCCCGCGCGCCATTCGCCCAGCACTCATGGCCAGTGACAACGACAGGGTGGGCAGCAGTCCCTCGGGGATCAGCGCCACGATCACGCCCACTCCAAACAAGAATCCGTCCCTTGGGGTCATGCCAAGCCAAAGAGCGACACCAAAAAGGGCCATTCCAATCGATACCGCCAGCATGCTGATCAGACGCACGGTTCGATTCATTTGCACGCGCAGCGGTGTTGGTCTGCGGACAATCTCGCCGGTAAGGCGAGAAATGGTCCCCAACCGGGTGATAGCACCGGTGGCGGCCACGACCGCCAGACCCGAGCCTGAGGTGACAAAGGTGCCGGCAAAGACGAAATTGGCCGCCTCGAGAAGGTCCGCTGGCTCCTCGATCAAGGGTTCTGAAAGTCGGGGGAGAGGCATCGACTCTCCGGTCAGAGTCGACATGTCGACCTTGAGCTCCGACGACCGAAGCACGCGAGCATCAGCTGAGATTCGCTCCCCCTCGCTGAGCAGCACGATGTCGCCGGGAACCAATTCGGCGGCGGGAATTGTCAGCTTGCGTCCTTCTCGCCGCACGACAGCGAGTTCTGGCAAGAGAGTAGAAAGGGACTGGACCGCGCGCTCCGTCCGATACTCCTGGGCGAAGCTGAAGGCTCCGTTGACGAGGATCACCGCGATGATGGCGACGCCAAGTTCCGGCAAGCCGCCCACGAAGGCCAATCCGGCAGCGCCCCATAACATCAACGCGAAAAAGTGGACGAGTTGTTCAAGGAGCCGCCGCCCAAGTGTTGGGCCTCGGGCTTTGGGAAACCGATTGGGGCCGACTCGTGCCAATCGGGCCGCAGCCTCCGCGGAGGTGAGACCGTGGCGGGCGGATGCCAACTCACTCAGCGCCTCTCCGGGAGCGACCAGCGCCAATCGCATCAACGGAGCCTGTCGAGTCTCGCTCATCTTTGGCCGTCGGAAGTCCTCCTCGGACCAGGTCTGCTCAGAACTCACCCCACCCAAGGTAACGGTGCGCGGTCAGATTGGCATGGTCGCGAGGACGGTCGAGCTTCGTCGGAATCGGATTTACGGAAGATCAGCCAGCCACTGCATCAGATCGGCCAGGTGGTCGGGTTCCTGCTCCCCACTTAGGCGATGAGCGACGAATCCGTTTCTATCGATGAAGACGTAGTAGGGGAACCCCCCTTGGCCAAAGGCGCGAAATGCGCTGCTGGTCTCGTCGTCGACCAGAGTGGGGAGAGACCATCCTTCCCGCGACAACCACGCGGACGGGGGCCAGTTGGGGCGGTCGCGAGAAGAAGCCGTCGCCACCGAAATGAACTCTACGTTCTCCGGGAAGTCATTGTCGATGAGGTATCGCCCGATGGCTGGAACCTCGCGCTGGCAATGGGGGCACCAGTGCGCGAGGAAAAGGGTGACGATGGGTCGGCCTTTACTGGAGATCGAAATCGGCATGCCGTCGAAGTCGACGCCTGAGACTTCTGGAGCCCGTGATCCAGTGGCAGCGTCTCCGGATGTGTCGCCGGAAAAAGGCGCGAGCGAATCGCCGGAGATCGTGACCGTTCCGAATTCGCTGAGGGCGACGGGCTGGTCGGGGCTCAACAAGATGGCCAAGAGCACCAAGATCACAAAGCCACCTCCCAGACCCACGAAGAGCCCGGTGCGGCTCTTTGCTGCGCCTCTGAGTGGCGGGAGGCGGGAGCTGCTGCGGGACACCTACGACTCCCTGGCGGGTGCGATGACGGCGTTCTCTTTTGCCCGGCGGTGCTCCACAAACATCAGCCCTGCGATTGCTGCGAAGCCGCTAAAAGCCATGAATGGGAGCGTGACAAAACCGAAGCGTTCGAACCAGATGAAGCTGCACGGCATCTCTGGCCCACAGAAACTGGATCTGGCCAAGGCCGGGATGTGCTCCTCGGCATAGTGATAGGCGGACACGAGCCAGCCGGACACGGCCCATGACATCAACCAGACGGGAGGAACTCGCAGGAAGCTGCGAAGCGCCAACACCAGGGCCAACGGGTACATGAAGCCCCGCTGTACCCAGCAAAGGAGACACGGTACAAAGCCGGCTATCTCGGACATGAAGAGGCTTCCGAGGGTCGCCACAATCGCCACCGCCGCCGCCAAGTCACCGGCATATCGACGGAGAATTGAATCAGGAGCAGGCAGGATTCGGGTGCCCTGGGCCAGAGCTACACCGGCACCGACCAAAGCGACCAGTGCCAGGAGCGCCAGAAAGGTGATCGCTACTTCGACCATGGATAGAGGGGTCGATGATTGCGGGCGCGGCGTGCGCTCGCATGCACTGTCATCACCGATATGGTTGAACGATCTCCGTTCGCCAGGACGCTGGGTCGGGTTCAACCGACGGGTCGCTGAAGTAGACCTCCCAGGCATCTCCTGCGAGTTCATGGCCATGCGACTTAACCCAATCGGCCAGCGTTTGGTAAGCAGGCTGCATCTCGTCGTAGGGGCCGACGTGCATGGTGCTAACCGCCGCACCACCCGGAAGCGACGAAGGTCGTACCTCACCATCAGCTTTAATTGGAGCCGCCACCGGGAAACCCGCTTCGACCTCGAAACGACCCTCCCCGATTATGCGGTACCGGGCGAAAGGTGGGCCAGCGGGGTACGTACCCTGCCCCGCCAAAGAGGCAGCGACCGTACCGTACGCCTTCCCCAACCAGGGACCGATTTCAGCGACGGTCACCATGGAGTTGGCCACCGCCGTGGGCTGTTCTGCCCTGGTCCCAATCTCGATCTCAGAGGTCTTCATGATCCCAGGATGGGCGGCGGCGTCGAACCCCGAAAGAGGCATAAGTCCCGAGGCTGCTCGAGCGATGGCTACCGAACGCCTATTGCCGAACGACCTCGCTGACCCATTCCAGAGGCATGAGACCGTTCCTCACTCTCCGCGGGCGCATCGGCACACAATGCGCTAGAGAACTGACTTAATGCCCTTCCCATCCAGCGCACGCCTGCACACGATGAATCCAAAGGAGGTGCCTATGAACTGGGCACGAATGCTATTCGGATCTGTTGTAGTGGCGCTAGGAGCCATTTTTCTTTTGGACAACGCCGGGGTGATGGATGCCGGCGACTTCATTGGAATGTGGTGGCCCGTTGTCTTGATCGTCGCCGGACTGCTGGGGCTCGCCAGCAACCGGCGTCACTGGATGGGGCCGTTGATCATCACGGCCATCGGCGGGATGCTTCTTCTAACGACGACGGAAGTCGTCGATTCCTTGGAAATAGGCGGCCCCGTGCTGCTGGTGGTCATTGGTCTCCTGGTCATTTTCGGTCGGGGACAAAACGGGCGAGCCGTCGCTACCCCGAACACGGTGAAGTCATTCAATGTGTTCTCTGGCAGTGAGATCGCCTCGCACTCAGACCACTTTGAGGGTGGGAGCGTGGGGGCGTTGTTTGGCGGCGCAGAGATTGATCTCCGTGATGCCAAGCCTGTGCCCGGAGCAGAATTGGATGTCTTCGTGGCCTTCGGTGGTGCCGAGATAACGGTTCCCGAAGGATGGCAGGTGGTCACCCACGGACTTCCCATCTTCGGGGGATTTGACAACATCACTGCCAAAGAGAAAGTCCCGGTCGGTGCTCCACTGCTCGACGTGAATGCCACTGTCATCTTCGGTGGCTTGGAGGTCAAGCACTAGTTCTGCCAGCCGCCGCGGCCACCCAACCGGCCGCGGCGGCTGTGTCTTTGTCGACAGCCGTCGGTCTTTCGTTGAGAATCTGGGCCGCTCAAGCAGGCGGTACGGGCCGTATGGCCCTAGGCGTGATTCTTGAATTCACCGATGCTTTGAGCTAGCTGAAAGGAGTCCGATGATGAGCCACATTGGTTTTCAAGGATTGAGCTCCATAGCCGTAGCCCTTGATGGCTCGCCACTCTCGAATTCGGCCTTGCCCATGGCGAAAGGCTTGGCGCGGGCATTCCACTCCCGACTTCTTCTGGTATCGATACTGGATGATGCTGTCAATGAGAGGTTCGCCGAGTTCGCCACCGCCGAGGGAATGGACTTGCTCGAAGCAGTTCGTGCCTACCAGGACAAGATTATCTCGGATCTGCGCGAGGAGGGACTGCCGGCCGCCGGACATGTGCTTCCGCTCCGGGAGGGCACCACCGCCGACGCAATCCGCAAGGTGATCGAGAACCTGAGCGCTTCGCTGCTAATAGTCGGGTCGCAAAGTCGGTCAGGGATGAAGCGGGTAGTCCTGGGCAGTGTCGCCCAAGAATTGATCCGCGGTGGGCATGTTCCAGTGCTGGTGGTCAAGCCATCTGCTGCGGAAGCACTGGCTTCGGCCTGACGACCAGGGAGGATACGGGGTTGTCGGATAAGGGACAGCTGCACGTAAGCGGATGAAGGTCCTTGTCATCTACGTATCGATGTTCGGCAAGGGAGTGGTTGGCTGCGGTCCAGCTCCCGATGGAACCCCGGCCGGAGCCGCGTTCGATACACCCATCAGGGGGAACTCGGTCGAGCGCGGCGATGGGGAGAGAAGATCATTTCTGCGCAGACTCAATCTTGAGTCTCGGCGTCCTGGGCCGGCTCACTACTCAGGCCGATCGTGGATGATCCATTGACATGAGCGTCCGCTCGGCCTCCAGCACGACCTTGGCAGTCTTGAAGACGGTGTCCGGGCTGAGGCTGATCGAGTCGATTCCCATGCCGACGAGTTGGCTGGCCACCTCCGGAAAGTCGGAGGGCGCCTGCCCACAAATGCCAACGTGTCGTTGATGGCGATGAGCTCCCACAACCGCTTGGCGGATCATGTCGATCACTCCCGGGTCCCGCTCGTCGAAGTCAAACGCGACCAGCTCGGAGTCCCGATCAACCCCCAGGACAAGCTGGGTCAAGTCGTTGGAACCGATCGAGAACCCATCGAAGAGCTGGGCGAAGGCGTCGACCTGAACCACGTTGTTGGGTATCTCACACATCACGTACACCTCGAGGCCGTTATTGCCCCGCTGGAGTCCGTGCGCTGCCATCGTCTCAAGCACTAGACGGCCTTCTTCTACCCGTCGGCAGAACGGGATCATCACCTTCACGTTGGTGAGCCCGATCTCGTCTCGCACCCGCCTGATGGCCGCGCATTCGAGCCCAAATCCCGGGGCATACGCGGGGTGCGCATACCGAGCAGCACCCCTAAAGCCGATCATTGGGTTGGCCTCAGATGGCTCAAAAGCGGCTCCGCCGAGCAGCCGGGCGTACTCGTTGGTCTTGAAGTCTGACATGCGGACGATGACCGGCCGTGGATAGAAGGCCGCGGCAATAGTTGCCACCCCCTCCGAGAGCCGCTCGACGAAGTACGCCGCTCCGCTGTCGTATCCGGAGCTCAGGTCGGCAACGCGTTTGCGCTCGATGGGGTCGGCGACGCGCTCCGGAAACAGGAGAGCCATCGGATGGGCCTGGATGGACTCGGAGATGATGAACTCCATCCGGGCCAGCCCGACCCCTGCTACCGGTAGCCGGGAAAGTTGGAAGGCGGCTTCGGGATTACCCACATTCACCATTAGCTCCGTGCGCGGTGTAACCACCTCGCTTAGGTCGACCTCGGTCACCTCGAACGAAAGTATGCCCTCATAGACCCGCCCAACATCACCGTCGGCGCAAGAGACAGTCACGGGTCCTTTGGCCGCCAGGATTTCGGTGGCCTGATCTGCGCCGACCACTGCAGGTATGCCAAGCTCGCGGGCAACAATGGCAGCGTGACAGGTCCGCCCGCCTCGATTGGTAACGATGGCAGCGGCGATCTTCATCACTGGTTCCCAGTCCGGGGTGGTGGTATCTGCGACCAACACCTCTCCCGGCCGAAAGGCGGACAACCCCTGAGCACCGGCGACCATTCGGACTGGGCCGCTCGCCACTGCGGCCCCCACCGCCCGCCCCGTTACCAGCAGCGGGCCCGAGCCCCGGAGATGGTATTCCCGAAGGATGGCGGCGGGCCTTTGGGAAGCAACGGTCTCCGGTCGCGCCTGGACCAGATAGAGGCGCCCGTCGAGGCCATCCTTGGCCCACTCGATGTCCATGGGCATAAGGTGCCCTGCTTTCCGGCTGTAATGGTTCTCAACCGCGATCGCAAACCCGGCCAAAGTGAGTACCTCTTCGTCGGCCAGGCAAAAGCGACTTCGTTCGGCATCACTGGTCGGGACATTGGCAGTGGTTTGCCCACCCCTGCCCTGGGCGTACACCATCTGCATCTGTTTGCGGCCTAGCTTACGACGAAGCACGGTCCGGTAGCCCTGGTCGAAAGTCGGTTTGTGGACGTAGAACTCGTCGGGATCCACCGCCCCCTGGACCACGTTCTCACCTAGTCCATAGGAGCCGGTGATGAAAATCACATCCGGATGGCCCGATTCGGTATCGATGGTGAACATGACGCCGCTGGATGCGATGTCGGACCTCACCATTTTCATGATCCCGACCGAAATCGCTACCCCCAGGTGATCGAAGCCCTGGTCGATCCGATAACTGACAGCACGATCGGTGAAGAGCGAGGCAAAACACCGTCGACACGCCTCCAATACCCGATCGGCGCCATGTATGTTCAGAAACGTCTCGTGTTGGCCGGCGAAACTGGCGCCCGGCAAGTCCTCGGCTGTAGCCGACGAGCGAACGGCCACGCTCAGGTCCGGGCCATACTCTGCCGCCAATTGCCGATACGCAGTGGCGATCTCATCAATGAGCTGTCCTGAGAGCGGTGCCGAGTAAACCAGTTCGCGGGCCTGCCGGGCCCGACGCGAAAGCTCGGCGACATCAGACTTGTCCAAGCCTCGCATCAGGGCGCCGAGCGCGTCCCACAAACCAGCGGCAGCGAGAGTGTCTCGGTATGCCTGGGCGGGTACCGCGAATCCGTTGGGAACATTGACGCCAACAGAGTTCAACTCACAATAGAGCTCACCCAACGACGCGTTCTTTCCACCGACCAGAGGGACGTCGCCGATACCCAGATCCCCAAACCAGCGTATGTACCTGTCCGACTCGCTCATGGCGCTCCTCAGATGTTTTCTCAGGCTTTGAGACGATTCATGCCATGTACGCCCGGGCTTGAAGCCGATGATGGAGATCCCGGGCTTTGGCAACGAGCTCCTCTCCGTGAGCCGCCCCCAACGTTTCGTGGGCACCGAGCAGGGCGGAGACAACGCTCGCCAGTGCAAGCACCACTTGGGACATCTCTGCCAACTCGGAAATCAGCTCAGTGGACTCGTTGGTCGCGATCTCCGGGTTGAATGTCGATGTGTTGACGTTTGAGCCAATAGTTTCAGGCATTCCAGACCTCCTCGGTAGCTCCTACCGTTGAACGAAACGGCGCATCTCAGACAATCGACCACCCGCCGCGGCCCGCGCCGCGGTAATACGGGAGGCCGATCGCTGCGTCAGTCCTGACGTCCGCGCACGAACCAGAACACAAACAGACTGGCGAAAACTGCGACCGCCAACATCATCCAAAACGGGCGGCCCTTTGACTTGGTCTCCTCTGAATTCATGGAGAACCTCCTTCCTCGCCCCATGGTCTGTGTCCTCGGCTTCGGCCACCAGGGCCGAAAGTCGCAAAGGCGGTCACCTGGTTCTGGTGTCATCGGGGAGAGGGACCCTGGATCCTCACAGAACCTTGGGGGACGTTTTTCGGGTCTCCAAGGTCCTTCTCCCCTAGCCGTCGTTCTCCGCGTGGGCCATTTTTGGGGCATCAACCCAGTGAGGTCATGGACAACAAGTACTCCCCGATCGAGAAGACCGGACCGTTTCGGCTTGCACCAAACCTGAAGGACTACGAGGCGATCCGATCATCCTTTAGCTGGGACGACGCAGAACTCCTTTTTGATGGTGTGCGAGCAGGTAAGTGGAACATCGCCCATGAAGCCGTCGATCGTCATGCTCAAGGCCAATTGGGCCAGCACACTGCGGTTCGTTGGCTGGGCAAGAAAGGTGAAGTCAGGGATCTTTCGTACCTGGGCTTGGCTGCCGACACCTCGAGGTTCGCATCAGCGCTTCGCCAGCTTGGGGTCGCCAAGGGGGATCGCGTGTTCATGCTCTGCACGCGACTCCCAGAACTCTACGTTGCCACCCTGGGCACTCTCAAAAATGGAAGTGTTGCAGCCCCACTTTTCTCGGCGTTCGGACCCGAGCCAATCCATACACGGTTGTCGATGGGAAAAGGAAAAGTGCTCGTAACTACCGACGCTCTGTACCGAAGGAAGGTACTTCCGATCCGAGATCGACTCCCCGATCTGGAGCACGTTGTCATTATCGGCAAGGCCATGGATGGCACCATTTCTTACGACGATCTGATGGCTTCAGGCGACCCAACGGCACCGGTCCAACCGATGGATCCCGAGGACATGGCTCTGGTTCATTTCACCAGCGGAACCACCGGCACGCCCAAAGGTGCGATCCATGTTCACAAGGCAATGCTCCACCATTACATATCGGCTCTGTACGCACTTGATATTCATCCCGAGGATGTCTTCTGGTGCACGGCTGATCCCGGCTGGGTGACGGGAACCTCATATGGTGTCATCGCCCCGCTGCTGCACGGCATCACCAACATCGTGGACGAGGGGGATTTCGATGCCGATCGGTGGTACCGAATCATCGAGCAAGAGCGGGTTTCGGTTTGGTATACGGCCCCCACCGCTATTCGCATGCTCATGAAGGTCGGAGTGGAAGCGGCCAAGGAATACGATCTCTCCTCGCTTCGGTTCGTGGCCAGTGTGGGCGAGCCCCTCAATCCCGAGGCCGTGGTTTGGGGAATCCAAGCCCTTGGCCTCCCGATTCATGACAACTGGTGGCAAACCGAGACAGGGGGAATCATGATCGCCAATTACATCGGGGAGCAAGTACGTCCCGGTTCGATGGGACGACCACTCCCCGGAGTCGAGGCCACCATCTTGCGCCGAGATGAGAAGGGCGGCATTCGCCTCAATGCTGATGGAACCGCTGAGGAGGAAACTCTCCCGTTGACAGAGGGTGAGCTGGCCCTCCAGTCAGGGTGGCCGGCCATGTTCCGTGGCTATCTGGCGATGGACGAGAGGTACCAGAAGTCGTTTGTGGGTGGCTGGTATCGGACTGGAGATCTGGCCGAGCGCGATACTGATGGCTTCTACTGGTTTGTGGGCCGCGGCGACGATGTGATCAAGTCAGCCGGTCACCTAATCGGCCCATTTGAGGTGGAGTCGGTGTTGATCGAGCACCCAGCGGTGGCAGAGGCAGGTGTGATTGGCAAGCCCGACGAGGTGGCTGGCGAGGTGGTCAAGGCCTTTGTGTCACTCAACTCCGGCTTCGAATGGACGGACGAGTTGAGGAGAGAGCTCATCGGGTGGAGCCGTACCAGGCTCGGAGCAGCGGTGGCGCCTCGCGAGATCGACCACAAACAGGACCTGCCTCACACGCGTTCTGGAAAGATCATGCGCCGGTTGTTGAGGGCTTGGGACCTGGGATTGCCGACCGGTGATCTCTCGACCCTGGAAGGGCAGGAGTAATGACGCCCGACCGTGACCATCTCATGCACCTGCTGAAAGAAATGCTGCGGATCCGCCTTTTCGAGGAACGATGTGCGCAGCTGTACCAAGTAGAGAAGATACGAGGCTTCCTGCATCTCTATATCGGGGAGGAAGCCGTGGCTGTTGGCGTGATGCAATCGCTCGTTTCTGGGGATGCCGTTGTCGCTACCTACCGGGAACACGGACATGCCCTTGCCCGGGGAGTGAATGCCGGAATGATCATGGCTGAGATGTTCGGAAAGATGGAGGGATGCAGCCGCGGAAGGGGAGGATCCATGCATCTCTTCGACAAGAGCACTCGCTTCTACGGCGGCAACGCAATTGTTGGCGGTGGGCTGCCTCTGGCTGTGGGGCTGGCACTGGCCGATCAGATGCAGCATCGTCCCCAGGTGACGGCGGTGTTCTTTGGTGAGGGTGCGGCGGCCGAGGGCGAGTTCCACGAAGCACTGAATCTGGCTGCCCTCTGGAACCTTCCTGTTCTCTTTTGCTGCGAGAACAACCTCTATGCCATGGGTACTGCCCTTGAACGATCAGAGTCGCAACTCGAGATCACCTTGAAGGCCGCCAGCTATCAAATGCCGGCGTGGGCGGTGGACGGCATGGATGTCCTGGCCGTCGAGGAAGCCACCAGGCTGGCGGTGGAGGCGATTCGGGCTGGGGGCGGACCCCACTTCTTGGAGCTGCGCACCTATCGATTTCGGGCCCATTCCATGTTCGATCCCGAGCTTTACAGGGATAAGGCTGAAGTCGAGATGTGGAAGGAGCGTGATCCGCTACTCACCTTGCCGATGCGACTGCGCGCCGAAGGTCTTCTCTCCGATGAGGATTGGGATGCCATGAACAGGGAGGTCCTGTCCGAGGTTGAAGAGGCAGTGGCATTCGCTGAGGCCGGAACCTGGGAGCCGATCGAGGAACTCACCAGGTTCGTTTATTCGGAACTGGGTGCGCCATGACGACGGTCAAGCCAGATTTGCGAATCCTCACCTACCGGGAGTCCGTCCGGGAGGCTATGCGCCAGGCCATGCAGGAGGACGAAAGAGTTTTCCTCATGGGTGAAGACGTGGGTCGTTATGGCGGGTGTTACGGGGTATCCAAGGGCATGCTGGAGGAGTTCGGACCCGAACGCGTGCGGGACACTCCTCTCTCGGAAGCCGCTTTTGTCGGGGCAGGTATTGGGGCAGCCTTGGGAGGGATGCGTCCGATCGTTGAGGTCATGACAGTCAACTTCTCACTCCTGGCTCTCGACCAGATCGTGAACACCGCAGCTCTTTACTTGCACATGTCGGGGGGACAGTTCAACGTGCCTGTCGTGATCCGGATGGCTACCGGTGCTGGCCGCCAGGTGGCAGCCCAGCACTCCCATTCTTTGGAAGGCTGGTATGCCCACATACCTGGGATCAAGGTGGTGACGCCGGCGACGATCGAAGACGCCCGCTGGATGCTCCCCACGGCGCTAGCCGACCCAGACCCTGTGATTATCTTCGAGCACGCCGGCCTTTACAACACAGAGGGCGAGCTTCCCGAACCCGGGGGGCCGGTAGACATCTCAACCGCAAGGACAAGACGTGTCGGTTCCGATGTCACATTGATCTCCTATGGAGGAAGCCTGTTCAAAGCTATGACCGCTGCCGACGACCTGGCAACTAAGGGTGTCTCCGCTGAGGTGCTCGATTTGCGGGTCCTCCGACCATTAGATGTCGACGCCATCATCAAGAGCATTACCGCGACGCACCGGGCCGTAGTGATCGACGAGGGTTGGAAGAGCGTTGGCATGTCAGCCGAGATCGTTGCCTGCATTGCCGAGCGAGCCCTCTGGGAGCTTGACGCGCCCGTTCGACGGGTGTGCACCGCCGAGGTGCCCATTCCTTACGCCCAACATATGGAACGGGCGGCCCTGCCACAGGTCCCTGACATTGTTGCAGCCGCCCTCGAAATCGTTGGCCGATGATCGACTTTCTGCTCCCATCTCTCGGCGCAGACATGGACGAGGCAAAACTTGTCCGCTGGCTGGTGGCGCCCGGCGACCAGGTGCACAAAGGGCAGATCATCGCCGAAGTGGAGACCGACAAGGCGGTGTTGGAAGTTGAGTGTTGGAACGCAGGCGTGATAGAGGAGCTACGGGTTGATCCAGGCCCCACGAAGTTGACGGTAGGCACAATCCTGGCCCGCATCCGGCCCGCCGTGACCCTGGCACCGGCGCCTGTGAGCGAGTCGGTCCCAACAGCGTCGGTGCCACCAGCTCCGGTCCCAAGAGAGACGCCGGTACCGGCTCCGGAACTTGTGGCTTCACCGCCGGTGCGGCATCTGGCGCATGAACTCGGTATCGATATCAGCGGGGTGCCCGCCACTGGCCCTGGCGGATCACTCACCCGTGACGATATTCACCAGGCAGCAGCCCGCGGTCGCAAGCGCGTGGGGCGGATCAAATCCTCGCCACGTGCTCGTCAGCTTGCGGCTGAGCTTGGAATCGATCTGGCCGCCGTGGTCCCCACAGGTCCCGGGGGGCTCGTAACCACCGATGACGTGAGGGCGGCAGCACGGAGCGATCGTCCAACCGAACAACCGGCCGCAGAAGCGCGCGAACCGGTCGAGGAGAATCGAGTGGAGGCTATGCGCAGGGCGATTGCCCGTTCGATGAGCCACTCGAAGCGAGAAATCCCGCATTACTACCTATCTACTCGCATTGACTTGACGAGGGCCATGACCTGGTTGGAGGCACGCAACGCTGAACGACCTCTAACCGGACGGGTGCTTCCGGCTGCGATGTTCCTTAAGGCCACTGCTCTGGCGCTTCGTGAGAATCCGGAACTGAATGGCCACTGGATCAATGATCATTTTCGACCGAGCTCTGCGATCCATTTGGGAGTGGCAGTGTCACTCAGAGAAGGTGGCCTGGTGGCGCCCGCCATCCACGACGCCGACAAGCTCAAACTCGAGCAGATGATGAACAAACTCCGCGACTTGGTCAACCGGGCGCGGGCTTGGCGACTGCGAAGCTCCGAGATGTCGGATCCCACCGCAACCGTCACCAATCTCGGAGACCGGGGAGTTGAGATGGCGTTTCCGATCATAATTCCGCCTCAAGTGGCGATGGTGGGGTTTGGCAAGATGGTCGACACACCGGTCGCCCGCCAGGGTTTCCTCGGGGTAGCACCCATGGTCCAGGCGACTCTCAGCGGCGATCACCGAGCGTCCGACGGCCATCGCGGAGGGCTTTTGCTGATGTCACTCGACAAATTCCTTCAGGAGCCAGAACGCCTGTGAACATTCAAGAAGCTGAAACCATCATCTTCCGGGTGCTTTCCGAGATCGCGCCGGAGATCGACCCGGCCTCGGTTGACCATGACCTTGATCTAACCGAGCAGCTCGACCTCGACTCGATCGACTACCTCAATTGGATGCTTGGCATCGATCAGCTGACGGGAATCGACATTCCCCAGCGAGAGGTGTCGGCGTTTCTAACTATTCAAGGCGCCGCGGCTTACTTGGTCGCGCACGCGTCAGATTGACTCATCGAAGAGAGGATGAGATGCAAAGGATTCTGGTGGCGGTAGATGGATCAGAACCCGCTCAACGAGCCGTTGAAATGGCGGCCGATATGGCCATTCGGTACCAGGCTCAAGTCACGGTGACCCACGTCAGGACCACATTGGGTACGGGCCAGATACCAGGCGACCTCGCCTTTTACGAGCAACTCGAGCATATCTACCTGACAGAAGCCGCGATCCTCGATGCGGCGGCCGAACGGATCAATGAGGGGGGCCCGAATGTGCGGTGTTAACCGTTGGTTGAGCACGCGTAGGTGAACGCCCGCCGGGTGGCTTCGGGAGCCCCTTCTTCGTCTCGGATGGACGCCAGCTCGTAGGAACTCACCATACGAGGCGGGCGCCCAAGCCTCGAGCGCCCGAATCCGCTCGGCGATGGCGTCCACCGCCGCCCGCAGTTCGGTGTAATCCATCATCCTCGTGCCTCCGTTCGTTTGCCGTCAAGCAATCGGCCGGACGACGAGTATGTCGCCGGGGGGCTATCTGCAGCGCTCGATGACAGGTGCTGCCAAGGAACAGCGCGGTCAACTCGCCGCGCTCTCTGGTTCCCAGTACCAACAGGCCAGCGTCCACCGAATGGGCGTAATCGATCAGAGCCTCGGCGGGGTAACCGATCACATCTACGGTCGTGATCGCAACGTCCGCAGCCTTGATCGAAGCCTCCAGCGGTTCCCAGACCGCCCTTTTCTCGGTTTCAATCAGTGCATCAACGTCGATCGGAAAGTCGAAGTACGCGGGGATGTGCACCGCGTGGACCAGGTGAACCTCGGCCTGGCGGCGCCGCCCCTCATCGATTGCTCGCTCCACGACCCTCTTCGACTGGATCGAATCATCCACCCCGGCGACGATGATCATCCCATGATCTCCCTCTTTGGCTAGAGGCCTGACTCTCGTGGAGTCCTGCTGTCCACGCCATGGCCAACGTCACATAAGAGGTCCTTCGTGCCAAGTAGATCGAGGAACAGCCCTGCCACCGTTGCGTACTCACCCTCAGGGACGTACACGCCGAAGGTCGCCTCGCCATCAGGGCGGTAGTGGATACGGGGCGAAATCCTCTGTCCACGACCTCGGACGACGGATACGTTCGACCTGTCGAGAGAAGGGAGTCGCGGTGTCGGCAGTTGTTGGGACGGTTGAACGCTCACAGATTGATAAAGCCGTTGAGGGAGTCACGTTGGCTGATGTTCTCCGACGAAATGCCGCTCTGCACGGGAACTCTTTGGCCGTTCACTGGAGGGAGGGAGCGGAATGGAAAGCCCTCACATGGAGCGAATACCGGCGTGTCGCCCTCGAGGCGGCGGCTGGTCTGATATCGCTAGGCATCGAGCCCGGGGATGTGGTTGCAATTCAGGGGGGCAACCGTCCCGAGCATGTGATCGCAGATCTGGCGGCGATACACGCCGGGGGAACCGGGGTGACCCTCTACGGCACGTTGGCACCGCCTCAGATCAGCCATATCGCCAATGACTGTCGGGCCAAAGTGGCCATCTTGGAGGACGAGTCGTACCTATCGCGTTGGTATTCGGTGCTCGCTGATATGCCTCATCTCCGCCAAATAGTGGTCATGAACGGCAATGGCGGGAAGGACCTTGATCGGGTCATCGCCTGGCAGGAACTCATCGCTCGAGGGAAGGCGGCGTTGG
>Ga0326597_10002090_pt1 | contig 30509 bp, 31 predicted proteins | sample RVTome_12_FD_203789 | JGI IMG/M metagenome (GOLD analysis project Ga0326597, IMG submission 203789) | Soil microbial communities from uranium-contaminated site in the Upper Colorado River Basin, Wyoming, United States - RVT100D185 | ecosystem: Environmental > Terrestrial > Soil > Contaminated >...
AGCGCCACTGCGTTGATCGAATTGCAGCGCCGCGTCAGGCGGTTCACCGCCTGAAACTCGTCTCAGCTAGAACGTCTCAGGTAAAGCGTCTCAGATAAAACGTCTCAGATAAATCGTCCCGGCAGGTGCGCCGGTACCCACGCTCTATCTGGGACGCCGTACCTGGGACGCAGTATCTGGGACGTCGTACCTGGGACGCTCTATCAAGCGGGCGGGAGGAGCTTGATCGGATCCACCGGCTTGCCCAGGCGGCGGATTTCGAAGTGCAACCGCACCTGGTCAGTATCGGTCGAACCCATCTCCGCGATCTTCTGGCCCTTCACGACATTCTGGCCCTCCTTCACCAGCAACTCGCTGTTGTGCGCGTAGACGCTGAGAAAGGTTTCGTTGTGCTTGATCACGATCAGCTTGCCAAAGCCGCGGATGCCGGTGCCGCTGAAGATCACCCTGCCGGGGGCGCTGGCGAGTACCGGCTGCCCCAGTCTACCGGCGATGCTGATGCCCTTCTGCTTGGCGCTGTCGCTGAAGGCGCTGATCAGCTTCCCGTTCGCCGGCCAGCCCCACGCAATGTAGTCCGCGCCTTCCTGGCCGGAGAGCGGGCGCGGCTCGGTGCCGGGTGACGGCCCGGGCTTGAGACTCGCCATCTGGGCGTAGGTCTGGTCGGAGTACGGCGCTCGCACCGCTCTGGGCTGGGTCTTGACACCGCCATCGCCAACGGCGGTTGGGGCCTCGTCCAGCGCCCGCGCTTGCACTCCGCTAGCGGCCTTGAGGGGGGCAGTCGCGGCAGTCGCGCCGGGTGGTGGGCTCAGCCGCAACTGCTGGCCTATGCTGATGACGCTGAGCTCGGTAACGCCGTTCCACTGGGCGAGCTCGCGGTAATCGAGACCGTAGTCGAGCGCGATACTGTAGAGAGTGTCCCCTTTCCTCACAACATGAAATTCCGGCCGCGCATCCGTCGGCCGCGGCGCGGGTCTGGCGGCCACGGGGGGCTTCCCGGCGGCGGCCCTGGCTTCCGCTGCGCGATCCACGACCGGCGCGCCGGTCCTGACGGCGCACCCCGCCATGACAACCGCGGCTATCGCGTATGCCAGGCAGGTTCTCAGGGAGGGTCGGACCCTCTCGGTTCCGGATTTAAGGTTCAAAGTTCAAGGTCCAGGTTTCAAGGATTAGTACTTAAGCACCGCGCGAGAGGTCCAAACCCTAAACCTTGAACCTGGAACGGGCGTTCCATCAGCCGACTCCCGGCAGCAGCGGCACGAATACGACCGGATCCATGCGGCGTTCGACAATGCCCCTGTCCGTGCGTTCGATGATGAAAAGGTGCTGCTCGTCGTTGCGCTCGATGGGCAAAATCATTCTACCACCGACGCCGAGCTGCTTGAGCAGGGCGTCCGGCGCGCGCGCTGCGGCCGCGGTCATGACGATCGCGTCGAACGGTGCGACCTCGGGCATGCCGGCGTGCCCGTCCCCATGACGCAGATGGATGTTGGTGACGCCGGCCTCGCGCAGGCACCGGCGGGCCTTCCTGATGAGCGCGGCGAGCCGCTCCATGGAATAGACCTGTCTCGCGACCCGGCAGAGGACTGCGGACTGGTAGCCACAGCCGGTGCCGATCTCGAGCACCTTGCCGAGCGGGCGGCCGTTGCGCGCGAGTTCTGTCATGCGCGCCACCGTGTGCGGGCTCGAGATGGTTTGCCCGTAACCGAGCGGCAGCGCCATGTCCTCATAGGCGCGGCTCGACAATGCCTCGTCCACGAAAATGTGGCGCGGCACCTCCCCCATAGCGGCCAGCACCGTCTCGTCCCGGATGCCCTGGTCGCGCAGCCGCTCGACCATGCGCATCCGCGTGCGCTGCGAGGTCATGCCGATGCCGGGATTGCGGCGCGATGGCATCAGAGCGCGCCTCGCCGCCCGAGAAGCGTGATTCGTGATCCGAGATCCGAGATCCTCATGCCCCGACTTTCCCGAGGGCAGCGTCGGTTCACGGCTCGCTGCTCACGGTTCACGCACCTTAGAGCCCGTAACACAATGAAACACGTGTGCGTTGCGAGCGAAAATCGGCGATGACGCGAAGGACGGCGCAGGTCATATCGCGAATATGACCAAGCCGGCCGACAAAGTGTCCCGCTCAGGGCGGAGCAGGTTCCAAGCGTTGTGTGCTTGGATGGCGCGTCGTAGGGCGGAAGAGGGGCCCCTCTGGGGATCTGACCCCGGAGACGCGCATAGGGCCGGACACGACGCGCTCACGGCCGGTTCCACGGTCGCATCCCCGCAAGCGGGGCCCCTGCTCCACGTTCCACCGGCCCCCCGGAGCGGGACAGGAGAGCGCCGTATTGCGCGGGACTTACACGCGCCTACACGGTCGCATCCCCGCAAGCGGGCGCGTCGAGGGGCGGAAGAGGGACCCTCTGGGATCTGACCCCCGGTGACGCGCATGGATCGGCGTTCGAAGCGACGCGCCTTGATCGGCTCCACGGTCGCATCCCGCAAGCGGGCCCCTGCTCCACGTTCCGCCGATCCCTGCTCCACGCTCCGGCGCGTCGCCGATTTTAGCCGCAACCCCTGAGAGGACATCGGAATATTCAATGAATTAGAGGGGCTGGCACGAGTTTTGGCCCATGGCTTTGTCGCTCACCTTGCCAATATTCCAGATATTGGCGGCGGCTCGCTTCGCGCCCTGAGCCAAAATCGTGACAGCGCATCACGCGTTTCATTGTGTTACGGGCTCTTAGCTCGCCAGCCACACGCTGAGCGCCTCAAGCTGGGCGTAGCGCGTGAGGTCCATCTGCAGGGGCGTGATCGAGACGCGCTGGTGGGCAATGGCGTGGAAATCGGTGCCCTCTCCCGCGTCCTGCGCGCCGCCGGCCGCGCCGATCCAGTAGACCTTCTCGCCGCGCGGCGTAGTGGACTTCACCACCGGCTCCGCTTTATGCCGTTTGCCGAGCCGGGTCACCTGGAAGCCGCGCAACGCCGCGTAATCGACATCCGGGACGTTGACGTTGAGCAGGAATGGCTCGCCGGGCGACTGCCGCTGGATTCGGGTGATGAGCTCGACCGCGACGCGCCCGGCGGTGCGGAAGTTGCCTGCGCTTTCGGCCACCAGAGAGATCGCGATCGACGGGATGCCGAGCAGGAAGCCCTCGGTCGCGGCCGCGACCGTGCCGGAATAAATCGTGTCATCCCCCATGTTGGCGCCGTGATTGATGCCGGAAATCACGATGTCGGGCAACTGCTTCAGCAGCCCGGTCACCGCGAGATGGACGCAATCGGTAGGCGTGCCGTTGACGTAGTGGACCCGGCCCTGCGCCCTGCGCACGGTAAGCGGCCGGTCGAGAGTGAGCGAGTTGCTTGCGCCGCTGCGGTCGCGCTCCGGCGCTACCACCGTGATCTCCGCCAGGGGCGAGAGCATTTCCGCGAGCAGCGTGATGCCCGGCGCGAAGTAGCCGTCATCGTTGCTGAGAAGAATGCGCATCGCTTATTGCCGTGGCGAGGGGTTAAGTTGCGGAAGCGAGCGCGGCGCCCCGGCTCGGGGCATGCGGATTGCGGCGGACGTGTTTAATCATTGCTGCGCGAAAATTGTAGCACGCCGCCGGCCGCCACTGCGTGCCCCCTTTTCAGAACGTGGCGATCGCGAATATCACGTCGATGAGGACCAGCGAGACCAGGGAGCGCATGTAGCCCACGATCTGCGCGCGCGGGACATCGTTCACCGTCTCCCCGGCATAGAGGCCGGCGAAGCACGCGATGGTGCCGATGACCAGCCCGAAGATCACGGTCTTGGCGCCGGCGAGGAGGATTCCGGACGGGGAAAGCGCTTCCAGCATCAGCTGCATCTGCTCCATGAACGATACGTTGAGGAGCAGCGCGCTGACGGCGAAACCTCCCGTCACTGAAATAATCTGGTAGTAAAACGTGGCTACGAGTAACGAGGCCGTAAGGGCCGCGATCCTGGGCAGGGCGAGGTAGTCGCGAGGGTCGATCCGCATATGCTCGAGGTAGCGCAGCTCGCCGTGCACCTTCATCAGGGCGAGCTCGGTGGAAATCACGCTGGCGCTGCGGCCGATCACCACCAGGGCGACGAACAGCGGCGCCGCCTCCGTCACCAGCCCCCATCCGAGTATGTCGTAGAGATAGCTGTTGTTGGCGCCGAGCAGGAGTGTCGCCCCGGGAACCGCCACCCCGCCCACTGCAACGGCCAGCAGGACGATCGCCCGCGATCCCTGCACCCCCACGAAATAGACCTGGCGCAGGAACACCAGCCTCACCATGGGATTGCGCAGCAAGGCGATCCGGCGCAGGCAGTACCAGAGCAGCAGCAGGTGACCGGCCGGAATCGCCCAACGCGGGAAACGCGTGTGCGTGACCCTCGATCTTGCAGCCCTCTTCGCCGAGCCCGCTGCAAGGCTCGCTGCCACCGACGATTCCACCGGCGCGCTCACCGCACCCGCTCAAGAATGCGCGCCGCAACCGTCTGCTGCTGTCGGTTGCCGGCGGCACGGCTTACGCCGAGCGCCCGCTGCGCGTAGTCGCGGGCCGCCTCGCGTTCGCCGCGCATCATCTCCGTTTCGGCGAGCGCTATCAGGTCGAGCCCGATCTTGTACGGCAATGCGAGCTGCTTGTCGATGGCGAGCGCCTGGCTAAGCAGCGCCACAGCTTCCGCGTGTCCGCCCTGCGCTGCGGCGGCGCGACCGTCAACACGAAGGGCGTTGGCCTCCTCCTCCCGGCTATTTTCGGCCCGGCTCGCGGCCAGCGCCTGCGCCGCCTGACTGCGCGACTCCCCGGTTGCCCCGCGTTCGAGCGTCAACTGGGCGCGCAGGACGAGGAGCGCGGTCTGGATCCGGCATGCCGGCGGCTTGCATTCGCTTTCCGCGCGTTTCAGCCAGTCCTCGGCGGCACCCAGTTCGCGCGCCTGCAGGGCCAGCACGGTCTTGAGCCCCGCCGCCTGGGCAACCAGAGGCCCCTCGAAGCGGGCGGGCGAAGCGAGCACGCGCTCGAGTGCGTGGTGCGCCGCCTCGGGCTCGCCCAGCGCCTGGTGGACTGCCGCAAGGTTCAGCGCGTTGACCCCGATGGAACGAAAATCCTCGAATGATTCCGCGACGCGCAGCGCTTCCCGGTAGAGCGCCGCGGCGCGCCTCAAATCGCCGCGGGCGACCGCACGTTGCGCGCGGTCGTTCAGATCCACCAGTCGCTCGCGCCGCGTATCCGCGTCGCTTTGCGCCGGCGGCGCCGAGCCGCACGCGGCAAGCCCGTGCGCGAGGCACAACAGCAATGCGATGGACGCCGCGCGCATGCTAGGAGCTTGCAGGACTCTGCGCAATTCGTCTCATTCCAGGCCTTCAGGCGATCTTGCATTAGGACTTTGTCGGGCCATAGCCTGACAAAGTCCTAGCGGTCGCGCCCGCCGTCGGCTGGCACCGCCGTTACACCGCCCCCGCCGTCAAGTCGCAGCAGCGAGTCCCGCGGCGGCTGCACGAAGCTGCTCACGGGCCAGGACCGCTTCGCGCCGCGCACCACCTCGCTGGTATCGGACACCAGCGCGCCGGCCTCGCCGACTACGCCGGACAAATCCCCGGTAACCATCCCGCGCACGGCCTCGCTCGCCACGCGGATATTCTCCAAAGTCTGGTCCAATTTGGAGGTGATGCCGGGAATCGCCGCGTCTACTTTCCTTAACGAGCCGTCGATCACGGTGAGGCTTGCACCGGCGTCCTGCAGCAGCTTGTCGGCGGTGCCGAGGACACTGTTGACCCGCGTCTCGCCCTTTTCGATCCGGTCGGTGGTCGTCGCGATCAGTTTTTTGACCTCGACGCTGGCTTCGGCGAGCGCGTCTGCCGTCCGGTTCACGCTCCTGACTGCCTGTCGCAAATCGCTGTCCGGAGCGCTCAAGTACGCGGTGATCTGCCGGATGTCGGTCACGATCGGCGCCACCTGGTCGAGCAGCGCCATCATCCCGCTCTCAATCGAGGGCTCGCGCTCGTATTGCAGAATCGCCTTGTCCTGGACCGGCCCGCGTTTGCCCGACCCGGGGCGAAATTCCAGCACGTTGCTGCCGATGATCGCCTCGCGGATGAGCCGGACGGTCGCATCGGCGTCTATCATCGGTGCATACTTGGCGTCAATCTTGAGTTCGACCATGACGCGCAGATCGCTCTCGATCGCGATGCTCTCGACCGAGCCCACCTTGAAGCCGACGAGCTTGACCGCCATGCCCTTGTTCATGCCGGCGGCCGAATCGGCGGGGAAGTAGATTTGTATGCGCTGGGTGAACGCACCCTTGTAGTAGGCGAGCAGCACGACGGCCGCCACCAGCGACACCACTCCCAACACCAGGAAAATCCGCGACGCGAGCGTGATGTCACGCACGCCTTTCCTCATTTCAAGACCGAGTTTCATGGAAGCTCCCTCAGGTGACGTGCCGCTGGTTACACTGAATTTGCCGGGCAGGAAAGTCGCCGAGCATCAGATAGACGCTGGTGCCCGCCGGATTGCGCCCGCGATAGACTGCATCGAGCGCGATGGCCTGCTCCATCTCCGCCCCGGTCAGGCCCTCGAGAAACCGGTTGTAAACGAGGACCTCGGGGCGCATCAACAGCGAACGCACGAAGCCCGCCAGGCGCTTCTCGAACGGGCCCAGCTCCCCGGGATGCATCCGGCACAAGGCTTCCGCCTGCGCGTCGTCCACCCCGCAGGCGCCGAACGCCTCGATGATCCGCGCATCAAATTCCCGGCTGCGCGCAAGCCCGAAGTAGAGGGCCGGCAACGCGACGTTCTCCAGCACGTTGATATTGCTCACCATGCCCCCAGCGCCATGCGCGACCTGCGTCCCGGGCACTTCCAGAAGGTCATCGAGCAAGCCTTCGAGCCCGCCGGGAGTAGCCGCTTCGATCACGTACACGAACCCGCGTCCGCGCTCGATCTCGCAGGAAGCGCCGGATTCCGGATTGCGAAGGACGTGTGTCGGCATGGTCGAGGGTCATGCCGGCGCGGCCGCGTGCGGGCCGGTGGGGTCCGGCGCGCTCTAGCGCACGATCGCGGCGGGCGCCCCGGTCTGGCGGCCGTAGATGCGCTGGATCTTGCCGGTGGCGGCATCTATCCGCAGCCGCTCGATGTTCTCGAGGTCGATTCCGGTCACGCGCAAGTAGCGGGTGTTGACCGGGGTAGCCGTCGAGTGCAGCTCGCGGCCATAGTAAACGCCAGCCTTACCCTGGGTGAGACGATAGGGGGTACCGGCCTTGAGCTTGGCGAAATCGGGATCCGAGCCGTTATCCGTGCGCTCCCACAACGTCATCTCCGTGTACTCGGCCACCTGGCCGTAGATCGCCCAGGAGTCCCCGTGATCGTGGGGATTGGACGTGCGCGCCTCGTGGTAGCGGTAGGTCATCACCTCGAAGCCGGTCGGGTCGATATGGATCCGCTTCAGCCCCAGCGGCTGGTCGTCGCCGAAATATTGCTTCACGAAATCCGGGTCGACCAGCAGGCGCTCCACCTTGGTCCTGATTTTCTCGACCCGGGCGCGGCTCGCGCCGGCCTTCAGTATCTCGCGCGTATCACGGGTGAAATCTTGAAGTGAGTAGCCCACGGAATTCTCCTCTAAACGATGGCTGGACATTGCGACCGGCAATCGCAACGATTATAGCAGCGACAAGGAGTCTGTCGGACCCGGGTCCGACAGACTCCTTCGTGGAAACCTCCCATCGAACGGCAAACTCCCCCGTCTTTGCCGATCGGAAAAAAGTTGAGTCATCTGGCTTTCCATCGGCCCCTTTCTTCAGTGCTTTCCATGTAAGGAGTCTGCCCGGGCCGTCTTTCCGGTAGACTCCTGGGGCGGCGCAAACGGCCGGTCGTGGGCGAGCGACGGCAGCATGGAGCGCACTTCGTCCACCCTGGAAAGATCGAGGTCGGCATAGATCACTCCCGGCAACTCGCCGCCTTCGGCGATCACCTCGCCCCACGGGTCGACCACCAGCGTATGGCCGTAGGTCATGCGCTTTCCGGGATGGTCGCCGCACATGGCCGGCGCAATCACGAAACTTGCGTTCTCGATCGCCCGTGCCTTGAGCAGCGTGTGCCAGTGGGCCTTGCCGGTCTCGCGCTGGAAGGAGGACGGTATCGCCAGCATGACGGCCCCGTGCTGGGCCAGCGCGCGGTAGAGATGCGGGAACCTCAGGTCGTAGCACACCGTCATGCCGAGCCCGCCCCAGGGCGTCCCGGCGACCACCGCCCGCTCGCCCGGCCGGTAGGCGCTCGACTCGCGGATCACCGTGCCGCTGGGCAGGGTGGCGTCGAACATGTGGATCTTGTCATAGGCGGCGACGACCGCTCCCTTATCCGAGATCAGGAACGAGCGGTTGAACAGGCGGCCGTCCTCGCTTTTCAGCGTAAGCGACCCCACCAGGTGCCACGCGCCGAGCTCGCGCGAGAGTGCAGTCAACGCGGAGAGCGCGGGCTCCCCGCTCGCATTCAGCGCGTTCTCGCGCATGGTGCGCCCGCTGCCGTCCATCATCAGGACGTACTCGGGCGAGAAGATGAATCGCGACCCGCCTGCGGCCGCCTCTCGTGCCATCGCGCTGAGCGTCGCGAGATTGGCGGCGAAGTCGTTCCCGGAATTGGTCTGGAGACAGGCGATGCGGACGGTGTTGCTCACGGCGTGACTCGTGACGCGACCCGTAACGGGCTTACGCCGGAACTGTTGCCTTCACGGAGGGGCGCTGCGCGAATCTCTCGTACCACCGCGCGAGCGCGGGGCGCGATCCGCGCCAGGCCTCCTGCGGAAACCGGAAATCGAGATATCCCAGCACGCATACCGCGGTGATGCGACCGATGGTAAAGCGCTCTCCCCAGCCGGGGCATTCCTGCTCCAGCGCGTCCAGTCCGCCTCGCACCTTCGCGAGCTGTCCGGCGGTCCATTCGCTCCATTGCAGCGACTCCGGCCTGACTGCTTTCTCGTAACGCATGAGAACCGACGCCTCGAGCATGCCATCACCCAGTGCCTGCAGCCGCAGCGCACGCCATCGTTCCGGCCCCGCGCCCGGAAACAGGGACGTTCCGCGATGCAGGCTGTCGAGGTACTCGCAGATCACCGCCGAATCGTAGAGCGTCCCCAGGTCCGGCGTCGCCAGCGCCGGTATCTTGACGAGCGGGTTCTCGCGCGCAAGCTCGGCATTGGGCTTGACGGGGCTCACGACGGTGTTGATTTCCTCGATGCGCCCGGTCAGCCCCGCCTCGCGGGCAACGATGCGCACCTTGCGCGCAAAAGGAGATGCCGGGCTAAACCACAGGCGCATGGGGGCGCTGCTACCGCCGGTCGGAGGTGTCACTGCTGCCGCAGGCCTGCCGCCCGCACCACCTTGTCCCAGCGCGCGTAGTCGGACTTGATCAAGGCGTGAAACGCCGCCGGAGTGCTCGTCTCCGGATCGAGCCCGAGATCTTCCAGCTGCGTCTGCGTTTCGCGGAGACCCAGGACCGCGACAGCTTCCTTGTTGATTCGGTCCACGACAGCGGGCTGCGTCCGTGCCGGGAATACCAGCCCGAGCCAGCCGCTTGCTTCGAAGCCGGGATAGCCCGATTCGGCGACCGTCGGCACGTCGGGGAGCGCAGCCGAGCGCCTGGCGCTGGTAACCGCCAGCGCGCGCAGGCGACCTGATCGAACATGCGGTGTCTGCGTGGATATCAGCGAGAACATGACCTCGACGTGCCCTGCGACGGCATCGGCCACCGCGGGCGCGCCGCCCTTGTACGGCACGTGGTTGAGCTTGATTCCCGCCGTAATCCAGAGCAGTTCCGAAGCGAGGTGCGCGATGCTGCCCCTGCCCGGCGAGGCATAGTTGAGGGCGCCGGGCTGCTTCTTCGCGAGCGCCACCAGCTGTTTCATGGACCGCACCGGCATCGACGGATGGACCGACAGCAGGCTCGTCACGACCACAGCCTGGGTTACCGGCGCGAAATCATTGACGGGGTCGAACGGCACCTTGCCGAGGAGGGCCGGGCTCATCGCAAACGACGCGACCGATGCAAGCAGCAGCGTGTAGCCGTCGGGTGCGGCGCGTGCGACGAGTTCCGTGCCGATATTGCCGGCCGCGCCGGCGCGGTTCTCAACGATCACCTGCTGTCCGAGCCGCGGGCTCATCCTCGTCGCAATGGCGCGCGCCACAAGGTCGTTGGCTCCGCCCGGGGGATACCCTACGACCATCCGGATCGGCTTTGCCGGATAGGCGTCCGCCGACCATGCGGTCGACTGCTTGACGCACGCAAGCACGGCAAATGAGAAGAACGCTACGACGACCGGGCGCAGCAGGCAATTTGTGAACATCTGGCTGTTTCCTCCTCGTAATCTCGAACTGGCGAGCGTTGAACGGCGACCCGTCCGCCTCGAACGCGCGGCCTCATTACGCGTGTCGCAAAAATGAGTCGAATCGCATCGGCCGCGCGCGCGCAGCCTCCAAACGGTTTGTGGCAATAATCCAGATCTGTGTGGTCGGCTGCATTGCGCGTCTCCGCGGTCGCATCCCCGCAAGCGGGGCCCCTGCTCAACGCTCCGACACGCCCTCCTTGGTCGCATCCCGCAAGCGGGCCCCTGCTCCACGCTCCGGCGCACGGTCAAACGGGCCCACGGGTCCCACTTTGACAGCTATTCTAATGTATGTCACCGCCCTCGATTGAATTTTCCCGGCGCGGTCTTGCTATCATGGACGGACGCACCGCGCGCCGACTGAAAATCCGGGGGGTATCATGTCCGAGATTGCGCTGAAACAGGCCGAACGCATCATCGACGCGATCCTTGCCCGCGGGCGCGAGCTCGATTGCCGGCCCCTGAGCGTCGTGGTGACCGACCCGGGTGCCCACGTCAAGGCGTTCAAGAAGGAGGACAGCTCGGCGATGATGCGTTTCGAGATGGCGATGGGAAAGGCCTACGCCGCGCTCGCGCTCGGGCGCTCCTCCAGCCTGGTGCGCATCCGGACCGAGGAGCGGCCGCTGTTCATGAACTACCTCATCAACGCCTCGGGCGGAAAACTTTTCCCGGAGGGCGGCGGGATGCTGATCCGGGACGCGAGCGGCGAAGTCATCGGCGCCGTCGGCGTCACCGGTGACACCGACATTCGCGACGAAGAACTCGCCGCGCACGGCATCCGCGCGGCCGGGCTCAAGACCGATGAGGACTGCGCGCACCTGGGCAAGCTAGTGCGCCTCAAGAATTAGCGTCAGCCTCCACGGTGCGGTCAAGTCGGGACAACGCGCGTCCGCGTTCTCGCCCCGAGGAAATGATTCCGGGCGAGGAACTACTGACGCTGTGGCGTGGGACCTTCGACGTTCAGGACGCCGAATCGCTTCTCGTACTCCTTCACCACTCCCTCGAGCAGCATCATCAGCCGCTTCGCCGCGTATGGGCTTACGATGATGCGGTCAGTGAGCTGTATCGTCACTTCCTTCTGGCCGCGGTTCCAGGCCTGGTTCACGCCGAAGAGCATCACCACCTCCTCGCGCGTGCTCGTCACGTTGCACACGTTCGCGTACGAGCTTTTCATGTTGGCGTCGTCCCACTTGATACGCATGCCCTCCGCGCTTTTTGCCTCCGCAGCCGCTTCCGGGGTCTTGTTCTGAGCCATCGCTATCTCCTATTTGGTCGGGGCGGTGAGATTTGAACTCACGACCACCGGCACCCCATGCCGGTACGCTACCAGACTGCGCTACGCCCCGAAGCCGCGGATTATATAACAGGGACCCCGCCTCGCCCGCCGCCCCGGGAATGTGATTTGCCCGTGCAGACCGCGACGATCCGCGGCTTTATCCGGTACTCAATTTTTTCGGAACGGATTCCGGATAAGGATTTTGCCCGACAGAGTCCGGCAAAATCCTAAGCTCGAAGCAATTCGAGCACGCTCTGGATTTCCTTGCGCACCAAAGCAAAAGTGACGCGCCCCCCGCGCACGGCCCGCGCCGGTTCCGACACCAGCTCGTCGAGCCGGTTGCGCGCGCCGCTGATGGTAAAGCCCTGGTCGTAGAGGAGCTCGCGGATGCGGCGGATGAGCAGCACTTCGTGGTGCTGGTAGTAGCGCCGGTTGCCGCGCCGCTTCACCGGCTTCAGCTGCGTAAATTCCTGCTCCCAGTAGCGCAGCACGTGCGGCTTCACGCCGCACAGCTCGCTCACCTCACCGATCGTGAAGTAACGCTTCGCCGGGATCGGCGGCAGCTGCGTCCTGGCGCTATGACTTGCTTCCATGGTAGTTCTGCTCCACCATCGCCTTCAGCTTCTGCGATGCGTGGAACGTCACGACGCGGCGCGCGGTGATCGGGATTTCTTCCCCCGTCTTGGGGTTCCTGCCGGGACGCTGCGGCTTGTCCCGCAGCTGGAAATTGCCGAAGCCGGAGAGCTTCACGCCCTTCCCGTTCTCGAGCGCCATCCTCACTTCCTCGAAAAAGGACTCCACCATGTCCTTCGCTTCGCGCTTGTTGAACCCGACCTTCTCGAACAAAAGGTCCGCCAGTTCGGCCTTGGTTAACGTCATCTTGTCCCCTTTCAACGGAGTTTCGCGTTGAATTGTTTCTGCAGTATCCGGCGCAGCTGCGAGATGGCGGATTCGACTTCCGCGTCGGTCAGAGTCTTGCGAGTATCCTGCAATAACACCCTGAAAGCAAGACTCTTTTTTCCTTTTTCTACACCCGTACCGCGGTAGATGTCAAACAGCCCGATTTCGGCCACGGTCGCCGGCTGTTCCCGGCGCATGCCCTCCAGTATCGCCTCGTAGCTGATTCCGTCGTCGACCTCGGCGGCGATGTCGCGCCGCACCGGCGGGAATTTCGATGTCTCCTGGAATATCGGCAGGCCCAGTTCGCTGATCGCTTCATAGTCGAGCTCGAACAGGACCGGAGCGAGCGGGAAATCATACTTCCGTTGCCAGCGCGGGTGCAATTCCCCGATCCAGCCCGCCGGCATACCCCCGATGATGATTTGCGCCGACCTGCCTGGATGCAAGGCCGGGTGCTCCATCGGGCGAAATTCCCCGGCGAGCGGGGCAAGCAACGCCTCGACGTCGCTCTTGATATCGTAGAAATCACCAGGGCGTCCCTTCAGCCCCCATTGCTCATGGCGGGCGTCGCCATAGGAGATTCCTCCTATCCGCACCGGCTGGCGGTAACCACCCGATGCATCCGTCATGAAGCAGCGGCCGACCTCGAACAGCCGGGCACGGGCGTGTTTGCGGCTGAGATTATGTGCGAGGCAGTTGACCAATCCCCCGGCCAGCGTGGAGCGCATGACGCTCATCTGGCTTGCAATCGGGTTGGCAAGAGCCACCGGGGTCGTGCTGCCCGCGAAATCAGTTTCCCATGCTGCATCCACGAAGCTGTAGCTCACGATTTCCTGGTAGTCGCGCGCCACGAGCAGCCTGCGGAGGGCGGCGATGTCCCGCTTCCCCTCCGGCATCGGCAGCATGGTGGGCGGTGCCGCCGGCAGCGTCGCCGGAATTCGGTCGTATCCGTGGATGCGCGCCAGCTCCTCGATCAGGTCCTCCTCGATCGCGATGTCGAAGCGATAGCTCGGTGGCGTCACCCGGAACTCGCCTTCTGCCACGGAGAACTCGAAGCGCAGCCGGCGCAGGATGGCACTGACCTGGATGCCATCGAGCTTGACGCCAAGCAAGCGCTCGACGCGCGCGAGCCGCAGCCGTACCGGATCGCGCCCGGGCAACGCCGCGCGCGCTTCAGTGACCGGGCCCGCAGCGCCACCGCAGATCTCGATGACCAGCTGCGTGGCGCGCTCGAGCGCCGCCAGCGTCCCCGCAAAATCAACCCCTCGCTCAAAACGGTACGACGAATCGGTGGTGAAATTGAGCAGCCGGTTCTTCCCCGCGATCGCCTCCGGGCTGAAGAATGCGCTCTCAAGGAACACATCGCGCGTGGCCTCGTTGACCGAGGTATCCATCCCACCCATGATGCCCGCCAGCGCCAAGGCCTTCGACTTATCGGCGATGATTAGGAAGCCCGGCGTGAGCGGCGGCGCTTCGCCGTTGAGCAGCGTGAACTTCTCGTCCGCTTTTGCGTAACGCACGCGGATGCCACCTTCGAGCCTTGCGGCATCGAACGCATGCAGCGGCTGGCCCAGCTCCAGCATGACATACTGGGTGATGTCCACCAGCGCGCTGACGGGGCGGATACCGCTCATCGCAAGCCTGCGCGCCATCCATTCCGGCGTCGCGGCGGTCGCATTGACCCCGCGCACCAGCCGACCGCAGTAACGCGGACAGGCCTGCGGCGCATCCAGCGTGACGCTCAATCGGTCGTTGATCGTGGCACGTGCCGGCTTGATTTCGATCAGGCTCAACGGCGCACTGGTCACCGCCGCCACCTCGCGCGCGATGCCGGATAAGCTCAGGCAATCGCCGCGGTTGGGCGTGGGCTTGGTCGTGAGCACCCAGTCATCACGGTCCGCTTCGACCTGCTCCACGTCGAGGCCCCCCATGGAGAGCGCGTCCGCGAGCTCGCGCGTCGCGAGCGGCGGATTGACGAAGGTGCGGAGCCAGTTCTCGGAGAACTTCATGATGATTTGCGCGCCAACCTATCAGTTGAATTGCCTCAAGAAGCGCAAATCATTCTCGAAAAACAGCCGCAGATCGTTCACGCCGTAACGCAGCATCGTGAGCCGGTCGGGGCCGAGCCCGAAGGCAAAGCCCTGGCAGGTCTCGCTGTCGATGTCCACGTTCTTCAGCACGCTGGGATGCACCATGCCGGCGCCGCCCATTTCGAGCCAGCCCTCGCCGAAGCTCATGTCAATCTCGGCGGAGGGCTCGGTAAACGGGAAGAACGACGGCCGGAAGCGCACCTTGAGATCCTCGCGCTCGAAAAACTTCCTCAGGAACTCGATCAGCACGCCTTTCAGATCGGCGAAAGTGATGTGCTCGTCCAGCCACAGGCCCTCCACCTGGTGGAACATCGGCGAGTGCGTCGCGTCGTAGTCGTGCCGGTAGACGCGGCCCGGGGCGATGATCTTGACCGGCGGGCGGTGCTGTTCCAGATAGCGGATCTGGATCGGCGAGGTATGGGTGCGCAGCAGATGCTTGCCGTCGGCCAGATAGAAGGTATCGTGCATCGAGCGCGCGGGATGGTTCTCAGGCTGGTTGAGGGCGGTGAAATTGTAGTAATCCGTCTCGATCTCCGGGCCGTCCGCAACCTCGAACCCCATCGAGCGAAAGAGCGTCTCGATGCGCTCCATGGTGCGCGTCACCGGATGCAGCCCGCCCACCGCCAGGCCGCGCCCCGGCAACGTCACGTCCAGCGCCTCCTGGCGGAGGCTCGCTTCGAGCTTGAGGGAGTCGATGCGGCTGCGTTGCTCGGCAAGCGAGGCTTCGAGCTTTTCCTTGGCAGCGTTGACGCGGCTGCCGAATGCCGGGCGCTCGGCCGCCGGCAGCTTCGACAGACCCTTCAGGAGCTGGGTCAACGCGCCGGACTTGCCGAGATAGCGCGCCTTGGCACGCTCGAGCTGGTCGGCATCGTCAATGCCCGCGAATGCCGCGAGCGCTTCCTTCAGGATGGCGTCGACGTCCTGCATACTCGGGTATCGGGACTGGGGACCAGGAAGACCGGGCCCCAAGCCTCGAGCCCCGCCCTATCGCACTTCAGGTGGCGAGGCTGGCCTTGGCCTTCTCGACGAACTTGGAGAACGCCGGCTTGTCGAGCACCGCGATGTCCGCCAGCACCTTGCGGTCGACAGCCACCGCCGCCTTCTTCAGCCCGTTCATGAAGCGGCTGTAGGACATGCCGTGCTCGCGGGCAGCGGCATTGATGCGCGCGATCCACAGCGCGCGGAACTCGCCCTTGCGGTCGCGGCGGTCGCGGTAGGCGTACTGCCCCGCACGCATAACCGCTTCGTTGGCGATCCGGAACACATTCTTGCGGCGGCCGCGGAAACCCCTGGCCTTCTGCAGCACCTTCTTGTGCGCAGCGCGGGCGGTAACGCCCCGTTTGACTCGTGGCATGGCAGTCTCCTAGTAGGGCAACATGATGCGGACCGACGCCTTGTCCGCCTGGTGCACACCGGTGCTGCCGCGCAGGTGTCGCTTGCGCTTGGTGTTCTTCTTGGTGAGGATGTGGCGCAGATACGCCTGGCCGCGCTTGATGCCGCCGCCGGCGCGTTTCCTGAAGCGCTTGGCCGCGGCGCGTTTGGTCTTCAACTTGGGCACAAAAAGTCCTTTTCTAATTGAGCGCCGGGTGCCTGCCATGGCGGCAGGACTTCGGGGACCCGGACAACTACTTCTTCTCGATGCCGGCCGCAGCTTCCGCCGCAACCTTGGGTGCAGCTGCCTTGGCGGACGCCGCCGTCTTCTTCTGCACTGCCGTCTTGACCGCGGTCTTCGCGGTGGGTTTCTTGCCTTTCTTCGGCGCCAATACCATGATCAGCTGCCGCCCTTCCATCTTCGGATACTGCTCCACGGTGCTGTACGGCGCGAGATCACCCTTCACCCGCTCGATCAAGCGCGCCCCCAGTTCCTGGTGGGCCATCTCGCGTCCGCGGTAGCGCAGCGTGACCTTTGCCTTGTCGCCCTCCTCCAGAAAACGGGTCAGATTCCGCAGCTTGATCCGGTAGTCGCCCTCATCGGTGCCAGGCCGGAACTTCACCTCCTTGACGACGATCTGCTTCTGCCTGAGCTTCGCCTCGTGCCGCTTCTTGGCCTCGCGGTACTTGTATTTCCCGTAATCCATGATGCGGCAGACGGGCGGCACCGCCGTCGGCGCGATCTCGACGAGGTCAAGCTCGGCTTCTTCCGCGAGCTTGTTTGCCGCAGCCAGGCTCACAACGCCAACCTGCTCGCCGTTGGCCCCTATCAGCCGGACTTCCGGCGCATTGATCTCGCCGTTGATCCGCGGTTCCTTTTCCTGTGCGATGTAGCGTCCCCTCTTTCCGGTTACTCTCGCGCCGCGCGCCCCAGCCGGGCTTCCTCGGCCCGCAGCCTTGAGACGAAATCGGCCAGACTCATCTGGCCGAGATCCTCGCCCTTGCGGGTCCGCACGGCAACCTTTTGAGCCGCCACTTCCTGGTCACCCACGATCACCTGGTAGGGCAGCTTCTGCAGACTATGTTCCCGAATCTTATAGGAAATTTTCTCGTTCCTCAAGTCGGCTGTCGCGCGCAACCCGGCTTGCCTCAACTCGCCTGCGACGCGCTCGGCATAGCTCGCCTGGTGCCCGGTGATGTTCAGTACCACCGCCTGCACCGGGGCGAGCCAGAGCGGCATCGCGCCCGCGTAATGCTCGATCAGGATGCCGATGAAGCGCTCGAAGGACCCCAGGATCGCCCGGTGCAGCATGACCGGCGCGTGACGCGCGTTGTCCTCGCCCACGTACTCCGCGCCGAGCCGCTCCGGCATCGAGAAATCGAGCTGCATCGTGCCGCATTGCCATACCCGCCCCAGGCTGTCCTTCAACGAGAACTCGATCTTGGGCCCGTAGAATGCGCCCTCCCCTGGCTGCAGTTCGTAGGCGAGCGCTTTATGGTCGAGCGCGATCTTCAGGGCGGCTTCCGCCTTGTCCCATTGCCCGTCGGTGCCGACGCGCTTAGCCGGCCGGGTGGAGAGCTTGACCAGGATCTCTTCGAACCCGAAGTCGGCGTAGACCCGCTGCAGAAGGTCGATGAAGCGGATGACCTCCGGCTCCACCTGCGCTTCGGTGCAGAATATGTGCGCGTCGTCCTGGGTGAAGCTGCGCGCGCGCATCAACCCGTGCAGCGCGCCGGACGGCTCGTTGCGGTGACAGGAGCCGAACTCCGCGAGCCGCAGCGGCAGGTCGCGGTAGCTTTTCAGTCCCTGATTGAATATCTGGACGTGCCCCGGGCAGTTCATGGGCTTCACCGCGTAATCGCGCGATTCCGATTCGGTGAAGAACATGAATTCGCGGAAATTGTCCCAGTGGCCCGAACGCTTCCACAGCGAGACATCGAGCACCTGCGGCGCGCGCACCTCCATGTAGCCGTTTTCCTCGAGCACGCGGCGCATGTACTGCTCGATGCGCTGCCAGATCACCCAGCCCTTGGGATGCCAGAACACCATGCCGGGCGCCTCGTCCTGAGTGTGGAACAATCCGAGGCTCCGGCCGAGCCGGCGGTGATCGCGCTTCTCGGCCTCCTCGATCCGGTGGAGGTACGCCTCCTGGTCCTCCTTGCGCGACCATGCCGTGCCGTAGATCCGCTGCAGCATCTCGTTCTTCGAGTCGCCGCGCCAGTAGGCGCCCGCCACCTTCAGCAGCTTGAATACCTTCAGCTTGCCGGTGGACGGCACGTGGGGTCCGCGGCACAGGTCCACGAAGCTGCCCTGGCGATAGAGCGAGATCGCCTCGCCATCGGGAATCGCCGCGATGATCTCGGCCTTGTAGCGCTCGCCCATGTCGCGGAAGAATTTCACCGCCGCAGCGCGCGGCATCACCTGGCGCTCGACCTTGATGTCGCGCTTTGCGATCTCGCCCATGCGCTTCTCGATCGCAGCGAGGTCTTCCAGTGTGAACGGCCGCTTGAAGGAGAAATCGTAATAGAAGCCGTCCTCGATCACCGGGCCGATGGTGACCTGGGCATCGGGGTAGAGCTCCTTCACCGCGTGGGCGAGCAAATGCGCGGTGGAATGGCGCAGGAGCTCCAGGCCGTCGCGGTCCTTGTCGGTGATGATGGCGACCTCGGCGTCGGTGTCGACGCGGTGGGAGATATCCACCAGCTTGCCGTTTACCCTGCCCGCGAGCGCGGCGCGCGCGAGCCCCGGGCCGATCGCCTGGGCGATCTCGGCCACGGTCACCGGCCGGTCGAACTTCTTCACCGATCCATCGGGCAGGCGGATATCCGGCATGTTATCGTTCAAAAAACAAGAGCCAGGAACGGTCTCTATGATCCCGTTCCTGACTCAATTGATTCTCAGCCTAGCAAGTTGAGCGCCGCTCTTCGCAAATTTGTACTCGTTAAGTTAAACCGGACGCGACGCGCCGGTTCAGAGCCTCCAGCACCATGAAACACACGTGCGTTGCTGCCAGAATTGGTGATGGCGCGAAGCGAGGTGCAGCCAATATACCAATATTGGCAAGCCAAGCGACAAAGCCAGCGCCGATTCTGGCAGCAACCCCCTGTGGGCTGGCGCGAGTTTTGGCCCATGGCTTTGTCGCAAGTCCCTTGCTTAGTCGGTCTAAGCGGCGGGCCTTGCTTCGCGCCCTGAGCCAAAATCGTGCCAGCGCATCGTGCGTTTCATGGTGTTGGAGGCTCTATGGTAGGCGCGATTGGAATCGAACCAACGACCTCATCCATGTCAAGGATGCGCTCTAGCCATCTGAGCTACGCGCCTAGGGAAGCGGAATTCTATCGAAATCGCCCAGCAGCTTCAAATAAATCAGGGGTTTGGGCAACCGGGCTCTGGCCACCGCATGGTCGCGTACGGGATCGTTGAACGAGGTATCGCATGAGGATGCGCCTCGCTGCGTTCGCGCTCGTGCTCGCGGTCGCAAGCCTGCCGGTTCCATCAGCGGCCGATGAAATGGTCGCGGTTCCGGCGGGCCTGTTCACCATGGGCAGCGATTACGGACCCGCCGATGAACGCCCGGCGCACCGGTTGACACTCGCCGCATTTTTCATCGATCGCAACCCAGTCACGAACGCCCGATTCGCCCAATTCCTGAATGCTGTCGGCACGCACAATGCGAACGGCGAGAGGCTGCTCGATTTCGACGACCCGGACGCGCGGGTCCATCGCGCCGGAGACAAATGGGCCGCCGACAAGGGCTATGGAAACCACCCCGTCGTGGAAGTGAGCTGGGCCGGCGCGCGCGATTTCTGCGCATGGGCCGGCAAGCGGCTGCCGACGGAGGCGGAATGGGAAAAAGCCGCACGGGGTGGGGACGGCAGGCGCTATCCATGGGGAGACCAGCCGCCCGATCGAACGCGTGCGCAGTTTGCGGCGCGCTACAACGAAACGGCGCCGGTTGACGTCGTTGCTGCGGGTGCAAGCCCGTATGGCGCCCAGGACATGGCGGGAAACGCCTGGGAGTGGGTTTCCAGCGCATACCGCCCCTACCCTTTCGATGCAAAAGACGGCAGGGAGGATTTAGCGGCGGGCCCGGTGCGCGGCACACGCGGCGGCGGGCATGATTCTCCGGCGGCTGAAATCACGGCCACGCAGCGCGGGCGCAATCTTTCCCGGAACCCCGCGTCGGGGCATCACAATATCGGTTTTCGCTGCGCAAAGTAGGAAACACTCGCCGCGGAGGACGCAGAGGACGCGGAGGAAAACCAATATGGAAGGAATCACGGCCAAGACCCGGGACCTCGCACACGAACTGCTTGAAGCGCTCGCGCAGGGCGGGACGATCCCGTCCATCGTCCAGCGCAATTCCGGGTTCGGCTGGGAACAGGGTTACGCGGTGGCGGCGGAGATTCTGAGGCTGCGCCGCGCGCGCGGGGAGGAGACGGTCGGCCGCAAGATCGGCTTCACCAACCGCAACATCTGGCCCGAGTACGGCGCGACCGCGCCGATCTGGGCGCATGTATACGACCGCACCGTGATGGTGGCGGAGCGCCACCGCGCCACCCTCTCGCTCAAGGGCTCCGCGCGGCCGCGCCTGGAGCCGGAAATCGCCTTCAAGCTCAAGGCTCCGCTTGCCGCGGGCATCACCGACCCGGAGCGAATCCTGGAGCGAATCGAATGGGTGGCGGCGAGCTTCGAGATCGTGGACTGTCACTTCGCCGACTGGAAATTCCATTCCGCCGACTCCGCCGCCGACTTCGCTTTGCACTGGCGGCTTGTCGTGGGCGCGCCGCACCCCGTACGCGCGCAGGACATACCGGCTCTCGCCACGGCGTTGCACGACTGCCGGGTGACGCTGAAGCGGAATGGCGAGTTGAGAGACCGCGGCGTCGGCGCCAATGCGCTGGGTCACCCGGCGTCGGCGCTCGCCCATCTCGCCGATGTGCTTGCGCGCCAGCCGCAGTTCGAGCCGCTGGCGGCGGGGGAAATCATCACGACCGGCACGCTCACGGCCGCCTTGCCGGTCCGGCCGGGGGAGACATGGTCATCGGGTTACGACGGGCTGCCGGGCGTAACCGGACTGACACTCGCCTTCACCGAGTGAAACAACGAAGGGCGGGGAAATGAATAAACGCTGCCCTTGGGCTGAAGTCAATGATCGCGAAATCGTTTACCACGATACGGAGTGGGGCGTTCCGGTACACGACGACCGCTTGTTGTTCGAATTCCTGATATTGGAGGGCGCGCAGGCTGGCCTCTCCTGGGACACGATACTCAAGAAGCGCGACAACTATCGCCGCGCGTTCGCGCGTTTCGATGCGAGGAAGGTCGCCCGCTTCGGCCCGCGGCACATCCGGGCGTTGTTGAAGGATCCGGGGATCGTGCGCAATCGGCTCAAGATCGAAGCGGCGATTTCCAACGCCAGCGCGTTCCTCGGCGTTCAGCGCGAATTCGGCAGCTTCGATCGCTATTGCTGGCAGTTCGTGGGCGGAACGCCGCGGCAGAACCGGTGGCGCCTGCTGAAGCACATTCCGGCATCCACCCCGGAGTCCGATGCGATGAGCAGAGACTTGAAGAAGCGCGGCTTTCGTTTCGTCGGCTCCACCATCTGTTACGCGTTCATGCAGGCAACCGGGATGGTGAACGATCACCTCGTCACGTGTTTCCGCTACCGCCAGCGGCAACGATGAACTATGAACGATGAATGATGAACAAGAACGACGAGGGACGGATTCATGCCCACCGCTCCGCGTTCATCGTTCATCGTTCCGCGTTCCGAATTCCTCGGGATCCGGGACGGGATCGCCGATAAACGGCGTTTGCCAGTAGCGGCGATAGAGCGCGCGATAAGGGGTCACGCTGATCGTCCCGTCCGCGTGCAGCGCAATGGTCACCGCCCCGTCGCGGTCGGTGCGGTAGATGCGGGCGCCGATATCCACGTAGCGGCTCAGAACCTCGCGACGGGGATGACCGAAGCGGTTGCGGTAGCCGACGGGGAACACCACGATTCTCGGACCGGTCGCGCGCACGAAATCGGGAACGGAGGACGTGCGGCTGCCGTGGTGCGGCGCGAGCAGCACGTCAGCGCGCAACCGGTCACGCTCGCGGCGCAGCAGCGCTTCCTCGGTGCGGCGCTCGATATCGGCCGGAAGCAAGATGCGCCTGCCTCCCGCCTCGACACGCAGCACGCAGCTGCGGTCATTTTCCTTGATGGCGGGATCCTGGTAACTGTCGCGCGCCGGATGCAGCACCTCGAAGCGCACCCCGTCCCACTCCCAGCGCTGGCCCGCCTCGCAACGCAAGGCCGGCTCCGTCCGCACCACCAGCGGGTCGAGGTCGGGCAGCGAGGTCAGCAGCCACTCCACCGGCAGCGCCTGCAGCACCGAGGCGGCACCGCCCCAGTGATCGTCATCGTCGTGGCTCACGATGAGACCGTCGAGGCGCCTGACCCCGGCCGCGCGCAGGTACGGCACGATGATGCGGCTGCCGCTGTCCGCGCCGGGACCAAATTGGGGGCCGGCATCGTAGAGCAGCGCGTGGCGCTCAGTGCGGACCAGCGCTGAGAGCCCCTGCCCCACGTCCAGCACGACGACCTCCACGTCCCCGGCCCGTAACATGGCAGGCATTACCGTGAAGAGCGGCACCAAGCCCGCCACGCCCAGCCACCGTCCGGGCAGGCCGCGCGGCGCAAGCAGCAGCGCCAGCGCCGCGACGGCAACGGCCACCGTCCACCCGGGCGGCGCGTGCTGCTGCCACACCGCATCGGGAAGCTCGCTCATCCATTCGAGCACAAGCATGCATCCCAACATCACGACATGCGCGCATTGCAGGACGAAATCGAACGGCACCGCGGACCCGATCAGCGCCAACGGGGCGACGACGAGGCTCACGACCGGGATCGCCACTGCATTGGCGAGCGGCGAGACGATCGAGACCTGCTGGAACAATGCGAGCAGCAGCGGTATCAGCGCCAGTGTCACCGCGACCTGCACCCGGGTCCAGGTCGCGAGCCAGTGCTCCCGCCCGATGCGTCCGGTCGTGATATACAGGATGACGCCCACCGCCCCGAACGAGAGCCAGAACCCCGGCGCGAGCACCGCCCAGGGATCGATCAGCACCACCACGAGGAGCGCGGCGCACAGCACCATGGAAGCCGATTCGATGACGCCGAGCCACAACGCCACCGCCACCACGGCGAGCATGTAGACCGTGCGCTGCGCCGGCACCGCGTAGCCGGCAAGCAACGCGTAGAGCAGCGCCGCGCCGAAGCCTGCCAGCACTGCGGCCTTGGGCGCGGGCAGCGCCAACGTGAGCCGGGGGATGCGCCGCCACAGGCCGGCGGCCAGCGCGAACACCAGGCCGGACACCATGGTCACGTGCAGGCCCGAGATGCTCATCAGGTGATTGACTCCGGTACGAGTGAAGGTCTGCCACTGCTCCGGCGGGATCGCGCGCTGGTCCCCGATCGCGAGTGCCGCGATGACGCCGGCGTACGGCGCCTCCGGCAGCGCAACCTGTATGCGCGCCCGGACCCGCTGGCGCACGCGCTCGATCCAGTACGCCGGCGCGTGCACCATCGTCGTGAGCCGCTGTGTCCCCGCTTTAGGGCGCACGTAACCCGTCGCACGCAGATTGCGCTCGAGCAGCCACGCCTCGTAGTCGAAGCCGTGGGGATTGGCGGTGCCGCGCGGGCGCTTGAGCCGCACCGTCAGCTGCCAGCGCTCCCCGGGATCGAGTATCGGGAAGGTGGCGGGCTGGTCGCCGCGTGCCGGGCTGCCCCACCACGACAGCACGATGCGCCCTGGGATGCGCGCGCCTTGCGTCAGCACGCGCTCGACATCGAACTCGAAGCGCAATCCCCGCTCGTATTCCTGCGGCAGGCCTGACACCACGCCGATGACGGCGATATCGCGCCCCTCCCACTCCGCCGGCAGCGCGTCGGCGAGCCTCTGCTGCGCGCACCATGCGGCCCACGAGAAGCCGAGCGCAAGGCAACCCGCCTTGACAAGCGCCTCACATGCCAGGCGCTGCGCCGTGCCCCCGGACCGCACGGCCGCGGCGGCGAGCCCAATGGCGGCGGAGGCCCACGCCCAGCCGGCATCGGGCAGAGCCGGCTGCTGCTGCAGCCACCATGCGCCCGCCACGAAGCAGGGGATGTTGAGCCTCATAGGCGTCTAACGCGCGGCGAGCGTCCGCGTAGACGCCGAATCCCTCATCCTTCAGTAAAATGCCTTTACCGTTACGAGATCTCGCGATAGCCCATGCCGCGCAAGTTCTTCCGCAGGTTCCTGCCGAGCCACGATTCCGTGCGGAGCAACCGCCATATCGCGCGGCTGGGCCCGTGGCTGCAGCATCACAACCTGTGGCACCTGCACCGTCGATCGGTGGCCGGTGGCATTGCGGCCGGCTTGTTCGCGGGCCTCATTCCTGGCAGCAACCCGGTGCAGTTCACTGCCGGAGCGCTGCTCGCCATCGCGTTCCGCGTGAACCTGCCCATCGCAGTGCTGGTGACGCTCTATTCCAACCCGTTCACGATCGTCCCGCTCTACTACGCCGCGTTCAAGCTCGGGCAGCTGGTGCTCCTCGAGAGCGCCGGCGAACTGCCGCATCTGGCGTTCAGCCTGGAGGGCAAGGGATTCAGCGAATGGATTCCCGCCGCGCTCCATTGGCTGGCGAGCGTCGGCAAGCCATTGGTGGTCGGATTGCCCCTGCTGGCGTTGCTGTTGGCGGTGACCGGTTATTTCGCGACCGACTGGGCGTGGCGGCTGTACGTGCGCTGCGCCTGGCGGAGCCGCCGGCGCCGCCGCGCAAGAAAGAACGGGAGATCGTGAAGTCGGGAGGTCGGGAGGGCGAAATGCCGGGAGATCGGGAAGTCGGGAGGTTGGGAAATCGACAGAAAACCCTACCTCGCGCTCACGCTCTCCCGCTCTCGCGGGTCTTGTCCCTCTCCCGCACTCACGCCCTCACGCTCTCACGCGCTCACGAATGCTATGTGGCTGATTGAACTACGATGAGTGCGCCCGCTTACTGGGCACAGGCGGCGCGCGAGCTTGCGGAGCGCGACGACGTGCTGCGAGCCCTGGTCGGGCGGTTCCAGGGACTCGCACTCGGCAGCCGCGGCGACGCCTTCTCGACCCTCGCACGATCGATCGTCGGCCAGCAGATCTCGGTCAAGGCGGCCCAAAGCGTATGGGACAGGCTTTCTGGCCGTCTCGTCGCTGTAACACCGGCATCGGTATGCCGCGCTCACTCGTCCACCCTGCGGGCTTGTGGCTTATCAGGCCAGAAAGTCTCATATCTCAAGGACCTATCCCGGAGGTTCCTGGACGGCACGCTCGATCCGGGGCGCTGGAACACGCTCGATGACGAAGCGTTGATCCAGGAAATGACGCAGGTGAGAGGCATCGGGCGCTGGACGGCGGAGATGTTCCTGATGTTCCACCTTGCCCGCCCCGACGTGCTGCCGCTCGCCGACCTCGGACTGCAGCGCGCCATGCGGCTGCATTACAACCGCGGCCGCGCCCTGTCCGACGCGCGCATGCGGAAGCTCGGCGCAACCTGGTCGCCATGGCGCTCCGTCGCCACCTGGTATCTCTGGCGCTCGCTCGATCCCATTCCGGTCGAATACTGAACCAGAAAAGCGTCTCAGATAAGGCGTCTCAGGTAGTGCGTCTCAGAAAAAGCGTCTTGCTAGAAAGGGGCTGCTACCGACGTGCTTAGGACGCTGTATCTGGGACGTTTCATCTGAGACGTTGTATCTGCGATGCTCTATCTGGGACGCCTTGAAAATGAATCACAGTGAGTTCGTGGCCGCCTACGCGCGCGGCGAAATCAAGGTCGAAGTGGATCCGCGGGGCGCGGCGGGTCATCTCTCGGCGCGGCTGCTGCTGCCGTTCGTGATGATGCCGGTGCTCGGCATCGGCGTCGCGCTGGCGCTGGTCGGCTGGGTTTTTTCCGGATTCGCGATCATCGCGCTCGGCATCATCGCGCCGCAGCTCATCAAGCGCTCCGCTCCGCACTTCCTGCTGACCCAGGCGCTGGAAAACGCCGCCGTCTACGAAGAAGTGACCCGGTCGGGGGTGCTGCGCGTCACGCCCACTCGATCGAGTGACTAAGAGCGTATAACAAATGAATTCCCCTCCTGCCGGAGGAGGGGTGCCCGCCAGCCCCCATCCCATGCCCTTCCCCCATGCAGGGGAAGGTGCGCCGAAACGTTGAGCAGGGGCCCCATTCATGGGGATGCGACCGTGAAGGCGCACGTAAGCACGCGGGCAATTGCGGCGCTGCATCCCGCTCCGGGGTCGCATCCAAGCAAGAAACGCTTGGAACCTGCTCCGCCCTCCGCGGGCGCATCTCGAGCCTCCCCTCTCCACTCGGGAGAGGGGCGGGGGTGAGGGATTGGCGGGCGGGGTGGTGGGAGCAAGAGGTGCCCACGTAACCACCCCGTCTGCTTCGCATCTACCCCTCCCGGCCCGCCGCGCTGCATCGCATCAGGCGCTCGCTGGCTCGGAGGCATGCTCCTCGAAACCCCAGCTCGCCCTTGAAAAGGAGGGGAGTAAGGCGGGGGCCGGTCATCTCGTTAGTCGCTCCTAGTCACCGCTCCGCATGGAGCACTCCGTCTACCAGCCGGAGCGTGCGGTCGGCGCGCCGCGCGATCTCGGGATCGTGCGTGGCGATCACGAGGCTCGTGCCGACGCTGCGATTCAACTCGAGCATCAGCTCAAACACCGCTTCCGCCGTGTGCCGGTCGAGATTCCCGGTAGGCTCGTCCGCGAGCACGCAGGCGGGCCGGGTCACGAGCGCCCGCGCCAGCGCCGCCCGCTGGCGCTCGCCGCCCGAAAGCTCCCCGGGGCGATGCGCCAGGCGGTGCTCGAGGCCGACTTGCCGCAGCATGCCCGCCGCCTCGCCGCAAGCCGCGACTTTTTCCATGCGCCGGACGAGCAGCGGCATCGCCACGTTTTCCAGCGCCGAGAACTCCGGCAACAAGTGGTGAAACTGGTAGACGAAGCCAAGCGCGCGGTTGCGCGTGACCCCGCGCTCGGCTTCGCTCTGGCGCCTGAGATCCTGCCCCAGCACCCGCACCTCGCCCTGCGTCGCGTCGTCCAGTCCGCCGAGCAAATGGAGCAGCGTGCTCTTGCCCGAGCCCGAGGCGCCGACAATGGCCACGCGCTCGCCGGCGGCAACAGTGAGGTCCACCCCCAGCAGCACGGGCACCTCCACCTTGCCTTGATGGAAGGTCTTGCTCAGGCCGCGGCACGAAATCACCGGCCCATCGGCTCCGCCGGAGTGATGGGTGATGGGTGATGGGTGATGGGTGCTACTCATACCTCAAAGCTTCCGCGGGGTTGACCTTCGCCGCCCGCCAGCTCGGGTAAATGGTGGCGAGCAGGCTGACCATGAATGAAAACAATGCGGTCAGGACGACATCCGGTCTCTGTACTTCCGATGGCACTTCCGAAATCAGGTACACGTCCTTGGCGAAAAACTTGAAGCCGAACAGGCTTTCGATGAACGGCACCACGGTCTCGACATTGAGCGCGAGCGAAATGCCGCCGATCAGCCCGAGACCGGTGCCGACGATCCCGATCACCGTGCCCTGGATGATAAAGATCTTCATGATGCTCGAGGGCGCTGCGCCGAGCGTCCTCAGTATCGCGATATCCGCCTGCTTGTCGGTAACGACCATCACCAGGCTCGAGACGATGTTGATGGCCGCCACCACGATGATCAGGAACACGACAAAGAACATCATCCGCTTCTCGATTTGCACCGCGCGCAGCAAGTTGGCGTGTTGCATGGTCCAGTCGCTGGCGTAGATGTCCGGCCCCAACGCCCGTGCAAGATCACGCGCCACCAGCCTGGACTGGAACAAGTCCTTCAACTTGAGCCGCACGCCCGACACGGCATCGCCGAAGCGGAAAATTCTTTGCGCGTCCTCGAGCGCCAGCAGCGCGAGGCTGGAATCGAACTCCTGGTGGTCGACCTCGAACACGCCCACCACCGTGAGCTGCCGCAACCGCGGCACGACCCCGGCCGGCGTCACCTGCCCCTGCGGTGCGACCAGCACCACCTTCTCGCCCGGCGCCGCGCCCAGCGCCCGCGCGAGATCGACGCCCAGCACGACGCCATACTCGCCCGGTTTCAGGTTCTCGAGGCGGCCGCTCTTCATGTGCCGGCCGATGTCGGCGACCCGGTCCTCGTGCTCCGGCAGCACGCCGCGCACGACAACCCCGCGCACCGCCGAACCGCGGGTCAGCAGGCCCTGAGCGCTGACGAACGGCGCGGTGGCCACCACCTGCTCGTGGCGCGCCGCCTGCGCCGCCACGCCTTGCCAGGCGGCGAGCGTTCCACCCTCGCCGCTCAACTGAACGTGCGAAGCGACGCCGAGGATCCGGGTTCGAATCTCGCGCTGGAAGCCGTTCATGACCGACAGCACGGTGATCAGCACCGTCATGCCGAGCGCGATGCAGATCACCGATACGAACGAGACGAACGAAATGAATTGGCTGCGGCGCCTGGCGCGCGTGTAACGCATCCCGATAAAGAGCTCGAACGACAAGTGGGCCGCCCTTCCCGCGCGCAGCACGCTCCCGCGGCGCGTCAAAGGCCGATATTCTGACACAAGGAGGAATTTGTCGGCCTCCGATCCGACAAATTCCTTAAAATGGAAACAAGAAATTGATCCCATATAGCCTGTCGGCTCCAGCGCAGCTATGAGCAACTCCGGTGGAATACGTACAATCGATCATTCGCTCATATCCGACAGGCTGCTAGACTCGTCGCCACGCCACACATGAACTGCCATTTGCTCGTTTCCGACCTGTTCTGGCCCGCGTCCGCCGGCAACGAGCCCTACAGCGGACTTGCGCTTCCGGCCCTGGAAACCCTGCTGGCGCGCGGCCGGGGCGTCAGAACCGCAGGCGCCTCTCTTGAACGCTGGCTCGCCGCCGAGTACCGCTTGTCCGACGGACTGCCGCTTGCGCCGTTTTCCCTGCGCGGCGATGGCGGTGAGCCGGGCGGGGACTGCTGGATGCGCGCCGACCCGGTCCACCTCAAGCTCCACGGCGACCGGCTGATACTGGCCGAAGCATCGCGGCTTGCCGTCACACCCGACGAAGCCCGCGAATTCGTTGCAGCCCTCAATTCGCACTTCGCCGGCGAAGGAATCTCGTTCATTGCCCCGAGCCCGCAACGCTGGTACCTGCGGACGGCGAACGCGCCGCGGCTCCGCACGACGCCAACAGCGGAGGCGGCCGGCAGAAGCATCGAGGCGCTCCTGCCCGATGGCGACGAGGGCGCGCGCTGGCGCAGAGTCATCAACGAGGCACAAATGCTGCTGCACCAGCACGCCTGCAATGAAGCCCGGGAGCGACGCGGCCAGCTCGGCGTCAACAGCGTCTGGTTGTGGGGCCCGGGACGCGACCGTAGCCTGACCGCGCCCTACCATGCGGTGTGGGCCGACCACCCGCTCGCAGCAGGCCTGGCCAGAGCGGGCGGCGCCACCACGCATCCCCTGCCCGCTTCTAGTGCGTCGCTCCTGGAGGCGCGTCGCGGCGGGACGCAGCTCGTGGTGCTGTCATTACCCGCAACTGCGTACGGCGACCTGGCGGACTGGCGCGATGCTGTGGCGAGGCTGGAGCGCGTGTGGATTGCTCCGCTGCTCTCAGGGCTGCGAGACGCGTCGCTCGAATCTGTCACTCTGCATGGACTGGGCCCCGATTACGGCTACACCTCCAGCCTGACCGGGCGCGACCGCCTGCGCTTCTGGCGGGTGAGGCGCCCGCTGCACGCTTATGCCGCCTGAGGCCGCACCCGCCATCACGACGCGCCGGGCGCGGCCCGACGTCGTCGAGCAACTGGTGAGCGAAGGGGTGCAGCCCCTGCTTGCGCGCATCTTTGCCGCGCGCGGCGTCAACTCCTCGCGTTGCCTCGCATCCGATCTCGAGCAGCTCGCGGCCCCCGACTCCATGCTCAACCTGCGCGCCATGGCGGGACTGCTGGCAAACGCCATCGCCTCGCACAGGAAACTGCTCATCGTCGCCGATTACGATGCCGACGGCGCGACTGCGTGCGCGGTCGGGATGCGCGCGCTGCGCGCTTTCGGCGCAGCCGTCGGCTACCTGGTGCCAAACCGCTTCGAATACGGCTACGGCCTCTCCCCTGAAATCGTCCGCCTCGCCCATGCGCAATCCCGTCCCGACATCCTGATCACGGTGGATAACGGCATTTCGAGCTTCGAGGGCGTCGCGGAAGCCAACCGCCTGGGGATGGAAGTGCTGATCACCGACCACCATCTGCCGGCGGAGCGGCTCCCCGAGGCGGCGTGCATCATCAATCCCAACCAGCCCGGCTGCACGTTTCCGAGCAAGCACCTCGCCGGGGTCGGCGTGATGTTCTACCTCATGCTCGCCCTCCGCGCCGAACTTCGCGAACGCGGCACTTTCAATCCCCCCAACCCCCCTTTGTTAAAGGGGGGTAATGCGAATGCGTCGGGGGGATTTTCGAAGGGGGGCGACACCGACCCGTCCA
>Ga0326597_10002091_pt1 | contig 30498 bp, 37 predicted proteins | sample RVTome_12_FD_203789 | JGI IMG/M metagenome (GOLD analysis project Ga0326597, IMG submission 203789) | Soil microbial communities from uranium-contaminated site in the Upper Colorado River Basin, Wyoming, United States - RVT100D185 | ecosystem: Environmental > Terrestrial > Soil > Contaminated >...
CGGGAGTGCCGAGGGGCGGGCCCCTCTGCCGGGGGGTTTGGGGGGTGTCCCCCCAAATCCCCAACAACTTCCCTGGGTGGGCGGGTGGGAAGAAAGACTCTTGCGACCGCCTCCGGCGGGGCCGTGCGCCCTGACTATGTCGCCTCCGCGCGAACCGCCTCCGAGGGCATGCCGCCCCACCGTTTGCGCTAACGGGCCCCTCGCTTACACTCGCCCTGTTAGCCCTCTCGATGGGCCTTGCACCTTACCAACGCAGATCGCATTGGCAGCAGTCCGGCCCTCGGTGACCGGCCTCGATCCTTTGGCTCGGGCCACCGCACCAAACAAATGCGATAAATCGGCCGTCTCAGATTCAAGAACCGCCAGTTTTTTCTTCGTCTTTCGCAAACAAATCAAGATCGACCGGCAGTCAGCGTGAACCACCCCGCCTGGCCGGGCATCTCCTCGATCCCCACCGTGATCGACGTCACGTTCGCCGCCCCCCGCGCGACGAGCTGCTCGCGCAGCCGGCCGGCGAACCACTCGGCCAGCCGCTCCGCCGTCGTGTTGTCGATGGGCAGCGGCAGCACGTCGGACTTCGGGAAGACCCAGCCGCGCTCCTGGAAGCGCACCTTCCAGTTGCTCTTCCCCTCATCGATCTGCAGCACCCGGCTGTCGCGCTGGAGGATGAACTTGTGGTCGAGCTGCGCGCAGAGCTCCCGCGCGATCGACTTGAGCAGCCCGAAGTCGACCACCCAGCTATCGTCCGTCAGCTCGCCCTCCACCTCGATCAGCACGTCGTAGTTGTGCCCGTGCAGCGCCTCGCACTGGCCCCCGAACGTGGCGAAGTGGGCGGCGGCGAAGCGCAGCGTGTTCCGCTCGACGGTGACGCGGTAGGTCATGGCGAGAGATTAGCCACCGATTAGCACAGGTGGTCACAGATGACGGCGGTTGGTGTCGCGGTCTGAAGACCGCACCTACAGTAGCGCATCGAGGAGAGCTATGGCGGCAGCGAAGGGATCAGGCCGGCAACGAACTGGAGGACCAGCGCGGCGTCGAGTGCGTTCACCTCGCCATCGCCGTTCACGTCCGCGTTCCTGGCGCAGGGCAGCTCCGAGATGAGGCCGGCACTGAATTGCAGCATGATCGCCGCGTCGACGGCGGTAACGACGCCGTCGCAGTTGGCGTCGCCTGGGAGATCACCGAGCGGGCTCGTGGGCGTCGCGCCGGGCGGGGTGGGGCTAGGCGTGAGTGACGGGGCTGACGTCGCCAGCGGCGGAGTCGCGGGCGTCGCGCCGGGCGCGGTGGGGCTAGGCGTGAGTGACGGAGCGGACGTCGCCAGCGGCGACGGCGTGGGCGTGGGGGTCGGCTTCGCGTGGCCAAAGCCAACGACGTCGACCGGCGTGGTGCTTTCGTCCGACACGTCGCCGCCCGCCCCGTCCCCGAGCTGGCCTGTCGAGTTCAAGCCCCAGCATTTGACGCCGCCGGTGTTGGTCCTGGCGCAGGTGTGCAAACCGCCTCCCGTGACCGCGACGATGCCAGCGAGGCTGGCGGCGCAGCTCGCGTCGGCGCAGACGTCGACCGGCACGGCGCTGAAGTTCGCATCGCCGGTCGTGCCGTTGCCCAGGCGGCCGTTGGCGGCATAGCCCCAGCACTTCACGTTGCCGGCAGCCAGGACCGCGCAGGAGTGGAACGCCCCCACCTCGATCTGGGCCACGCCGCCGCTAAGTCCGGATACGCCGACCGGCGTCGTACTCTGATCGCTGAAGTCGCCGCCGGTGCCGTCACCGAGCTGACCAACGTGGTTGCGGCCCCAACATTGCGCCCCGTCCGGCGTGAGAATGCCACCAGGGCCGGAGCCGATAACCGGCTCTCCTTCCACGATAGCGCAGGTGTGGACATCACCGGCCGTGATGGCGAGGACGTTAGCGAGGGCGTTGGCGCCCGCTACCGAGCACGGCGGCGTCGCGGCCGCCCTGCAGACTTCGGCCGGGACGTTTCGCTGTGTCGTCGTCCCGTCGCCCAGCTGGCCCAGGAAATTGAAGCCCCAGCACCTGACGTTGTGCGCCGTCGTCAGCGCGCAGGCGTACAAGCCGCCTGAGACGACCATGCTGGCACCGCTCGCGAAGCCCGACACGTCTACCGGGGTATCGCAGATGCTCGTGCCGCATGCTTGATTGTCGCCGAGCTGACCCTCGTTGTTCCGACCCCAGCACTTCACGGCACCGGAGTTGAGCCGCGCGCACGTGTGGTACCGCCCGGCCGCGACCGAAGTCACTCCGCTGCCGAGGCCCACGACGTCCACCGGTGTGCCGCGGGTCTCCATCGTGCCATCGCCAAGCCGGCCGTCGTTGTCGCCCCAGCACTTGAGCGCTCCCGAGGCTACGACCGCGCACGTATGGTACGCGCCGGCGGTGATGGCCGTGACGCCGCTGGTGAGGCCCGTCACATCCACCGGAGTCAGACACCTATCCAAATCGCAGGCGCCGCCGTTGCCAACCTGGCCGAGCCCATCGTAGCCCCAGCACTTGACACCGCCGGCAGCGGTCAGGGCGCAGGTGTGCTCGTCTCCTGCGGCGACCATGACGACGGTGTCGTCGGTCGTCGAAGCCGGCTCCGGCTCGATCGAAAGGATGACCGCGGCGGCAAGTGTGCCGACCGTGAGGAGCTTGAGAGCCCAGAGGTAGCGCCGGTCCATGCCTGCTTCCACCGGGCGATGAGTTGCGCCCGACATGCGTCCATTGTACACGCGGTGTCAACCTCGCTCGCGGCGAATCGCAGCGTGTTCCGTTCGACGGTGACGCGATGGCTCATATTGGCCACAGATTAGCACAGATGATCACAGATGGATGAAGGCGCGGTCCTGTGGTTCCGTGGTTCTGGTTCTGTGGTTCCGTGGTTCTATGGTTCCGTCGTTCGCTTGTCCCCCCGTTCCCGCTCCCGCTATCCTGATGGCCCAAGGAGCGTCTGTGACCCTCTCCGACCGCGATATCCGCGCCGCCCTGGCTAAGGGCGACATCAAGATCGAGCCCGCCGACGGCATCGAGAAGCGCATCGGGCCGGACGGCATCGACTTCCGGCTCGGCTTCACTTTCCTGGTCTTCGAGCGCAACAAGCAGGCCTACATCGACCCCCGCCGCGCGGACACGATTAAGGGCACCACCAGGCAGATCCTCGTCAAGGTCGGCGAGCCGTTCATCATCCACCCCCACGAGCTGGTGCTCGCCACCACCCTCGAGCGCCTCACGCTCGCCGACGACCTGCTCGGCCGGCTCGAGGGGCGCAGCAGCCTGGGCCGCCTCGGCATCATCGTCCACAGCACGGCGTCGATCTTCCATCCGGGCTGGGACGGCACCGCGACGATGGAGCTGGGCAACCTGGGCGTGATGCCCGTCGCGCTTTACCCGCGCATGCGCGTCTGCATGTTCACCTTCGAACGCCTCTCGTCCCCCGCCGAACGCCCCTACGGCACCGGCAAGAGCAAGTACCAGGGCCAGACCGGCCCGCTCGCCAGCGGCGTCTGGGAGGAGCTGGAGGAGGAGCTCGAGCAGGAGCAGCTCCACAAGGGCATCCAGCCCGACCTGTTCGACAAGGAAGAGGCGACGTGAGCGCGCCTGGCCCGTTCATGCTGCGTGCGCTCGAGCTGGCGCGCGAGCGGGCAGGCCGGGTCAGCCCCGGCGCGTCCGTCGGCGCCGTCGTCGTCAAGAACGGCCGCATCGCCGGCGAGGGGCGCTACGAAGGTCCCGGCACGCCCCACGGCGAGACCGTGGCCATCCTGGCCGCCGGCGAAGCGGCGCGCGGCGCGACGCTCTACGTCACGCTGGAGCCCTGCTGCCACGAAGGGCGCACGCCGCCTTGCGCGCGAACGGTCATCGAATCCGGCATCGCGGAGGTGCACTGCGCGCACATCGACCCCGACTCGCGCGTCTCGGGTCGCGGCAGGGCGGAGCTGGAGCGCGCCGGCATCCGGGTCGCCGTCGGCGAGGGCGAGGCGGAGGCGCGCCGGATCAACGAGGGCTTCATCAAGCATCGCACGACCGGCCGCCCGTTCGTCATCGCCAAGTTCGCCGCCAGCCTCGACGGCAAGATCGCCGCCACGAGCGGCGACTCGCGCTGGGTGAGCGGCCCGCAGACGCTCGCCTGGTCGCACGAGCTGCGCACCCGCATCGACGCCATCGCCGCCGGCGTGAACACCGTGCTGGTCGACGACCCGCAGCTCACCGCGCGCCCCGGCGACCGGATGCACGAGCGGCAGCCGCTGCGCATCGTCATCGACTCCCGGGGGCGCACGCCGCCCGACGCGAAGGCGCTCGCTTGCGGCGTCCCGGCGCTGGTCGCCACCACCGAGGCGTCGTCGCCGGAGTGGCGCGAGCGGATCGCGGGCGCGGGTGCGCAGGTCGAGGTGCTGCCCGACAGGTCGGGGCGCGTCGACCTGCCGGCGCTGCTCGATCTCCTCGGCGCGCGCGACGTGCTCTCGTTGGTCGTCGAGGGTGGCGGCGTGCTGCTCGGCTCCTTCGTCGACCAGCGCCTCGTCGACAAGGTGCACGCCGTGATCGCGCCGATGATCATCGGCGGCGCGACCGCGCCTGCCGCGGTCGCCGGCGAAGGCGCCTCGCGCATGGCGGACGCGCTGCGCCTGCGAGACGTCTCGGTGGAGCGGCTAGGGGAGGACGTGTTGGTGACAGGGTACACGGCTTGGCCGGCGCACAACTAGCGGACGCGGCGAGTAGGCCTGGCCGGTTGGCCGGCGTTGCCCGGCTCGTCGAGGAGCTGGCCCCGGGTGGACGGCTGATTCGAGCGCGCCGGCTTCGCGGCGGTCTTGGCGCGCGCATGCACGTACTCGACATGGAGCGGGCGGACGGGACGCGCTGCAAGGTCTCGCTGCGGCGCTTCGTGCGCGACCATCGCTACTGCACGCCCGAGCACGTCGCACATGAATACCGGATCCTCCAGCTGGTCGAGCAGGCCGGGATCCCGTCGCCGCGCCCGCTCCTGCTGGACGCCGAAGGCCGCTTCTTCGGCGTGCCAGCGATCGTTATGACGTATCTGCCGGGACGGCCGCTCTATACGCCGCGCGACGTAGGCTCCTGGGCCGATCAGCTGGCGCAGACGCTCCTAAGCATCCACGGCGTGACGCCGGAGCGTTTCGACCTGTCTTGGCTGTCGGTCAACCTGCGAGACGGCATGCGACAGGAGCTCGCGAAGCGCCCCGAGGAGGTCGGCGGGCCGGTTCCTCTGGCCCAAGAGGTCCACGTCGTGCTCGAGGCGGAACTCGACCGGATCGATTGGCCGGAACCGACGTTTGTGCATGACGACTTCTGGCCCGGCAACACCATCTGGCAGTACGGCCGACTGGCGGGCGTGATCGACTGGACGGCCTCGGAGCTGGGTGACCCGCGCGCCGATGTTTCGCAGTGTCGCGCCGACCTGGCGCTGAGCCACGGCCTGGCTGCGGCCGACGCCTTCCTGGAGGCATATCAGGCGGGCGCGTCGCAGCCGCTGCCGGACATCTCGTATTTCGACCTCTTCCGCGGGCTGCGCGGGCTCCTCTACTACAAGCTCTGGCTGCCGGGCTACCACGATCTGGGCCTCACGCACATCACGCCGCGTCTAGCCCGCGAGCGCATCGAAGTCTTCTTGCGTCGTGCGCTGGACGAACGCCAGGGCGTACGATTACCGGGTACACTAAGTTCCAGGTTCTAGCAGAGTGCCGAAAAACAGATGCTTACCGTTCCCACCCGCCCACCCAGGAAGGCAATTGCATCTTGGGGGGACACCCCCCAGACCCCCCGACAGGGGGCTCCACCCCCTGTACCCCCGGCCACCGGACTTTTTCAGCACTCTGCTAGGGTCTAGGTTCTAACGCATGTTTACCGGCATCATCGAGGAGCTCGGCACCGTCCGCGAGGCGCGCGAAGGGCGGATGATCATCAACGCCAAGAAGGTGCTCTGGGGCACCAACCTCGGCGATAGCATTGCCGTGAACGGCGTTGACCTCACTTGCACCTACCTGGAGGAGGACGGCTTCCACGCCAGCGTCATGCCGGAGACCTACCGACGGACGAACCTGGGCGAGCTGAAGCCGGGCGACGTCGTCAACCTGGAGCGCGCGATGACCCTCGCCCAGCGCATCGGCGGTCACCTCGTGCGCGGCGTCGTCGAGGCGACGGGCACGGTCGAATCGATGACGCCGGAGGAGAACGCGATCATCGCGCGCTACCGGGCGCCGCCGGAGATCCTGCGCTACGTCATCGTCAAAGGGCCAATCACGATCGACGGCGTCAGCCTCACCGTGATCGACAAGACCGCGGACAGCTTCGCCGTCTCGCTCGTCGAGTTCACGCAGGAGCACACCAACCTCACTCGCAAGGCGGCCGGCGATCGGGTAAACTTAGAGTCGGACATCATCGCACGCTACGTTGGCCAGCTCCTCGAGGAGCGGCTGGCGGGGGAGTAGGACAGACGTGGACCGGCAGCGCAACGACGCAGACGAGATGGACGAACGGGAACGCCGCCAGAAGGGCCTGGCCACCGTCGAGGAGGCGATCGAGGACTACCGGCGCGGCCGCTTCGTGATCATCATCGACGACGAGGAGCGCGAGAACGAGGGCGACCTCACGCTGCCCGCCCAGTTCGCCGACGCCGAGGCGATCAACTTCATGGCGAAGCACGCCCGCGGCCTCATCTGCATGCCGATGACCGTCGAGCGGGTGAGCCGTCTCGGCATCCCGATGATGGTCGGCCGCAACGACGACCACTTCGGCACGCCGTTCACCGTCTCGGTGGAGGCGCGCGCCGGCGTCAGCACGGGCATTTCGGCGGGCGACCGCGCGCGCACCGTGCAGGTGCTGATTGACCCGAAGACGCGGCCCGAGGACATGGCGATGCCCGGCCACATGTTCCCGCTGCGCGCGCGCGACGGCGGCGTGCTGGTGCGCGCCGGTCAGACCGAGGCCGTGGTCGACCTCTGCAAGCTGGCTGGCCTCTATCCCGCTGGCCTCTGCTGCGAGATGATGAAGGCCGACGGCACGATGGCCCGCCTGCCCGACCTGCGCCGCTTCGCCTCGCGCCACAAGCTGAAGATCATCAGCGTCGACCAGCTCATCGCCTACCGCAAGCGGAACGAGCGGCTCGTCCAGCGCGTCACGGAGACCGTGCTGCCAACCGAGTTCGGCGAGTGGCGCGTGATCGCGTTCAAGAGCGCCATCGACACCGACGAGCACGTCGCGCTGGTGATGGGGGAGATCGTTGAGGGCACGCCCGCGCTCGTGCGCATGCACAGCCAGTGCCTCACCGGCGACGTCTTCGGCAGCCAGCGCTGCGAGTGCGGCGAGCAGCTCCAGGCGGCCATGCAGATGATCGCGAAGGAAGGCCGCGGCGTCGTCGTCTACATGCGCCAGGAGGGGCGGGGCATCGGCTTCCACAACAAGCTGCGCGCCTACGCGCTCCAGGACAAGGGGATGGATACCGTCGAGGCGAACGAAGCGCTCGGTTTCCCGCCGGACCGCCGCGACTACGGCATCGGCATGCAGATCCTGGTCGACCTCGGCCTCAGCGAGATCCGGCTGCTCACGAACAACCCGGCCAAGCGCGCCGGCCTGGAGGGCTACGGCCTGCACGTCGTCGAGCGCGTGCCGATCGTCGTGCAGGCGAACGAGCACAACATCCGCTACCTGGAGACGAAGCGTACGAAGCTCGGCCACGAGCTGCCCGGCCAGGGCAGCCTCTAGCAACGTCCCATGGGCAGCACCATCCAGGGCGAGCCGGGCGGCGCAGGCCTGCGCATCGCGATCGTCGTCTCACGGTTCAACGAAGCGATCACCTCCCGATTGCTCGCCGGCGCGCGCGAGGCGCTGTCGCAGCACGACGTGCGCGATGAGGACGTCGACGTGGCGTGGGTGCCCGGCGCGTTCGAGCTGCCGCTGGCCGCGCTCATGCTGGCCGAGAGCCGCCGCTACGACGCCGTCGTCTGCCTAGGCGCGGTCATCCGCGGCGAGACGCCCCACTTCGATTACGTCGCCGGCGAGGCGGCGCGCGGTATCGGCCAGGTGTCACGCGATACCGGCGTGCCCACCGTGTTCGGCGTGATCACGCCTGACACGATGGAGCAGGCGGAGGCGCGTGCCGGCGGCAAGAAGGGCAACAAGGGTTATGACGCCGCCGTCAACGCGATCGAGATGGCGAACCTGCTGCGCCGGCTTCAGGCCGACTAGGTTGAGTACACTGGCCATGCTATGTAAAGTATTCGTTACAATTCGGCCCGACTAGCGGAGAGAAGGCTTCCCAAGCAGGTCGCGGAGTGGTACGCTAGGGGTGATCCCTCACGACAACTGCCGATAGCTTGCTGAGGAGGACCCCCGCCATGACCCGCGCTATCGAACGTCCGCCAATGACCGACCAAGAGCCCGACGACGTCTGGGAACACCTGGGAGGCGAGTCGCCCGACAAGGCGACCGCGCAGGCGCTCCGGCTCGCGCACCGCGCCTCCGAGAAGTTCCCGGAGCTGGCGAACCGCTATCGCAACTTCGCCGGCCCGGTTGCCATCGCGTCGGGCGCGCTCGTGGTGCTCGCCGGCGTAGCCGTCGCGCGCCGCATGCGCAAGGGCCAGAAGCCGGAAGAGATCCTCGAGCAGATCACCTCGGAGGAGATCGAGCAGGCGGCCACCGTGAGCAGCCGGCAGAACCGCGGCTGGCGCCTCCTGGCGCGCGTCGCGCGGCGCCGGCGCACGAACGGCGAGCACAAGGGAACGGCGTAGGGCGCCCGCGCAAATCGCATGGTGGCCGGCCGGCGCCAGCGAGATCCGCGGCTCCTGTCGCTGGCGATCCGCATCGGGATCAACGCGGCGGCACTCTGGTTCGCGGCCACGCTGATCGGTGGCTTTGATATCGTTGGCTGGCCCGCCCTCCTCGTCCTCGCCGCCATCCTCTACGCCGTAAACGCGCTGATCGCCCCCGTGGCGAAGCTCCTCGGCTGCCCGCTGACGGTCCTGACGCTCGGCCTGTTCATCCTGATCATCAACACGGCGATGCTGGCGCTCGCCGTCTGGGTTGCCCAGCGCTTCGATGTGAACGTGGCGCTGGACGGCTTCGGCGCGGCCTTCTTCGCGGCGCTCATCGTCAGCGTCGCGAGCTGGCTGCTGAACATCGTCGTCGGCGCGCCGCTCCGGCGCGCCCTGAGATAGACAGAGCGTGATGAGTGAAGCTGGTGCCCCCGCCCTCAGGCGGGGGTAACCTTGTAGACGACGTCGCCGCCGCGACAGCGGTCCTTCACCTTGATGCCGATGGCGTCGCCCTTCTTCGCCTGCTCCACCTGATCGTGCTCGACCTGCATCGATTCGACGACGAGCTCCAGGTCCGTGGTGTGGCCCTTGACGTGGACCGTATCGCCCACCTGGAGCGGGCCTTCGAGGTCGATGCCGGCGACGCCGATTTTGGCGAAGTAGTCGTTGACGACCCCGATGCGTTGCTCAGCCATCGCGCGCCTCCCGCCTTCGTGGTGGTGGGAGCGTAGCACCGGCACGGCGGGAGCGTCAACTCGCGCCCTTGACAGACACGCTATCATGTGGGTGAGGAAAGGACGCCTCTTGAATGGCGGACGAACATCGACCGGTCGAGGCGCCGCTTGAGACTCCGTTTTGGGCAAGGAAGGCGGACTCGTGCCAGGAGCGGCGCGCCAGAGACGGTGGCGACGGGTGGCGGCCGGCAAGGCCATAGGCGGTTCCCGCCCCGCTCGGGCGTGGCGCACGCGGGATGTGCTGAGCGCCTTGCCCGACATGGTGTTTAAAATAGGGCGGGACGGAACGTACCTGAACTTCCGGCCGGGCAGGGGCCAGGAACCGATAGTGCCGCCCAGCGCGTTCCTTGGCAGGCGAGTCCATGACGTGCTGCCGAAGGATGTGGCGGACCGCTCGCTTTATCACATCGAGCTCGCGGTCAACACCGGCGAGCCGCAAGCGTTCACGTTTCAGTTGCGGATCGCGGGCCGCTTGCGCGATCGTGAGGCTCACATATCGCCCACCAGCCAGGGTGCCGTGCTGGTCTTCGTTCGCGACGTCACCGGACGAGTGGCAAGGCAGGGCCCAATCACGCCGGAACTCGCCTGGGCTCAAAGGCGTCTGTATGGACTGACGCCCCGCGAGCTCAGTATCATCGTGCTCATCGCCTCGGGCCGCACCAATAAGATGATCGCGGCGGAGCTGGCGATCAGCCCGCTCACCGTCCACAAACACGTTGCCAACATCCTCGCCAAGATGGGCGCCACGTCCCGCACGGACGCCGGCATCCGCGCGATACGCGAAGGATTAATCACGTAACCTAGCTGTCCCCATTTGTTGCACGCAGGAATGAGCACTCGCGTGTCCCTAAGAATAGGCATTGCGAAGCCACCTGCCTACCGGTAATCCTGTCAAAGGGCGCTCGCCCAGGCGCTCGGGTGGCCGGGTACGAAGGAGGGCGCGCTGATGACGCTGCGCGATGTGCTGCTGGCGGAGCTGAGTAAGCGACCGAACACCGGATACGGGCTCAACCGCCGTCTGCGTGACGAGCTGAGCCACATCTGGCACGCCCGTCTGCAACAGGTCTATCGAGAGCTCGGGCGGCTGCAAGAGGAAGGCCTCGTTCGCGTCGAATGCCTGGCCCAGGGTAATCGGCCCGACAAGAAGCGCTATTCGCTTACCCAAGCGGGCACGGACGAACTCGATGCCTGGCTGGCGACAGCGGTGCCGCCTCCTGCGATGAAGAATGAAGGATTCATTCGCCTCTATTGCATCGAGCGCGCTTCGAGGGACGTCGTAGAGCGCCAGCTCGCCGCACGCGGAGAGCAATGGCGGCGGCGCTGCCAGGAGCTCGCCGGTAAGCTCGATCGCGCTCGCGCGGCGGGCGTGGAGGAGATTGGCTACCTGCTCACGGTCGACGCGGCGCTGGCCCAGGCCGAAGCCAACGCCGCGTGGTGCGTCAAGGCGCTTGGCTTCCTCCGTTCGGTACCGCAGGCGCAGTCTCCGGGCGGAGACGGCGGTCCCAACGGGCGCGCCCGCCTGAGCGCCACCGTCGCCGCCGCGAGCGGCCTCCCTGCGCATTGACCGCACGCCTATATCGCCCCTACAATGCCTTCGTCCCCTAGCAGGGAAAGGAGGCGTCTCGATGCGCAAGGACCTGATGGACATCCTCGCCTGCCCGATGTGCAAGGGCGAGCTGCAGCTCACGATCGACGAGGAGGACGGCGACGAGGTCGTCCGCGGCTCGCTCCTGTGCGCCGCCTGCAGCGAGCGCTACCCGATCGACGACGGCATCCCGAACCTGCTGCCGCCCGACCTCCGCCGCGCCGCCGAGGCCCAGGCGAGCGGCTGATCCCGGCGGAGACGTCCGATGGAACGTTCGCAGACGATCGGCACACTCCTCATGGCGGCGTCCGGGCTTCAGATGCTCGTCTTCACGTTCGGCATGGTGCGGCGGAGCTACCTGGCGGTCGCGCTCCCCGTGTTCGCGGCCATGGGCGCCATCTCCGGCCTGCTGTTCTGGGTCGGCTACACGATGGTGAACATGGAGCCGGACCTGGCCGAGCTGGACATGGAGGAAGACGAGGACTTCCCGGTCTCAGCCTGAGGCACGCCCCTCCGGCCAGCGCTGCTCCCAGCCCCGCTCCCCCCGCACGCGCACGCCCGCGCGGTCGACGCCGTCCGCGAGCGATGCGATCGTGAGCGACGTCTCGGGATGGTGGAGGGCCGGCGCGATCTCCGCCAGCGGCACCAGCACGAACGCGCGCTTCGCCAGCTCCGGGTGAGGCACGCGCAGCTCCCCGTCATCGATCACCTCTTCGCCGTAGAACAGCAGGTCGATATCGATCGGCCGCGCGCCCCAGCGCGCATGCGCCGCCCCGCGCCGGCCCAGCTCATACTCGACGGCCTGGAGGTGCCGGAGCAGCGCGCGCGGCTGCAGGCCCGTCGTGCCGCGGCAGACGGCGTTTAGATACGGTGGCTGGTCCTGTGGCCCCACCGGGTCCGTCTCGTAGAGCGAGGAGACGGCCTCGATGCGCACCAGCGGCTCGAGCCGGCGTAGGGCAGCCGAGAGGTTGCGCTCCCGGTCGCCGAGGTTCGATCCCAGCGCCAGGTAGACGCCGGTCATCGCTTCGTCCAGCCGCGCACCACCGCGTCGGCGACGCGCGCGACGTCGCGCATCTCCGCCACGTCGTGTACGCGCACGATGTCCGCGCCGTGCGCGATGGCGATCGCGACGGTCGCGGCGGTGCCGGCGAGCCTCTTGTCGACCGGCGCGCCGTCGAGCACCGCGCCGATGGTTGACTTGCGGGACGTGCCGATCAGGACCGGTAGGCCCAGGTCGCGCAGCTCAGCCAGGCGGCGCAGCATTTCAAGGTTGTGCTCCTCGCCCCAGCCGAACCCGAAGCCTGGGTCGGCGATCAGCCGCTCGCGCGGTAGTCCGGCCCGCTCTGCGATCGCGATGCTCTCCGCGAGGCCGGCCTTGATGTCCACGATCACGTCCTGGTGCTCGCGGCCGCGCTGGTTGTGCATGACGACGGCGGGCACGCCGAACTCGACGCACAGGCCGGCCAGCGCCGGGTCCTGGCGGAAGCCCCAGATGTCGTTCAGCAAATGCGCGCCCGCCGCCAGCGCCGCCCGCGCGACCGGCAGCTTGTAGGTATCGACGCTCACCGGCACGTCGAGCCCGGCGACGAGGCGCTCGATCACGGGCACGACGCGTCGCGTCTCCTCGTCCGGCGACAGCTCTTCGAAGCCGGGGCGGGTGGACTGGCCGCCGACGTCGAGCAGGTCGGCGCCCTCCGCCGCGAAGCGCCGCCCCTGCGCCACGGCCGCTTCGGCGCCGGCGAGGCCGTCGCCCGAGAACGACTCCGGCGAGACGTTGATCACGCCCATCAGGTACGTCCGCTCCCCCCAGACGAAGCTGCGCGGGCCAATGGCGAGGGAGGCGGGTTTCGACAAGCTCGGTCCCTCCGTACGTGCGCCAAATGTGAGGTCGAGAGGCAGTATACAGATTCGGACCGCTACAGGGGCTTGACAAGGAGCCGATACCTATGGCAGAATCCATACTAATTGGATAGGAATTCGTAGTGAAGCTCTCCACCCGAGGCGACTACGCGACCCGAGTGGTCCTCGAGCTCTCGGCGCTCGGGGCGCCGAGGCCGCTCGCTGTCAGCGAGTTGGCCTCCCGGACCGGCGTGTCGCCGAAGTATCTGGAGCAGATCATGTCGAGCCTCAGGGCTGCTTGCGTCGTGCGCGGCGAACGCGGAGTCCACGGCGGCTATGTGCTGGCGCGCCATCCGGACAGCCTGACCGTGGGGGAAGTCGTCCGCGCCATGGACGGCCCGCTCGCGCCCAGCCCGTGCGCCAGCCAGTCCGTGCACGTCGCCTGCCCGGCGTACCGCTGCCCGAGCGAGGAGACATGCGTGTTGCGCGGCCTCTGGCTTGACGTTCGAGACGCGATCGCCGCCGTGCTCGATACGACGACCTTCGCAGAGCTGGCCGAGCGGCAGCAACGCCAGGTCAGCGGCATCGATCGGTACTGCATCTGATGAGCGAGCAGCCGGCGCCGACGCCGCAGGAGCGGGCCGTGCTCGTCGAGGTGCTGCGCGCCCTTCGCATGGTGAAGCACGGTCACGTTCAGATCATCCTCCAGGACTCGAAAGTCGTGCAGATCGACACGTTGGAGAAGAGACGCCTTGAACGTCCGCCACCGTAGCTCCGGCGTGCCGCGGGCTGACCAGACAACTGGAGGCCCTTCGCAGAACGCGAGGGGCCTTGCTGTTTCCTCGCGTTGCGCGTGTCGCCGCCCCCGTCCAGCGGGGGCAACAGCCTGACCCCCGGTACGCAAGATTCAGAAAGGAACGCGACACGTGCAACGTATCATCATCGTCCTCTTCGCTCTTGCTCTCCTCCTGGCGGGCGCGGCCTGCGGCGACTCGGACGGCGGCTCACGGTCCAACGGCAACATCTCGGATGCCGCGACGACGCCCGGCGCGGAGGCGGTCACGCTCCGCCTCGGCTACTTTCCCAACGTGACGCACGCCCCCGCTATCGTGGGCATACGTCGGGGAACGTTCGAGGAAGCGCTCGGCGCAAACGGCTCGCTCGAGACGACGCCCTTCAACGCCGGCCCTTCGGCCATCGAGGCGCTCTTCGCGGGAGAGATCGACGCGACGTTCATCGGGCCCAACCCCGCGATCAACGGCTTCGTCCAGTCGAACGGAGAGGCGCTGCGCATCGTCGCGGGCTCGACCAGCGGTGGCGCGCTCTTCATCGTGCGGCCGGACGCCGGCATCGAGACGCCCGCCGACCTCTCCGGCAAGAAGATCGCCTCGCCCCAGCTCGGCAACACGCAGGACGTCGCGCTGCGCGCCTACCTCCTCGATAACGGCCTCGCCGCGCAGGAGAACGGCGGCGATGTGCAGGTCATCCCGACGGCGAACCCAGACATCCTCACGCTCTTCCAGAACGGCGACATCGATGGCGCCTGGGTGCCAGAGCCCTGGGCGACCCGGCTCGTACAGGAAGCCGGCGGTGAGGTCTTCCTCGACGAGCGTGATCTCTGGCCCAACGGCGACTTCGTCACCGTCCACCTGATCGTTAGCACCGACTTTCTCGAGGAGCACCCCGACGTGGTCGAGAACCTCGTGCGGGCGCAGGTGGAGACGGTGCGGTGGGTCAACGAGAACGCCGAGGAGGCCAAGACACTGGTCAACGAAGGCATCGAGGAGGCGACGCAGGCAGCTCTGTCGCGAGCGGTGATCGACGCGTCGTGGGAGAACCTCCGCTTTACGTTCGACCCGATCGCCTCGAGCCTGCGCGAGTCCGCTGCCGCCGCGTTCGAGCTGGACTTTCTGGATGAAGCGCCCGGCCTCACCAGCATCTACGTCCTGGAGCCGCTGAACCGCGTGCTGCAGGAGTTCGGCCTCGCCGCCGTCAGCGAATAGGGAAGAAGGCATTCTTACGCTAAGGCGAACAACGAACGCGGAGCCGGCAAGAGAGGCCACCCGCCCTCTCTTGTCGCTCCGCGACGTCAGGAAGCGGTTCGTGACGTCGCGTCACAACACCACGGCGCTCGACCGCGTCTCGCTCGACGTCAGCGAAGGAGAGTTCTTCTGCATCGTCGGGCCGTCCGGCTGTGGCAAGTCGACGCTGCTGAACATCGTCTCCGGCCTCGACAGGGCGGACGACGGCGAGGCCGTGTTCGATGGCCTCCCGATCCGCCGGCCCAGCCCGGAGCGCGTGGTCGTGTTTCAGGAGCCAGCGCTCTACCCCTGGCTGAACGTGCGCGCCAACATCGAGTTCGGGCTCAAGATCACCGGCGCCAGCGGCACGCTGCGCCGCGCGCAAGCGGACCGCTACATGGACCTCGTGAACCTGCGCCGGTTCGAGCACGCCTACGTGCATGAGCTCTCGGGCGGCATGAAGCAGCGCGTCCAGCTCGCCCGCGCGCTGGCGGTCGAGCCACGCATGCTCCTCATGGACGAACCGTTCGCGGCGCTCGACGCGCAGACGCGCGACGTGCTGCAGGAGGAGCTCCAGGAGATCTGGGCTCGCACTGGCACCACGATCCTCTTTGTCACGCACAATGTGCGGGAGGCGGCGATCCTCGCCGACCGCGTGTTCGTGATGACGCCGGCGCCGGGCAAGATCAAGTGCGAGATCGTCGTGCCGCTGCCGAGGCCGCGCAGCCCCGACAACCACGCCGTGGTCGACCTCGCCGCGGAGATCAGGCGGGAGCTGCAGCACGACATCTACGCCGCGCCCGCGCCGGAGGACAGCTATGTCATTTAGTTCGCTCTTCCGGCTGGCACGAGTCTTCTTCTTCTACGCCGCGCTCCTCGGCATCTGGCAGCTCGTGATCGAGGTGGAGCTCTGGCCGAGGTACATCTTCCCTTCGCCCGGCGCGGTATGGGATTCGTTTCGCACCAACATCGAAAACGGACAGATCCAGCGGTCGCTGGAGATCAGCTTGAAGCGCCTCGCCATCGGCTATTCCATCTCGTTCGTGATCGGCATGACCGTTGGTGTCGCGGCCGGCACCATACGGTGGGTCGACGAGACGGTCGGCAGCCTCGTGCTCGGCCTCCAGTCGTTGCCGAGCGTTACCTGGCTCCCGCTCGCCCTTCTCTGGTTCGGCCTGAACGACCAGGCGATCATCTTCGTCGTCCTGATGGGTTCGATCTTTGCCATTTCGATCTCCGCGCGCGATGGCGTGCGCAACATCCCGCCGCTCCAGCGCCGCGCGGCGCAGACATTTGGCGCGGCGCGCTGGCAGATGGTCCGCTACGTCATGCTGCCCGGCATGCTCCCCTCGATGGCGCAGGGCCTGAAGTTGGGCTGGTCGTTCGCCTGGCGCTCGCTGATGGCGGCCGAGCTCCTCTACATCAGCGGCGGCATCGGCAGCCTGCTCAACATCCGGCGTGAGTTGAACGACATGAGCGGCGTGGTCGCGGTCATGCTCGTCATCGTCGCGATCGGCATCGTCGTCGACCGGATCATCTTCGGCCCGTTGGAGCATTGGGTGCGCGACCGCTGGGGCCTGAGCCAGGCCTAGCGCTTGTGCCCCACGGCGATCACGAACTCGGCGGGGATGAGGTAGCCGCCGCCCTTCTTGTAGGACGCGATCGCCCGATCGCCTTGATGCTGCGCTCCAGCGCGGTCTTCAGCTGCTCGACCTTCTTGGCGTCTCGCATGACACCCTCCATGTGCGGCGAGCAGCCGCTATGCGATCTCGAGCTCTTCTTCGGTGACCGCCTCGTCGGTGATGCGAAACGCCCGCAGCACCGGGCTCGCCCCGTCCGCGAGCGAGACGATGAGATAGTAGGCCTCGGGCCAGGACGCGAGGCGCACGTCCGTCGGCGACGGGTAGGCCTCGGTGTGGGTGTGCGAGTGGTAGATGGCGAGGACGTCCCACCCGTTGCTGTCCAGGTCGCGGTAGATCCGCAGCAGGTCCTTCGGGTCGACGTTGTAGCGGTACGCGCTCGCCTCTGCGTTGACGGCGCGATAGAGCTTGGCAGCCGTCCCGTCTTTGCCGGCGATGATACCGCAGCACTCGTTCGGCGCGTCTTCCCGCGCGTGCGCGACGATCTCGTCCGCGTACGAGCGGGCCAGCTTCAGCACCGCCTCACTCCCATGGGCGCACCTCGCCGTCGTCGAAGCAGGACCCCGGCGAGAGGCGCATCTGGAGGAAGCGCTCGCTCAGCGGCAGCGACACGACGTGCTGCGCCCAGTGGTCGCGCTCCTGCTCGGGCAGGGCGTTCATCAGATCGAAGAGGCAGGCGTGGACGGTGCGGCCGTCCTCGCCAATGCCGAGATCGATGCTCCAGCCGCCCTCGCGCTTGATGCGGCCGACGGTGTCGGTGCGGATCAGCGAGACGCCCGCCGCGCCCCGGTACTTGTCGAGGACGGCGATGTCGAAGCTGACCTGGACGAGCGCCGGGTCCTGCCGCTGGAGGACGCGCCGGTAGACGAGCGACAGGTAGAGGTTCGGCGCGTCGGGCATGGCGGTCCTAGTGTATCGCCCTCGTAGGGGCGGGTTTCAAACTCACCCCTGCTTCTCGACCGGCATGCCGACCATGCTGCCCCATTCGGTCCAGGAGCCGTCGTAGTTCTTGACGTTCTTGTAGCCGAGCAGGTACTTCAGCGCGAACCACGTGTGCGACGACCGCTCGCCGATGCGGCAGTAGGCGATCACGTCCTTGTCGCCCGTGACACCCTTCGCGCCGTAGAGCGCCTTCAGCTCGTCGTCCGACTTGAAGGTGCCATCCTCGTTCGCGGCCTGCGCCCACGGGACGTTCGCGGCGGTCGGGATGTGGCCCATCCGCTGGGCCGTCTCGGGCAGGCCGGGCGGCGCCATGATCTCGCCGTTGTACTCCGCTGGCGAGCGCACGTCGACGAGCGCGTGCTTGCCGGCGCCGATCGCCTTGAGCACCTCATCGCGAGAGGCGCGCAGGCTGAAGTCGGGGTCCTTCGCCTTGTAGCTCGTGGCCGCGGGCGTCGGTGCGTCCTTCGTCGTCGGGCGCCCTTCGTCGACCCACTTCTTGCGGCCGCCGTCCATCAGCCTCAGGCTCTGATGGCCGTACATGCGCAGGAGCCAGAAGGCGTAGGCGGCGAACCAGTTGTTGTTGTCGCCGTAGAGGATGATGGTGTCGTCGTTGCTTACGCCCGCCTGGCCGAGCAGCGCCGAGATCTGTTCCCTCGTCGCGATGTCGCGCCGGAGCTGGTCCTGCAACTGGCTCGTCCAGTTCAGGCCGGCGGCGCCGGGTACGTGGCCCTCGTCGTACTGAGTGGTATCGACGTCCACCTCGAGCAGCTTGACCTTGGAGTCGTTCAGGTGGTCGGCGACCCACTGGGTGGTGACCAAAACATCGTCCCGTCCTGCCATGGTCGGGTCCCTCCTTTGCGTGCTGGTATCGAAGTCCGGCTCCCCCGCGAGAGGTACTGTAAGAAAGCTCACCCGCTATGTCAACATCGCCTTGGCTGCAGGTGGCCGGAGCGTTGACAGACTGCGAGGTCGCGGACGATACTGGCGAGGGGCGGGGCAGAAGGAGGTCTCCATGAAGATTTCGATTGCCGGCGCAACTCTCCTCGCTGTGCTCATCGCCACCGTGTTCAGCGCCAACGGCACATCGGCGCAGTCCAACGTCTGTCAGTCGAACCCGAGCCCGGTCGACGCCGCCGATCCCAGCATCATCGTGACGGCGCCCGCGGCGAACGCCGCCGTTACCAGCCCCATTCACGTCACAGGCCAGGCGCGGGTCTTCGAGGCGGTCGTCAGCCTGACGTTGTTCGATGCCGCCGGTGACGAGATCGTCTCGACGACGGCCATGGCCGCGGAAGGCCAAACGCTCTCGCCCTTCAGCACAGACGTTGCCTTCTCGGTCACGTCCGACACCCCGGCCTGTCTCTGGGTCTTCGAGTCCAGCGCGCGGGACGGTTCGCCGGTGAACGTCGTGCAGATCCCGCTCAGCCTGCGACCCGCCGGGGGGCTGCCGGAGACCGGCTCGGGTGGAAGCACCGCGCCGGCTTCATTCGTCTGGCTGGCGGTTGCCCTCGCGATCGCCGGTGCGGGACTGATGGGCAGCGGTGCGCTGGCGCGCCGGCGAGCGAGGTAGCCGCACGTAGCGGCTTAGGCCGCTACCACCAGACCTTGCTCTCGACCTCCTCGCCGAGCTCCTCGTACTCCTTCGACCAGAGCGAGGTCGAGAGGTACTTCCAGCCGCCGTCGGCGAACAGCAGGACGACGTTCGCGCGCTCGAGGCGCTCGGCGACGCGCTGGGCCGTGCGCAGCACCGCGCCCGCCGAGATGCCCGCGAAGATGCCCTCCGTCTGCGCCAGCTCCTTCGTCGCGGCGAACGAGTTGCGCGAGTCGACGACGATCTTGCCGTCGAGCACCGACTCGTCGAGGACGGGCGGGATGAAGCCCTCCTCCAGGCTGCGCAGGCCCTGCACCAGGTCGCCCGGGTGGGGCACGCAGGCGACGACCTTGACGTCGGGCTTGTGCTCCTTGAGGTAGTGGCCGACGCCGGTGAGCGTGCCGCCCGTGCCCAGCCCGGCGACGAAGACGTCCGTGTCCGGCAGGTCGCGCAGGATTTCGGGGCCCGTTGTCTCGTAGTGGGCGCGCGGGTTCGCCTCGTTGCCGTACTGGTAGGGCATGAAGTAGTTCGGCTCCTCGGCGGCGAGCTGCTGCGCGACGACGATCGACCCGTTCGTGCCTTTGATCCCCTCCGAGTAGACGATCTCCGCGCCGAACGCCTGCAGCAGCTGCGCGCGCTCCTCGCTCACGCTCTCCGGCATGACGACCGTGAGCCGGTAGCCCTTGATCCGGCAGATCATCGCCAGCGAGATGCCGGTGTTGCCGCTGGTCGGCTCCAGCACGACGCGGTCAGGCGTCAGCGCGCCTGACTCCTCGGCGGCCTCGATCATGTACTTGGCGATGCGGTCCTTGACGGAGCCGGTCGGGTTCTGGCCCTCCAGCTTGGCGAAGAAGCGCACGCCCGGCTTGGGGCTCAGCCGCTGGAGCTCCACCAGGGGCGTGTTGCCGATCGCGTCGATCAGGCTGGCGTAGAGCACGGGCCGGTCAGCGCCCGCCGGCGAGCGCGGGCAAGATGGAGATGACGTCGCCTTCCTTGAGGGGGGTGTCGAGCGCCTGGAGGTAGCGGATGTCCTCGTCGTTCAGGTAGATGTTGACGAAGCGATGGAGCTGGCCGTCACTGCCGCTGATCTGCGCTCGAAAACCCGGAAAGCGCTGGTCCAGGTAATCCAGCAGCGCGCCGACGGTGGTGCCTTCGCCGCGCACGCTCTTGGCGCCCGTGATCTTCTGCAGCGTCGAGGTCACGACAACGTCGACCGCCATCTAGGCCTCCGCGTGCGCGCCCGCGCCGACCGGCGCCGCGCCGCAGAACGCGTCGTAGTCGATCAGCTCGGTCACTGTCGGGTGGTCGCCGCAGACGACGCAGTTCAGGTCGCGGCGGATCTTGAGCGCCCGCACTTCCATCGCCAGCGCGTCGATCAGGAGCAGGCGCCCGTGGAGTGAGTCGCCGATGCCGAGGATCAGCTTCAGCGTCTCCGTCGCCTGGATCGAACCGACGAGGCCGCAGAGCGCGCCCAGCACGCCGGCCTCCGCGCAGCTCGGCACCAGGCCGGGGGGAGGCGGCTGCGGGAAGAGGCAGCGGTAGCAGCCCTTGCCCGGCAGGTAGACCGTCGACTGGCCGTCGAAGAGCAAGATGCTGCCGTCCACGAGCGGCTTCTCTAGGAAGACGCAGACGTCGTTCACCAGGTAGCGCGCCGCGAAGTTGTCAGCGCCGTTGACGACGATGTCGTACTGCGCGACGATCTCCATCGCGTTGTCGGACGTGAGCGGCGTCTCGTGCGTGATCACCTTGACGTCCGGGTTGTAGGCGTTCAGCGTCTCGCGCGCCGAGACGACCTTCGGCCGGCCGATGTCGTCGTTCTGGTGCAGGATCTGCCGCTGCAGGTTCGAGAGGTCGACCACGTCGAAGTCGACGATGCCGATCGTGCCGACGCCCGCGAGCGTGAGGTAGAGCGCCACCGGCGATCCGAGCCCGCCCGCGCCTACGATCAGCACCTTCGCGCCCATGATCTTGCGCTGGCCGGTGGGGCCGACCTGGTTCATGATGATGTGGCGCGAGTAGCGCGTCACCTGCTCCGGCGTCATCGCGAGGCCATCCTGGCCACCGGCGATGGCGGGGATGATGGCCACCTGGTCGCCCTGGCTGAGCGCGGTCTGATCGCCGTCGAGGGCGCCGATCTCCTGGTTGTTCACGTAGATGTTGATGTGCTGCGGGATGTGGTGCTCGCTGTTATAGATCAGGTCGTGCACGCCGGGGAACTGCTGGTCGAGGTTGTCGAGCAGCTCCGCGACCGTGCCCGCCTCGATCTGCACGGCGGCGCGATTGCCCGTCATGCGGCGGAACGGTGTCGGAATGTAGACGGTGACGCTCATCGGTTCGTCCTTATCGGGGCCGAGGCCCTGCGTGCAGTACGTAGCTTACCAGAACGGAGTCGGGGTCGGACGACCCCTAGGTACACGCGCAGCGGAAGAGCGGCCTCGGCGCCATTAGAAGTTCACACTCAGGTAGCGCTCTCCCGTATCGGGGAGCACGGTCACCACACGCTTGCCCGCGCCGAGCTTCGCCGCGACCTGCAGGGCGGCGAGGACGTTGCAGCCGGCCGAGACGCCCACCAGCAGCCCCTCCTCCTTCGTCAGGCGCGCGGTCATCGCAAGGGCATCCTCGTCCTTGATGGCGATCAGCTCGTCGTAGATCTCGCGGTTGAGGACGCCGGGAACGAAGCTGGCGCCGATGCCCTGAATGCCCGTGAGGCCGGCCTTGCCGCCCGCGAGCACGGGCGAGCGCGCCGGCTCGACCGCGACGACGAGGAGCTGCGGAAGGTGCTGCTTAAGCACCTCGCCGACGCCGGTGATCGTGCCGCCGGTGCCGACAGCGGCGACAAAGGCGTCGAGCTTGCCGTCGGTGGCCTTGAGGATCTCGAGCGCCGTCGTGCGGCGGTGCACCTCCGGGTTGGCCGGGTTGTTGAACTGCTGTGGCATGAAATAGCCGTGCTTCTCCACCAGCTCCTGCGCCGCGAAGACGGCGCCGGACATGCCTTCGATGGCGGGCGTGATGACCACCTCCGCGCCGAAGCGCGAGAACAGCTTGCGCCGCTCGACGCTCATGTCCTCAGGCATCGTGAGGATGAGCCGGTAGCCCTTCACCGCGCAGACCATGGCCAGGCCGATACCGGTGTTGCCGCTCGTCGGCTCGACGATCGTCACGCCCGGCTTCAGCTCGCCGCGCGCCTCCGCGTCCTCGATCATGCTCAGCGCGATGCGGTCCTTCACGCTGCCCGCCGGGTTGAGCGACTCGAGCTTGCCGAGCACCTCCGCTGAGCCGTCGGGCACGACGCGCCGCAGCCGGACGAGCGGCGTGTTGCCGACCAGATCGAGCACGCTGTCGGCGATCGCTTCGCCGGCGCGCACAGCGGTCTTGGCCAGATCAGATGTAGTAGCGTCCACCATTGTGGCTGTACTGCCGCTCCTTCTCCGCCAGGTCTCCTATCGATACGCTCTCCAGGATCTGCAACGTCGCGTCCCGCACCTGCTCCCAGACCTCGCGCTGGACGCAGCCGCCCGTGCGCGTGCAGGCGTCCGGGTCGTCCACGCAGGCGATCGGCGCGAGCGAGCCCTCGAGCGCGGTCATCACCTCGCTCAGGCGCACCTCCTTCGGGTTGCGGATCAGCGCGTGGCCGCCCTGGGGGCCGCGCACGCTGCGGATGAAGCCGGCCCGCCGGAGGGTGGTCAGGAGCTGGTCCAGGTAGGTCTCCGGGACCTCCTGGCGCGCGGCGATCTCGGCGCTCTGGACGGGGCCCTGCCCGTAATGGTGGGCCAGCTCCACGAGCGCGCGGACGCCGTAATCGCCTTTGGTCGAGACCTTCATCGCCTAATGTCTACCAACTTCCTCAACAATTGTAGCACGTCACACCGCCAGCATGATGCCCGGTACCACCAGGATCGTCGCCAGGAAGACCACGAAGCCGCGCCGGCTCGCCGTGATCCGGTGCGCCAGCGCCAGGATCGCCCGCTGGTACGGCCCGTAGAGGAAGATCAGCACGAACAGCGAGACGCTCGCGCCGACCACCATTTCGGTGAAGACGATCGTGAACGCCCGCGGCGTGTCGAGCAGGAGCGACGCGAAGAGCGTGTCGATCCAGGTCGTGATGTTCGCGCCCATGATGTACGGGATCAGGTGCTGCCGCTTGAGGTAGCCCTTCATCGTCAACGGCACCAGGATCGTCAGCGAGAGCGACACCGACAGCGTCAGCAGCGTCACGGCGGCGCCGAACAGGAACATCGGCAGCCGGCGCTGCGCGTGCCGCGAGAGGCGCTCGAACGTCGGCCCCGGCGCCTCGAGGTTGGGCAGCGCGCGGTCGAACACGTAGAACGCGCCCAGCAGCGCCGGCACGCCGACGCCGAACAGCGCGAGGCGCGGCAGATGCTCGTCCGTGCGCGAGACGATCGGGTCGTAGATGGTGTCGACGACCGAGACGAGCGCGTCCGGCGAGCCGAAGCGCACGCCGTCGAACCAGCCCTGGTTCAGCGCCAGCGCGCCGATTGGCACCACGGGCGCCCAGAGCGTCATCGCCGTGAGCAGCGCGACGACGCCGATGTAGAGGCTGTCGGGATCGCGCCGGCGGGTCGCGTAGTAGAGGAAGCCGACGAAGAGCACGATAAACGACGCGCCCATCCGCGTGCCGTTGATCATCGCGAACGTTTCGACGTCCGAGATCGTGCCGCCGCTGAAGAGCGACAGCGCGATCGCCGCGACCGGCGAGCCGCTCATCACGAGATACGAGCCGAGCCAGCCGAAGCCGAGCAGCCCCGCCGCGCCGTCCGCGGAGATGCCGCTGAGCACCGGCTTCAGTCCGCCCGCGCCCGACTTCAGCAGCTCCAGCGCCAGCACGAACAGCGCGAGCGCCCCGACGACGTAGGCCAGCCTGAGGACGATCGCCCCGGCGAGGCGCGCGCCCATCGCGGCGCGCAGCCAGCGCGGCAACGCGAGCGTCTCGCCCGCTTCGAGCGCCTCCGGCTCGACGAACACGCGCGGTGCGCGCGCCACGCCGACTCGCGGGTCGGACTCGTTCATCTAGCCTCCGGCCACGGCCTCCGCCGCGCGCGCGCGCATCGACTCGATCAGCACCTGCGCGACCTCCGGGCGCGTGAACTCCGCCGGCGGCGTCTCGCCGGCCAGCAGCATCTCGCGCACCTTCGTGCCCGAGAATGTCACGCGCTGGTTCGCGTCGTGCGGGCAGGTCTTGCTGCTCACCATCGAGCCGCAGGCGCGGCAGAAGAAGGTGTGCTCGAAGAAGAGCGGCGTCATGCCCAGCGCCTCCGGCGCGAACTCGCCGAAGATGAGCTGCGCGTCGTACGTGCCGTAGTAGCTCCCGACGCCCGCGTGATCGCGCCCGACGATGAAGTGCGAGCAGCCGTAGTTCTTGCGCACGATGGCGTGGAAGATCGCCTCGCGGGGGCCCGCGTAGCGCATCGCCGCCGGCAGGACCGAGAGCACCACGCGGTCCTTTGGGTAGTAGCCGTCCAGCAGGACCTGGTAGCAGCGCATGCGCACGTCGGCGGGGATGTCGTCGTCCTTCGTGTCGCCGACCAGCGGGTGCAGCAGCAGCCCGTCGACGATCTCCAGCGCGCACTTCTGGATGTACTCGTGCGCGCGGTGCACCGGGTTGCGCGTCTGGAAGCCGACCACCGTCCGCCAGCCGCGCTCGACGAACGCCGTGCGCGTTTCCGCCGGCGTGAGGCGGTGCTCCGCGAACGGCGCCGGCGGCCGCCGGAACACCGACACGCGGCCGGCGAGCAGCACGTCGCCCTGCGCGTAGAGCGCCGCGACGCCCGGGTGGGCTTCGTCTGTTGTGCGGTAGACCTTATCGGCCTCGGCCGCCTTGTCGTAGTCGAAGCGCTCCTCCAGGTCGAGGACGGCCAGCGGCTCGCCGCTCGCGTCCGCCAGCGCCACCTGCGACCCGTCCTTCAGCGCTGCGGCCTCCTCGCGCGAGACGGCGAGCGTGATCGGCAGCGACCAGGGCAGCCCGCCTGGCAGGTGCATCTCGTTCACCACCGAGGCGTACTGCTCGCGCGTCATGAAGCCCTCGAGCGGGCTCGCCGCGCCGATCGCGAGCAACTCCAGATCGGACAGTGTGCGCGAGTTCAGGGTGAGCGTTGGCAGCGAGCGCGCGCGCTCGGCGAGCGAGGCAGCGTCGTCGCCCGTCACCTCGCGGACGGCGAGCCGGCCGCCGTGGGGAGCGATCAATCCGTCGCTCATGCTACACCCTCCCCCACGGGCACGTAGCCAAGCTGCTCGAGCTTGGCTACCAGCTTGCCCAGGCTCTCCTGCTCGGTCTCCCTGTCGGTCTCGATCACCACTTCGGCATTGAGCGGCTCTTCGTAGGGGTCGGAGACGCCCGTGAAGTTCTCGATCTCGCCGGCGAGCGCTTTCTTGTAGAGGCCCTTCACGTCGCGTTCCGCCAGGACGTCGATCGGACACTTCGCGTACACCTCGATGAAGTCGCCGATGAGCGCGCGGTTCTCATCGCGGATCTCGCGATAGGGGGAGATGGCGGAGCAGATCACCGCGACGCCGTTGCGCTGCAGCAGGTGCGCGACGAAGCCGATGCGCCGGATGTTCGTGTCGCGGTCTTCTTTGCTGAAGCCCAGCCCCTTGCTCAGATGCGTGCGCACGATGTCCCCGTCGAGCGCTTCGACGCGCAGCCCGCGCTCGCGCAGCAGCGCCTCCAGTTTCTCGCCGATGGTGGTCTTGCCGGCCCCAGAGAGCCCGGTGAACCAGACGACAAACCCTCGATCTTTGCTCATGCCTCCTCCTGCTATCCGATGCTTTCTTCGCCGCGCGCGACGGGCACCGGCCCGTCGACGTGCAGGCCGCACTCTGTCTTGTCGAAGCCCTGCCAGCGGCCCGAACGGGGGTCGTCGCCCGGCTGCACCGCTTTGGTGCAGTACGTGCAGCCAAGGCTGGGGTAATTCTGGTCGTGGAGCGGGTTGTAGGGGACCTCGTTCTTGATGATGTAGGCCCAGACGTCGGCCTCCGTCCAGCGAGCGAGGGCGTTCACCTTCACGAGGCCGAACTTCTCGTCCCACTGGACGACGGGCGTCTCGGCGCGCGTCGCCGCCTGGTCGCGGCGGATCCCGGAGATCCAGGCGTGTTTGCCAGCGAGCGCGCGCTCGTTCGGCTCCACCTTGCGCAGTGCGCAGCAGAGGTCCGGGTCGCGCAGCCAGAGCGCCTCGCCGTGTTGCGCCGCCTGCTCTTCCGGCGACAGCTTCGACTTGTAGGCGACGGGCTGGATGCCGTAGCGCTCGATGACGCGGTCGCGCGTCCGATACGTCTCGGGGAACAGGAAGTCGGTGTCGAGGTAGAAGACCTCCACGCGCGGCTCGATCTGCGCGATCATGTCGAGCAGCACCATGCCGGACGGCCCGCCGAAGCTGCACGCCAGCGTCACGTCCGGGAAGAACTCATCGACGGCCCACTGCAGGACCTCGCGCGGCGTGCGCTCCTCCAGCTCCTCGCTCAGGCGCGCGAGCTCATCGGCGGTGTAGGTCTTTACTTGCGTCATCGTCCCTCGGATTGATTCTCAGCTATCGGCTGCCGAATGCTTGGAAACTGCCGCACTCGCGGCGGCGCGGGCTCCTGCGCCCGCGCCGTATATCGTCTCCAGCATCCGCACCCGCAGCTCAGTCCGTTGCTCCTTGTTCCTTATTCCTGCTGTTCCTGTTCCCGGTTCCTAGTTCCTACGCTAGACGGCACACTCCCCTTCGCCCATGTCCTCCAGGCTGAAGAGCTTGAAGGCGCCCCAGTCGACGAAGGCCATTGGGTCGTCTTCGTACTTGGGCATCCCCGCGTACGCGGAGAGCGATTCCTTGATGTAAGCGGTGCCCATGCGCAGCGCCCAGTCGCCGAACGGCTCGCCCTCGTTGCGCTCCCGCTGGTACTGCTCGATTAGCGCCAGCACCGCGTCCGGGACACGCTTGGCCGCGATCTTCATCACATGCTGTGCGATGCGCGCGTCCGGCCCGTCGCCCTTGCCGGCGATCAGCATCGAGAACGCGGGCACCATGCGCTCGCCGGAGCGCACGGCGTTGCCGTAGAACCCGATGTCGGCGATGTGGTGGTGGCCGCACGAGTTCGGGCAGCCGCTGATCTTGATCCGGATCTGCTCCACCAGCGGATCGCTCTTGAGGTGGCCGTTCTTCTCCAGCAGCGTGTCGCGCAGCGCCGTGCCGAGGCCCTTCGATGATGTCACGCCCAGGCTGCACGTGTCGGCGCCGGGGCAGGTCATCACGTCGGTCAGCGTCATCGCGCCGTCCTCGGCGAGCCCGTGCTCGATGAGCTCCGCGTGCAGCGCCGCCAGGTCCGCTTCGTGCACCCAGCGCAGCACCATGTTCTGGTTCGCCGTCGTGCGCGCGCGGCCGCCCGAGTACTTGCGCGACAGCTCCGCCAGCGCGTGGAACTGCTCCGACGTCAGATCGCCGATCGGCAGCAGGACGTAGACCATGCGGAAGCCGTCCTGCTTCTGGCGCAGGGCGTTCGTGCGCTTCCACGCCTCGAAGCCCGGCTGCGTCGCGTGGCCGTTCTGCCCCAGCGACGCCGCGGACGGGTGCGAGGCCTCCTCTTCGACGAACGACCAGTCGGGGTCGCGGTAGTTGCCGTTCTCAGCCGGTGGCAGCGTGGCCAGCTCTGCCTGCACGAGCCGCCGCATCTCCTCCATGCCGTACTTCTTGACGACGAACTTGATGCGCGCCTTGTTGCGGTTCTTGCGCTCGCCGTGCCGGTCGAAGACGCGCAGCGTCGCCTCGCTGACGCGCAGGAACTCCTCGACGGGCACGAACTCGTCGAGCACCTGAGCGATGTGTGGCGACGCCCCCAGCCCGCCGCCGACGGTGACGCGGAAGCCGCGCTTGCCGTCGCGGATGACCGCGGTCGCGCCCATGTCGTGGATCGGCACCAGGCCATGATCGTGCTCGCAGGCGGAGAAGGCGAACTTGAACTTGCGGGGTAGCTTCTGGCAAACCGGGTGACGCAGGAAGAAGCGCGCCGTCGCCTCCGCGTACGGCGTCACGTCGAAGACGGTGTCCTCGCACACGCCCGACATGTGGTCGGCGGTGACGTTGCGCACGGTGTTGCCGCACGCCTCGCGAGTGGTCATGCCTGCCTCGGCGAGGATGCGCAGCACCTCCGGCACGCGCTCCAGTTTCACATAGTGGTACTGGATGTCCTGGCGCGTCGTCACGTGCCCGACGTTGCGCGGCGTGAAGTCCTTCGCGATATCGCCCAGCACGTCCATCTGGTCCGCGGTGACCGTCCCGTGGGGGATCTTCACGCGGATCATCTGCGCGTCGTCCTGGCGCTGGCCGTAGACGCCGTGCTGGAGGCGGAACGGGCGGAAGTCCTCGCCCAGCCCGCCGCCTTCCAGGAACGCCTTCGCCTCGCGCTCGAAGTTGTCGATCTCGGCCACGACGACTGGGTCGAGCCCGGCGTGCTCTGTCTGCTTGGCCATGAGGAGCCTCCTTCCCCGCCCTGACGGGGAAATGCAACCGATTGGTGAGTTTATGGTACGACCCGATGGCCCGGCCTGTCAAGACATTATCGACCCATTTACTCAACTTCTCTTTCTCTACACTCCCACCCTCCACCCGTCACCCTCGCCGTCCCCCTTGACCCCTGGCCCCTGGCCCCTCACGATTCGCCCGTGACCAAACGAGGCCTCATCGTCCGCAACCCTGCCGCCCGCGGCGCGCCCGCCGTCGAGCGTCTGCGCGAGGCGATGGCCGGCGTCGCCGGCTGGGAGCTGTCGCTGCGGGCGACGGCTGGCCCCGGCGACGCCACCCGACTGGCGCGTGAGGCGGCCGCCGCCGGGCTCGACGCCGTCGTCGCCAGCGGCGGCGACGGTACGGTGAACGAGGTGGCGAACGGCCTCGCCGGCTCGGCGACGGCGCTGGCGGTGGTGCGAGGCGGCACCGCGAACGTCTGGGCGAAGGAGGCCGGCATCCCGCGCCAGCCCGTCGACGCGCTCCGGCTGCTCGCCGAGGGTGAGGTGCGCGCGGTCGACCTCGGTCGCGCCGGCGAGCGTTATTTCCTGCTCATGGCCGGCGCCGGCTTCGACGGCGCGATCATCCGCGAGCTGTCCGGCGGCGTGAAGCGGCGGTTCGGGGCGGCGTCGTACATCCTGGGCGGCCTGCGGCTGGCGCTCCGCTACCGCGCGAGTGACGCCGAGCTGTCCGCGGACGCCGAGACGCTCTCGACCAAGCTCTACTGGCTCGTGCTCGGCAACACGCGCAGCTATGGCGGCGTGCTCAACCTCACCCACATGGCGAAGGCGGACGACGGCCGGCTGGAGCTCCTAGTGCTCCAGCGCGGCGGCGTGCTGCGACTGGGCTGGCTGGCGATCTGGGCGCTGCTGAAGCGGCACCAGCGGCGCGCCCACGTCCTCCACCGCTCGGTGACGTCCGTGGATCTGCGGACGCCGGGGCTGCCGGTGCAGGTCGACGGCGAGTACCTGGGCGTGACGCCGATGCGACTCGAGGTCGTTCCGGGCGCGCTACGCGTGATCGTACCGCGCGGACTCAAGAGCCCGCTGTTCGGTACCGTCGCCGGTCAATGACGGCTTACGCCGGGTCGATCCGGCCCGCCACCACGCGGAAGACCGCCGCCGCCGCGACACCCTCGGTAAAGCGATCGGCGTCGGCGGACGTGATCAGGAGTTGGTCCCAGTCGCTCAGAGACTCCAGCACGGCCCGCCGCCGCGCCTCGTCCAGCTCCGAGAGCACGTCGTCCAGCAGCACCACGGGCAGCTGGCCCTTGCGTTCCACCATCAGGCGCGCCTCCGCCAGCCGCAAGGCCAGCGCCGCCGTCCGCTGCTGCCCGCGCGAGGCGAACGACGACGCGGCGGTGCCGTCGAGCGCGACCGAGAGGTCGTCGCGGTGCGGGCCCGTCAGCGTCATCCCCGCGCCGATGTCGCGCCGGCGTCCCTGTTCCAGCGCCGCGCGCATGGCAGCGCCGATCGCCGCCGCGCCGGATGCAGGCGATGCGTCCCAGCCCTCGAGGCGCGGCTGGTAGGCGATCGCGAGCTCCTCGAGCTCGCCGCTGAGCCGCCGGTGCGCCTCGCGCGCGTGGCCGGCGAGAGCCTGCACGGCCGCCGCGCGCTGCTCGACAATCGTCGCGCCTTCGCTGGCGAGCTCGCCGTCCCAGAAGTCCAGCTCCCCTGCCCCTGCGTGTCCGTCCTGGATGCGCTTGAGCAGCGCATTGCGCTGCGTCACCACCTTCCCGTAGCGCTGCGTCGCGCGCAGGTACGACGGTTCCAGCTGGCAGAGCATCACGTCCAGGTAGCGCCGCCGCTCCGCCGGCGCGCCCGAGATGAGCGCCATGTCGGCGGTGCTGAAGAGGACCGCCGTGAGCTGCCCGACCACGTCGGCCTGCCGCTTCGGC
>Ga0326597_10002092_pt1 | contig 30493 bp, 36 predicted proteins | sample RVTome_12_FD_203789 | JGI IMG/M metagenome (GOLD analysis project Ga0326597, IMG submission 203789) | Soil microbial communities from uranium-contaminated site in the Upper Colorado River Basin, Wyoming, United States - RVT100D185 | ecosystem: Environmental > Terrestrial > Soil > Contaminated >...
GCGCACGCAGGCGGAGCTTTCCGGAGGGGAAGGAGGAGATCGCCGACTACCATCTCTGTGTCCGCCGCTTGGCAGTCAGGCGGCTGTATGAGCGCTGTGCTTCAGGGACCGAGGCGTCGTATCGCCGAAAACTCCTGTATTAGTTGACAATTTTTGCGCCCGTAGCTCAATTGGATAGAGCGTCTGACTACGGATTATCCAGCGCTGAGCGCTGTGCGGAACAGGGAAAACGCAGGTCAGCGGCGAGCGTAAGAGCCAAAATCAGACGCTGTATCAACGCTCCTTCCCGGGCGGGCATCGAGCGGTCTCTGATGTGGGCCACGACCATTTATCCGGTAGGGCCACCGAACCGATGACGGACGTGATGTTCATCCCCGATATCACCCATCCACCCGGTTTCATGTTGATCGCAGAATTGATCACAGATCGGTCGCAGGCACGACGGACAGCAACTCTTTGATCAGCACCAGCACCCGCGGTAACGCCCGCGGCACGTCGGCCGGGCGCGTGGCATGATCGCGGTAACGTCGCTGCGTCCCGCGGCGGACGGCGATGGAGGTGCACCATGGACGAGCCGGCGGTTCGAGTCCTCACCGACGAGGATCTCATGGCGGTGGGGATGACGCCCGGGATCGTGCGGCGGGTTGCGTTCGAGAGCGACACGTACTGGTTCGGTCACGGGCTCGTCGAGGCGGGCTTCATGACCGGCTGGCACCATCACGGTGACAACCTCACCCTGGGCTACGTCCTGTCTGGCGCCTTCCACCTCGAGTACGGCCCGGGTGGCCGCGAGTCGATCGACATCCACGTAGGTGAATACTTCAGCGTCGCGGGAGGAGCCGTCCACCGGGAGGGGACCGTCGACCACGTGCCCTGCTCGGTCGTGGCCGTGCGTGTTGGGGAGGGACCGCCGTACCTGGTCGCTATGGACGGACCCGAACCGGGGTAGGCCTCGGAGGCTTCCATTGAGGCTGCGGGAAGTCGGGCATCTCGATCCCGCACCCGGCGAGAACGCCGAAGTGAGGTGAGTCTCACACCGAAGACGTAGACCGCGACGATCGCGATGGCCCCGAGGCGGCGCAGATGTCGCCTGATCGGGGTCCCCCTTCGGCCACCCTCGGCAGCTCCACCGAACGCCGCGGTTCGCGGGCGCACTCTGACCTCGGATCGGGGCTGGTTCGAACGCTGGACCCCGACCGTTCCGGAAGCGTTGCGACCGGCTGGCGGGCGCGTTGACGCGGCGTTGGAAGACCGAATCGTCGCAATCAAGCATCCGGTTGGTCCAGGAACGCCAGCAGTCGCCCTGCGAACAGATCAGGCGCGAGCGCGTGCGCGAGATGCTGTTGCCCTTCGAGTTCCTCGATCCTCGCATCCGGCAGGGCCTGGGCGACAGCTTCGGGGCCCCCGCGCAACTCGTCAGGACTGTCCGTCCCGACCAACAGGAGAACCGGGATGCGAAGCTCGCTCGCCTCCTCCGGATCGAGCTTGGCAGACCCGATGGCGCGATCCTCGCGGACGATGGTGTGAGCAGCTTCGACCCGAGACTGCCACCATGCAGCGTTCGCCCGGAAGCCGCTCAGCTCCTCGTCGGACATGTGCACGACCTCGCGGCAGAAGGTCTCCAGGGCAGCGTCGCTGTCGCCCACGGACAGGTGCTGCTCGATGAGATCCATCACCGCATCCGAGGCGGCCCCGATCTCGGGGTGCGGGTTGGGCCAGCCTTCGTACAGCGCCAGGCGCCGGACATGGCTCGTCCGCCGTGCAGCTCCGAAGGCGCACACGCCACCGAACGAGTGGCCCAGCAGATCCACCCCAGCACCCGACGTCTCCGCGGCCAGGTCGACGACTGCGGCTATGTCCTCGAACTCGCGGGACAGGTCGTAGTCAGCTGTGTCACCGCTGCCCCCGCGACCACGCCGATCGATCGCGTAGAGCGTCCGATGTACTTCGAGAAGTGGGAGCACCGGATCCCACGTCGTGTGGTTCGAGACCGTGCCGTGGACAAGCACGAGCGGCGGCCCCTGCCCGGTCATCCAATAGGCGATGGTTGTGCCGTCCCTGGACACGACCGTGGCGGGACTCGTCGATGCCATGGGCATTCCCGTCCGGAAGCTCCGACCTGGTGCTCCACGGACCGCATTGGTAGCCCTCCCGGCCCTCCGCGTCAAGCAGACCTCCCCGCCGGCAGGCTCACGCACGGCGGCCATCACCCCGGTGGTCCAGAGCCAGGTCCCGTCATGCATCGAAGCGAGTGCGGTCGTCGAAGCTTCAGTCTGGCTTCAGCGTGGTTGACAACGGTCAGGTGGCCAGGCTGGCCTGGAGGTGTTTCTCGAGAACTTCGAGAAATCGGTCGATGCTCTCGATGTGGTGGGCATGGCTGCCTTCCAGCTCGGCCACGCTGGCGTTGGGAAGGTGCATCGCAAGTAGGTCGACGACCCTTTTCTCCACTTTGCCTGTCTTCGTTCCTTTGGTCAGCAGTACCGGGCACTCCACCGCCGCTAGGTCCGCAACAGAGTGCTCGGATCCCATCACCTTCTCGGACAGCCAGGAGAGAGTCATGCGATGGGGCCACGCCCGTTCCCAGTACGGATCTGACCGGGCCATGGCCGGATCGCTTACGAAACCGGCCAGGTAAAGGAAGCGGGCTAGGTCGTCATCTGTCACGTCCTGGCCTGCCAAGGAGTCGAGGAACTCGGTGGACTCCTGATGTTCCCGGTCGGACTCGCCAGCCGCTTCGAGTATCCAATCCGCGGCCGGCTCGACCAGAGTCAACGACATCAGCCTGCCGGGATTAGCGACGGCGAAGTCGAGCAGCCCCTTGCCCCCAGCCCACCATCCAGCGAAATGTGCCCGTTCGATCTCAAGGTGGTCGACCGTGAGGAGAAGGTTCTCAACCGCCACCTCCCGGGTATAGGAAGGATCACCCGGCATCCCCGCCGAGCCCAGCTCGTTGTGGATGGGTTGGACCCTGATCGTCCAATATCGGTCGCTGAGCCGTTCCTGGTGGGGGATCCACGAAAGCCACCCCGTCATGCCACCAGGTATCATCACCAATGGCTCACCCTCACCGGCGGCATCCACGGCAAGAGGACGGGGTCTCATCCCTGCCATCCCCCCGGCTCGACCCCGCATCTCCTCAGGACTGCTGTGACGATGCCTTCATCCCCCTGGTCTGCAGGCTGGTCAAACCGGAAACTCTCCATCTCAGCCCTTGAATGTACCGAATGCTGTTGTCGGCCGCATCGGGTGAACACCCCATCCCCCAGAGGAAAGGGCGCGCGGCCTGACAGCCCTTGGTCCCGGGAGATTCGGATGACAGACCATCCGATCGATAAACCTCCTATGGACCGTCCGCTCGATTTCAGGCCAACACCCACCTCTTTGGGGAGCGAGGCGACCCAATCCAGCACCCGGGCATCACCAATCTGCCGGCCTTGTACACCCGTCGGCCATCGATGGAGAAGGAGTAACGGTCGCACGGTCTGCCTCCGATGACCGAGGCTGGAGCCGATCCCCGACGATTGCAGATGAATGACGGTGCGCGAAACAGGTGATTCTCCCCATGCTTCTCAACTGTCGATTAGGCATTCTGGCGGGTGCCGGAGACGAAAGGAGATGACATGTCTCAGGAGAACAAGGAGTTGGTCCGCAGGTGGTTTGAGGCTCTTAGCCGCCACGATGTCGACGTAGGCGCCGATATGGTGGCCGAAGACTTCATCCACAACAGCTCAACGAACCAAGGTCGCGACGGTGTTCGAGCGGAACTCGACTATTGGTTCAGCGCATTCCCTGATGCCTCTTTGTCGGTCGAGGATCTCATTGCAGACGGGGACCGGGTTGTGGCGAGGGTCACCTCCAGCGGAACGCACGGCGGCGAGTTCATGGGTTCACCGGCTACGGGAAAGCGGATTTCGGTCCAGGAGGTTGACATCTTCCGTATCGAGAACGGCCAGATCGCTGAGGCGTGGGCGGCGGTCGATTTCTTCGGCATGCTCACTCAGCTTGGCCTGTTGCCTTCCGAAGAGCCCGTCGGTTGACCACCCGCCTGGCCTAAGCGGAGTGGGAGCTGTCGGCTCCGAGGCGCAGCACATGTGCTGCGGCCTCGGTCCGGCTTCGCAGATTCAGCTTCATCAGAATGTTGCTCACGTGATTGCCCGCCGTTTTGGTGCTGATGAACAGCCGTTGTGCGATCTTGGCGTTGCTCAGACCCTCGGAGAGAAGCTCCAGAACCTCGACCTCTCTCTTGGTCAGTCGCCCGACACCCTTGGGACCGACTCTCCCTCGTTCACCCAGAGATCGAAGCTGAGCATCCGCCCGGTCAGCCTGACGGACGGCCCCAACCTTCTCGAATACGGCTGAGGCGGCTCTGACCTCGTTGACGGCGAGCTCGGTCTGACCGGCGGCTGCGAGCGCTTCGCCCAGATCGAGGCGGGCAGACCCCGCATCGAGCCGCATCTTGAGACGATCGAACCGTTCAACCGCAGACAAAAGCGCATTGACAGCCTCGGTCGCATTCCCTTGCGCGAGGAGAACCCGACCAGCTGCCAAATCGCTTTCGGCCAGGGCCCGACACCGGCTCGCTTCGCCAGCCTCTCGATGGAGAGTGCTGACGACAGGGCACCGTTGAGGTCGCCCCTGGCGATCTGGACCGTGACCAACATCGAAAGGAATGGGACCGCACCCAGCGAGTCGGCTCCCAATTTCCGCAGCCAACGATGAAGCACCGACGCCGCAGGCGCCAGTTCGCCTCTTTCCACGTGGAGAGCCACGACCGGGCGGATCGACTCGGGCCTGGTTTCGATCCCGGATAGGAGCCGTTCGGCCTCCTCGAACCGTCCCTGGGAGATTCTCAACTCCGCAAGGCGAGCTCGCGGGTCGACACACCTGACTTCATGGCCCCCATTCTCAAGTTTTTCGATGGTCCAGATCAGCCACCGCTCCGCAGAAGCAAGATCACCGCGGGCAGCGAACACCCCAGCGCAGCACGATCCGCAGAAGGAAAGGAGCGGCGGGTAGGGCCGCACCTCCAAGAACTGCTCCGCAACTCTGCCCCACTGCTCGAGCCGCCGCCCGTCTAGGGCTGCCTCACAGGCGGCGACCATGTCGCAACACGTCTCGGCAAACGTCTCAGGCTTTTCAGCTTCACCGGCGGAGGCGGCAGCCATCGCCTCATCCAAACGGACCATTCCCTCATCGACTCGCCCCGACCGAACCAGTGCCAGCCCTGACTTTGCCAGCGCCCGTATCTCCAATTCGGCGTCGCCGAACACTCTGGCGGTCGACAAGGCCTCATCGGCGTAGTCGGCCATCCGCACCGGGTCGGTCTCGAGGCCACTTCGAGCCAAGGCAAGCCAGCCCGATCCTGACGACGACGCGCCGTCGAGTAGACGTTCGGCGCGACCCAACCAGCCTCCCGCGATCGCCTCATGACCCGGGCTCGCCGCGTGCTCCAAGCCGAGCCAAATCGCGATTCGCGCCGCCTCATCCACACGACCGGACTTCCGGTATGCCGAGTAAGCCCGAGCCCGAGTCGCCAGAGCCTCACCTGTCTCGCCCATCCACCACAACGCCCGACCCAAGCCATCCATCGCCTCGGGACTCGCCGAATCGGCGAGCGAGGCTTCGAAGGCGTCCCGGGCCTCGACCCATCGGGCCGAGCGAAGAGCTTCTTGACCCTCCGCGAGATGATCCACTACGTCCGAAACCGACATCAAACGAATACTGCCCGATCAGAGCCAGAAGAGAAGGTCTCGAGGCCTTCGCCGACCACATGGTTGGGCGTGACTGGTTGTGGTGACCTATACCCAGATCCATTGGAATCCAAGTCCCTCAGATGGGGGAGCGGTCCGAATCAGACGCTGTATCAGCGCTGTGCGGACCTCTCCGGTTCGATCCGGAATCGTTGAGGAAGGTCGATCTCCAGGTGAAGCGACGCGAGGTCGGCGCGGGCGGCGCAATGCGTCCAGAGTGAGGTTGACCGGCCGAAGGATCCTAATGGCCCAGCTATCAGCCAGCGGCGACGCGGATGCGAACGGCACAGCGAACCTCAGACCCAAGATGAGCGCTGAACGATGCTGTTGTTGCCTTGGGCCCATCGGTGACTGGGGACCTACAACAGCGTTGACAGATACATCTGTATGCGATATATCTATAGCGGATAGATTCGTGGCCGAGGATCCTACCTTCGCAAGGAGAGACACCGCGATGAACCCGGAGAACATCGTTGACCTGCTGCCGCTTCCGGTAGCGCAGCTTCACATCCTGTTGGCCTTGGCCGACGGAGAGAAACATGGCTACGCCATCATGAGCGAGGTTGAAGTCATGACCGGAGGGTCAGTGACCATGGGCCCGGGGACGTTGTACGGGACGGTGAAGCGAATGTTGAACTCACGATTGCTCGAGGAGACCGACGAGCGTCCCGATCCCGTGCTCGACGACCAGCGACGCCGCTACTACCGCCTGACTGGTTTCGGTGCTCGGGTGCTTGATGCTGAGGTCGCTCGCATGGAGCAACTCGCCGGTACTGCGGAGAGGAAACGGACGGTTGGGATACGACGGCTTGGTTTGGAGGGGCGCTGACATGGCGCTGTCGGAGAGGGCGTATCGGGCTCTACTCGTTGCATACCCTTCAGAGCACCGTCGCCTCTATGGCGACTCGATGATTCAGCTGTTCCGAGATCGGATACGCCGTGATGGTGGCGGGTTGGGAACCTTGAACGTCTGGGTTCAGGTGGGCTTTGACCTGGTTGTTTCTGCTTTCAAGGAGCGCATGGCAGCTTTGTTGGCGATCGAGGCTTGGACCGGCCGCTGGTGGGAAGCTTCGGTTGTGCTGCTCACTGTGAACAGCATGGTGTTCGGATTTACGTTCACCAACAGCGGCCACCTGGGATGGGGTATCGCGACCGGCTTCGCTCCGGCAGTACTGCTCCTCACTGGACTCGCTCTGAGGAACAGTCATCGACGCGGGGCGACCGTTCTCCTCACGGTTGCCAGTGTTGGAGCAGGATTCGCCTGGTGGGTGATCTACACCGTTGTCCTCGCACTGGCCGTGGTTGTGGGTGGATTCCGTAGCGGGAGAATTGGTCACGAACCACGGGAACCAGTAGCTGTCACATAGGAGGCCAGGCACACATGTCACGTTCTCGGTCAGCTCTGCTGGCTGGGCCGGTCTTCTTCGCACTCTGGTTCACCGCGGGAAGCATTCTGTTTTTCGCTGTTGGTGGTGATACAGCAGATAGTCCGCTGCCGGGCCCGGCCGAGTTCCCTGAAGTGGTCCTGGCCAACGAATCGGGCATGTACCTCGGGGCCACATTGCTTGTCTTGGCGGGCATCGCTCTCCTGTGGTTTGGGGTCGGTGTGAAGGACCGTGTCGGATCGGGACATGGTCTCGACCTAGTGGTGGTGGTCGCCGCCGCGGCGCTCTCGACTCTCCTCTTCGTCGAGGCCGGCCTGGTGGTCGGAACCGCTGTCGTGGCCGCCGAGACACCCGAACTGTCTTGGGCGGTCAATCAGCTTGCCTCGACTGTCGGCTATGAGAACTTCATCTCCACCCTTCTCGGCGCTGCGGTGACTGGTGGTGTCATCGTCGCCACGACGCGGAGCCGGATCGGGAGATGGTTGTGGTGGCTGACAGTGGTGGTCGCTTCCATATTGACGGTTGCAGGGATCTTGGAGGGGCTGGGTGTTGTGCCGAGTGGAAGGTTCTCGATCTTCTTCGGGCTTTGGGCGCTGATCGCTGGAATCGGCCTCGCAGGCAGTAGTTCCACACAGCCATCAGACGATGGAACAGGCGCTCGAACCCAACATTTGGCCGGACTGGCGGTGCTCGGTCTACTGGCCCTGGTTCCGCTGGTGTTCTTGTCGGGCATCTCGTGAGCGTGTCACCCCGGAGCCGCGGTTGTTCGTCTGTATAGGTGGGCCTGAGCGAAAGGAGAGCCCATGCGTCGACTCATCGTTGTTGTTATGGCTGCCGTATGGCTGGTGGCCATGGCCACACCCGCCGTCGCCGACCACACCCACGTCCGTTTGATCGGTAACGGGAGTTGGGTGGTGTTGGCGGCCAACGGAGCCGAGAAGTACGTGTCGCTGCCGCACGCCGACGAGTTCCCCGAGAACCGGCGGCACCCACTTCATGTCAACGTCCATCTAGGCCAGGCCGGGACACGCCAGGGCCAAGAAGTGGTATGGGTGCTTGGATCGCCGGGTGACCTCGCCAACTGCGACGGATACGTCAATGAATGACCCGACCGGCCGACTGGGCAGGTGGCTGGGGCCAGTCAGCGGCGTCCTCTTCGTTGTTGCCTTCGTCACAGGTGGTGCAGTGTTCATGGGGATCGACGCCGAGCCCTCCGACCCTGCAAGCGTGGTGCTCGCCGAGCTTCGAGAGAACGCCGACCAGATAGGTACGGCAGCTCTGTTGACGGCGCTTGGAGTCGGATTCCTCCTGGTCTTCATCGGGCATCTCCGGGTCAGACTCCGGGACGGTGGCTCGGGCTGGGCTGCTGATGTTTTCCTGGCGGGAGGACTGGCGCTCGCAGCCGGGTGGATGATCCTGTTGGGCGCTCAATTGACTGGAAGGGTTGCCGGAGCAAACGGACACGCCGAGGTCGGCCAGGCTGTCATCGACTTCTTGTGGGAAGGAAGCTCCCTCTTCATCCCCGGCCTGCTCGCCGTCGGGATCGCAGCGTCGGCAGCGAGCCTCGCCTATCGGGCGCTACCGATTTGGGTGGGTGTATTCGCCGCAGTGGTCGCGGTGGGAGCCCTTGCTCCGTGGCTGGGAATCCTGGTCTTCGTCGGCTGGGTCCTGGCGGCGAGCATCTCGGACCTGATCGGGCCATCCCGCCCTACGGGCCGGGTGACATCCGGCTAGCCCCTAGAGCGGAGGGGTCGATAAGTGGCTATGAACGGTGGGGACCCGCCAGGGTCGCAGGCTGGCACCTGGATTGCTGTCAACGCCGTTCTTCGCAAGGTGTCGCTGCTCGGGTTGGCAAGTCTGGCCGCGGGTGTTCTGGTTGGGGGTGTCGGCGGCAGAATCGCAATGAGCGTTTCTGCTGCGATGGCGCCGCCAGAAATGATCGGCCGTCTGACCGAGAACGGGAATCGGATCGGAGAGTTCACGATTGCCGGAACGATCGGTCTGCTCGTCTTCGTCGGCCTCCTCGGGGGGATCGCCGGAAGCGTTGTTGTGGTCAGTTCGGACCCGTGGCTGCGATGGGCCGGACCAATGAAAGGGTTGGGGTTCGGGATGATGACACTAGCGGTCTTCGGATATGAGACCTTTGGATCGGTCGACTTCCGCCTTCTCGAGCCTGTCGCCGTCAACGTAGGCATGTTCCTTGGTCTGATGTTGCTGTTCGGGTTAGCAGTCAGTGGCTTCTATCGGCTGCTCGAGACTCGACTTCCAAGAGCAGCGGAGCGGGAACAGATCGGGTACCTCATCCTGGTTGCGTTTGGCGCTGTGCCGCTACTGGTCGCATTTCTCAACTTCTCCTCTCCCGACTTCTGCGGATGCGATCCTGCCTACGAGATCGGTGTGTCGCTCCTCTTTATGGCCGGGGCCACAGCCGTCCACCACGCCTCCACCGCCTTCAGGTTGCCGAGCTGGTTGACCTTGACAGCGAGCACCATGGGTTACGTCTCGTTGGTGGCGGCCCTGGTGTTCGGGCTGAACCGCACCTTCGACAATCTCCAGCGGCTCGTGTGAGCGAATCAAGACCTCCGACCCGAGCAACCCGTGAGGCTCTCTAATTGCTCTCAGGAGAGCGCCTCCGCTTCGTTTGACGAATAATCCGCATGCGATAGCGGAACGGCCAGAGTCGGCTCGGACCGCTGGTTCCTAAGTCCCTCGGAGACTCGCTGGTTGCCCTTTCAAGAGGGTCACAGAACCGGTTACAAGACTTTGAGCGCTCTGCCGATGGGTGTGATCATCTGGGGTGGGTGCCTAGACGATTGTCATCGTCGTCTCGCCCTGTCGGGGTTGGTAATCGCGGAGGAAGGTGAGGACGGCGGCGACCCATCGCTTGACGGCGGTGTTGGCGGCGTCGAGGCCGAGCTTGGGCAGCGTGGCGTTGATGTGCTCTTCCACCGAGGACTCGGAGATGAAGAGGATCTCGGCTATCGCCGCGTTCGACTTGCCTTGTACCATCTCTTTCAGCACGGGCCTTTTCATGCTGTAGACCTACCGGCTTCTGAGGTCCATTGGATTCAGCGCCCACGCGGCTAACCAGGTCGTGACAGGGACGGCTGCGACGAGTCCGATGGATCCAGCGAGGTTTCTCACGACTTCGGTGGCGATTTCTTCCGAGTTGACGAATAGGTCGAATCGGAATCCGGAGAGGGAGTAGAGGAGGGTGAGGGGGAGGCTGCTCCTGCGCATGCAAGGAAGAGTGTGTTGACGGTGGAGGCGATGTCGCGGTCAACGCGGAGCCGCGCCGGCAAAAAAATGCGATCTTTCTCCGTCCTAAGGCCTTGTGGAGCTCGAGCAGGGCCTCTGGTCGGTCGACCCGGCGGAGGCTCGTCGGTGGCGCTGCTGGTCGTCTATGACTCGTATTCGGTGAACTCGGTGCGGAGTCATCGGAGGTGGCCAAATACGGCGAGTACCGCCATGATCGGCTTTCCGATGCCCGGTTGGTTCATCGCCTCGGGAAACCTCCTCCGAAGTAGCAGTGCTTGTTGGGAGAGTGGTGGGTAGCCGCTCCTCTTATTGACGTGACCGTCTCGGATGAGGCCGTCGAGGACGATTGCGAAGCGGATCAGGTCGGCTTCAGGACGGGGCCCGGGCGGCGTGAAAATGAGATCCACTTCGGCCACCAGGGGCTCAATGCCGGTATTGACGAAACCGTGGACCGTGCGCGCGGGCACTTCAGCGACTCCGCCGGGGGCCAGATCGACCAGTTCCTTGCCGACCCGAACTGTCATGGTCCCGGACACACAACGGAATATCTCGATCAGCCCAGGGTGGAGGTGTCGTCCGAAGCCCTTGATGCCAATTCCACCTCCGGGCGGTGTCGTGCCGATGACCCGGTAGCGATCACCAGTCGTGGCCGGCGTGGCTAGTACTTCGGATACGTCGTCGGGAAACTCGATCACACGTCCCGGCTCGATCATTTCTCAGTTGACTCCGGGCTTGAACACCATGAGGAAGACGATTCCCGTCAGGAGGGTGAGCAGGACGTTGCCGAGCTTGATGAGGGATCGCACAGGATCGACCCGCCGGGCTCGATCCTCCTGCCACTTTCGACTTGCCGGTAGAGGCGGGCCCCCAGGGTCAACGCCAGAGCTTGATAGGCACCAACTGTTGCGATCGAAATCCAGATCCAGGTCTGGGTGAACCGCCAGCCGGTGTCGATCACGACCATGGCGATGCCGGTGCCGATCACGAGCACAGGCGCCGGTATCGCCAGCCAGGTGTCCGCCCATGCCAGGTCTGTTCGGGCCCGGTCGACAGCCGGTCGGCCTCTGAGACGGAATGCTTTCTGCTCGGTGATCTGAATGACTAGGCCTCCCCCGACCCAGGTCATTCCGGCAAGGATGTGCACCACGAGGAGAATCTGGTACCAGATCGGGGTCATTCCTTTGCCGGGTGGAGAACCACGAGGGGAACATGTCGTTCCACCAGGTCACGGGCCGTCTGGTAGATGGGGTGCTCGGCGACGAGGCGGTCCCAGTGGGTTTGATAAGCCTCGCCTTCAAGGAACAAGGCGACGGCCGCGTACTTCTCCCGACCGACCTCGACTCGACATCTTGGATCGGCGTGGAGGTTCCATACCCAGTCCGGTACGCGTTCCCGCCCGCCGTTGGTGCCGGCCACCACCAGTCCTTTTTTGATTCGTAAGTGACCGAGGGCAACGGTTCGCGGCCGTCCGGACTTCCGGCCAGTGGTGTGAGGAGGATGGCTGGGGTTCCGGCGGTCCACTTGTCGACCCACCTACCTCCGAGGAGGCGGTAGAGCCAGATGTATACGTTGTCGCCCCAGTGCATGGTCGCTTGTAGTGCACGAAGTGGGAGTCCGCGTGAGCCGGTCCTGGCGTTCGTCACGTCGTCGGTGTGGATTGCTGGGCCATCGCAGCCCATACGTAGAGGAGGCCAGCGGCAATTGCGGCCACGCCCCACGCCATTCCAAGACTCGAGGTTTGCTCGGCGTAAAGGATTGATGCGACCCCGACGTAGAGGAGGCTGCCCACCGCCAACCCGACGACCAGCCTTTGCCCGGTCAGTGACGACGACCCGATGATGGAGGCGAGGACGATGATCACCGCCATCGCCGCCATCACCCCGTAGTGGCCGAACTCGACGTGCTCGTCGGCGGCGACGGCCGACACCTGCCGAACGACTTCGACCGCAGCCACCACGATCGCTCCTGTCACGATCGGGATCGTCGCCAGCAACGCCCTCCGGTGAAGAGGCGCGGCTTTGGCGGTCTCCCGGCCGGGGTGGAGCCACACGGCGGCAGCGAGCAGGACAATGGCCACCACCTCGAGCGGATCGAAGATCCCTGAGACCAGCGTTCCGAAGCTGTAGGTGGTCATGGCCGCCAGAGCAAAGACGGACGCGGCAAACTTTCGCTCCGGGTTACGCAGTTGAACCGCCAGCGAGATCAGAAGCAGCCAGGGGAACAGGGCATGAGCGAGCAGATGAAAGAGATGTTGGCCTGCGCCCGGCTCGGTCGCCTCTTCTAGGGCCGACTCACCCAGCCACCCCACGATCCCCAGGTACAGCAACTCCCCGAGACCGAAGACGACCAAGGCCAGGCCGAGCACGACCACGATGTAGAAGCCAATACGACGGGTCCGTGAGGTTCCCACTGCAGCGACTTCAGTAGCCATCACACTCCTCCTAGAAAGCCCGCTAGACTCTACTTGAGTTCAACCCTAGTGATTTGAGTGACACTACAGCCAAACGATGACGGGGTCAAGCGCACCTACCACGCACCACGCCGTCAAGCCCAAGCCGACCAGACCCGAACTGCGATCCTGGAAGCGGCTATGGAGCTGTTCAACGCCCATGGCTTCACCAAAACCACCGTCACGCAGGTGGCAGACCGGGCCGAGGTCTCCGAGCAGACCGTCTACAACGTGTTCGGGGACAAAGTCGGGCTGTTCTACGCCGCCGCCCTGCACGCAATGGAAACCGGTACAGGCGATCCCGAAATAGAGCTGATCGAAGCGCTCCGCGCCGAGCCGGACCCGATGGAACGAATCAGAATCGCTGCACGAGCCGCCAGAGAGACCTGGGAGGGAGGGGCGTTCGAGCTAGAGCAGATGGTGTCGACCCCGGACGTCAAAGACCCCCGCCTCATCGAGCTGTCAGAGATGGCACTCGCTCACACACTGGCCAGCACCCGCACCATGGTCGAGATCCTCTACCCAGACGAGATCCGCCGCCCCGGGACCAGTCTCGACGACATCGCCGCCTACTTCACCGCCGTCGACACGGCGGCCACGGTCAGCAAACTCATCAAACTCGGGTGGACACTGCAGCACTACGAAGACTGGGTCATCGAAATCCTCACACTCTTCCTCGACCCCCACTGTGTTGATCAGGACACCCGAACCCCGTCCACACCCTGAGAGGATTCGCATCGGTTCGCGTACATCAGTTCGCGTGTGTGCAACTGACGGTGGTGGGTTGAACCGGTTGTGGCACTGCACGTCGCCCACCCTCAACACACTGGTGAGGCGGTGAACCCGGGCTGAATATGGAGGTCCTCGTCGATGCCGCCTAGGCGCGCACCAATTGGGTCCAGATGGGCCGTGACCAGGTGTTGGGCGTCGTCGGCCCCGATTCAGTGCTCAGTGGACATCCCTGCCAACCAACCTTCTGCCCTGGGGGCTTGGCGGTGGCCGACAGGTCCCGATCGTGTCACCCAACATCTTCTACTGGCGTGAGCCTCAACCTTCCATGCGGCGCTAGTCGACCGGCACGTACCAGCCGGTGAGTTCACGGGTCAGCTGCTCGAGGAACCCGTCAGGGCCGACCTCAACTTGGGTCTCGCGGAGATTGCCGCCGAGGGCCGTGCCATCCTCGCACCGAAGCGCGAGCGCGCCGCCTTCCTCGCCGGTGGCGAAGGAGGTGAGGGCGAAGGACCCTTCACACGCCGAGCCATCCAGGGTCGCGGTGACGGGCCCCCAAATGTGGGCGATCTCCGGACCCGCCTCCCCGAACGTGATGTCCTCGTTCTCGCCAAAGGACAGGTCGCCGGTGATCTGGCGACCATCCGGGGTCGTGAGCGTTATCGTTATCTCGCCGGCCAGCGTCAGGTCGCGGAATTGGATCCGGTTGCCGTCCTCCTCCACCGACGCAGGAGGACCGGCTGGGCGGACAACGATCGTCCCGGTCGCGTCAACCGGGCCGGTGGGCTCAGTCGAGGAGCTGAGGAACAGCACGCCTCCAACCGCGCCGGCGACCAGGGTGACGATGCCGACCACCCCGGCGATGAGCAGCGTTGAGCGTCGACCGGTCCCAGCAGCCGGTGATGCGGGGTTGTTTGGGGCAAGCTCTTGCATTCTTGGTCGTCTCCTCGTCTACGGCCGCTGTGGCGTCTCGAACACGAACACGGTTACCAGAGCGACCATCCCCCCGCCGAGGGGGACTTCGAACGTGCACTGGATCGGGGTCTCTTTGCCTCGTCCCCAGTGGTACTCGTCCACGAACACGAGTTCTCTCTCGACGAAGAGCTCGGCGCGGATCCCCTGAGCCACCTGCTTGGAGGTGGAACCAGAGATGTGAGCAATGCCGGGCCGACCGAACTTGGCTGAGCCCTCGGCCGGCCGGGGCAGCATGACCGCCACCGTTAAGGCCTCCCCGTTGCATACGACCTCGGTCACCGCCACCTGCGGCGATTTCCAGGGACCGAGGGGCGGCTCTTCCGCCAGAGCCGGCACTGAGCCGATCAGCACCGCTCCCGTTACGAGCAGAGCCACCAGCGTTCGTCGCACCATCGTCTCCTTGTCTTTTCGACGGTCGCTTGAGGCACCAAACATGCATCGAGGGGCGTGCAGGAGGCGTGCAAACACCATGCAGAGGGCGTGTAGACGCTGTCGCCCGAGTAGCGTTGCCTAGATGGAGTTCCGGCTGCTGGGGCCGGTGGAGGTAGTTCGAGGGGACCGACCGGCTTCACTGGGAGGACCGAAGCAGCGGGCGGTACTGGCCCACCTGTTACTACGGGTTAACGACATCGTCCCAACAGATCGCCTCATCGACCAGATCTGGGGCGATGAGCCCCCGGAGGCCGCCCGGAACGCCCTGCAGAGCTACGTCTCCCGTCTGCGCCGCGCCCTCGGCGAGAGCGGCCGCCTCGAGCGACGGGACCCCGGCTACGTGCTACGGGCAGAGCCGAACGAGGTCGACGCCCTGCGCTTCGAGGCTGAGGTCCGCCAGGCTCGGGCCCTCCTCGACCCGGAGGAGCGGGTGGCTCTCCTCGATCGGGCCCTCTCTTTGTGGCGGGGGCCACCCCTGGCCGACCTGGCCGATGAGGCCTCCCTCCGGGGGGAGATAGCCCGGCTGGAGGAGATGCGCACCCAGGCGGAGGAGGACCGGGTGGAGGCCCGTCTGGAAGCCGGGGCCCACACCGAGGCCATCCCTGAGCTGGAGGGGCTGGTGGAGCGACATCCCCTCCGAGAGCGCCTCTGGGGCCAGCTCATGGTGGCCTGCTACCGAGCCGGCCGCCAGGCCGAGGCGCTGCGGGCCTTCGATCGGGCCCGGGGAGTGCTGGTGGAGGAACTCGGGGTGGAGCCCTCAGCCGAGCTGCAGGGGCTCTATGACCAGATCCTGCGCCACGACCTCGACTTGCTGGTGGCCGAGCGCCGGCTGCGCGACTACCGCCTAGGGGCGCTCATCGGAGAAGGCACTTTTGGACGGGTCCACCGGGCGTTGGAGCCCCAACTCGGGCGGGAGGTGGCGGTCAAGGTGATCCGTCCCGACCTAGCCGATCGGGCCGGGTTCATCCGCCGCTTCGAAGCCGAAGCCCAGCTGGTGGCGCGCCTGGAGCACCCCCACATCGTCCCCTTGTACGACTACTGGCGGGAGCCGGGGGCCGCATACCTGGTCATGCGGCTGCTGCGGGGGGGAAACCTGCAGCGGGTGCTCGACGGGGGTGGGGTGGTTGCCGCCGAGGCCGGCCGGGTGGTGGACCAGATCGGGGGGGCCCTGGCGTTCGCCCACCGCCAGGGGGTGGTCCACTTGGACGTCAAGCCGGAGAACGTGCTCCTCGACGAGGAGGGCAACGCCTACGTGTCGGATTTCGGCATCGCCCGACCGGCGGACGGGGCGGCGGTCAGTCCCCCCGGGGCGCGATCCTCTCCCTACCTGGCCCCGGAGCAGCTGCGGGGGGAGGCACCTGGGCCGCACACCGACGTCTACAGCCTGGGGGTGGTGGCCGCCGAGCTGTTCAGGCTCGGGAGGGGCGGGAACGGCGAGAGCAAGTACGGCGACGGGGTGGGGCAGGTGATCCGAGTGGCCACCGCCCTCGATCCGGCCGACCGCTACCCAGACTGCCTGGTTCTTCTGGAGGCGTTCCGCCAGGCGGTGGGCCGTGCCTCGGCGCTGCCACCCGACCCCGAGCCGAGGAACCCCTACAAAGGGCTGCTCCCTTTCACCGAGGCCGACGCCGGGGACTTCTTCGGCCGGGAGCAGCTGGTGGACCGCCTGCTGGACCGCCTCCGGGACCCCGCCGGCCGGTTCCTGGTGGTGGTGGGTCCCTCGGGGTGCGGCAAGTCGTCGGTGGTGCGGGCGGGGCTGATCCCGGCGCTGCGGCGGGGGGAGGTGCCAGGCTCGAACGGCTGGCTGTTGGCGGAGATGGTGCCCGGCCCCCGACCTTTGGCGGAGCTGGAAGAGGCCTTGGACCGGGTGGGCGTGCGCTCCAGCGACGGGCTGGCCGAACGCCTGCTGGCCGGTGAAGGCTTGGCCGATGTTCTGGAGCGGGTCCTCCCGCCGGACTCTCTCCTCCTCTTGGTGGTAGACCAGTTCGAGGAGGCCTTCGCCTTGGTGGAGGAGCACACCCACCAAGAGGCCTTCCTAGACGGGTTGGTGTCAGCGGTCGGTGACCGGCGGGGCCGGCTGCGGGTGGTGGCCACCCTCCGGGCCGACTTCTACGACCGCCCCCTCCGCCGCCGAGGGCTGGCCGACCTGGTTCGCTCGGGCACCGAGGCCGTCACCCCACTGGAGCCGCACCAACTAGAGGACGCGGTGGCCCTTCCCGCCTCCCGGGTGGGGGTGGACATCGCGCCCCAGTTGGTCACGATGATCGTCGACGAGGTGACCGATCAGCCGGGGGCCCTCCCGTTGCTGCAGTACACCCTCACCGAGCTGTTCCACCGCAGGAAGGACCACCAGCTCACGGTCGACGCCTACCGAGGGGTCGGCGGTGTCCGGGGCGCACTGGTACGGCGGGCGGAGGGCATCTACGAGCGGCTCGAAGCGCTCGGTCAGGAGGCGGCCCGCCAGCTCTTCCTCCGCCTGGTGACGCTTGGGGAGGGCACCGGCGACACCCGCCGCCGGGTCCGTCTGGCGGAGGTCCGGTCGGTACCGGGCGACAGCCAGGCGATGGAGAGCGTCCTGGACCACTTCGGGCGCCACCGGCTCCTCTCCTTCGATCGGGACCCCGCCAGCCGGGCCCCCACCGTCGAGGTGGCCCACGAGGCGCTGCTTACCGAGTGGGGGCGCCTGCGGGGCTGGATCGACGTGGCACGAGAGGACGTGCGCACACAACGGCGCCTCGCGGCCGCCGCAGCCGAATGGGTAGCCTCCGGCCGGGATCCCAGCTACCTGCTGCGCGGGTCCCGCTTGGCCCAGCTCCAGGCCTGGGCCCCCTCCTCCCAGCTCGCCCTGAGCGAGGAGGAGCGGGCCTACATGGAGTCGAGCAGCGCCGCCCGGGAGGCCGAGGAGTCCGAGCAGCGGTACCGGCAGCAACGAGAGACTACGTTGGAGCGGCGCTCGGTGCGGCGCCTGCAGCAGCTGGTGGCCGTGCTGGCGGCGGCCACCCTGGTGGCGGTGGGCGTCACCCTCTTCGCCTTTGCCCAGCAGCGAAGGGCCGACCAGGAGGCGCGGATCGCCACCGGCCGAGAGCTCTCCTCGGCGGCGGTGGCCAACCTGGAGGTCGACCCGGAGCGGGCCATCCTCCTCGCCCTGGAGGCGGTGGAAGCCACCCGGGCCGACGAGGGTGTGCCCATCAAGGAGGCGGTGGCGGCGCTCCACCAGGCGGTGTTGGCCAGCCGGGTGGTGATGGGAGTTCCCGGGAACTTCCCGGCCGCCTTCCATCCGGAAGGCGGTTTGCTCGCCACCTCGGCCGAGGATGGGGTGATCCGCCTATGGGGGGTTCCGAGCGGGGAACCGGCTGGCACCCTCGAGGGTCACACTGGGCCGGTCATGCAGGTGGAGATCACCCCCGACGGCGCCGGGCTGGTCAGCAGCAGCGTGGACGGCACTGCCCGCCTCTGGGATCTGGGTAGCCGACGTGAGGTGTGCCGGTTCGTGGGCCATGCTGATGCGGTGTTCAGCATGTCTCTGAGCCGTGATGGCCGGCTGCTGGCCACCCGCGGCTTCGACGACACCGTGAGGATCTGGGACGCCCAGACCTGCGAGGAGCGGCTCCTCCTGGAGTACCCCGCTCTCGGGATGCACTTCCATCCCGAAGGAGATCGGCTGGCCTTCGCTGGCTGGGACACCGAGGCGGTGGTGGTCGACGTGGAGACCGGCGAGGAGCTCTTCAGGGCCGGGTCGGCGCCGCGCGATGTCCGCTTCAGCCCGGATGGGTCGCTGCTGGCGGTGGCTCAAGGCGACTCTCGTACCCTGGTGGTGGAGTCGGACACCGGGCAGACCCTTTTCACGCTCGCCGGCCACGAGGGCAACGTTGAGACGGTCGACTTCAGCCCGGACGGGTCGCTGATCGCCACCGGCGGGCAGGACGGCACGGTGAGGGTGTGGGAGGCCGGCTCGGGCGAGTCCCGGCTGGTGTTGAGCGGTACCGGCAGCAATGTGGAGCATGTCACGTTCGATCCCTCCGGGAGGCTGTTGGCCGCCGGAGGGACCTCGAGCGTGGTGCTGGTCTGGGACGTCACTCCCACCGCCTCGCGGGAGGTGCTCACGATCCCCGCCGGGACGGACCCCGTGTTCACCGCCTCCTACAGCCCGGACGGCTCGCACCTAGCCGCCTCCACCGGCGAAGGCTTGGCCGCGGTGTGGCGGACCAACACCGGGGAGGTGGTGACCCGGCTGGATCGGCATGATCGGTTGACGTTCGGCGTCTGGTGGAGTCCGGAGGCTGACCGTCTCATCACCACCGGCCCACTGCTCGAGGGTGGGGAAGGTGTCCTCACCGTGTGGGATGGCTCCGGAGCGGTGCAGGCGGAGATCGTTGACGACGCCTCCTCGGTGGCGGTGCACCCGTCTGGCTCCCTGCTGGCCACTGGTGGAGATTCGGGCTTGGTGCGGGTGTGGGAACTGACCGGCGAGCTGCTAGCCGAACGCCACCCCGGACTGGGGGCCGTCAGCGAGGTGGCGTGGAGCTCCGACGGCCGGCTGGTGGCTGCCGCTACCCAGGCAGACGCCGTGTGGCTATGGGATCCGGAGTCGGACGAGACCATCACCCTGCGCGGCCATGACAACGTGGTCAACGCCCTCGCCTGGCACCCGGACGGGAGCCATCTGGCCTCGGCGGGAGAGGACGGGACCATCCGCATCTGGCCGATCGCTGAGCCCCGTGATCCCCTGGTCATCAGCGGACATGCCGCCACCGTCCTTGACCTGGCCTGGAGCCCTGACGGGACTCGGCTGGCCAGCGCTGGCTTCGATGGGACCATCCGGATCTGGAATCCCGAGTCGGGCGAGGAGCTGCTCATCGTCCCAGTGGGAACCGTGGTCGGGGCGGTGTCGATCTCGCCCGACGGGCGCCACCTGATGGCGGGAGGAGAGGACGGACTGGTACGGATCCTGACACTCGACGTGGCCGAGCTGGTAAAGATAGCTGAGAAGCGGGCGACCCGAGCGTTCACCCACGAGGAATGCCGCATCTACCTGCACCTGGAGTCTTGCCCGGATGGGTGAATCCAACGGGCGGCGACCGTGTCTCACATAAACAAATAGGTCGTCATGACGCATGATCTGTCGATGGCCGAGATCGACACCTCCGGAGTGCGGCAGCTATTGGGGCTGCTCTTCCTCGGATGGGTTGAAGGCCCGGAGAGAATCAGACGTTGTACGAGCGCTGTGCGGAGGCGGCTCCAGCGGATCGTGATCCACCTACACCCCTCCGGGGCTGATGATTTCTACCATCGGCGGTCGTTGAGTGCCTCGACCAGGGTTGGGTGATTGAAGATGGCGTCTCGCAGCGCCGTGTAAGGGAGCCGGCCCAGCATCGCAACCTGCAGGACGGCGGTCAGTTCCCCCGCCTCGGCGCTGAGGACGGCCACACCCAGGATCTGATCTGTGTCGGCGCGACCACCACCTTCATCAGACCCCGCGTCTCGCCGGTCGCGAAGACCTGGCGATCTCACCTGCCTTAGTCGACTACCAACATGCTTCCACCGGCCCAGCCGAATCCGGCGGCGACGAGGAGGGATCCGATGAGGGCGGTGACCCGTGGGGCGTCTTCCGGGCCGGAGGGCACACCGGTGGCGTATACCACCGCCCCGACGAACCAGAGGACCCCAGCCCAGCGTGCCAGGACGTCACCCTGCCAGGTGACGACGGCGAGGATCAGCAGGCCGGAGATCCACAGCAGCCCACCAACCGGTCCCAGACGGGGCTCGGGAATCGCCGCGGTCCATCCACCGACCACGTAGCCGATGAAGATCGCAACTCCGGCGAAGGCGGATAGGAATCCGATCAGACCCCAGACGCCGGCTCGGTCGGCCTGAACCAGGTACATGCCGACCAACCCGAGGAGCATGAGGATGTGCGCAGCGAGTGCCAGCCAACGCGACAGTTCCACGCCTGCGATGTAGGGCTCGCCAAAGACCATCGAGGTGAGCCAGGCGAGGGCGAAGGTAGCTCCGGCCAAGATGGTGATCACACCGGCAGTGATTTGCAGCGCCGCCGTGCTCATGTAGTGCGCTTTCTGCGCTCGGCAAGGATTAGTCCTACGGCTGCGAGGGCTCCGGCAACCAGATATGTGGAGCCGAGAGCAACACCTTCACCGGTGAGGAAGACGATTCCGGCTCCCAGCAGGGCCGCCGGGAACAGCCAGTGAGCCCTGCTGGTCGACCGATCGTCCTGGTGAAAGGCTTCCCACGCCACGGCAGCAGACAACAAGGACAGGCCGAGGAATCCGATGGCGAGGAGCCGTGCCTCCCGGAACAGGTAGTCGGCTGCCTCAGGGTTCGATGAGCTGAATTCCGCCCAATCCAATCCCGTGGTCCTTTCGAAATTGATGGCGTCGACGGGCACGAAGATGATGTACACCGCCATCGCTGCCATCAGGAGGGCGATAATCAGGAAGGCGGCGCCTCCCACGCCGACTCCCCGACGGGTACGTGTTGTGACGGTCATCTAGACCCGATTCCATACGCCTCGGTTGTGGTTCGACGGTGCGGTGTCAGCAACCCGATTCCGAAGACGAGCGCGCCCAACAGCGCCAGGAATGGAATGTTCAACACCAGTAGGGCGAGGGCGATTAGTGCCAGGATCACTACCGTCACTCCTAGACCACGGGTCAGCCAGGCGGCTTGCAGGCTGCCGACGCCGATCCCAAGAGTTCCCAAAGCCGCCAAGCCTCCAAAGAGGATCAGGAGACTCTCCTGGATCGCAGAGACGACCAAGAAGCCTCCCGGAATCTCTCCTGTCCTGTTGAGGAGATCCGCCGCCTCGGCATTGCCTACGCCTTGGACGAGAAAGCCGACTGCCGCGATCGCTCCGGCCATCACCGCCAAGGCACCGCCACTGCGCGCCACAGCACCACCGATTGAAGCGGCGAGCGCGGCGAGTCCACCGGTAGTGACCGCTACTCCTATTCCGAGCAGGACATTCCCCCAAATCCATGCTTCTAGAGTCTGGTCGGCGAGACGCTCGACGACTTCGCCTGGTGCCAGATCCCACACTCCGAGTGATGATGCCATTGCGGCACCTATGGCCGCGATGACGGGCCCCCCCATCAGCAGTCCGGCGAGAGTCCCCCTCTGAGACCTGCTGGGATGGATCGTCGACGTACTCACTCCGACCCCGTCAGCGGGCGGCCAACATGGCGAAGCGATGAGTCGACGCCGAGGCGGCGGGCCTCCCGGGCCTATGGCGGCCGCCTACCGGCTGCTGAGCCGTAGTCGTGACCTGTGTCGAACCACTCGTCTCCGAGACAACGTTGGGTTCGGCGGTCATGCTGTCCGGGGTGAGTCCGGGTGGGACAGCACCGTCCACAGGTAAGCGGCTGCCCAGATGATGGCGATGATTCCGAGAGGCGTTCCCAGGCTGGACTCGTAATCCGGGAACACTGCGGAGGCCAGCCCGAGGTATGTGGCGGCTCCTGCCGAGAGCACGGCAACGATGCGTTGGCCGGCCATTGGTGTGGCGCCGATCAGGGCGGCGAGGACTATCAGCAATGCGATCTCGCCCATGTATCCGAAGTGGTGGAACTCGACATGCTCGTTGGTAACCGGCTGGGTCAGCTGCTGGCTCAGCTCGATCACGCTGAAGATGAGCCAACCAACTGCGCCTGCCATCGCAACGACGAACGGGCGTCGTCGCATCGACGTCAGCCTCGTCCCAGGGCGTCCGGGATGAAGCGAGAGGATGACGGCTCCCAGAGTGACCAGCACGAAGTCAACCGGGTCGACGAGCCCGGTGACCAGGTCAACCACGGTGACTATGGCGTACGCGGCCAGTGCGAACACGGCCGGAGCGACCTTCGTGACCGGTCGCCACAGCTGAACCGCTACCGGGATCAAGGCAAGCCAGGAAATGATCGCTACCCCGAACAGGTGGATGCGATGGCTGTCGATAGCCGCTGTGACGTCGACGTAGAGCTCCTCGAGTGTTGCCGCCGGTAGCCACGCTGTGACGGTGAAGATAAACGGCTGGAACAGACCTAGGACGATCAGCAAAACGGTCACCCCCACGGTCATGTAGAAGCCGATCCTGCGGCTCCGCGTGACCGGTGCCACAACGATCTGAGTAGTCATGTCACCTTCCGTCGCAGTTTCCCAAAGATGCCAACGTCGATGGTGTGAGCCTGAAGGCAGCGGTGTGGCTTTTCGCATGGCGTGGTCGGCCGGCGAGTGGGGATCCGCACCACCTCATGGATCGGGGTCGCGTCGTCGAGCAAGCCAGCTGAGACTGCGCATCAGCGTCCGCTGAAGGCGTAGCGGGATGCCGGGTACGGCCATGAGATCAACATGGGGGTAGAAGAGCACCGCGCTATGCAAAAAGCCTAAGTCCCCTTTGCTATTGAGACGTCCTGCACGGACCAGCTCATACCACTCGTCGAGGAATTGGGCGCAGGTAAACCCGGGGTCCATCTCCACCAGGACTATCGCCGGCTCATCGGTGTGGTTGTGCCAGGAGTGGGAGGATCCAGGTGGAACGCTGATCTGCTCACCGGGTTCGACGACTCGCTCGTTGCGACCTGACTTCAGCCAGATGGCGCCTGAAACGACCTCGAAGCGTTCGTAAGACTTGGGATGGATATGGGCCGGGGGACCCGACGCCTGCGGTTCGGCGGTGAATTCGAACCTGGTGATTGAGGTATCCGAGCCCACCTCAAGGAATCGCACCGTCTCACCGTGGACCGGGTTGGTGATGACGTCGCCCGCCTTGGGGACGTGTATCTGACCGGTGGTCATGCCTTCTCCTCACCGATGCCCACTGTACGTTTATACGGTAGTACTGTATGTGTGTCAAGCAGTAGACTCTACGGAGTGACCGCCAAACAGCGTCCGGCACGAGGCTACGCCCGGACCGCCATTCTGGGCGCCACCTTGGAAATCATCGCCAGCGACGGCATCGATGCCGTGACGCATCGTCGTGTGGCTGAGCAGGCTGGCGTCTCGCCGGGGTCGACTACCCACCATTTCTCATCTCGGGAGGACCTGCTTCGAGAGGCGTTTCGCTTCTATCTTCAGATGGCTTCTCGGTTCATGTCAGCGCTCGACGAAGAGATCCAGGCGTCCATCCCGGACCCTTTGGAGCGGGTGCGTAGGTTCGCTTCCGAGATCATCCGCCGTGAGTTCGAACACCCGGGTGAACAAAGCGTTCGGGCGGAACACGAAATGCTCCTGTACGCCTCGACCGACAGCCAGCTCGCTTCCCATGTACGCGATTGGGACACACGATGGGTGGGCCACATGGCCGGTGATCTCGAGGCCGCCGGCTGGGCCCGGCCTGTCGAAACCGCACGCACCGTGATCAATCTGATACGGGGATACGAGCTGGAGCGTCTCCTCAACCCCCAGCTCGAGGTCGGAGAGTTCGAACGTCGGCTCGATTCGTTTCTGACCCGCACGATTCGTTCCGAATGAGGGGTCGTAACTCAGTTCGCACCCGAGCGAGCCCAGGCCACTTGTGCTTCGCCCAGCGTCATGTGTATGAGATCGACCTTCTCAATACCGATGACACGTGACGCCGACCATGACTCCAAAGGTCTATGAATTGTGGGAACCACCCTTGGCCGGCGATTCTGAAGATCTCATCCCCCTCATTGCGTCGGTTGGCAAGGCTCGGTTCGCGCTGCTCGGTGATCCCCCACACGGCACCCACGAGTACTACGCCTGGCGCGGCCACCGCGCCACCGTCGTCGTCTACCACCCGGAGCGGGAGCGGGCCGGCACCTGGGTGCCTACGTGATGGGCGTCGCTACGAGCGTCCCTCCATTCGAGGTAACCGAGGCCCTCAACCCTCCGGTCGCCGTGCCCGTGGGCGAGGAGCTGGAAACCTACCCCTGGAGCGTGCGATGACTGGCCTCGTGTTTTACAACCGAGGACCATCGCGCCTCTATAGCCTGTGGCTGTCGCGGAGAGTGGATTGCACGACGATGAGTCCTCCGTTGCCTTCACTGGATTCGTCCGGGAGGTGGGGCCTCGACTGAGGCAGTCGCTCATCGCCGCCGTGGGTGGGGAGGCCGGCCGTGAAGCAACTGCCGAAGCCCTCGCTTGGGCCTGGGAGAACTGGGACCGGCTGGAACGTATGCACAACCCTGCCGGTTACCTCTATCGGCTCGGTCGCAACCGGGGCATCTCAGCCCTGCGCCGGCGCCGCCCCGTGTTCCCGCTGCCGGATCGGTCACCGGACGCACCGTGGGTGGAGCCGGGTCTCCCCGCGGCGCTCGCCCGGCTCAGCGAGACCCAGCGCGTCGCGGTCCTGCTTATCCACTCCTTCGGATGGACCTACCGCGAGGTGGCAGATCACCTCGGCATCGCCGCCGGCACCGTGCAGGTCCACGTGCAACGTGGGATTGCCAAGCTCCGTCATGACCTGAAGGTGGATGTCCATGCCTGATATCGAGACCCAGCTGCGCGACTACGGCGAACACCTCGATGATTGCTACCCGGACGTGGCCTTCGAGGAGCTCATCGCCGAGGCTGCTCCGCTGACCGCTCGGCGCCCGGATCGACGCGGGATCCTCGTTGCGGTAGCCACCGGGGTCCTGATCCTCGTGGCGGTGGGTGGTTTATCTCTGCTGCTCTTTAACGGGGAGTCACCGATCGTGGACGAACCGGTGCCTATCCCGACCACCGTTCCGGACGATCCAACACCTTCCACCGTTCCCCTTGAACCGGTCGAGTTCGAAGGTACCTGGACGTCGGTCAGCAGGGGTTGGCCCCCGAACCTCCTTACATTCACCCAAGATGACGGGGGATTCTTCACCTTTCTGATCGAGGACTCCGGTGGTATCACGGAGTTGGCTCACCTCTGCACCGGCTGGCTCGATGAAATCCCGGCGACCGTGACAGGGCGGGCAGAGAGGTCTGATGCCAATGCCCTGTCCGTACTCGAGCAGGTGGTCTCGTGCGGTGACGGCTCCACGCCGCCGGGAGACATCTCCTACCTGAACGAGACCTTGTTTGTTTTCGACCCCGCGTCGCACGCCATCGTTGACGACGGAGGACGAGAGTGGAGACGGGTTGTCGCGTCCGAACTCTCCACGCCAGCTAGCGCTTGGAGAGGGATCTGGCCACAAGCCACCCGCGATGCCGGCGTGGAAGCCCAGCGTCTCGCCGACGCCGGAGATTCCGAGTATTCGTGGCAGGTGATCGACATAGCACCCGAGACTGACGCCTACGAAGACGTCGCGACGGCATTCGTGCGGGAGGTCGTCGGATGGGAAACCTACGAGAGCTCCGACGGCGGCCAGATGACCGAAGACGAATCCGTGTCGGTGATGGGTCCGGGTTACGGGAGATTCGTGCGATGCGACCCCGAGGGGTCGAATCCCCACTATCCCGAGCTCGGCTGTGCCCCTCGCAGCGGCAACACCTTTGAGTTGATCACGGTGTATTACGACAATCTAGTGAGGCGCGAGGCGGGAGGCATAGCCATCGTGACCGGGTGGGTGGAGACCACTCTGGAGCAGGACATCCCCCCTGCACCGGACGAGGTACGCCGGTTGGTAGAAGCCTTTCTCAACGCCCGCCTGGCCGGCGCGGGGGCCGAGGAGTTCATCTCCGGGACTGCGCCCGAGGGCGGATATCTCTACGCTGCTGACGGAGACAGCAGGTTCGTCGATGCCGAGCTGGTTAATACCCTCTTCCCCGGTGACGATTCGCCAGTCGAGTTGGAAACCCAGTGGCCAACTGGACATTACGGCATCCTGGCGCGATTGACGGCCGAGGATGGCGCGGAAGTCCACGAGTACTACGAGGTCTTCCCGGCCGACTTCTCCGCCGGAACTATCAGATGGCAGTGGTCCGTGCCCGCCGGCTGATTCCCGTCTTACAGGACGGCGTCTACGGCGTCTAATGCTGTGGTGTGCCACATCAGCCCACACGCGAGAGTCAAGAAAGCTCATGAGGAAGGCTGATTTCTCCTCGGTAGCGGGGGTTCTGGTGATTCTCATTGCGGCGTGCGTTGGGCCTCAGTCGGAGGATGTCACGACTGCGCCCAGGACGACTTCGGCGCAAACCACTTCTCCTGAAGCCCCGACGACCTCCGGCGCGGCGACAACGACTTCCACAGCCTCATGTGAAGAGCGCGTAGTCGAGACATCACCGCCGCCGAGGGGTTACGCGGCGATGGTCACGCTGGGAGCTGAAGGTGGCGTCCTACTCACCGGGGGGACAACGGCCCCTCCTCCTCTGGGGGGCGAGGTGTTGACAGACACATGGACCTTCTCGGCGAGCTCGGAGTGGACCAGTGTGACCAAGTGTCCCTTACCCCCTTGGGGCACGACGGCGTTCGACGCCGAGTCGAACCGAGTGATTCTCCTAGGCGGATCCGTGGTCGGCTGGGCGACCGTGCATGAGTTGTGGGTCTTCGATCCATCGACGGCTAGCTGGGATCGCATCGAGTTCGACGGAGGTCCTCGATGGGGGCCAGGCACGCGCATGGCCTATGACACCGAATCTGAGCGGACGATCGTCTTCGCCGGCCGGGGCGATACCTGGGCCTACGACTACAACACCAACACTTGGCAGGAGATGGGCCCGGCATCGAGCCCACCGGGTCGCGAGGAATTTGCGATGGCCTACGACTCCGAGTCGGATCGAGTCATCCTCTTCGGTGGGTACGGCACTGGCGAGCTAGCCGACACCTGGGCCTACGACTACAACACCAACACCTGGGAGGACGTGACCCCTCCGCTTAGCCCGTCGCCCCGCGACTACCACGACATGACCTATGTTCCGACGATCGATCGGCTCATCCTTTACGGCGGCGGGGACAACGTCGGCCATGCCGACACCTGGGCCTACGACTACAACACCAACACCTGGACCGACATGGCCCCCGAGTTGTCGCCGGGTATCCGCTCTTGGCACTCGATGGCCTATGACGCCGAGACCGAGATGGTTGTGTTCTTCGGCGGCGCGCCACGCCGGGATCCCAACTACCACGACGACACCTGGCTCTACGAGCCCGTGGCCAACACCTGGTCGCCGCTCGGAGGCGTCCTGATCGGCGGTGTGACGCTCTTGGGAACAGGGTGTGAGTTCGCTGGTCCCTCGGAGATACCCGCCGGAGAACTGACTCTTCGACTGAGGAACAAGACGAGCGGCCAATTCGACCTCCACGTCTGGCTGCTCGACGAAGGGCACCATTATGACGAACTGTCCGCCCTCATCGACGAGGAGCGCAGACGGACTGAAGCGGGAGAGCCTGCGTTGGGACACCCGACCTTCGCCACCCTGGTTGGCGAGGCAACCGCCGCGACAGACACCACCACTGACGTGACCACAAACGTCGAAGCGGGGACCTATGGCCTGGCCTGCGTCCTCTTCGATCAGGATGGTGGTCTAGAAGGCCTATGGCCTGTCGGCCCGATCAGCGTGACCGAGTAGGTCCCATGGAACGTCTTCACGACGATCCGCACAAGGGGCGGGCGGTGCAAAAGGACATCACCATGAGCCACATCAAGCGCACATGAATCCTTGTGCCAGCCCTCGTCCTCGCATTGCTGTCGGCCGCCTGTGAAGGAGCACAAAGAGAAGGTGCCAAAGCGGCGTCGACGACCATTGCGGCGACCACGACTCAAGCGCCAGTCACTACGAACACGACCACCGTCGCTCCAACCACCGTCGCTGCTCCACCAATGTGTTTCGCCCAGCTTCATGTGTCCTGGACAACCGGCATTTCTCCGCGCTGGCGCGCGCCCTTGGCGCGAGCCCTGGTGAAGTGAGCTCAGCACTCTCGGCCGCCCAGGTACTCCCCGCGCTTGTCGGCGCAATTCTGGGCATCCCGGGAAGCGTCGCAATCACCGCCCTCAGCGATCGAAGGGGTCGAGGCCTGCGGACCAGGACAGACGAGCAGGAACTGACGTCGCGGACCGCAGGCTCCCGGGTCCAATCTCGGTCGGCTCGGTGTTGCTGTTCTGGGATGGTTAGTGACCGCTGGCAGTGGCCCGAACCCTGGATGGCCCGGGTTTCGCAGTCGAATCAGACGCTGTATGAGCGTTATGCCCGTTGCGGCGGCGCGCGCTCCTCTCCTAGAAACGCCAGTGGCAATTGGAGATTCGACGTTCCGATCGCCACATCGGATTGAGCGTCTGATATGGCCTAGCATGCTCTGTATCGGCTGGTCATCGTCGGAAACCCCTGCGATACTTGACGATTCCCGCGCCCGTAGCTCAATTGGATAGAGCGTCTGACTACGGATCAGGAGGTTGGGTGTTCGAGTCGCCCCGGGCGCGCTGGTGAAAGCCTTGTGGAGCAGGGGCTTTCGACGGAAGCGGCTCCCCACACCTTCTGACGTTCGGGAGCCATCCTGTTTGAGCGCTGCATCGGCTTCACGGCTCAGGCAGACGAGGACGGCGGCCTGGTAGACGGCCAGAGCGGTTTTTCCCCCTGGTCGCCCTCTCAGTGGTCTGGATGAGGGACGGCGATCACCGTGAGTTCCTCGATCCCGGTGAAGTCCTTGGGATTGCAGGTGTGGACGGGAAGCTCGTTGGAGATTGCAGTGGCGGCGATCATGGCGTCGTAGGTACGTGCCGCCGGCTTGCGCCCGGCGCGGCGCAGACCAGCGGCAACCCGGCCAAAGCTGCGGGCCGCAGCCGCATCGAATGGCAGTGGGTCGAAATCGGCCTCGGCTTGCTGGAGGTGGGCCTGACGGGCGGACCGTTCCGCGTCGGAAGACGCGACAAGGGGTCCAACCGAGAGTTCAGCGAGGGTGATCGCCGTGATCAGGGGCTCGTCGGGGAGGGTGTCGGTGTGTGGTATGCGTCCGAGCAGGATGAGCGTGCTGGTGTCGAGAATCCCGCGTGACATCGATCAGAGGGCGGGATCGAGGACGCGGTCGAGCTCGCGACGCAACTCGTCAGGGTCCACGGGCGGAAGGTGGCGGCGCGCAGCGATGATCAGTTCGAGCGGCTTCGGCTCCAGACTGAGCGGTCGCAGTTCAGCTACGGGCTTTCCAGAGCGGGTAATGGTGAGCCGTTCACCTTTGGCGGCACGGTCGACTACATCGCCGCCGTGGTTGCGTAGTTCCCGGATCGAAATCTCTGACATCGACAAAGTGTATCACGAGTGATACACATTTGAAGACCGAACCGTCAGCTCCCGGGCGCCTCCGATCACTCGCCATGGGGATGGCGCGCACTTCAGCCGGCTCCTCTCGCGACTGCCGGCAAGGGCAGCGCTACGGGCATCCTTCCAGCCGCCGACGAACGCAGCTCTGGGAGCCAAGTTGGGAGCCAATCCCTGTGGGCTTCGCCGGACGACCATGGACTCCGGTGGACTCGAAAGCCCGGCGATTCGGGCCATATGGACGGCAGCGGACACCCACGGACGCCGCTTGGCCATCTACGGATCAGAAGGTTGGGGGTTCGAGTCCCTCCGGGCGTGCCAAGAGACCCCTTGCGTGGCAAGGGGTCTCGGCTTATCACTGCGGTGCTGCAGAGGAAACCCCGATCCGCGACTCATCGCAG
>Ga0326597_10002093_pt1 | contig 30471 bp, 23 predicted proteins | sample RVTome_12_FD_203789 | JGI IMG/M metagenome (GOLD analysis project Ga0326597, IMG submission 203789) | Soil microbial communities from uranium-contaminated site in the Upper Colorado River Basin, Wyoming, United States - RVT100D185 | ecosystem: Environmental > Terrestrial > Soil > Contaminated >...
GCGAAACGGGTCTACCAACCCCTGCTCGGTCGAACGCTGGCTCGCCCCGCCCGGACGGCCTTTCTCGCCGGCGGGGTCTTCCTGTGCAGCCTCGCGCTCGTTCCGTTCCTCGGGGCGGAGTTCATCCCGCGCCTCGACGAGGGCGCCATCGCCATGCAGATCTGGCGCCTGCCGAGCATCTCGCTCGAGACGTCCAACCAGATCAGCACGGACGTCGAGAAGATCGTGATGAGCTTACCCGAGGTCGAGACGGTGGTTTCGCGTACGGGCCGGGCGGAGATCGCGACGGACCCCATGGGGGTCGAGATCAGCGACACGTACCTCATCCTGAAGCCGCACGACGCCTGGCGCTTCGAGACCAAGGAGGAGCTGATCGCCGCCTTGAACGAGGCGCTCGAGGACCGGTTCCCGGGGGTCATGTTCAGCTACTCGCAGCCGATCGAGCTGCGCGTGGCCGAGCTGATCAGCGGGGTACGCTCGGACGTGGGGATCCAGATCTACGCGGGCGGTGGAACGCTCGACGACATGCGCCGCGTGGCCGACGAGGTGGCCGCCGTCGTCGGAAGGGTCGACGGAATGGAGGAGGTCAAGGCGGAGCAGATCCTCGGGCTCCCCGCGCTGACGGTCGACGTCGACCGGCGGGCCATCGCGCGCCTGGGCCTCAACGCCGAGGACGTCCTCGACGTGATCGAGACGATCGGCGGCCGGGCCGTCGGGACGGTCATCGAGGGCCAGAGACGCTTCTCGATCCAGGCGCGCTTCGACCCCTCGGTGCGCGCCGATCTGGAGGCGCTGCGCGACCTCCCCGTCGCGCTGCACGGTCCCGAGAACGGTCCGGCTCCCTGGGTGCCGCTGTCGCAGGTGGCGGACGTGCGGATCGCGACGGGGCCGGCCCAGATCAGCCGCGAGAAGATCCGGCGCAAGATCACGGTCGAGGCCAACGTGCGCGGGCGCGACCTCGCCTCGGCCGTGGCCGAGGCCCGCGCGGCCGTCGAAGCCGAGGTCGACCTGCTCCCCGGCTGGACCATCGAGTGGGGCGGGCAGTTCGAGAACCTCCAGGCGGCGTCGGCGCGGCTCTCGATGCTCGTTCCGCTGGCCCTGTTCCTGATCTTCGTCCTGCTCTACTCGACCTTCGGGTCCACGCGCCTCGGCGCGCTGATCTTCCTGAACGTACCCATGGCCACGACGGGCGGGATCCTGGCCCTGATGCTGCGCGGGTATCCCTTCTCGATCTCCGCCGGCGTGGGCTTCATCGCCCTCTTCGGCGTCGCCGTGCTGAACGGCGTCGTCCTCCTGTCCTACGTCGTGCAGAGGCGCCGCGAGGGGCTCGCGCCGAGGGAGGCGGCCAGCGAGGCCGCCCTGACCCGACTGCGGCCCGTCCTGATGACGGCCATGGTCGCCGCCTTCGGGTTCGTTCCCATGGCGCTGGCGACCAGCGCCGGAGCCGAGGTGCAGCGCCCGCTCGCCACGGTCGTCATCGGAGGGCTCGTCACTTCCACCCTGCTCACGCTGCTCGTGCTTCCCACGATGTACCCGTGGTTCGCGGAACGTCCTCGGGAGCCCGAACTCTAGTTGGAAGAACACCCGTGAAGGAGATCAAGGCCATCATCCAACCGTTCATGGTCGAGAAGGTGCTCAGCGCCCTCGACGCCATGGAAGACCTCCCCGGAGTCACGATCTCCGAGATCATGGGCTGGGGCCGGCTGCCCGAGCGACGGCAGGAACACGACGTCGTCCACGCGGGGCACGGTCTCTCGAAGAAGGTCAAGCTCGAGATCGTGGTCGGAGACGAGCAGGCCCCGCGGGTCGTGGCGGCCATCGCCACCGCCGCACGCACCGGCAACCCGGGCGACGGGAAGATCTTCGTGCACGACGTGGGCCAGGCCATCCGTATCCGAACGGGCGAGACCGGCCCCGACGCAATCTAGCAAGAGCCACGTCGGTCACCGATCGGGACGTTCGGGCTTCCTGCACGGCAGCCATTCCGACTCGCTGTGACCTGACGACCTGACGGTCATGACCTGAGATGACCTTCCCTTCCGATGCGACCGGGCTCGCGCATTCCTGGTGGCGGTATCCTCCGCTTCGGAACGCCCTTGCGGCCGGAGCCATCGCACTCGCCGGTTTCCTGCTCGCGCACGCCGGCGTCGTCGGGGAGGCACTCGAGAACGTCCTCTACGGGATCGCCATCCCGCTCGGAGCGTTCCACTGGGCTCGGGAGGGGCTGGGGGAGCTGCTCGAAGAGCGCAAGGTCGGAATCGAGATCCCGATGCTCGCGGCGACGGTGGGATGCGGGTTCCTCGGCCTGTGGGACGAGGCGGCCGGACTGGTCGTGCTGTACGGCGTCGCCGAGGGGTTGGAGGGTCTCGCCTTCACCCGATCACGCCAAGCCATACGAGCGCTCCTCGACCTGGCGCCGAAACAGGCCAGGCTCTTGCGCGATGGGAAGGAGACGTCGGTCGCGGCCGAGGAGCTGCGTCGGGGAGACCACTTCGTCGTGCGGCCCGGAGAGTCCTTGGCGACCGATGGAATCATCGTCGACGGGAGCACGAGCCTCGACGAGTCCGCCGTCACCGGCGAATCCGTCCCGGTGGACAAGGGGCCCGGGAACAAGGTGCTCGCCGCAAGCCTCAACGGTCAGGGCGCGATCACGGTGGAGGCCTCGGCTGCGTTCGCGGACAACTCTCTCTCCAAGATCATCGCCGAACATCCCGGCGCTGAGCTTGCGGTCGTCGTTGCTGACGACAGCGCGTGCCCGTAGCATGCGGCTCTTCTGGTCGATCGATGTGTTGACCCAGGTGATCTCGCCACGGGCCACCTCGCCCGAGAGCCCGCGGAACGTCGTCTCCACGCGTAGCCCCTCCAGGATCGTGCCTGCGCGATCGGCGGGGATCGATAGGGAGAGCCACATCGAGCTGAGATCCGCGAGTGAAAAGACGCTCTCGCCGGGCGTATCGTGCTGGTGGCCAACGCTCGCTGGGAAGCTCGGTCGGTCCGCACCGGAGGGAGACTCGCCGCAGCTCACCAGGGCAAGGCCGAGAAGGAGCATGCCAGCAAGGACCCGAGACCTATCGCGCGTGGTGGTAGCCATCACGTCGTTCACTCCCTACAGCCCTTGCTCGCCCCCGCAGCCGCGAGCTTCTCGATCACGCTCTCGGCCACCCGAAGCCACGACGGGTCAGAAAGTCGGTAGTAGGCGAGCTTGCCCTCGGTGCGGAACTCAACCGCCCCGAGGTTGCGCAGCTCGCGAAGAACCTGCGACGTGCCGGACATCGAGATTCCGAGCACCTCGCGGAGATCGCACACGCACAGCTCGCGGCCCTCGAGGGCCTTCAGCACGCGCAGGCGGTTGGGGTTCGCCAGGACCCGGAACGCATCCGCCGCCCGCTGGAGGTCCGCGGCTGAGGGAAGGGCCGTTCGGGCCTCCGAGACCTGGCAGGAGTCGACCTGGTCGACCTCGCAGACCCCCTCTCGCGCCTTCGGCGCCCGGGGCTTCCGGTTGGGCTGATTGTTCATTGCTTCTGAACATGATGAATCGTCTCCCCGCCGTCAAGTGCTTGAGGACGACGTGCAGCCGCGCGTCTCAAGGAACCGCCCCGAGCAGGCCGATTGACCTCCCGTGCCGCCTGTGCTACAATGTAGGACAGTTCGCAACCACAGCCAGGAGGTCCGAGATGGCCAAGCGAGAGAGCATCAGCGTGTCCTTCACGCGGCAGCAGGCCGAGTTCCTGGCCGCCTGCGTCGCGTCCGGACGCTACCAGTCGACGAGCGAGGTCGTGCGCGAGGGTCTTCGCCTGCTCGAGGATCGCCAGCGGCGACGCCAGGCCGAACTCGAGCGAGCCCGAGCGCTCATCCAGGAAGGCGCCGACCAGCTCGACCGTGGCGAGGTCGTCGATGGCGAGACCTTCTTCCGGGAGTGGGATGAGGAGCTGGACGCCCTCGAGGCGGCCCAACGCCGGAAGGCTGAATGAGCCGGGTCGTCCTCTCCGAGGCGGCCCGGGCCGATCGCGGGGAGATCACGGCCTACACCGTGGAGCGCTTCGGCATCGCGCAAGCGCGACGCCTCCGCGATCGGTTTCAAGCCACGCTGAACAGCCTCGCCGAGTCGCCCCTCATCGGCCGCACCAACGAAGAACTCGACCCGCCCGGTCGCACGTTCCGCTACTTCGTGGTGATGAAGAGCTTCATCATCGTCTACGAACCCACCGACGACGGGATTCGGGTTGCGCGCCTTCTCCACGGCGCGCGCAACCTGGCCGCGGAACTCGATCGCGACGCCGGCGACGACGACTGAGCGATAAGGCCCACAACAGGCGCACTGACCCGCGCGCTGGTCTCCGCGGCACGCGATCGCGGCGTCGAACCCGCCACGGTCGGGAGGTTCGAGGCGCTCGCGGGCGCTGGTGTGCGCGCGGAGGTCGCCGGGTCCACCTGGTACGCGGGCAGCCTTGCGCTCTTCGCGGACAACGGACACGACCTGGAAATGCTCGACGAGCGGATTCGGACCCTTCAGGAACAAGGCCAGACGGTCGTGCTCGTCGGTGACGATCGCGAGGTCGCAGGGTTTCTCGCGCTGCAGGACACGATCCGTCCCGACGCGGCCCGTCTCATCGAGACTCTGCACGAGATGGGGATGCGGACCGTCATGCTCACGGGCGACAACGAGCGCACCGCGGATCGGGTGGCGCGGTCCCTGGGCATCGACGACGTCCGCTTCGAGTGGTCTGATTCACTAGTTGGAGGAACACCCATGAAGGAGATCAAGGCCATCATCCAACCCTTCGTGGACGAGCAGGTGCTCAGCGCCCTCGACGCCATGGAAGACCTCCCCGGAGTCACGATCTCCGAGATCATGGGCTGGGGCCGGCTGCCCGAGCGACGGCAGGAACACGACGTCGTCCACGCGGGGCACGGTGATTCCCGTTCAGAAGGTGAACGTCACCTCGACGCCGTTCGTCAGGTTGAAGCCCGAGCCGCAGGGGCCGCCGGGGTCGCGGTACCAGACCTGGAAGTAGCGCGTATCACCGGAGATCCAGCCCCCCAGCGCGCCGAGGCCCGGGCCCCAATCCGCGTCGCCGTTCGGGTCGGGCGTCTCGACTCCGAGACGCACCACGCTCTGGCCGGCGCAGCGCAGGCCGTCGCCGAAGGGGATGCCGTTGCCGCCGTTGATCGCGTTGTGGCCGGCGAAGAGCAACGCCGGTTGCAGCGGGAGGAGGCCGGAAGCGCTGAAGGTCAGGTCGTCGGCGGCGACGCTGTCCGAGCCCGAGGCCCACACGAGCCCGCCCGTGCCGCCGGAGTTGGCGCAACCCTCGCCCGCGCCCCCGTTGTTCCCGCAGGGACAGGAGCTCCCGCTGCCGTCGCCGAAGCAGTAGCCGCTGCCGACCACGCCGCCCCCCACGACCACGGTGTCCACCAGGGCGAAGAAGGAGCCCGAGTTGGCCGGGCCCGTGCCGACGACCTTCAGCTCGTCGAAGTCCGCGCCGGAGACCTGGAGCTCGAAGTGGTGCGGGCCGAAGGTGCCGGGGACGATGAAGAAGTCGCTGGCGACGAGGCTCCCGGCGAGCCGTGCCTCGAGCGTGACGGTGTTCCCTGCGGAGCTGCTGCCCGCGACGTAGAAGTTCAGCGAGGCCTCGCCGAAAACGGCGGGCGGGATGACCCTGAAGGTCCCGCAGCGCGAGAAGGCGGCGCCAGGGCCGGGCGACCAGCCGCCGAAGCCGAGGGTCATCGGCGGAGTGAAGCCGGGGTATCCCGCCAGCGTGCCCGACGCGTCCTCCGTGACGAACGGATCGGGGGCGCTGCCGAGGTACCGGTCGAGGTCGGAGAACGTGATGCCGTCCTCGAAGTAGCTCGTGCCGAGACCGCCCTCGCTGTTGCCGTCGAAGTGTGCGGTGTGGGCCTGGGCTCGCGCCACGCCCCCGGCGAGGAACAGGGCGGGTGCGACGAGCAGGGTCCGGGGGTGTCGGAACAGCATCGGGGAGACCTCCGTGGCGCACCGAACGGGATGACGAGGGCGAGGGACGGACGAAGGAGCTCTCTGACGATACCACGCGGCTCCCGATCGCTGGTCCCTCGACGCTCCTCCCCAGCGAGTACCCGGCCCTCTCACCCGCACGCGGAGCCCCTGCCCCCGACGGGAGGGGAGCGGACGGGGAGGGATCCACGAGGCGACGGCTCGGGGGGCCGGTCCTCCCGGCCGCTGGACGGGCTCCGGCATCGCTGCGCGGCGGCGATCGCTGGTAGAATCCTCCGGCGCGCTGCGCCCTGTACGGCAGATCTCCGGCCGAGTTGCAGGGGGTCCCCCGGAGGTCTCTCCACGGCGGGCGCGGCGCCAGGAGCGTTCCGCACGAGGCCGACATGGTCCATCCCAACTACATGGACGACCGAAGGTACTGCCCTGCGTGCCGGGAGTACGTCCCGTACCTGCTCTCGATCGAGGTCGGCTTCTGCGTTCAGTGCGGAGGGCACGTGACCCTGTTCTCGGACAGCGACATGGCCGAGTTCCAGAGAGACCTGCGGCGCCCCAGCCGGTGGAACGACGAGCTCGAGCCGCGCGACGAGCGTCCACTGCCCGCCTGAGAGGGACCGCTCTGCAAGCCCGTCGCCCTGGCCCGGTCGCCGAACGGAACGACGCGCGGCCGGTATGCTGGGCGGCATGCGAGAGCTCCTTCTGGTCATCGGCAACCGCAACTTCTCCTCCTGGTCCCTGCGCGCCTGGCTCGCGATCGAGCAGACGGGAGCGCCGTTCGAGCTCGAGCAGATCTGGTTCGACGAGGATGAGGATCGCGCCCGGCGGCTGCGGCGCTCACCAGCCGGGAAGGTGCCCATCCTGCTGCACGGCGACCTCACGGTGTGGGACAGCCTGGCGATCGTCGAGTACCTGGCCGAGCTCTTCCCCGAAGCCGGCCTGTGGCCGGTGGAACGCGCCGCCCACGCCCGCGCCCGCTCGCTGTGCAGCGAGATGCACTCCGGCTTCTTCGCGTTGAGGGAGGAGCTGCCGATGAACTGCCGCGCCAAGAAGCCGGCGCGCGACCGGAGCCCGGCGGTGGCCGCCGACATCGCCCGCGTGATCGCGCTGTGGGACGAGACCCGGCGCGAGTTCGGCGCGGGCGGCGACTTCCTGTTCGGCCGGCGCACGGCCGCCGACGCGTTCTTCGCACCGGTCGCCAGCCGCTTCCGGACGTACTCGATCCCGCTCGACGGTGCTGCCGGCGCGTACTGCCAGGCGATCCTGTCGATGCCTGCGATGCGGGCCTGGCTGGAAGCGGCGCAGACCGAGGGGCACGACGTCCCGGCCTATGGGGACAAGACGTAGATTCACCCCTGCTTCTCCCGGCGCACAGGTCGAGGTGCCGAAGTCGCACCGGAAGGCCATCAGCGCGACGAGCACAGCGGCACCCTCGACGCGCGGGCGGGCCGCCTCGACCAGCGCCTCGCCAGACCTGCGGGCCATCGCCTGAAGAGAACCGCGGGCGGAACGACGATCAGGAGGCTCGTCGCGATGCTCGCCACGAGGACGGCGGCAGGCATGGCGTTCCGGACGCTGGAAGCGCGCGGCTGTTCCGCTCGGCGCGATCGCGCCGTCCCATGGCGGCCCTGCGGCTCCCCCTCCGGCCCGCCCGGAGCCCCTGCCCTTGACGAGAAGGCCGCGACGAGGTAGGGAGATCGCAGAATTCCGTCCTCTTCCTCTTCCCGCTTGCCTGCTTCTGTTCCGCGTCGTGCACCGATCGGTCCCGGGGTCAGCCGAGCACTTCTTCAGCAGATAGAACCGACAGATGGGTACCAGACTCTACGTGGGCAACCTCTCCTGGGACACCAACGAGGAGACGCTGCGCATGGCCTTCTCCCAAGACGGCCGCAAGGTCAAGGAAGTCAACATCGTGCCCGACCGCGACACCGGCAAGCCGCGCGGCTTCGCGTTCGTGGAGATGGGCTCCGACCAGGACGCCCAGGCCGCCATCTCGGCCCTGGACGGCACCGAGCTGGACGGCCGCAACATCAAGGTCAACGAAGCCAAGGAACGCCAGCCGCGCGGCGGCGGCGGCGGCGGCGGCGGCCGTGACCGCGACCGCGACCGCGACCGCTGGTAGTCCTTCTGGCGACACACGGCGGCGGGAGACCCTCGGACCAGAGCCGGGGGTCTCCTGCGTCTCAGGTCAACGGGAGCCGATGAGCCCGTCCTCCCGGCCCCGCGCCGCCGCCGCGCGGGGCCGCTCCACAGCGGCGGGCCGCATCACGTCAGGTCGAGCTCCACGTACTCGATGACCCGGTAGCGTCCGTTGGCGTCGCGGTGCTCGTGCCAGCCCAGATGGTGGGTGCTCATCGCGTCGTGCAGGTAGTCGTGGGACAGGAGCGGGATCCCGTGGTGCACCTGTTCGGCGATGAGGTAGTCGATCATCACCGACTCGGTGGCGACCGGATCGAAGCCGAGGAAGATGCTGTTGGGCGTGCGCCCCCCGGGAAACGTCTCCCACGGCTGGGGCTCGCCGTACGGTCCGCCGGTGTAGACGCCGAAGAGCGCATCGCCCACGATCAACCGGGTCTTGTACCGGATCTGCGGCGTCGCGTTGAGATCGCTCAGGTTCTCGTTGATGGGAGAATGGAGGTAGGAAGGACCGGGACGCGTGGTCCCGAAGTGGTTCTTCATCCCCATGGTCGCCAGCACGTAGAGGTGGTCCTTGAACAGGCACAGGTCGATCAGGTGCTCGGCCTGAGAGAGGACGTACGGGCAGTACTGGGTCGCGATGTACCGGAAGTGGATCGGAGCGTTGGGGTCGGCCTGGGCGAGGCTGTCCCCGCTCTGCACGTAGTTCACGTTCCAGAGCACGCGGTTGCGGATCCGGAACGATGGGATCGGTCGCGAGACGTCGTAAACGTAGATGTCTTGCGGCGGCACGCCCCTGTAGGAGATCAAGGCGAGCAGCACCGCGTTGATCACGGGGGCGGTCGCGTCGATCTGGTTGCTCTGGTTCGCGTTGTTGTTGAGGTTGATCTTGATCGCGACCTTGTCACCGGGCTGGTAGTTCCGGATCAAGAGCTCGCAGGCCTTGGCCGCGGTGGTCGCGCCGGTCAGGGCCATGAGGGCCTCGAGGAACATCGCGTCGACCGCGGCCTGGTCGATGAAATCGAAGTAGTAGTTGGACTGATAGTCCCACCAGGTGGCGTTCTGGTCGCACGATCGGACCACTCGCGGCCGGCCAGCCGAACGGACGGAGCCCTCTTGCCCCAAGGCACTGAGCCCGAGCGCAACTCCGGCGGCGGCTTGCGACGTGCCCTTGACGAACTGGCGCCTGCTCATGTGCCGGCCGTCCGGCTCTCTCATCTCATCGGCCATGATCCACCCTGCTCCCGCTCGACCCTGCTGCATGCGCCGCGGTGATGCCCGCGCCCGCCGAATGCGACCACGGCCGCATTGTCCGCGCGAGGCGTCGCCCGGTCAGGTGGTCAGGGTGCGTAGGCGCCGGCAGGAAGGGCCAAGAATGCACCGTAGATGGCGAAGAGGGAGTCCATCCGCCCGCGCCACCTGCCCGACACGTACGTGGACGATACCGCCGGCAGCGCCGGCTCGGCCTGCCTCGAGCCGGCTCGCCCCTCTCGCGCGGGCCGGATTGCCGCGGCGCGCACGGTGTGCTCTGATGGGAAGCCAGCCATCCCTGCCGGCTCCATGCAGCAGCCGATCCCCCGCTCCGCGCGACTCGTCCTCGCCGCCCTCTTCGCCGCGGCCCCGGCGGCCGGCGGTCTCGCCGCCGGGAAGAGCGGTCAGTGCGTCACGCTCACCGGCGAGCTCGTCGTCACGGACGACGTCACCATCTGTCCCGGGCGCTACTTCCTCGACGACCCCGAGCAGAACGGGGTCATCCGCGTGATGGCGTCCGGCGTGCGAGTCGTGCTGGACGGCGTCACGCTGTCGAGCAGCCTCGACAGCGGCTACGGCGTCGTCTGCGACGGCTTCAGCGACGTCGAGATCGTCGGCGGCACGATCGAGGGGTTTCGCGCGGCGGTCCTGTTGATGAACGGCAGCGGCCACCTGGTCGAGCGCTGCGATCTGTCGCGCAACCGCGATCGCCCCGCCAGCAACGGACCCGGCGACTTCCTGGCGGTCTGGCCCGACTGGCCGGGCCAGCTCGCGCTGGACCAGATCGGCAACGGCGTCGTGCTCCTGGGCGTGCAGGACAGCATCGTGCGCGACAACACCTGCACCGACCAGCAGAACGGGATCGGGCTCTTCCAGTGCACGGGCGTCGAGGTGAGCGGAAACGACTGCTCGAGCAACGAGGGCTGGGGCATCCACCTGCACCGCTCGAGCGCGAACCAGATCCTCGGCAACCGCGCCGACGACAACTACGACAAGGACTCGACCTGGTGCCACGACGTCCAGCAGGACGGCTGCGACACGGCGGCGCTGCTCGTGATCAAGGACTCGAGCGACAACCTGGTGGCCGGCAATCGGCTGCGCAACAGCGGGGACGGGGTCTTCTCGGCCGCGCAGGAGGGCGGGACGCACTGGGGCGCCGACCGCAACGTCTACGTCGGCAACGACTGCAGCCGGGCCAAGCACATCGGCATCGAGTCGACCTTCAGCGACGCGAACGTGTTCCGCGACAACGTCACGGACGAGTGCGGGCGCTACGGCTTCTGGCTCGGCTACTCGCGCAACGCCCTGGTGAGCGGCAACTCGATCCGGGACAACGCCACCGCCGGCATCTCGAACGAGAGCACTCTGGACGTGACCATCGCCGCGAACTGGATCAGCGGCAACCCGGTCGGGATCGACCTGCGGCGCGGGAGCTTCTATGCGCTCGACCAGGATTCGCGCCGGCAGACCCTGGTCGGGAACGTGATCGCGGGCTCGAGCGGGATCGGGATCTCGCTGGTCGACACGCACGAGGTCGAGATCCACAAGAACCGCATCCAGCACAACGCGGGCGGAAACCTCTACTTCGGCAAGCTCCTGGAGAGCTCCATCGACGGTCCGCTCGCCGTGACCCGCAACCGCATCCTGGGGATCGGCAGCGCGGCCTACAACGTCAAGAACGAGCAGGGGACGCTGGTCGACCTGACCTGGAACCAGTGGGGCAGTCTCGACGAGCAGACGATCGCGAGCACCATCCACGGTACCGACCTGCTCGAGGTCATCCCGCCCCACCGGCTGCCGCGGCTGGAGGTCGACTTCCTGCTCGGCAGCGCCGGCCCGTTCACCCTGCGGCGCGTCGTGAACGAGCGCGCCTCCGACGCGACCGACGCCGGCGATGCCGCGGCGCCCGGACGCGGCAACGCGCAGTCGCAGATGCGGCTGGGACGCACCGGGACCGGGGCCGGCTCGGCGGCCTACGTCAGCGGGCTGCACTTCCGCGACGTCTGGCTCCCCGCGGACGCGACGATCCTCGCCGCCCGCTTGGTGCTGCCCACCGACGGGCCGTCGAGCGTCCCGCTCGAGCTCACGATCCGGGCCGAGGCGCGCGCCGATCCGCCGCCCTTCGAGGCCGGCTCCATGCCGGCCACGCGCGGCAGCGGGTCGCAGTCGGTGCCCTGGAGCGTCGCCGCCCCCTGGAGCGCGGACGGCTGGACCACCTCGCCCGACGTCGCCGCGCTCGTGGTCGAGGTCCTGTCGCTCCCCGCCTGGCGGAGCGGCGACTCCCTCGCCCTGATCCTGGCCGACACCGGCGCCTCGCGCGGCTTCCGCACGATCGCGACCTTCGAGCGCGAGGGCTACGTCGAGCTCCCGGGGACACCCTACGAGTTCCGGCGCTACCGCACGCATCGCTTCGCCAAGCTCGAGGCCCGCTTCGACACCGGCGCCGACGGGGACGTGGCGCTCGAGCGCGAGCTCTCGGCCGCCAGCGACGACGCCGACTCGTGCCTGGGCTGCAACGAGGTGTACTTCGGTTGGCTCGGCGGCGACCGGGTGGGCGGCTTCCGCTTCCCGGACCTGCGCCTGCCCGCGGCCGCCGCCCTGCAGTCGGCCAACCTGCTCCTGCCGACCGACGGGACGTACACGAACCCGCTCGCGCTGGTGCTGCGCGGCGAGCTCGGGCTCGACCCGCCGACCTACTCCAACGGGGACCTGCCGCCGCAGCGGCCCGAGACGCTCGCCTCCGTCCCCTGGGCGCTGACGGAGACGTGGCAGTACCTCGAATGGCACCCGACGCCGGACCTGTCCGCGCTGGTGGAGGAGATCCGCGCCCAACCGGGCTGGCAGCCCGGCTCCGCCGCCGCCTTCCACGTGCGCAACGCCGGCAGCACCGACCACCGCCGCGTGTGGGCCTTCGAGCGCGACCCCCGCAACGACGAGCACGACTTCCCCGAGGTCGGACCGACGCCCTTCGTGCCCTTCGACACGAGCCCGTTCGAGTAGAGCGGGGGATCTCCCCGGCGGGAACCCTGCGCCCGGTTCCGCCCGGGGACCCCACCAGCCCGCGCGGAGCCCCCGCCCGCGCCGGGAGGGGCGTGGCCGCGGACGAGGCCTGCGGGGCGCCCGCGGCAGGGGAGCGTTCTTGCTCAGAGCACCGGCTCCCCGCAGACGGTAGAATCCCGCCTGCTTTCTCGTTCCGCTTGCCTGCTTCTGTTCCGCGTCGTGCATCGATCGGTCCCGGGGTCAGCCGAGCATTCTTTCAAGAGATCGATCCGACCGATGGGTAACAGAATCTACGTGGGCAACCTCTCCTGGGACACCGACGAGGACGCGCTGCGGATGGCCTTCTCCGCCGACGGCCGCAACGTCAAGGAGGTCAGCATCATGACCGACCGCGACACCGGCAAGCTGCGCGGCTTCGCGTTCGTGGAGATGGGCTCCGAGCAGGACGCCCAGGCAGCCATCTCGGCCCTCGACGGCTCCGAGCTGGACGGCCGCAACATCAAGGTCAACGAAGCCAAGGAACGCCAGCCGCGCGGCGGCGGCGGCGGCCGCGATCGCTGGTAGGACCGTGCACGAGACACGGCGACGGGAGACCTTCGGCCGGGCGCCGGGGGTCTCCCGTCTTGCTTCGTCCTGCTTCTGAGGGCCCGACCGGCGCGATCGTTCTCGACCGCCGGGGCGTGATCGAGCCCGGCGAGGACACGGATCCCGTGTCGGGAGCGCGCCCGACCGAGACAGTTCAGGGCACCGGCTTCAGCTCGCCGCCACCTGCTCCAGGTGCTTGCGCACGCGCTCCTGATCCAGCGGGTGCATCCTCTCGATCTCCTCGGCCGGGACGAAGATCGCGCGGCTCACCCACTCCTGCCTGAAGTAGGACCAGAACGAGATCGTCCCGTCGCGGTGGAGGCGAGGGTACTTGTCCAGCGGGGGGTTCTTCATCTCGGCTCTCTCGTATCACTCCGGCCGGCCGAGCTCAATCGGCCATTCGGCCACAACTTCGCCCGGTTCCCGTCCTCGCCCAGGTCTCAGCGCGGGCTGAACGCCCCCGACCCAAGGGAAGGACTCGGCCCGCGCTGATCCTGTCGGCGGGGGAGGCGGACCCTCCCCCGCATCGGCCGCGACACGCTCACCTCCCCCTCCTCGCCGCCTGATCGGCGGCGCGGCGCCTCCGGCGCCGGTTGCACGCCCCTGCGAGCAAGTCGGCTCTTGAACGCCGGTCAACATCTCCGGCCCCAGAGGCTCACCGTGCTCGCGGCGAAGCGGCGCGAGATCGAGCGATGTCGGGACATGGACGCCGAGGAGAGCCGTGCCGTGCACCGCAGGCCTGCTGGTATCCTGATGCCCCCAGCCATCGCGGAGTCCACGATGCCGCCCCTCGCCCTGGCCTCGACCCTCCTCCTCGCGGCGCTCGCGCAGTCGGGCGAGCCCTACGTCCACGAGAGTCCGCGCTTCGAGCTGACGTTGCCGTCCGCGAAGTGGCAGGTGCGCGACATGGGCGCCGGCGGCGTGCTCGCGCTCGTTTTCACGCCGGTCGAGGACATGACCACGCGCTGCTCGGTGCTGCGCTACCCGGGCTCGTTCCTGCCCGGGGGGCTCGAGACGCGCGAGGCCCAGTTGCGCGCGGCGGCGGGCGGGCTCTACGCGCGCGTCTCGCTCGGGCCCGGGAGGATCGCGGGCCGCGCGGCCCGGCGGCTCGAGTACACCGTCGCGGGCGCGACCTCGATCGAGTGGGGCTTCACCGAGGGCGGGGACCACGTGATCTTCCAGCTCGCGGCCCCGGCGGCGGTCTGGGACGACCCGCACGAGAGAACGGCGCTGGAGGCCGTGCGCGACTCGTTCAAGTGGACGGGCGGCAAGGCGCGCGGGCCCGTGGACCGCACGGCGCCGGACGAGATCCGCACCGCGCGCGCGCTCGAGGCCGTGGCTGACCGTCCGTTCGAGGTGACGCGCCACCGCATCGCGGCGCGCATCGAGCCCGCCGAGCACGCGCTCGCCGTGAGCGACTCGATCGACCTCGTCGCGCGGCAGGACGGCCTGGCGCAGGTGCGGCTCTACACGTCGCTCGTGACGGTCGCGGAAGTGACGTCGGCCGCGCCCATCTCCTGGCGCCTCGAGACCCTGCCGCAGGCGGACGTCCTGGTCGTGAGCTTCGACCCGCCGCTCGCTGCGGGCGCGGCGGCGACGATCGACGTCTCCCTCGCGTGCGACGAGTTCTTCCAGGGCACGGACCAGGAGCTCGTGGCGGAGATCGGCGTGCTGGGGCAGATCCGACCGCGCTCGAGCTGGTCGTCGCACGTCCTGTGGTACCCGCTGGACGAGCGCAACGATGCCGCGCTGGACGTGACCTTCGACGTGCCCGCGCCGCTCGTCGCGCTGACCGGCGGCGAGCTCGTCGAGCGCGTCCAGGCGGACGGCCGCGCGCGCTGGCGCTACGTCGAGGAGAGCCGCGTCCCGCGCCGGTTGCCGTTCGGGTTCGCCGTCGGCGACTACCGCTCGCGCGCGGCCGAGAGCGAGGGCGGGCTCTCCCTCTCCGCCTGGGGCTTCGCCGGCGAGGAGACGCGGATCGACCAGCGCGCCGAGATCCTGTCGCAGTGCGCCGCGGCCTTCGAGCGCGCGCTCGGGCCCCTGCCGTGGTCCGAGGTGCGCTTCGTCCACGTGCAGCCCGAGCGGAAGGAGACCGGGGTGAGCCTGCCGGGGATGATCCTCGTGTCCGACTCGTACTTCCCCGACCTCGCGGGCGTGGACGCGTCGAGCGGGGATCTCTCCGATCCGGGCGTGCTCGGGCTGCTGGTCGTCGCCGACGAGCTCTCGCACCAGTGGAACTTCTACGCCGCCGGCTTCCCCAACGAGCTGGCCGAGGGCATCTCCACGTACACGAACGCGCTGTTCCTGGAGGAGCGTTACGGCCAGGAGACCTACCGCCGCGCGATCCGCTACTGCCGCGACGCCTGGATCGACGGCGCCGACGAGAGCACCGAGTACGCCGTCGCCAACCCGGCGGTCTACACCAGCTCGCGCTACCGCTCGGTCGTCTTCTGCAAGACGCCGGTCGCGCTCGACGCACTGCGCCGCCGGCTCGGCGACGAGGTCTTCTTCGACGGTTTCCGGCGCGCCTTCGCGCAAGATGACCGCGCCCTCGACGGCTTCGAGCGGTTCGAGGGCGGCTTCGAGCAGGCGGCCGACATCGAGCTGCGACCCTTCTTCGACCAGTGGTTCTTCCGCGCCGGCTTCCCGCAACTCGAGCTCGCGCTGGAGGGCGCCCGCGTCATCGTGCGGCAGACGCAAGAGGAGGAGCCGTACGAGCTGGAGGTCGAGATCTCGATCGACTGCGCCGACGGCTCGGCGCACCTGTTCCCGGTGACGCTGGCAGCGCGCGTGGAGTCGTTCGACTTCGAGCTGCCCGCCGCTCCCGTCGCGGCGCGCCTCGGGCCCGAGGACCGCCTGCCGGCGCGGATCGAGAAGGACTGACGCAGGCGGACGAGGACGCCGAACGGGCCTCCGAGAAGGGATCCTCCCCGGCCGTCGAGCCCGCGTGGTCCGCGACGGCCCGGCCGCGGATCCGAGCGGGCCCGGATCATCCTGCTAGAATCAGGGCGGGTTCGTTCCGTCTCCCGTTTCCATGGCTGGAGGGCACGCACCATGGCTCGACCCCTCTGCGCGAGCTCGCTCCTGGCCCTCGCGGCCCTGACGGCGTCCTCGTCCGTCGCGGCTCAGGGCTTCGACTACCCCGACTTCTCCGACATCACCGGCCTGGCGTTGAACGGCGACGCGGCCCAGGTCGGCAACGTCCTGCGAGTCACCTTCTCGAATCCCTACGCGAGGGGCTCGGCCTGGTACGACCAACCCGTCAGCGTGCTCCACGGCTTCGAGACGACCTTCGAGTTCCGGATCACCGACCTCGTCGGCGGCGGAGCGGATGGGATGGCCTTCGTCATCCAGAACGACCCGCGCGGGACGACGGCGCTGGCCGACAGCGGCGGCAACCTGGGCTACGGCGCGGCGAACCCGCCCGGTCCGGCGATCGTCGACTCGCTTGCGCTCGAGATCGACTGCTGGCTGAACGCCAACTACGGCGACCCGGACGACGACCACTGCAGCGTCCACACCAACAGCGTGAGCGCGAACGGCGCGGACGAGACCTACTCGCTCGGGCGCTCCAGCCCGGCCGTGGACATGAGCGACGGGCTGGCGCACACGCTGCGCATCAGCTACGCGCCGGGTCTGCTCACGGTCCACCTGGACGCCCTGCCGCTGCCGATCCTCAACGTCCCCTACGACTTCAGCGCCGGCGGCACATGGCTGGACGGCACGCCCGTGGGCGGCCTCGATCTGATCGGCGGCGATTCCGCCTACGTCGGCTTCACGGCCGGCACCGGCGGGGCATGGGAGAACCACGACGTGCTTTCGTGGACCTGGGACTCGGGCCCGCACGTGACGCCGTTCTGCTTCGGCGACGGCTCCGGCGGCACCTGCCCCTGCGGCAACAGCGCCGGTCCGGGCGAGGGTTGCGCGAACTCCACGGGCGCGGGCGCGCTCCTGTCTGCCGCCGGCACGCTCGGCGTCGGGGCGGACAACCTCGAGCTCGAGAGCACGAACCTCATCCCCTCCCAGCCGGCTCTGCTCTTCGCGGGCGTCAATGCGATCAACGGCGGCAACGGCATCGCGTTCGGCGACGGGTTGCGTTGCGCCGGCGGCAGCGTCGTGCGTCTGGGCGTGCAGATCCCGGACGCCGGCGGAACGGCGCGATGGGGTCCGGGTCTCGGCGCGCTGGGCGGCTGGAACGCCGGCGACACGCGTTACTTCCAGAGCTGGTATCGCGACCCGACCGTCGGCCCGTGTGGAACGGGCTTCAACCTGAGCCACGCCCTGGCGGCGACCTTCGAGCCGTGAGGCCCGCCCGTCGAGGGGGAATGCGCCGGCTTCCTCGCTGCGCGTGTCTCTTCCCCTGCGCCCTCGTGGCGCTGGCCTCGGGTGGCTCCCCGGGCGGCGCCCCGGATTACCTGGTCGTGCTCGAAGGTTCACTGGCCGGGAGCGGCTACGAGCGCGCCGCGCGGCGGCTCGCGCAGCATCGCGCGGGCGAGGTGCGCGTCTGGGAGGGCGACTGGGGCGCGCTGGAGGAGCTGCTGTCGCGCGAGAGGCCGACGTGGCTGGCGCTCGTGCTGGCGCCCGGCTCGATCGACGCCAACCTCCCGCGGCGCCTCGTGCCGATCTTGACGCGCTTCGACGAGGACCCGTTCGTCGACTGCGCCTTCGGCATCGTCACCGGGGCCACGGACGACGACGCCGAGCGCTTCGTGCACAACGTCGTGCGCGCCTCGAAGGCCAACCTGCCGCTCCGGCGCTTCGAGGCTACCTCGGTCGTGGTCGACGAGTGTCGTCGGATCGAGGGCGGTGCGCGCCCTGGACCGGTCGCTCGCGCGCTCGACACGACCAGCTTGTGGGTCACCGGGAAGGACCCGCAGTGGGCCCCCTTCCTCGAGCGCCATCGAGGCGCGGCGCGGGGCAGCGGCTACGTCGAGTGGGGCCACTGTGGCGACTCGCAGGGCATCTGGCTCTTCTCCATGTACCGCAACATGGAGCGCGACAAGCACTGGGAGTACGCGCCCGAGAAGGTCGGCTGGGATCCCTCGGGAGAGATGCCGCGCATGACGCCTGCGCTGCTGCTCACGGGTGTCGACCTGTTCCCGGCCGTGGTCGTCAACGGCTCCTGCCACTCCGGCGTCACGCGCGACACGATCGTGGCGGCCGACATCGTCAGCACCTTCGGCGACACGGGCGGCCGCGTCCGCTTCCACCCGATCGCGCCGCACGAGTCCTTCCCGTTGATGGCCATCGCTCACGGTGCGACGGCCTACATCGCGCCGCTGGCCGCGAACAACGCGAACCGCGCGGCCATCGAGGAGTGGCTGATCCTGGCCGGCGGAACGCCGCTGGGCCAGGTGATGAAGCGCACCTACGACGAGCTCGTGATGGGATCGGCGCAGGGCGTGCTGTCCTTCGAGCTCTTCCGCGACGGGGAACCCGCGCCGCGCGAGTCGCCGATGTTCCACGACACGGTGCAACGCGTGCTCTTCGGCGACCCGGCCTTCCTGCCGTGGCGCGAGCCGGTCGCGACCACGCACCGCGTCGAGGTCGAGCGCGTGGACGGCGAGCAGGGCGAGGGCGCCGCGCTGCGGATCTCCGTGGCCTGGGACCGGCTGGCGGACGACCCGTGGGTGTGGGACCCCTGGCTCGAGCGGCGCGACCCGCGCGGAGCGCGCGGCCGGATCTACGAGCTCATCCCCCTCGCGCAGGAGCCCGCGGGCGCGCCGCGGGTCGAGGTGCTGGAGGCCTTCACCATCAAGGGCCAGGGGCGAACCGCGATCGGGCTGGAGGCCTTCGCCCTGCTCGAGCGTGACCTCGCAGGCCGGCCCGTGCTGCACCTCAAGGCCAGCGGCCGGCGCGAGGACCTCGACGCGCGCGGCCTGGAGGGTCCCGACGCCGCGCGGGCGGTCTTCGCCGTGCGCTTCGAGTAGGAGCTGTACACGGCCGGGAGGTGACCTCAGAGCCTGTCGGAAAAACCCCGTCGCGAGGCAAAGCGGGCGACGCGGAAGCGAGGAGGGCGACGGCGAGAAGGCGGGTCGGCCTTTCTGGCCGCTGAGCACGGCTCGCCTAGCCCGACGAAGCAGCGGCGCCGCCCGCGAAGCCGCAGTAGGGTGTTTTTCCGACAGGCTCAGCCATCAGGGCGTGAACGTCACCCCCACGCCGTTCGTCAGGTTGAAGCCCGAGCCGCAGGGGCCGCCCGGATCCCGGTACCAGACCTGGAAGTAGCGCGTCTCGCCGGCGGCCCAGCCTCCCGTCGCGCCGAGGCCCGGACCCCAGCCCGCGTCGCCGTTGGCGCCGGGCGTGTCGATGCCCAGGCGCACCACGCTCTGGCCCGCGCAGCGCAGGCCGTCGCCGAAGGGCACGCCGTTGCCGCCGTTGATCGCGTTCTGGCCGGCGAAGAGCAGCGCCGGCTGCGACGGCAGGAGCGCCGAGGCGGCGAAGGCCAGATCGTCGGCGGCCACGCCGGCCGAGCCCGAGGCCGACACCAGCCCGCCCGTGCCGCCGGAGTTGGCGCAACCCTCGCCGGCGCCGCCGGTGTTGCCGCACGGGCATCCCGTTCCGGTGGCGTCGCCGAAGCAGAACGGGCTGCCGACGCCGCCGCAGTTGCCGTACAGCCGGAACTTCCAGTGGTGGTCATTGTGCTGCCAGGGTCCGTTCCACGTCTGCCCGCCGTCGAACGAGCCGCGGTACACCTGGCCGGGGAACGTCATGGGCACGTCGACGGAGGCCTGCGAGCCGTTCCGCGGTCCCCACACGACCCAGTAGGTCTGGCCGGCCAGGAGCGGGATCGGCGCGGTCATGCTCGCGCCTTGCCAGGAGTTGGCGCCGACCATGTTCCACGCGCCGGATCCGAGCGAGACGTCGGGCTCGTTGTTCGGCACGTCGTGGCTCCAGATGCCGAGCGTGTTCTGGCCCGTCTGCTCGCCGGTGAAGACCTCCATGGCCGTGACGCTCATGTCGACCGGGGAGACGAAGCGGATCCCCAGCAGCAGGTTGGGCCCGCCCATGGAGACGTTGTCGGCGAAGTTCGGTCCGTCGTTCTCCGCGTGGCAGAGCGTCTGGGCGGAGACCGCGCGCGACCCGAAGGCGGCCGTGAACAGGACGAGGAAGGCAGCGATTCGTTGGTTCATGTCGTTACTCCTGATGCCAAGCGCCCCGAACAAGGCTACCACCGGTCGCCCGACCCGCCCAGGGAGATGCGGCCTACCGATTCGTAAGGGTCCGTCCGCGAATAAGTGCTCCCCTTCGGCGAGCAATCGTCGTCCCTGGCAAGGCGCGACGACGACCGCGTATCCAGGGGATACGCCGAGGAGGAGCAACGCAGCCAGGGGCGGCGAGGGCCGGCGAAGGGGAGCACTTATTCGCGGACGGGCCCTTACACCTACTTCACGCAACTGGCGCACGGGGGACCGCCGGGATTCGCCTGGCAGAATTGCGTGCAGTAGACCTCCCGGCCTTCGTTGTAGCCCTTGCCGCACTCCGCGCACCAACCGGTCTGGCCGGCCAGGAGGGCGGCGCAGCCCTCGCACTCGGCGGTCTGGGCGCTCGCCGCCGCGGCCCTGGTGCAGTCGGCGCAGGTCCCGCCGGCCGCCTCGCACGAGGGGTTTCCGGCGCACTGCCCGCAGGCCTGACCCTCGAGCTCACAGGTCTTGCATGTCTCGAGCGAGCGGCAGGCCGCCAGCGTCAGGAGAGCCAGCGAGACGGCGACCAGGGTGGATGCTGTTCTCATCGGAAACCTCCGTCCTGACGAGCGTGAGGAACGGTGCAACGCTGGTTCCACTCGAAGGCTACGGAACGAACGTCACGGCGACGCCGTTCGTGAGGTTGAAGCCCGAGCCGCAGGGGCCGCCCGGATCCCGGTACCAGACCTGGAAGTAGCGCGTCTCGCCGGCCGCCCAGCCTCCCGTCGCGCCGAGGCCTGGCCCCCAGCCCGCGTCGCCGTTGGCGCCGGGCGTGTCGATGCCCAGGCGCACCACGCTCTGGCCCGCGCAGCGCAGGCCGTCGCCGAAGGGCACGCCGTTGCCGCCGTTGATCGCGTTCTGGCCGGCGAAGAGCAGCGCCGGCTGCGACGGCAGGAGCGCCGAGGCGGCGAAGGCCAGATCGTCGGCGGCCACGCCGGCCGAGCCCGAGGCCGACACCAGCCCGCCCGTGCCGCCGGAGTTGGCGCAACCCTCGCCGGCGCCGCCGGTGTTGCCGCACGGGCATCCCGTTCCGGTGGCGTCGCCGAAGCAGAACGGGCTGCCGACGCCGCCGCAGTTGCCGTACAGCCGGAACTTCCAGTGGTGGTCATTGTGCTGCCAGGGTCCGTTCCACGTCTGCCCGCCGTCGAACGAGCCGCGGTACACCTGGCCGGGGAACGTCATGGGCACGTCGACGGAGGCCTGCGAGCCGTTCCGCGGTCCCCACACGACCCAGTAGGTCTGGCCGGCCAGGAGCGGGATCGGCGCGGTCATGCTCGCGCCTTGCCAGGAGTTGGCGCCGACCATGTTCCACGCGCCGGATCCGAGCGAGACGTCGGGCTCGTTGTTCGGCACGTCGTGGCTCCAGATGCCGAGCGTGTTCTGGCCCGTCTGCTCGCCGGTGAAGACCTCCATGGCCGTGACGCTCATGTCGACCGGGGAGACGAAGCGGATTCCCAGCAGCAGGTTGGGCCCGCCCATGGAGATGTTGTCGTTGAAGTTCGGGCCGTCGTTCTCCGCGTGGCAGAGCGTCTGCGCGGAGGCAGCGCCGGGCGTGAAGGCGGCAGCGAGCAGGAACAGTGAGCCGGTGATTCGGAGCTTCATCTCGTTCCTCCGGGTGAAGGGGTCGCGAGCGAGGCTACCACCGCGGACGCGCGGCCGCGACGGGTCGTCTCGATACCCCCCCGACGAGTCAGCGTATGAGGACTTCGTGGGGTACGGTGCCGCCTGCCCCGCGAAGTCCCCAGGGCCTGGCGCGGGCGGGTCTATTCCGCGTGCGCGCGGATGCTGGCGAGGAGGTCGACGCCGTCCAGGCCGGCGACGAGATCGTCCGGCCCGAGCACGAACTCCGGATCCAACCTCCAGCCACCGTCGGCGGCCAGTCGACCGCGCTGCTCGCAGGTCGCCGCGCCCCAGCGGGCGAGGATCTCGCTGGACTGGTCGCCGTGGTGCTCGAGCAGGCAGCGCGTCAACGCGAACGACGCGGCCGCCAGGTCGTCCCGGTACTCGTCGCTGCGCCACTTGCGCAGCCGCTTCATGACGTCGACGTCGCTCTCGAAGCGAAAGCCGCGCCCCGCCTGGAACAGCACGTCCCGGGCGTGGGACCAGCCGCCGTAGGCCGGATCGTCCTTGCCGATGAACTCGGTTCGGCCGGTGAACGTGCGCAGCTCTCCGAACTCACCCCACTCGAAGCACCACGCCACGCCTTCCTCGACGAAGAAGGGAAGGGGACCGAATCGCTTGAAGAGCAGCAACTCCACCTCCTTCTTCACGAGCTCGTGATGCGGGAGGTACTCGTCCGATTCCTCGGGCTCTTGGATCACGACGCCGACGAGCGGAGACTCGATGACCGTGCCCGAGACCAGGCTCGCCTTCAGATTCGCGACGTGATCGGCGAGGAACGGGTTCGCTGCCAGGACGCCGTCCAGCACGCGCCGGAAGTCGGCGCGGTCGCGGACCAGGATCAGGACCGGCAGCTCGGCCTGCGCGCGCTGCGTGCCCCGGGTCCACAGCGAGGCCGCCAGACGCCGGGGACCCGGCGCGGCGAGCTTCGCCTCGAACGACTCGCGCACGTCGCGCAGGTGCTCGCGGCGCAGCTCCTCGGGAGGCTTCGGCGGTCCCTCGCGCGCCAGGCGCTCCGCCTCCTCCTTCTCGCGCTGCTTCCTCTCCCGCTCGAGCTTGCGACGGCGGTCGGCCCGCGTCGATCCCGGCCCGGCCCGCTCCTCGACCTCCACGACGATCTCCGGCGCGAAGATGTGGACGCCGCGACCGCCGGTGAGCACCTCCGCCGTGTAGGCGACCTCGCTCTCCGCCAGGAAGCCGAGCCAGCGCTCGAGCGCGGCGCGGCTCTCGCGGTCCACCAGGTCCGGCAGGGTCCCGAGGGTGCAAGTCTGCCCGTCGTCCTCCAGCCAGACCGGAACTCCCCGCGAGGCGGAGCCGGGCTCCTGGCCCCGCGCGAGCGAGGCCGCGGCGAGGGCAGCGACGAGAGCGATGCGCACGACAGCGCCTCCTCCAGTGCGAACGTGAGGACGTCAGACCACGGAACGGACGATGACGATTCAGAGGAGACCCTACACGGGACCTCCCACTTCTCGCAACCGGGGCGGCGTGCGTTGCGCCGCGGCGTGGCGGAGACGGCGCGCTACGCCCGCGGAACGCGAAGGCTGTCCGGGGCCGCGCCGGCGGCCGGCGCTCCCCGCGGCACGAGCCTTGCCCTCGCTCCCGGCTCGGCTTCTCCGCGCCAGCGGCCTGTGGGCTCTCTCACAAACCGAAACCCCCCGGAAGCACCATGAAGAAGATCTTCCTCCTGGGCGCCCTGCTCACGGCCGGCGCCATCGGACTCCAGGGAACCTCGACGGGCCACGGCGGCACCTACCGCGGGCCCGGCGACACGGTCCCGCCCGGCGGCGGCGGCGGTGGCGGCGGCGGCGGCGCCCCGCCGACCCCGGGTCCGGCCGGCCCGTCGCAGCCCGGCCAGCCCGGACGCCCCACGCCCGGCCCGGCGGTCCCGGGCGTCCCCGGCGGCAGCGGCCCCTCGCAACCCCCGACCGGCGGCGGTCCGGGCGGCCCGGACTTGACGATGTGGCAGTTCTGGTGGGCCTTCAACCGCGAGCCGTACCTGAACTTGAAGGCTCACGTCGACGGGGGCGCGACCTTCAGCGGCAGCGACAAGTTCTTCCTCGGGAGCGGCCAGAGGAACGAGCGCGAGGACAGCCTGCGGCCCTCCCCGGAGACCATCCGACAGAAGGTCGTGCCGGCCCTGCTGCACGCGCTCGAGAACGAGACCGACAACGACGTCGTCACGGCTTGCCTGGTCGCGCTGGCCAAGATCGGCGACGAGGAAGCCGAGGACGGCACCTCCGCGTTCGAGGAGGTCATCCGCAAGTACCTGCCCGACTCGAACCAGGAGATCAAGGAGACCGCCGCCGTCGCGCTCGGCCTCCTGGCCAACCCGGTCTCGATTGAAACGCTCGCCCACATCGTGAGCGACGACCCGACAGGTCGTGACCTGACCGGCGACAGCAACGGCATCGACTACCGCACGCGCGCCTTCGCGACCTACGGGCTGGGCCTGATCGGGTATCGCACCGGGAACCTCGCGGCGCGGCGCAGGATCGTCGCCGAGCTGTGGAGGGTGCTCGAGGAACCGCGCTTCGCGACGCGCGACATCAAGGTCGCGGCGCTGATCGCCATGGGCCTGGTGCCGCTCGACGTGGTCGAGCAGGTGCCGGCCGAGGGCGACGCCGGGAAGAAGGCCGGCCAGGTCCCGGTCGCGGACTGGACGCGCAAGGACCAGATCGAGTACCTGCTGGGATTCTTCGCGGACGCGAGGAACAAGGACCGCAACTACCTGGTGCGCTCGCACGCCCCGCGCTCGATCGCGCTGCTGCTCGAAGGGGCCGCGCAGTACAAGGAGCGGGTGGTCGCCGCCCTCCTGCCCTACGTGGGCCGCAAGGGCGAGGGCCAGGTCGAGCTGCGCCGGAGCTGCACGCTCGCCTTCGGGCAACTCGGAGACCTGGACGGCGACGACGACGACGTGGCCATCCGCGCGGCCCTGATGGAGGCCGGCGAGAGCGCCGACGCGCTGACGCGCAACTTCAGCATGATCGCCCTCGGGCAGGTCGGCGGGCGGCCGGGCGCCGGTGCTCAGCCGCAGGCCGGGCTGGTGGACGTGCAGAGCCGCCTTCTGCGCGCGCTCGGGCGCGGCAAGAGGCAGCAGGTCAAGCCGTGGGCCGGCCTCGCGCTGGGCGTGATGCAGGCCGCGCTGGTCGTGGCCGACGCGCCGCCCTCGGCCGACGTCGCGCGGGCGCTGCGCGACACCTTCCGGGAGGAGAGCAGCCCGGAGGCGGTCGGTGCCTACGCGATCGGCCTCGGCATCGCGCGCGACATCGAGTCGGAGCAGGCCCTGCTGACGAAGCTGGACGACCTGTCGCAGGACGACGCGCGCGGCGACATCGCGATCGGGCTGGGCCTGATGGGCTCGACCCGGGCGGTCGCGACGATCCAGGAGATCGTCAAGACCTCGAAGTACCGCGCCGGCCTGCTCAAGAGCGCCGCGATCGCGCTGGGCCTGCTGGGCGACAAGAACGTCGTCCCCGACCTGACCGCGATGCTGCGCGACGGAGCCGGGACCCTCTCGACCCAGGCCGCGATCGCCTCGGCCCTGGGCTTCATCGGCGACTCGCGCTCGGTCGACCCCTTGGTCGAGATGCTCCAGAACGCGGAGCTGACCCCGAAGGCGCGCGCCTTCGCGGCCGTGGCGCTCGGTCTGGTGTCCGACAAGGAGCTCCTGCCCTGGAACTCCAAGATCTCGGTCGACATCAACTACACGGCCAACACGACCACCCTGACCAGCCCCGAGGGCACCGGGATCCTGGACATCCTGTAGTCCTGTAGTCCTGTAGCCCTGTAGCCCTGTAGCCCGAAGTGCCTGGCGGGCGAGGAAGACAGCAGCAGCGCGAGGCACAGGGAAGCGCCCGCGAGCGCCGCTCTCCGGGTCCGGGGTCGCACCGCGGGCGGTTGTAGATCGGCGGCGCTACGATTCGAGGCCGACGAACGCGGACATGGAGCCGGCCGACCTGATCGCAGCCTGGACGCTCGTGCGCGCACCGCAGCGCGTTGCGCGCGCGCACCACCTGCAGATCGTCGTCAGCGACCGCTGCAACCTGGCCTGCGCCGGCTGCCTGAAGTCCGACCCGAAGCACCGCCCGACGAACCGCAACCTGCCGCTCGCGCAGCTCGAGCGTGCACTCGCCCACCTGCGGCCTCGCGTCGTGACGCTGCTGGGCGAGGGCGATCCGCTGCTGCACCCGGACTTCGCCGCGCTCGTGCGCGCGGTGACCGACCGAGGGGCGCGCGCGCTCGTCGCGACGAACCTGTCCGTCGGCGACCAAGGAACGTTCGAGCAGCTCCTCGACGCCGGGCTCGACGGAGTGAAGGTGACGCTCTCGCACTCGGACCGCGAACGCTACCGCGAGATCAAGGGCCGCGACATCTTCGAGGAGGTGACCGGACGGCTCGCGACCCTGATGGCCGTGCGCGCGGCGCGCGGCGCGGGGCGGCCGCGCGTGATGCTCGAGTTCTGGATCGACTCCGACTCGGCCGGCGAGGTCGAGGAACACCTGCGGCTGGCCGCGGCGCACGGCGTGCACTCGGTGCAGTTCCTGCTGCACCGCCCGGAGCAGCAGCGCGGGCCTCTGTCCCTCGCGGAGGCAGCGCGGCAGCACCTGCGCGCGGCGGCGGAGCTGGCGCGGCGCGGCGGCCTGCGCACGAACCTCGACGCCCTCGTCGCGGAGCCCTCGAACGGACGCGTCGAGCCCGCCGCGAGGTGCGCGCTCCCGTGGCTGCGCGCCTACGTCGACCTCGACGGCCGCGCCGGCCCGTGCGTCGACTGGGTCACCAAGGCGCGCTCGGACGCGGACATGGCGCTCGACGACGTCGCGTCGGGAGGGCCGCACGAGTGCTTCTCGGGCCCGGCCTTCCGCTCCTTGCGCGCGTCGTTTCGCGCGGGCGAAGCGCCCCACGCGATCTGCTCCGGCTGCACCAAGGGTCGCCTCGCCAGCCTGCGCGGCGCCGCGCGGGCCCGCGCGTAGAGCGGCACTCCCTCGGCAGGCTGCCGCTGCCCGGGTGGTCGACCTCGACCTCGGAACAGCCGGAACGGTAGCGCGGCGCGTCCCTCCATGGCCGCACGGCAGGGCTCGCGCTCCGCCAGGAGCCTGCCGCTCCCCGGCCGGCCGTCTCCCTTGGCGCGATTCGCGGCGATCGTGTACGTTCTACGCCGGGTGCCCACAACGTAGATTCCCTCACGCGTTTCCACCCGGAGCTCTGTCATGTCGACCACGGCGATCGCGCTCTTCGTTCTCGGCGGCGGCCTGCTCACTCCCGCCGACACACAGTCCTCCACGGCCTCGGCGCAGCTCGCCGTTGCGCGCAACACGGCGTCGCAGAAGATCGCCCGATCGCCCGCCACGCCTCCCGGCACGGGCGGCTATCTCGACGTCGACGACTGCAACGCAGGCAGCACGGCCCTGGGATCCGGCTCCATGGCGGGCGTGCCCTTCACGACCGGCACGACCGGCGTCGAGCACCAGAACGAGCCGCTCTGCTACGCGTTCGGCACGTCCGGCATCACCAACGACGTCTGGTTCAACTGGTCGGCGGCGGCCACCGGCAACGCGGTGGTCGATTTCTGCGGCAACTCGATCGACACCAAGGTCGCCTCCTACAACGACGACAACGGCGGCAACTGCCCCCTGGGCGGCGCCCTGGCGTGCAACGACGACACCTGTGGCCTTCAGTCCACGATCTCGTTCGCCGTCACCGGCGGATCGTCCTACGTGCTCCAGGTGGGCACCTTCCCCGGCGCCTCCGGCGGCTCGGGGTCCTTCAACATCACGGAGACCACTCCTCCGCCCTGCGGACAGTACGACGACGGCAGCACCGAGAACGCCCTCGGCTGGGTGGCCGGCGGCGAGATGGGGTGGATCCACTACTTCGACTGCCTGAACGACATCACCGAGATCCACACGGCCTACGGCGCGGCGGCGTACCCGGGCACGGTGACGAACGGCAACGCCTCGCAGGTCTTCATCCACTCCGACACGGACAGCGACCCGGCCAACGGGACGACCTGGCTCGAGACCATCAACACGACGGTCACGAACGGCAACACCGACATCCTGAACCTGAACTACATCACTTCGGGTACGGTCAACGGCAATGGTCACGTCGGCGCGACGGCCGTCCAGGTCGCGGGTGAGTTCCCGGCTCCGATGGACCAGGCTTCCTCCGGCCCGGAGACCTACCTGTTCGGTTCCTACGGCTCGGGGGCCACGGCCGACGTGGTCAACCTGAACAACAACCTCTACGCTCCCACGCAGATGACCGCCCTCGGCTACCCGAGCCGCTGGCTGCTGCGGGCGGTCGGCGCGATCCCGGGCCCGGGCACGCCCTACGGCTTCTGTGACGGATCGGGCACGCCGGCGCCGTGCGGCAACACCGGGGCGACCGGCAACGGATGCGCCAACAGCGTCTTCTCGAGCGGCTGCAACCTGTTCGCCACGGGCGTCCCGTCCGTCTCCAGCGACACGATCGTGCTGCACGGAGACTCCGCCATCCCGAGCCAGTTCGGCCTCTACTTCCAGGGGGACGTGCAGCTCAACCCCGGCTCGAACTGTGTCATCTTCGGCGACGGCCTGCGCTGCGCGGGCGTGAACGTGCGGCGCCTGCAGACGATCCAGGCCAACCTGACCGGCGGCCCGGGAAGCTCGTCGACCACCGTCTGCATCTCCTGCGCCGGCGGCGTGAGCCCCGGCGACACCAAGCACTACCAGCTCTGGTACCGCGACCCCGCGGGCCCGTGCGCCAGCGGCTTCAACCTGAGCAACGGCTACTCGATCAGTTGGGCGCCCTGATCTACTACTCCAGTGTTTCTGCGCTTCGCGCGACGATTCCGTGAGTAGTAGATCAGATGCTTGCTGGCCCGACATCTGACGATGTCGGACCTCGCGCGGCCCGATGGCGCGGGGGAGGTTTGGTTGCGGCCGGGGGGGCCGCGCTGTGCCTCTGGGGCCGGAGATGTTGACCGGCGTTCAAGAACCGACTCGCTCGCAAGGACGTGCAACCGGCGCCGGAGGCGCCGCGCCGCCCATCAGGCGGCGAGGAGGGGGAGGCCGCGTGTCGCGGCCGATGCGGGGGAGGGTCCGCCTCCCCCGCCAACAGGATCAGCGCGGGCCGAGTCCTTCCCTTGGGGTGCGGGCGTTCAGCCCGCGCTGAGAGGACGCGGACCGCGCCGGGCGATCGGGTGCGCCTACAACTGGCGCACCTTCATCGAGTGGACCTGCCCCGACTCGGCCTCGATCGCGAGCACCTTGTAGACCGGAACGCCCGGCTGGCCGGTCATCGCCTCGATGGCGGACATCTGGCTGCGCCGGGTGAACGAGAGCGTGACGTGCCAGAAGCGCTCGTCCTTCGACAGCTCGACCTCCTCGAGCATGAGCTGCGGGATCTGCTCGCCCCCGTACAGCTCCCCCATCGCCTCCATCGCGATCCGCACGGCCTCCTTCGCGTCGATCATCGCTCGCTCCCGTCCGGCTTCGGATTCTAGTCTCCTTCACCGGACTCCGCCCGATTCGCCACGGAAGGTGATCCGGAGCCGAGATGGATCCGCACAGCCACGCCCCGGCCCGCCGGAGCGCGCGCTCCGGTGGGCCGGGGGACGAGTTGCTGCGGAATCGGCGCGAAGGCGCGCGGGCGGAAATCAGGCGCCCCAGCTTACCTGGTAGCCGTTGGTGAGGTTGAAGCCGCTGCCGCACGGGCCCGCGGGGTCGCGGTACCAGTACTGGTAGCACTTCGTGTCGCCGGGCGACACGCCGCCGGAGGCCGCGATGTTCACGGAGGTCGCCGCGTTGCCGTTCGCGTCCGGGACCACCACCTGCAGGCGGATGACGTTGCCGCCGCAGCAGCGCAGGCCGTCGCCGAAGACGTTGCCGTTGCCGCCGTTGATCGCGTTGTCGCCCTGGAAGAACAGGCCCGGTTGGCCGGGGAGCGCGTTCGAGGCCGACAGCGCGAGGTCGCCGGCGGAGACGCTGTTCGAGCCGGCGCCGATCAACGTGCTGCCCGCCCCGGTCGAGTTGGCGCAGCCCCCGCCGCCGTTGTTGCCGCACGGGCAGGACGTGCCGCCCCCGTCGCCGAAGCAGATCGCGCTGCCGGGAGGCGCGCCCCCTTCCACGAACTGGAAGCCGTTCACGCCGCCGAAGTTGTTGGCGATGCCGCCGGAGGTGACGCAGATGTCGAGCGTCCCGCCGACCACGGCGACGTCGAGGAGGGCGTAGGTGACCCCTTCGACGTGCCCTCCCGGCCAGGGGCCGCCGACCACGACCACGACGCCGCCCGAGCCACAGACGCCCTCGGAAACGTGCGAGACGTAGGTGGCGTTGTCGGGAGCCCAGGCGTAGACGTAGACGGAGTAGTTGCCGGCGCTCAGGCCCGAGAAGGTCCAGGTGGTCTCGGAGGGCACGCTGCCGTTGCCGACGTCCTGCAGGTCGTCCATCAGCTTCTCGTCGTCGCCGAACGTGTTGGCGTTGTCCCAGAAGAAATCACCCAAGCCGTTGCCGACGGCGACGACGTTCGTGGTCACCGCGGTGGGGTTGCCGCTGAGGTCGTTGATGGTGTACGCGTAGGGCGGCCCGCCAATAAGGGAGTTCCAGTGCCCGGGTTGCGACGCGGCCGCGGCGTACGCGTCGGCGGGAACGCCCATGCCGTCGGCGACGTCGATGTTGAAGCTCTGTGCGGAAGCCGCGGGGACGAGCAGGGCGGCCGCACCCGAGGACAGGAGGGCGAACAGGGTCTTGTTCA
>Ga0326597_10002094_pt1 | contig 30462 bp, 28 predicted proteins | sample RVTome_12_FD_203789 | JGI IMG/M metagenome (GOLD analysis project Ga0326597, IMG submission 203789) | Soil microbial communities from uranium-contaminated site in the Upper Colorado River Basin, Wyoming, United States - RVT100D185 | ecosystem: Environmental > Terrestrial > Soil > Contaminated >...
CCGCGCCAGTTCGATGTCATGCAGCTTCAGCCCGGTGTCGGCAAGCGCGGCGCGGGTGCGGCGCCGCATGGCCGGCGAAAGCGGGTTCACCGAAGGCTCGCCCGGCACGCCGATGTTGATCAGCCGAAAGCTGACATAATCATACCCCGCCGCCGCGGCGATATGCGTCTGTTCAACCGGGGTCACCCCCGGAACGGTCAGATAGGACAGCGAAAACTGCCGGTTCATGCCGCGCCCCCGGTGTAGATATGCGCCATGCGGCCCGGCAGGCGGCGGCCAAGCATGCCTTCCAGACCGCGCGTCAGCGCCCCAAGCGCGCGGTGGTCGATGCCGGTTGCAAAGCCCATTTCCGCCAGCGCAAAGGCTGCGTCTTCGGTGGCGACATTGCCGGTGGCGTTGGGGATGAAGGGGCAACCGCCAAGCCCGCCAAGCGCGGCGTCGAAAATGCGCACGCCGGCCTGCAGCCCGGCCACCATATTCGCCAGCCCCAGCCCGCGGGTGTCATGCAGATGCAGGCTGAGCGCCGTGGCGGCAGGCACCACCTCACGCACGCGGCGGCACAGATCAAACACCTGCACCGGGTTTGCCAGCCCCGCGGTGTCGGCAATGTTGATCTCGTGCACGCCGATTTCGCCGTAGCTGCGGGCAATATCGAGCACCCGCGCCGGATCGACGCGACCTTCGAAGCCGCAGCCGAGCGCCGACTGGATGCCGGCGCGCACTGCGATACCCGCGGCCAGGGCGCGTTCAAGGATCGGCGCGATCTGGGTGCGCGCCTCTTCGACCGACTTGTTCAGATTCTTGCGGCTGTGGGTTTCCGAGGCGGAAACCGAGATTGACAGGTGCTTCACGCCCGCAGCGAGCGCACGTTCCAGCCCCGCCATGTTCAGGATCAGCGCGCTATGGGTCACCCCGGGCCGCGGCGCGATCTGCGCGAACAGCTCATCGGTATTGGCCATTTGCGGCACCCATTTGGGATGCACGAAAGATCCGACCTGAATGCGCCGCAGACCCGCGGCCTCCAGCCCGGCCAGGTAATGCAGCTTTTCTGCGACGGTGAAGATGCGGGCCTCGTTTTGCAGCCCGTCGCGCAGGAATTCGTCCTCGATCAGGACATCGCCGCCAAAGTGATACATCGCATGCTCCCTGTCCCGCCTTTGGCAGAAGGCTGGACCCTCAGGAAAAATCTAGACACGGGGCTGCGTAACATCAAATATCGTTATGGACATTGCAGGATATACGATGTTAATTTTTTGCCGGAGGAGCCATGCTGACATTACGACAGATCGAAGTGATCCGGGCCATCATGCTGGCGGGCACCGTGAAGGGCGCCGCCGACCTGCTGGGCGTGTCCGCGCCCGGCATCAGCCGGGTGATGAAACACACCGAAGGCCAGCTTGGGCTGCGGCTGTTCGCGCGCAACCACGGCCGCTTCGTGCCGACGACCGAGGCGCACGGCATTTTCGCGCAGATCAACGAGGTTTTCGCCAAGGTCGAGAACCTGCAATTTTCGATCGACGCATTGAAACAGGGCGCGGGGGGGGTGTTCTCGTTCGCCTCGGCGCCCTCGATTTCGCAGCATATCCTGCCGCGCGCGGTAAAGCGGCTGCGGCTGAAGTTTCCCGAACTGCGGATGAACATCAACATTCTGAAGATCGAGGAAACCATCGACTACCTGCTGCTGAAAAAGGGCGAACTGGTCGCGATGAGCTACAAGATCGACCACCCCGGACTGATTTCGCATCTGCTGGCAGCGGGGCGGCTGGTGGCGGTGGTGCCGGCAGGTCACCCGCTGGCCGGGCAGCGCGAAATATCGCTGGCCGATCTGGCCGCGCATCCGCTGATCGGCATCGACCCGACGGACCCCTATGGCAGGATTCTGGCGGCGCCTTTCGTCGAACACGGCCTGCCGTTCGAACTGGCGATCCAGGCGCGGTTCGCGCAGACGGTGAACGCGTTGGTCGCGGCGAACCTGGGTGTGGCGGTGCTGGACGAATTTTCGATGGCGGCGCATGAAACCCCCGGCGTCGCGGTGCGCCCGATCGTCGAGCCGACCTCGTTCAAGACCTATGGCGTGGTGAATGCCGAGGCTTCGCGTTCGATCTTTGCCGATGAGCTGATCGAGCTCTTGAAGCACGAGATGCACCACGCGGTCGCGACCCGCGGCCGCAGGAATTGACCTTGAACGTCGCCCCGTCTTTCGGCCCTAGCCCGCCACCGGCAGCGCCGCCCGCAGTGCCGCCAGGTCCAGCGGCAGGCCGGCGAAAATTTCCCAGGCGTGCACGCCTTGCCAGAAGAACAGCTCATACCCCGAAATCACCGCCAGCCCGGCGGCTTCGGCATCGCGCAGAAACTGCGTATCGACCGGCGTATAGACGGCGTCGAAAGCCCATTTCGCCCCCGCCAGCACCGCCGGCGGCAAGACCGTTCCGCCATAACCCACCATGCCGACCGGAGTCGAATTGATCAGCCCTTCGGCGCCCTCTGCGGCGGCCTCTACACGGTCGAACACGCGCACCTGCATGCCCGGCGCAACCGCCCGCAACGCGACGGCGAGTGCCTCGGCCTTGGCGCGGTCCTGATCAACCAGTTGCAGCGCGGGGGCTTGCAGCGCCACCAGGCCAAAGGCAATGGCGCGGCCCACGCCACCTGCGCCGACCATGCACACGGTGCCCGGCCCCGCCTTGGGCCGCACCCCGCGATAGGCGGCGATGAAACCAGAATAGTCGGTGTTGTAGCCCTTTGGCCCCGCAGCGGTGAACAGCACGGTGTTGACCGCGCCGATAGCGCGCACCAGGGGGTCGTCGATGGCAATATGCGCCGTCACCCGTTCCTTGTAGGGATAGGTGATGTTGATGCCGCGAAAGCCACCCGAGGCGCAGCGCGCGAAAACCGCATCGAACGCCATCCCCATGTCGCGCGGCACCAGCCGGTCATAGGCCACGTTCAACCCGTTCTGCGCACCGGCCAGCCGATGCAGCAGCGGCGAGCGCGAGCGCGCGATATTGTCGCCGATCAGCCCCAGCTGCAGATCGGGCGCCGCCGTCGCCGCGCCGCCCGGCACCTCGGTGTTGGTCATTTGTGCCCCCAGAACCTGTTCAAGCCGCGCCCCACGCCGCCCCAAAGCGGGGTCTGCGAAACGAAGATCAGAATCACCGAGGCCAGCAGCACCGCCGACAGCGGCGATTGCAGCGTGCCCCAAAGCAGCCGGCCAAGATCTTCGCGGTCGGATATGATCGCCCGGCGCCAGTTTTCGTCGATCAGCCGGCTGAGGATCACGCCAAGGATCACCGGCCCCACTTGATAGCCGTAAAGCTTCATGAAATAGCCCAGCACGCCAAAGCCGATCGCCCAGTAAACGTCCATCAGGCTGTTCGACACCGCGTAGGCGCCGACGATGCTGAGCAACAGGATCATCGGAATCAGAATGGCGCGCGGCAGTTCGACGATCTTCACGAACAGTCGGATGCCGGTCAGGCCGAAGATCAGCATGAACACATTGGCCGCAACCAGTGCGCCGACGATGAACCAGAACATTTCGGGCCGGTCGATCATCAGCATCGGGCCGGGGTTCAGGCCGTGAATGAACATTGCGCCAATGATGATCGCGGTGACCGCGTCGCCCGGAATGCCAAGCGTGATCATCGGAATGAACGCCCCGCCGACCGCCGCGTTGTTGGCCGCCTCGGGTGCCACCAGCCCTTCACGCGCGCCCTTGCCAAAGGGCACCTCGGGGTTTTTGGTGACACGCTTGGCATGGTCATAGGCCAGCAGCGCCGCGATGTCGCCACCGGTGCCGGGCAGCGCGCCGATGAACACGCCAATTGCCGAGGCCTGCAGCGACAGCGGCAGATATTTGCGCACCGCCCCCCATGACGGCACAATGCGCGAAATCGCCTGTTTCACGGCCAGCTTGTCGATGTGGTGCAACTGCATCAGCGCTTCGGAAATGCCGAAGAGGCCGATCATCACCGCAATGAAGCTGATGCCGCCCCACAGGTCGATGATGCCGAACGTGAAACGTTCCTGCGCCGTCAGCGGATCCAGCCCGACGGCGCCGATCAGCAGGCCAAGCGCACCGGCGAAAACGCCCTTGACCAGGCTTTCGCCCGACAGCGAGCCGACCAGCAGGATGCCGAGGATCGCCAGCAACATGTAGTCGCGTGGCTGAAAGCGCAGCGCGAATTCTGAAACCGTGGGCGCCGCAACCGCCAGCGTCGCAATGCCGATGGCGCCGCCGACGAAGCTCATTACTGTCGAAATGCCGATGGCCTCGCCCGCCTCGCCTTTCTGCGCCAGCGGATAGCCGTCAAGCGCAGTTGCTATCGCCGAGGGCGCGCCAGGGATGTTCAGCAAGATCGCGGTGCGCGAGCCGCCATAGACCCCGCCCATGTAGATGCCGACCATCAAGCAGAGCGCCGGAAAGATGTCCCAGCTGAAGGTGAAGGAAATCAGGATCGACACCGCCATGGTGACCGACAGGCCGGGAATGGCGCCGACGTAGATACCGGCAAAGGTGCCAAGCGCGATCAGACCCAGCAGCTGCGGATCCAGCCATGAGGTCAGAAAATACTGCAGCGCCTCGGTCATCTGCCGCCCCCCGCTAGCAAATGTTGCACCCAGGCAATGATTTCGCGCTCGGGCACCACGCCTTCGGGCATCAGCACGGTGAAGATAAGGCGGAAGATCACGTATATCCCCGCCACCGACAGCGCCGCGATGCCAAGCGCGTAGCCGATCGAGGTGCGACCCAGAGCCCAGATAGAAACTGCCAGGAACACGAATGAGGTGGGCAGGAACCCAACGGGTTTCAGCGCCATAGCATAAAGCCCGACAAGCAGCGCCATGCCCACCACCCGCAGCGGCAGGATCTCGCGCCAGTTGCGGATGTGCGCAGCGGCTGGCAGGCGCAGCGTGCGCCAGAAGATCATGCCCGAGGTGATCACCAGCACCACAGTCACCGCCATCGGAAAGCTGCCGGGCGCGCTGAGCGCTTCAAACCCTGAAATGTCAAAGGCAACCGTGGTCAGCCAGAGGCTGAGCACCAGCAGTGCCAGCGAAAACGCAGCCTCGCCGGGCAGTTTGCGGTTCTTGTCGTGCATGGTGGCCTCCCCTCCCAGAGAAACGCCGCCCCGCGGCCTTGGCAACGGGGCGGCGCAAGTGTGCTGGCGCCAGTCTAGGGCCGCGCAATGCCAAAGTCAGCCGGCGAAAACTTCGCGGCACCGGCGTCAAATACCAGCCACGAGGTGGTATTCTGCCAGTTGGTCAGGAAGGACAGCGCCTCGTCGCCGGCAAGGTTCAGCATCGAAAACCCGCGCCCCTCGATGATCGCCGTGAATTCGGGGTTCGTGGTCGCCTCGGCAAAAGCCGCCTGCAGTTTGGCCACCGCATCGTCAGGCGTGCCGTTCTTCACGAAAACCCCGAAGAACGGGCCCCAGGGCAGATATTTCGCATAACCCGGGTAGCTTTCGGTAATCGGCGCCACATCCGGCAACGCCGGGTTGGCGACGGTATCGATCAGCGCGATCGGCTTCATGCGGCCGGCGCGGATGCCCTCGATCGCGGCACCCAGAACTGCGGGCATCACGTCGATGGCGCCGCCTTGCAGCGCGGTCAGCGCCGGACCGTCGCCATCATAGGGCACGGCGATGACCGGCAGCGCCACTTCCGAGGTCAGCATCGCGGTGATCACCGACGGCAGGCCGCCGGGGCCGGTCGAACCGAACTTCACCTCGTTCGGATGCGCCGCGACATAGGCGGCAAGCTCGGCAAAACTGTTGTAGGGCGCGTCGGGCCGCGCCACCAGCAGCGGCACGCCACGCGCAATCACGTTGATCGGCGTGAAATCGGCATAGTCGCTGTCGCCAAGGCCCATGACCTTGTAAAGCTGCGGGTTTTCGGCGCCCATCAGCAGCGTGTAGCCATCGGCATCCTGCGCGCCCACATATTTCAGCGCAATCGCGCCGGTGCCGCCGGTCATGTTCTGCATCACCACGGAACCGCCGAGGATCTTTTCGGCATGCGGCGTGATCGAGCGCATCACGACGTCGGTGGAACCACCTGCGCCCCACTGGATGATGCCCTGAATGGCTTTTTCCGGGTATTCGGCAAACGCGGGCGCGCCTGCCATGACCAGCGCCGCAAAGGCGCCAAGCAATCTGGTATTCATCTGAACCTCCCAAGGTCGTTACGCTCGCAGACGGCGTCCTCTGGCCGGCGCGACACGACGGCAATGTTTGTGAATGGGCATCGTAACGTCAAGTGCTTTGCGCAGCCTTTGGATTGCCAGCAGGTTAATTTTCGCGCTCTTGCCACGCGATGACCACTGCCGCCATTTCGCCCGCTGTGATGCGCCGGGTTCGGTCTGGACAGCGGGTTTCAAGGGCCAGGAAGCCAGTGCCCCCTCGGGTTTGCGCGCCTTCATTCATCCGATGGGTTGACTGATGGCCTTTCAGGGTATAATTCGCCTATATGGTTGAACGACCCGACCCCACCCGACTGACAGAAATCCTGAAGGCGGCGACCGACCCGACGCGCCGTGCCATCCTGACGCTGCTGGCCCAGGAAGGCCCGACCCGTGTGACCGAAATCGCCGCCCGCTTCGAGATGAGCCTGAATGCCATTTCCAAGCATATCAAGGTTCTGCAGGGTGCCGGGCTGGTCAGCCGCCGCACCCTGTGGCGCGAACACCTGATCGAAGTGCAACTGGCACCCCTGGCCGAAATCGACCGCTGGTTTCACGATCTTCGCTCGATCTGGGCGCTGCGCCTCGAAGCCCTTGAAACCCTGCTTTCCGAGGAGGAAAAGATGACCGACCTTGCGCTTACCGTCACCCGCCTGATCAATGCGCCGATCGACAAGGTTTTCAACGCCTGGCTCGACCCGGTAATGCTGGCGCGCTTCATGATCCCCGGCGACGGCATGTCCGTGCCGCACTGCACCACCGACCCGCGCGTGGGCGGACGATTTGCCATCACCATGAAGGCCGGCGACCAGGAATTGCCTCACGCCGGCACCTATACCGAAATCACACCGCACTCGCGCATCGCCTTCACCTGGGAATCGCCGCATTCGATCGATGGCAGCACGGTGACGCTGTCGTTCGGCGCCAAGGATCAGGGAACCGAGGTGACCCTGCACCACGTCAAGTTCGCTTCGGCCGAAAGCCGCGACAACCACGAAAAGGGCTGGGGCGCGATTCTGGGCAGTCTGGCCGCCGCCGTGGCCCGAACGAAGGTATGAGGCACGGCGCGCAAGCCGTTTCACGACGCTGCGGCACCTGCGCGAAAGGGGGGCTGGCTGCCCCCCTTTCGTCTGCGACACCGGCAACCGCCATTCCGCTTGCCCTTGCCCCCCGCGCCGCATAAGAAACGCCCGCAATGTACGGGCGGTTTCAGGGGGACTCCATGCCGCTTCTGGTGATGAAATTCGGCGGCACCTCGGTGGCGGATCTGGCGCGCATCCGCAATGCCGCGGCCAAGGTCCGGCGCGAGGTGGAACGCGGCTATGACGTGATCGTCATCGTCTCGGCGATGTCAGGCAAGACCAATGAACTGGTCGGCTGGGTCGAACAGACCTCGCCGTTGTTCGACGCACGCGAATATGATGCTGTGGTCGCCTCGGGCGAAAACGTCACTGCCGGGCTGATGGCGCTGACCTTGCAGGAAATGGGCGTGCCGGCGCGCAGCTGGCAGGGCTGGCAAGTGCCGATCAACACCACCTCGGCGCATTCCGCCGCCCGCTTCCTGTCGATCCCACGCGACAATATCGACGCCAAATTCGCCGAAGGCATGAAGGTGGCGGTGGTCGCGGGCTTTCAGGGGCTGAGCACCGAGGGCCGCATCACCACGCTTGGCCGCGGCGGTTCGGACACCACCGCGGTGGCCTTTGCCGCAGCCTTCGGCGCCGAACGCTGCGACATCTACACCGATGTGGACGGCATCTATACCACCGACCCGCGCATCACCTCGAAAGCGCGCAAGCTTGACCGTATCGCCTATGAAGAGATGCTGGAACTGGCCTCGCTTGGCGCCAAGGTGCTGCAGACGCGTTCGGTCGAACTGGCAATGCGCTACAAGGTGCGGCTGCGGGTGCTGTCGTCCTTTGAAGATACCGATGAAAACTCTGGCACTCTGGTCTGCGACGAGGATGAAATCATGGAATCGAAAGTCGTCTCGGGCGTCGCCTATTCGCGCGACGAAGCCAAAATGACGCTGCTGCACGTGGAAGACCGCCCCGGCATCGCTGCCGCCATTTTCGGGCCCCTGGCCGAAGCCGGCGTGAACGTTGACATGATCGTGCAGAACATCTCGGAGGCAACCACCGGCGCCCAGTCCGTCGCCGTCACCGACATGACCTTTTCGTGCCCGGTCAATCAGGTGCTGCGCGCCCGCAAGGCAATGGAAGACGCCCGTGCCGCCGGCATCGTCCGCTATGACGACCTGATCGAGGATACCGAAGTGGCCAAGGTTTCGGTGGTCGGCATCGGCATGCGCAGCCACGCCGGGGTTGCGGCGACCATGTTCAAGGCGCTTGCCGCCGAAAATGTAAACATCAAGGTCATCGCCACGTCAGAGATCAAGATTTCGGTGCTGATCGACAGGAAATACATGGAACTGGCGGTGCAGGCGCTTCATGATACGTTCGGGCTCGACAGCGCCGCCTGAGCGCGGCACCGGCCAGAACGAGGGGGCGAAAAGGGCACATGCCCGAACGCACGGAAAGCGACAGCCGCAAACTGCTGCGGCGCCTGCGCGATACGCTCGCCACCCCCGCCAAGGGGCAGGAACGGCTTGACCGCATCACCCATCTGATCGCCGATTCGCTTGGCACCCATGTCTGTTCGATCTACCTGTTCCGCGACGCCGATACGCTGGAGCTGTGCGCCACCGAGGGGCTGAAACCGGCGTCCGTCCACAAGACCCGGTTGCGGCTTGGCGAGGGCCTTGTGGGCCGCGTGGCGCGAACGGCGCAGCCAGTCAACACCGCCAATGCCCCCGCCGAACGCGGCTTTCGCTTCATGCCCGAAACCGGCGAGGAAATATATTCCAGCTTCCTTGGCGTGCCGATCCAGCGCGTGGGCGAAAAGCTGGGGGTGCTGGTTGTGCAGTCGCGCGAGGCGCGGCTTTACTCGGACGACGAAGTTTACGGCCTCGAGGTCGTGGCCATGGTGCTGGCGGAAATGACCGAACTGGGCGCCTTTCTTGGCGAGGGCGAGGCCATGGCGCGGGTGCACACGCGCCCGGTGGTGTTTCGCGGCAGCACCGGGCAGGAAGGCGCGGCCGAGGGCCGCGTCTGGCTGCACGAGCCGCGCGTGGTGGTCACCAACCCGGTCGGCGACGACCCCGAAAAGGAAAGCGCGCGCCTTGCCACCGCCGTCACGCAACTGCGCGAATCGGTGGACCGGATGCTGGCCAATACCGTCAGCACCGACAAGGACCACCTCGACGTGCTCGAAACCTACCGCATGTTCGCCAATTCCCGCGGCTGGATGCGCCGCATGGAAGAAGACATCAGCCGCGGCCTTTCCGCCGAGGCTGCGGTCGAAAAGGAACAGTCCTCGGCGCGCGCGCGGCTGGAACAGGTGCCCGACCCCTACCTGCGCGAACGGCTGCACGATCTGGACGACCTGTCGAACCGGCTGCTGCGCATTCTGACCGGGCAGGGTGCCAATACTGGCGCGGCGATGCCGGAGAACCCGGTGCTTGTCGCCCGCAACATCGGCCCGGCGGATTTGCTCGACTATGGCCGCAGGCTGCGCGGCGTGGTGCTGGAGGAAGGTTCGGTCGGCAGCCATGCCGCGATCGTGGCGCGCGCCCTGGCGATTCCGCTGGTGATCCACGCCGAACGCATCACAACCGAAGCGCTGAACGGCGACCCGATTCTGGTGGACGGCGATCAGGGTCTGGTGCACCTGCGCCCCGAAGACACCATTGCGCAGGCATTCCGCGACAAGATCGCCATGCAGGCCGAGGCGCAAGACCGCTATGCCTCGCTGCGCGACCTGCCTGCGGTGGCGCTTTGCGGCACGCATGTGGCGCTGCACATGAACGCCGGGCTGATGGCCGATCTGCCCTCGCTGATCGGCTCGGGCGCCGAAGGCGTCGGGCTGTTTCGCACCGAGCTGCAATTCCTGATCCGCACCCGGGTGCCCCGCCGGGGCGAGCTGGCCTCGACCTACGCGCGCGTGCTTGATGCCGCTGGCGGCAAGCGCGTGGCGTTTCGCACGCTCGACATCGGCTCCGACAAGGTGCTGCCCTACATGAAGCCGCAAGATGAGCCCAACCCGGCGATGGGCTGGCGCGCGATCCGCGTGGGGCTGGACAAACCCGGCATCATGCGCATGCAGCTGCAGGCGATGATCCGCGCCGCGGCGGGGCGGCCGCTGACGGTGATGTTTCCCTTTATCGCCAGCCAGTCGGAATATACCGCCGCGCGCCGCGCCTTGCAGGACGAGGTGGCGCGCGAAGCGGCGCTTGGCCGTGTGGTTCCCGCCACGCTTGAAATCGGCGCCATGCTGGAAACCCCCAGCCTTGCCTTCGCGCCGCAGGAATTTTTCGACCAGACCGATTTCATTTCCATCGGCGGCAACGACCTCAAACAGTTCTTCTTCGCTGCCGACCGTGAAAACGAACGGGTGCGCAAACGCTACGATACGCTGGATGTGTCGTTTCTGGCGCTGCTGGAACAGATTGTCGATCGCTGCGCGCGCTCGGGCACGCACCTGTCGTTCTGCGGCGAAGACGCGGGACGGCCGATCGAGGCGGTCACCTTCGCGGCGCTCGGGCTGCGCACGCTGTCGATGCGCCCGGCCTCGATTGGCCCAGTCAAGCACCTGATCCGGCGCATCAACCTGATGGAGCTGAAAGAGGTGATCGACCGCGCACGCTGCTCCGGTGCCGAAACCGTGCGCCCGGCGGTGACCGAATGGCTGGCGCGGCAATAGGGCGCCCACGGTAAATGTCGAAACTTGGGGCAGCGAGGACATCAACGGCGCTGCTGCGCGGCCTACGCTTCAAAGCGACCCGTGGCGTCACGATCGCGCTCGTATCCTCTCTTGAACGGAAACGGCGGCAACCAGGACTCGCGACGAACGGTCCAGAGTTCATAGGTCGGAATCAGTTGATCCGGGGCATCCAGAGATCCCAGGTTCACGCCGATTTCGTCGCCGCTGCGCCCGAAAACGGGCGAACCGCAGCGGGGACAGAAATACCGCCCGGCATAGTCACGTGTTTCGCCCTCGATCGTCACCGCGTCCTGGGGGAAAATCGCAGACGCATGGAAAAGCGCCCCATGATGCTTGCGGCAGTCGAGGCAGTGACAAAGACCGACCCGGTAAGGGCGCCCCGTGGCCACAAATCTGACATTGCCGCACAGGCACCCGCCGGTGAATCGGTCCATGCCGCCTCGCCTCCAAATTCAATCAACGCGAATGCTAACAGCCAAACCTCGTCAGGTGTCGATGAAAGTTGCGCCGGCCGCTTTGGCTGCAGGCTCGCCGCGTCGCCCGTCTCGCCGCGCCGCGCCGAAACAATCACTTTTTCAACGTGATCCGCGCCCGCAGCTCCTCGCGCAAATTCCCCTCGTCCAGCCCCCTCTCGCGCGCCAGTCGTTTCAGGCCGAAATGCACGCGGGCCATTTCCTGATAATAGCTGGTGAAGGCATAGTTGATCGCAGCCCCCGCCACTGCCCCCAGCACCGGCGCCGCCTGAGCCGCAAGCTTTTGCCCCAGCACCGCCGAAAGCCGCGGCGCCACCTTTGCGATCAGCGCGTTCAGCCCCTGCCCGGTAACCGTGACCCGCGCCGCCAGAAATCCCGTCTCGGCGCCGTCATCCAGCCGCATCGGCCCGGCCGAGGCGAAAACCTCGATGCAATCCATCCGCACCGCCTCGTCTGCCGGGTCGAACCCGTGTTCGGCGGCAATACCCTGAATCGCGCGCAGCAGCACGGTCACCGTCACCGGCAATTCGGCCAGCGAACCAGGCAGGCCGCCGAAACCGCCTGCCGCCCCCATCGCCGAAGCCAGCGCCGTGTTCAGCCAGTCGGCGCGGTCGGCAAGCACGCCGCGCGAACGTGCCGCCGCGGCGAAAGCGCCGTGCAGCGCCGCCTGGGTGGCACCGTCAAGCCGTTCGCGCACCGGTGCCGGCAGCTTGTCCAGCAGCGCCTCGGCACTGCCGCCGACCATGCCCAATACCTGCATGCCAAGCCCGCTGGCGCCCTTGTGGCGCCGCGCCAGCGCCTCCAGCGCCGCCACCACGTCGCCATCGTGCAGCGGCGGAAACACCGTCACCTTCGCCGTCGCCTCATCCGAGCTTGCCATCGCGCCCCTCCACGGTTGCGCCGCATATAGGCGCGCACAGCGCAGCGCAAAAGCCCCGCCCCGGCTTCTTCATTGTGAAAATACCCCCAACCACGCCGCCGGCGGCCGCGCCGGTGGGGCTGCCGGCGCTTCAGACCGCCTTGCTTAGCGCACCGGTCACGCCATCCCAAGCGCCGGGCTGAAGTGCCAGGCCCAGCACGCGGTCGGGGTTGGTGGGTGGCGGCATCACCACGCCCGCCAGCTTGCTGAAACCAAAGCGGCCGTAATAGGGCGCATCGCCCACCAGCAACACGCGCTCCCACCCCAGCCGCCGCGCTTCGGACAGGCTTTCAAGCATCAAGAGCCCGCCCAGCCCCTCGCCCTGCCGCGTCGGGTGCACCGCCACCGGGCCCAGCAGCAGCACCCGGTTGCCGCCGACCTGCACCGGCCAGTAGCGGATCGCCGCCGCCAGAACGCCGCCCTCGTCGCGCAATACCAGGCAAAGTTCGGCAACCCTGGGCACCCCGTCGCGCAGCCGGTAAGACGACAGCGCGGTGCGGCCGGGTGCAAAGCACAGGTCCAAAAGCGCCTCCACCTCCCACCAGTCCGCTTCGGTTTCCTCCTCAAGCCGATACATCCCGCCTGCCTGCCCCCTGTCCCCGAATCTGCTTGAAATCGCGCGTAACATGCGCGCAGGTCAGGAGCAAATCCGATGAAAGCCGCGCCATGTTCTACCGCCCCGCCGAAGGCCACGGCCTGCCGCACAACCCGTTCAATGCCATCGTCGCGCCGCGGCCCATCGGCTGGATCGCCAGCCGCGGCGCCCTCGGCGACAACCTGGCCCCTTATTCATTCTTCAACGCAGTGGCCTACAGCCCGCCGCAGGTGGTCTTTGCCTCGACCTCGACCAAGCCCGACCGCGAGGGCACCAAGGACAGCATGGCCAATATTCGCGAATCCGGGGTGTTCTGCGTCAACATCGTTTCGCATGACCTGCTGGCGGCGATGAACGCCAGTTCCGCCAGCCTGCCCGCTGGGGTGGACGAGTTCACCCATGCCGGAATCGGCAAGGCGGAATGCGAAACCATCGACTGCCCGCGCGTGGCGTTTGCGCCCGCATCGCTGGAATGCCGGCTGGTTCAGATCGTCCGGCTTGCGGGCAAGGCGAACTTTCTGGCGATCGGCGAAGTCACCGGCGTGTATCTTGCACCAGACTGCCTGCGCGAAGGCCGATTCACGCTGCCGCCCTCAGGCCTGATGACCCGGTTGGGCTATCAGGATTACGCGGTGATCCGCGAAACCTTCGTGCTGCCCCGGCCCGATCAGTCCTAGCTGCCGGGCGCCTGATAGACGCCCTGTTCCTTCAGCGCGTCGATCACTTCCTTGGGCATATAGCTTTCATCGTGCTTGGCAAGAATTTCGCTGGCCACAAACGTGTCGCCGTCCATGCGCCCGGTTCCGATCATGCCCTGGCCCTCCTGGAACAGATCGGGCAGCAGGCCGGTAAAGCGCACCGGCACCGTGGCGCCGCCATCGGTGACGCGAAAGGTGACCGTGGTGGATTCGCCGCGCTGCAACGTTCCGGTTTCGACCAGCCCGCCGATGCGGAAGGTTTCGCCCGGTTTCGGCGGATCGGACAGCACCTGCGTGGGCGAGCGGAAAAAGTTGATGCCATCGCGCATGGCATAGCCGATCAGCGCGGTTGACAGCACCAGCGCCACCGCGGCGGCGGCCAGCACCTGGATGCGGCGTTTCTTTTTCAGGCTCTTCATCATCTCTCCTTCAGGGAAACACCGGCGCCAGCATCAGCCCCGCAGTCTCGTCGATCCCCAGCATCAGGTTGGCGTTCTGGATCGCCTGCCCTGATGACCCCTTGTTCAGGTTGTCAAGCGCCACCACCACCACCGCCCTGCCGGGCAGACGGTCGCCGATCACGCCCACATGCGCGAAATTGGAGCCTGCGACTGCGCGTGTCGAGGGCAGTGCGCCAAAAGGCAGCACCTGCAGGAAGGGCTCGGTCGCGTAGGCTGTGGCCAGCGTGGCGTGAATCTCGGCCGCGTCGCCACGCAGATAGACGGTGGCAAGGATGCCGCGGTTGAACGGCATCAGGTGCGGGGTGAACTGCACGCGCACCGGACGACCCGCCAACAGGCTGAATTCCTGATCGAACTCGCCAATATGGCGGTGCGTGCCGCCCGCCGAATAGGGATGCGTGCCGCCCGAAAGCTCGGCATGCAGCAGGCTTTCCTTCAGGCTGCGGCCGGCGCCGGAAACGCCCGCCTTCAGGTCGATCACAATTTCGTCAAGGTCGATCACCCCGGCCGAAATCAGCGGGCGCAGCGCGAACTGCCCGGCGGCGGCGTTGCAGCCGGTGCCGGCGACAAGCCGCGCGGCGCTGATCTGCTCGCGGTAAAATTCGGTCAGGCCGTAAACCGCCTCGGCCTGCAGGTCGGGGGCGGCGTGCGGTTTGCCATACCATTTCGCGTATTCCGCGGGGTCGCGCAGGCGGAAATCGGCGGAAAGATCGACGATTTTCAGGGTCCGCGGCAGCGCGGCGATCACCGCCTGCGAGGTGGCATGCGGCAGCGCGCAAAACGCAAGGTCAACCTCTTCAAAGTCGATCTCTTCGATCTTCTGAAGCTGCGGCAGCGGCATGTGCCGCAGCTGCGGGAAAACCTCGGCCATGGTCATGCCGGCCTTGCGGTCGCCGGACAGCGCCACGATCCGCATCGCGGGATGGGTAGCGATCAGGCGCACCAGCTCGGCCCCGGTGTAGCCGGAAGCGCCAAGAATGGCGATGCGATGGATCATGGCGGGCGTCCTGTCCTGGGTCGGGAATGGGATGCCGGAAGGGGGGCCGCAATGCAAGTGGGATGTGCGGGGGGCGTGGGGGCGATATCGCGGATGATCCCCCCCCCGATTTGTCACCAGACAAATCGGGGCAAATCGGACAAGGGCGAAAGCGGCCCCCCCTTACGCCGCCTCGAACTTCACCCCCCGCCGCAGGAACTGCGTCGCGCGCGAAGACACCTGCACCGGGTTCCCCGTTGTCAGGTTCACCGACCTTGTGCCCGAGCCCAGCATTTCGGGGCGGCGGGCAAGGTAGTCGGCAAGGCTTTCGGCAACCAGGTTGGCCTGGCTGTAGACCCTGACCTGCGGCCCCAGCGCCTCCTGAAAGGCGTGCTGCATCAGCGGATAATGGGTGCAGCCAAGGATCGCGGCCTCGGGGTTGGGCATGCGGCGCCTGAGCGCGTCGACGTGGCTGCGCACCAATGCTTCGGCCAGGATCTCGTCGCCCTGTTCGATCGCGTCAACCACACCGCCGCAGGGCTGTGCCTCGACATCGACGCCGATGGCGCGGAACGCCAGCTCGCGCTGAAACGCGCGCGACGATACCGTGGCGGGGGTGGCAAACAGCGCCACGTGTTTCACCGCCACTTCGCGCGGCGGCGAATTGTCGCCCCAATGCCGCTCGGTCAGCGCCTCGATCAGCGGCACGAACACGCCCAGCACGCGCTTTCCGGGCGGCACCCAATGTTCCTGCATGCGTTTGAGCGCCGAAGCCGAGGCGGTGTTGCAGGCCAGGATGACAAGGTCGCAACCCTCGGCCCAAAGCCGCTCGACGCCGCGTGTGGTCAGGTTGAAGATGTCTTCGGCGTCGCGCACGCCGTAGGGGGTATGGGCGTTGTCGCCGTAATAGACGAAGGGCACATCCGGCAGGCGCTTTTGCACTGAATCCAGCACCGTCAGCCCGCCCAGGCCGCTATCGAAAATGCCTACCGCCATGCCCGCCCCCATCGGGCCCGGCGCCAGATGCGGGCCCCTGCAATCGTTCTACGTGGCGGCGCGGCGGAAATCCATGCCCGTTGCACCTATTCGGCAGCGTGTTGTTGCGGCGTGCCGCCAGCCCTGAACGTCGCAAGAAGCGCCTCGCGCCGGGTGGCGGCGGCTTTGGCGGCGGCCTCTTTCAGCGGGCCGAAGCCGCGGATGGATAGCGGCAGCTCTGCCAGTTCGCGCGCGACGCCAAGCGTGGCCGGGGTCAGTGCCGCCAGCACCTCGGCCATGTCGGCCTCATACTGCGCGATCAGCGCGCGTTCCAGCCGCCGTTCGGGCAGGTAACCGAACGGGTCAAGCCGCGTGCCGCGCAGCCCCTTCAGGCGCGCCAAAAGCCGGAACGCGCGCATGATCCACGGCCCGAAGGCGCGCTTGACCGGGCGCCCGTCGGGCCCCATGCGCGACAAAAGCGGAGGCGCAAGGTGATAGGTCAGCCGCAGGTCGCCCTCGAACTCCGCCTGCGCTTTTGCGGCGGATTCCAGATGCAGCCGCGCCACCTCGTATTCGTCCTTGTAGGCCAAAAGCTTGTGGTAGCCCTTGGCCACGGGCAGCCGCAGGCTTTCGGGTGCACGGTTCAGCAGCACGCGGAACCGGGCGGCCAGCGCCGCGTTCTGATAGGCCGCCAGATGCGCCGCGCGGGCCTCGATCGGGTCGGTCTCGGCGGCGGCAGCGGTGGGTGCCAGCAGGCGCGCGGCCTGGTCGGGAAAGGCCACCGCCCAACGGCCAAGCTCAAAGGCGCGCTGGTTGGCCTCGGGCGCAGCACCGTTCAGCACGATGGAACGCGAAATAGCCGCGTGGCTTAGCGGCAGCAGCCCCTGCTGCCAGGCGGCGCCCAGCACTGCCATGTTGGAATAGATCGAATCGCCAAGCGCCTTGCGGGTCAGCTCCGAGGCGTCGAAGAACGCCACCTTGTCGCCCAACCGCGCCTGCAGACCCAGCCGCAACCTTTCGGCGGGCAGGCGGAAATCGCGGTTGCGGGTGAATTCGCCGGTGACGATCTCGTGGCTGTTGACCACGGCGCCGGTGCGCCCGGTGCGCATCAGGCCAAGCGTCTTGGCCCCCGCCGTCACCACCAGATCGCCGCCGATCACGCAATCGGCCTCGCCCACCGCAACCCGAATTGCGGAAATGTCGGCGGGTCGCGCCGCCAGTCGCAGGTGGATGTGCACCGCGCCGCCCTTTTGCGCGAGGCCGGCCATTTCCATCATTCCGGCACCCATGCCCTCGACATGCGCCGCCATCGCCAGCACTGCGCCCACGGTGACGACGCCGGTGCCGCCGACCCCGGTGATGACCACGTTATGGGTGCCGCTGATCGCGGGCAGCGCCGGCGCCGGCAGGTCGGGCAGCGATACGGCGGCAGTGGCGGACTTGCGCAACTTGCCGCCTTCCACCGTTACGAACGAGGGGCAGAAACCATTGATGCAGGAATAATCCTTGTTGCAGCTGGACTGATCTATGGCGCGTTTGGTGCCGAACGCGGTTTCCACCGGAACGATGGAAACGCAATTCGACTGCACGCCGCAGTCGCCGCAGCCTTCGCAAACATCGGTGTTGATGAACACGCGGCGGTCAGGGTCGGGGAAGGCGCCGCGCTTGCGGCGGCGGCGCTTTTCGGCGGCGCAAGTCTGCACGTAGATGATGGCCGAGACACCCGGGGCTTGCGCCAGCCGCTCCTGCACAGTCGTGAACGCCGCGCGTTCCACCTTTTCGACGCCGGGCGGGAAGGTGGCAAGGTCAACCTCTTCTTTTTCGTCGTAAACCACGACGATCGGTTTCACCCCCATTGCCTGAATTTCCCGCGCGATCTGTTGCGCCGTCAGCCCGCCTTCGTTGGGCTGACCGCCGGTCATCGCCACCGCATCGTTGAACAGGATCTTGTAGGTGATCGTGGTGCCCGCAGCCAGCGCCGCCCGGATCGCCAGCGAGCCGGAATGGTTATAGGTGCCGTCGCCAAGGTTCTGGAACATATGGGGGCGCTTCGAAAACGGCGCCTCGCCGACCCAGTTCGCGCCCTCGCCGCCCATCTGGGTAAAGCCCTCGGTGTCGCGTCCCATCCACTGCACCATGTAATGGCAGCCGATGCCGGCATAGGCGCGGCTGCCCGCAGGCACTTTGGTCGAGGTGTTGTGCGGGCAGCCTGCGCAATACCACGGCGTGCGGGTGGCGATTTCGGGGGCGTTGTCGGCGCGGCGCACCTCGGCAATGCGCGCCAGCCCGGCCTGCACGTCTTCGGTGGCGCGGCCCTCTTCGGTCAGCACCTGGCCGATCTTTTCAGCGATCATCACCGGGTCGAGCGCAAAGCGGGTCGGGAACAGCTCTTCGCCGGTCAGCGCGTGTTTCCAGCCATAGACGCGGCGGCCGCGGCGGTTGTCGAATATGGCTTCCTTGACCTGCACCTCGATCAGCTTGCGCTTTTCCTCGACCACGACGATCAGTTCCAGCCCCTCGGCCCATTCGGCGAAGGACTTCATGTCCATCGGGAAGGTCTGCGCCACTTTCCAGGTGGTCACGCCAAGGCGCTTGCATTCGGCGCCGTCCAGACCCAGCAGAGCAAGCGCGTGCACCAGATCAAGCCAGTTCTTGCCCGCGGCGACAAAGCCGATCTTGGCGCCGGGCTGGCCGTGTATGCGTTTGTCGATGCGGTTGGCGCGGGCGAAGGCCTCGGCGGCAAAGCGTTTGTGGTCGATCATCCGCGCTTCCTGCGCCACCGGCGTGTCGCCCAGCCGAATGTTCAGGCCGCCTTCGGGCAGCGGAAAATCGGGGATGACAAAGGTCATGCGCTGCGGGTCGCCATCGACCACGGCGGTCGCCTCGACCGTGTCCTTCATGGTCTTGAGGCCGACCCAGACGCCGGCAAAACGCGACAGCGCGTAGCCGTAATGGCCGAAGTCGAGAATTTCCTGCACGCCGGCGGGCGACAGCACGGGAATATAGGCATCGACCATCGCCCAGTCGGACTGGTGCAGCACGGTCGAGGATTCGCCGGTGTGGTCATCGCCCATCGCCATGATGACGCCGCCAAAGGTCGAGCTTCCCGCCATGTTGGCGTGTCGCATCACGTCGCCGGAACGGTCGACCCCTGGCCCCTTGCCATACCATAGCGCGAAAACCCCCTGGTATTTGCCTTCGCCGCGCAACTCGGCCTGCTGGCTGCCCCAGATCGCCGTGGCGGCAAGGTCTTCGTTCAGCCCCGGCTGGAAGCGCACGTTGGCCGCCTCCAACTGGCGCGCCGCGCGCGTCATCTGGATGTCCACCCCACCCAAGGGCGAGCCGCGATAGCCGGTGACATAGCCTGCGGTATTCAGCCCCGCCGCCTTGTCGCGCGCCGCCTGCGCCAGCATCAGCCGCACCAGCGCCTGCGTGCCGTTCAACAGCACCGGCGATTTCGTCAGGTCAAACCGGTCGGCCAGCGAGATTTCCTGCCTGCCCATCGGGCATTTCCTCCCAAGAAATATGCGACACCCCCATAATAGGTCAAAAAAGCTGACCTACAAAGCGGAAATTCACGCGAAAGCTGTTTGGATAAAGCAGCGTTCCGGTGGTAGAACGCTGCGCCGGAGCGTTTGAATTTGACTGAAAGTGAGCGGCATGGACTGGGACAAGCTAAGAATATTTCACGCGGTGGCCGATGCCGGGTCTTTGACCCATGCCGGCGATACGCTGCATCTTTCCCAATCCGCTGTCAGTCGCCAGATCAGAGCGCTGGAAGAGGGGCTGGGAACCACCCTTTTTCACCGCCACGCGCGGGGGCTGATTCTTACCGAACAGGGCGAGTTGCTGTTCGACGCCACGTCAACCATGGCACGCAAGCTCGATTCCGCCGCGGCACGTATCCGCGACAGCGAAGAGGAAGTGTTCGGCGAATTGAAGGTGACCACCGCGACCGGCTTCGGCACGCTTTGGCTGGTGCCGCGATTGGTCAAGCTTTACGACCGCTACCCGGATCTCAAGATCGACCTGATGCTGGAGGAACGCGTGCTCGACTTGCCGATGCGCGAGGCCGATGTGGCGATACGGATGAAAGAGCCCAGCCAGGCCGATCTGATTCGCAAGAGATTGATGAATATCCGCATGCGGCTTTATGCCTCACCAGAATATCTGGCACGGGCGGGCATGCCGATGCGGCCCGAAGAACTGGCCAAGCACCGGCTGATCTGCCAGAACCCCAGCACCCCGCAGGTCACCGCCGGGGCCAATCTGTCGAACAAACTGCTGTCATACGACATTCACTCCACGCTGACCGTCAACAACTACTTCGGCGTGCTGCAGGCGGTGCTGAACCATATTGGCATCGGCGTGCTGCCGGACTATCTGACCGCCGATTTCCCCCATCTTGTCCGTGTTCTGGACGAAATCGAGTCGGTCGAAGTGCCTGTGTTCCTGGCCTATCCGGAAGAGCTGCGCCAGTCGCGCCGCGTCGCCGCCTTCCGCGATTTCGTGCAAGAGGAAATCATCGCCTATCGCCGCCACCAGGCCGAGAACCCGCCGCCCCTGGTGGAGCCGTAATTGCAGGCCCCACAGGTGAGACATGTTCGCAACGCATGGCGGCCATGATGCACCTGCAGCAAATTGCCACTTGAACCATTCTCATCCTGCCCATAAATCGAGCTGCGAAGGCGATGGTTCGAGGAAACTCTCATCACCTTCTACCTCCCTGTTGGACTTGGGCCGAGCTTCTGCTCGGCCTTTTTTTCGGTCCGGCCGCGCCGCTCCTATGCGCGGTCCCGTGTCAGGCCGTGCGGCGCAGCCTGCCGCCAAAGGTCAGCCATAGCGCGATGCCGATCAGGCTGAACTGCACCGCGCCCGCCGAAAGCTCGACCGCCGCCCACGAGGCGAAATCAGGAATGTCGTATTTGCCGAATTCGGCAAGCACGATATAGCTGACGATCACCGCGCCGATACCCCAGGCGGCGATCAGCGCGCCCATCACGCCCTCACCACGAAGATCGCTGCGCGCGTAAAGGAAACTCAGCACGGCGCCCTGGATCACCATGGAAAGTATCCCCAGCGGGATCAGTGGCTCGGCCCGCATGTAGGGCAGCGCCGCGTAATGGTCTGCATTGATTGCAAAATGCGACGTCGCCTGCACGGCAAAGGTGCAGATGACATACCCTGCGACGGCAAGCAGGTGGTGTTTCATGGCAGCCTCCCATTTTAGTTGCATTTCACAAGTAAATGCTTTTTCCTTGCATTTTGCAACTAACAAACTACGTCAGCCGCATGTCTGAACCCGAAAACTGGCGATCCTCCTGCCCGATCAGCATGGCGCTTGATATCTTCGGCGACCGCTGGTCGCTGCTGGTGCTTCGCGACATGATCTTTTCTGGCGCCTGCCATTTCGGCACCCTGGCCGCCGCGGAAGAACGCATATCCACGAACGTGCTGAGCGAAAGGCTCGCGCGGCTGATGCGGCACGGCATGATCGTCGAGGAGCCAGATCCGGCCGTCGGGCGCAAGACCCGATACGTGATGACCGAGAAAGGCTGGCAACTGGCACCGGTTCTGGCCGAGATCATCCTTTGGTCAGGCAACCACCACCAAACCGCGAGCCCGGCCGAAGTTCTGCAGGCAATTCGCTCCGACCGCGCGGCCTTTATCGCGGCGTTGCGCGCTGGCCATAAGGGGGAAAATGACAGGTGAATCGGGGCAACTTCGGCCTTCCCTCCGCCCGCCTTCCCCCCTAAGAGTCGCCGCACTCACATCTGCCGGGGGGCCGAAATGGACGAGCCGAAGATCACCGCCGAACTGGTCGCCGCGCATGGGATGAAGCCCGACGAATACGAGCGGCTGCTGAAGATCATCGGGCGCGAGCCGACGTTCACCGAACTGGGCATCTTTTCGGCGATGTGGAACGAACATTGCAGTTACAAATCATCGAAGAAATGGTTGCGCACGTTGCCCACAACGGGGCCGCAGGTGATCTGCGGGCCGGGTGAAAACGCCGGCGTGGTGGATATCGGCGACGGCCAGGCGGTGGTGTTCAAGATGGAAAGCCACAACCACCCCAGCTATATCGAGCCGCATCAGGGCGCCGCGACCGGCATTGGCGGCATCCTGCGCGACGTCTTCACCATGGGCGCGCGCCCGGTTGCCGCAATGGACAGCCTTAGCTTCGGGCTGCCGTCGCACCCGAAAACCGCGCATCTGGTGAAAGGCGTGGTCGAGGGCATCGGCGCCTATGGCAACTGTTTCGGCGTGCCAAACCTTGGCGGCGAGGTGCGCTTTCATCGCAGCTACAACGGCAATTGCCTGGTCAACGCTTTCGCGGCGGGGCTGGCCGATGCCGACAAGATCTTTTATTCCGCCGCCTCGGGCGTCGGCATGCCAGTGGTTTACCTTGGCGCCAAGACCGGGCGCGACGGCGTCGGCGGCGCCACCATGGCCAGCGCCGAGTTTGACGACACGATCGAAGAAAAGCGCCCCACGGTGCAGGTCGGCGACCCCTTCACCGAAAAGTGCCTGCTGGAAGCCTGCCTTGAGCTGATGGCGTCAGACTCGGTCATATCGATTCAGGATATGGGTGCCGCGGGGTTGACCTGTTCGGCGGTCGAAATGGGCGACAAGGGCGGGCTTGGCATCAGGCTTGATCTTGACCGCGTGCCGGTGCGCGAAACCGGCATGACCGCTTATGAGATGATGCTGTCGGAATCGCAGGAACGCATGCTGATGGTGCTGAAGCCCGATCGCGAGGCAGTGGCGCGGGCGATCTTTGAAAAATGGGATCTCGACTTTGCCATCGTCGGCGAAACCATCGCCGAAGACCGTTTCCTGATCCTGCACGGCAACGAGGTGAAGGCCGATCTGCCGCTGAGCAAGCTTTCCTCCAGCGCGCCGGAATATGACCGACCCTGGGTAGAAACCCCGGCCGCCGCACCGCTTGGCCCGATACCCGCGATTACCCCTATTGCCGCGCTGCGTGCGCTGATCGGCAGCCCGAACTACGCGCACAAAGCCTGGGTGTGGGAACAATACGACACGCAGGTGGGGGCCGACACGCTCCGCCGGCCCGGCATGGGCGCGGGTGTCGTGCGCGTGCACGGCAGCGGCAAGGCGCTGGCCTTCACTTCGGACGTGACGCCACGCTATGTGAAGGCCAACCCCTATCAGGGCGGCGCGCAGGCGGTGGCTGAAGCTTACCGCAACCTGACCGCGGTCGGCGCGCTGCCGCTGGCAGCAACCGACAATCTGAACTTCGGCAACCCCGAAAAGCCCGAGATCATGGGCCAGCTGGTGGGTGCCATCAAGGGGATCGGCGCGGCCTGCCTGGCGCTCGACTTTCCGATCGTTTCGGGCAACGTCTCGCTTTACAACGAAACCGACGGCACCGGCATCCTGCCCACACCGACCATCGGCGGCGTCGGCCTGCTGGCCTCGCTTGACGATCTGATCGCGGGCCAGCCCGGGGCGGGTGACATCGCGCTGCTGATCGGCACTACCGCGGGCCACCTTGGCCAGTCGGCGCTGCTGGCCGAGGCGTTCGGCATCGAGGCGGGGGATGCGCCGCACGTGGATCTTGCGGCCGAGCGCAGGCATGGCGAATTCCTGCGCGCCAACCGCAAACTGATATCGGCCGCAACCGATCTTTCCGACGGCGGGTTGGCACTGGCGGCTTTCGAGATGGCCGAGGCGGCGGAGGTCGGCGTTGCACTGGATGCGGCCGACATCGCGCAACTGTTCGGCGAAGATCAGGCGCGCTATCTGCTGGCCTGCACGCCTGCGCAGGCCAAGGCCCTTGAAGCCGCCGCCGCAGAGGCCGGCGTGCCGCTGGCGCGCGTCGGCCGTTTTGGCGGCGACCGGGTGCAACTGGGCGACAGCGAAGCGCCGCTTGCCGAGCTTGCGGCGATGTATCACACTGCATTTGAAGCTGCACTGTCCCAGCTCGTCATATGATCGTGGCATCCAGTGCCAATCTGCTGGCGCTGTGTCCGGCGGACCAACCAGAGGAACGCTGAATGCGGGTGTTGCGCTCTCTGTTCGTCATGATGGCGATAACCCTGTTCGCGGTGGTGCGGGTCGGGTTTGCTGCGGGGGCGCATGAAATGAACCCCGCCCCGATCGGATCGCCCCTTGCCGATGCAAGCGCCAACGAATCGATGCCGGGCAGCAAAATGGTGGCGCTGACCGCACACGACGCCGCGCATGGCTGGCACAGCGGCGCATGCACCGCGTCAATGCATTGCGCCTCCCTTGAACGGATCGCCTCATTCACGCAACAGTCGCTGTTGCATGAAGCGCGCTTGCTGGCATCGGCGAGCACAGGTTCGCCAACCCCCCCTCCCCGATTTCTTCTTCAGGCCTGACAGACCCCGCCCATGGCGGAACCTTTGATCTGGCGAAAATGACTTTTCGTCGCATGACAGACTTGGAGAAACAGAATGACTGGACCAATCAACCTGACCGCATCGCGGATAGGTGCAACCCTGATCGCCGCTGTGTTGGCAGGCGGGCCCGTGCTGGCCGGAGCCGGACACGATGACGGCGCGGGCAAGCAAGCCTCGTTTGGCCGCCCCGGCGTCGCCGCCCAGGCGGATCGCACGATCGAAATCATCATGACGGACAACAGATTCTCGATCCCGACACTTGACGTTCGGGCCGGCGAGACCATCCGTTTCGTGTTGCAGAACGAAGGGCGATTCCTGCATGAATTCGCCCTGGCTAGCCCGCAAATGCATCAGGCCCACAAGGGCGAAATGCTCGAAATGATCAAGAGCGGCGCGCTTTCCATGCTTGGCAGCAAGCGCGTGAAGGCGGCGGCCAAGGTCGAGCTCGCCAGCGTGGGCGACGCGCATGCCAGCGCGGGCGACGTTCAGGCCGGCATGGGCGATGAGCACGATGACCACCACGCGGACGAAGAGGCCGCGCATGCCGACAACGCCGTTCTGGTCGATCCCGGCGACCGGGCCGAGTTCGTCTGGACCTTCGAGCAAAGCGATGCGGCGCTTGAATTTGCCTGCACCGTTCCAGGTCATTACGAAGCGGGCATGGTCGGCCCGCTGCGCATCGGCGGCTGACGCTACATTTGCAGCCGCGGCGTCTTTGCGCGTCGGTCGACCGGTCGGGGGGCGTCTGCCCCCCGCTTGGCCCTGCGGGCCAATTCACCCCCCGAGGATATTTGCGCAAGCAAGATGCCGGTGTTTCCTCCTGCTTAAATTTCCCCGCCGGAGGCCTCCGCGGCAGCAGCCGAAGCTACGGCCGGCCTTGCAGCCGACGGGTTGCGCCTCTAAATCAATGCCAAGCCGTCAAGGAGCATCCCATGGCCATCGAAGCGCAGGACATCGAAGATCTGATCCGGGCCCGCTTCCCGGACGCGAAGATCACCATCACCGATCTGGCGGGCGACGGCAACCACTGGTCCGCCGAAGTGGTGGACGCCAGCTTTGCCGGCATGAACCGGGTGCAGCAGCAGCGCGCCGTCTATGCGGCGCTGAAAAGCAAGATGGATGGCCCGCATGGTGCGCTGCACGCCCTTGCGCTGACCACCAAAGTCCCCGAATGACCCCCGTCACCCCTGCCCGCCACCCCCGAAGGAACTGAAATGACCGACGCACTTACCCAGATCCGCGAAACCATCGCCCAGAACGACGTCGTGCTTTACATGAAGGGCACCAAGGAAATGCCGAAATGCGGCTTTTCCAGCCGCGTTGCGGGGGTGCTGAACTTCATGGGTGTGCCGTTCAAGGATGTCGACGTGCTGGCCAATGCCGACGTGCGCCAAGGCATCAAGGATTTTTCCGACTGGCCGACGATTCCGCAGCTTTACGTCAAGGGCGAATTCGTCGGCGGTTGCGATATTGTCACCGAGATGACGCTCTCGGGTGAGCTGGACGCGCTGTTCGATGCCAAGGGCATCGCCTACAGCAAGGACGCCGCCGCCAAGATCCGCGAAGCCAACGGCTGAACCGCGCCGCCGCCAGTTTCGCCCGTCGCCGACTTTCGTTCAGCGCGCCGCGAACCAGCCGCGCGAGCGGTTGGCGATGGCGACCAGCGACAGCATCACCGGCACCTCGACCAGCACGCCGACCACGGTTGCCAGCGCCGCGCCAGATGACAGGCCGAACAGGCTGATCGCCACGGCAACCGCGAGCTCGAAAAAGTTCGAGGCACCGATCAGCGCGCAGGGTGCCGCGATGTCGAACGGGATGCGCGCGGCGCGTGCGGCGACAAAGCCGATCGCGAAAATGCCGTAGGTCTGCAGCAGCAGTGGCACCGCGATCAGCGCGATGACCAGCGGGTTCTGCAAGATCACTCCGCCCTGAAAGCCGAACAGCAACAGCACCGTGGCCAAGAGGCCGCCCACCGCAAAGGGCCGCGCCGCCTCGCGGAATTGCTCGACCGCGGCAAGCCCGCCCCGCGCCACCAGCCCGTGGCGGACCGCGATGCCTGCCAAGAGCGGCGCTGCAACGTAAAGCGCAACCGACAGCAGCAGCGTTTCCCACGGCACCGCGATGTCGGTGACGCCCAGCAAAAAGGCCACGATCGGCGCGAAGGCAAACACCATCACCACATCGTTTGCCCCCACCTGCACCAGTGTATAGGTGGCATCGCCCCGCACCAGTTGCGACCACACGAATACCATCGCCGTGCAGGGTGCCGCGCCCAGCAAGATCAACCCGGCGATATAGGCGGTGGCGTCGTCGGGCGGGATCAGCCCGGCAAAGACGTAGCGAAAGAACAGCACGCCAAGCGCCGCCATGGTGAAGGGCTTGATCAGCCAGTTGACCACCAGCGTCACGATCAGCCCGCGCGGCTGCTGGCCAACCTTGGCAAGTGCTGCGAAATCGACCCCCACCATCATCGGCAGCACCATTGCCCAGATCAGCACTGCCACCGGCAGGTTGACATGCGCATATTCCGCCCGCGCCAGCGCGGCAAACAGATCCGGCACCAGCGCCCCCAGCGTGAGACCGGCGACCAGCGCCAGCGCCACCCACAGCGAAAGCCAGCGTTCAAACAGCCCCATCGGCGGTTTCGCAATGTCGATGTGCATGCTCATGCCGCGCTTTCCTTTCCGATCTCGTCCAGCCTGCTTTGCAGCGCCATGCGTTCCAGCGTCTGCATCGGCAACGCCACGAAGGTTTCAATGCGCCGGCGCATCTGTGCGTAGGTTGCGGCGAAGGCCAGCGTCTTTTCGGCCTCGCTGCCCGCGACCGCGGCCGGGTCGGGCACGCCCCAATGCGCGGTCATCGGCATGCCGGGCCAGAACGGGCATTCCTCGTTCGCCGCGGAATCGCAGACGGTGAAGACGAAATCGAGTTGCGGTGCGGCTTCGCCCTGAAACTCGGTCAGGCTCTTGGAGCGCAGCGCCGCGGTTGCATGCCTGGCCTGCGCCAGCACCTTCAGCGCCAGCGGGTTCGGCGCGGCGCCGGGCCGGGTGCCGGCAGAATGCGCCACAAAGCGGCCCTGCCCGAGGTCGCGCAACAGCGCCTCGGCGATGATCGAGCGGGCAGAGTTGCCGGTGCAGATGAACAGCGCGTGCAACGGGCGGTCAGGCATGATCGGGGCTCCTGCATCGGGGGGTGCGGCGCGGGCGCGGCCGGCGTCGGTGTAAAGATAGGCGATCAGCGTGCCAAGGCGGTCGGCCTCGGCGCGATAGTGAATGGCGCGGCCCTGCCGGTTGGCCCGCACCAGCCCCGCGCCTTGCAAAGCCGCAAGATAGGCCGAAAGCGTTGCGGGTTTCAGCCCGAGCGTGGCGCAAATCTCGCCAGGCTGCACTGATTGCGGCGCTCGACGCATCAACAGCCGGAACACCGTAAGGCGGCCTTCGTGCCCAAGGCAGGTCAGCAGATCGGCGGCGGTTGAATGTTCCATATTTCGCGAAATGCGAAATTATAGGCGCCGCGTCAAGCGAAGCTTTTGTAACGCCCGCGGCAGGGTTCATTCGCCGTAGGGCACCCAGATGTTCTTGATCTGCGTGGCGCGGCGCAGGAATTCGCGCCCCTGCCCGCCCGGCCCCTGCCAGTCGCGGTTGCGCGGCAGCCAGGTGGCCTTCAGGTTGCCGGCGCTTTCCGTCTCGACCATGGCGCCGCCTTCCGGGCTGCCGCAATACCACATCGCCGCCACGTCGTCGTGCTGCGCCAGAACCCGGGCCAATTCATCGCGCGCGCCGGGGACGATGTTCACGACGCCGCCGGGCAGATCCGAGGTGTCGAACACCTGGTAGAGGTCGGTCGCGGCAAGGGGCATCGCCTGCGCCGGTATCGCCACCACGCGGTTGCCCATGGCGATGGCGGGGGCGACAAGGCTGACAAAGCCCAGCAGGGGTGCTGCGTTCGGGCAGGCGATACCCATGACGCCCCAGGGTTCCGGCATCGCCAGCGTCACATGCGCCGATTTCGTGGCATGCACCGCGCCGTCAAATTTGTCGGCCTGCGCTGCGTAGTAGAACAGCCGCCGGATACTGGCCTGCACCTCGGCCTCGGGCGCGAGCTGCCCGGCCTCGGCCAGCCGCGCGACAAATTCTTGCGCGCGGGCGGCGAGGTTTTCGGCGATGTAGTAAAGCACCTGCGCGCGGTTATGCCCGTTGGCCTTGCCCCAGACTGCGGCCTTGTGCGCCGCCTCGACCGCGTTGCGGATATCCTTGCGGTTGCCAAGCGGCGCAAGGCCAAGCGCCTTGTCGCCCGCGGCCACCGCGTAGGAATAGCCGCCGTCGGGGCGTTTCTGCGCGCCGCCGATATACATTTTGGCGGTGCGGTCGATGCCCCCGGGCGCAGCGGCCGTTGGCGCAGGTGCTGCGTCAGGCGGCGTTGGCGCGGCCTCGGGCAGCGGCGCCACTTCGGGCAGCGTCAGATATTCTGCCAGACCCTCGCGCCCGCCCTCGCGGCCAAATCCGCTTTCGCGCATGCCGCCAAAGCCCGCGGCTGCGTCGAAGAGGTTGGTGCAGTTGACCCAGACCACGCCTGCCTTGATGCGGGCGCTGACCTCCAGCGCCAGCGAGATATTCTCGCTCCAGATCGAGGCCGCCAGCCCGTAGCGCGTGTTGTTGGCCAGTTCCACCGCTTCATCCAGCGTGCGAAAGCTGGTCAGCGTTGCCACAGGGCCGAAGATTTCCTCGATCGCCACCGGGTTCGCCGGGGCCACGCCGGTCATGAAACCGGGGGCGTAAAAGCTGCCCCGCGCCGGCAACTGGCATTCGGCCTGCACCAGTTGCGCCCCTGCCGCCTGCCCCTGCGCCACCAGATCATGGATGCGCGCCAGTTGCACCGGGTGCACGATGGCGCCGATGTCGGTGCATTTGTCCAAGGGGTCGCCAACGCGCAGCCGCGCCATCCGCGCGGTCAGGCGGGCGGTGAAATCGGCCTCGGCGGCCTCGGCCACCAGAATGCGGCTGCCCGCACAGCAGACCTGCCCCTGGTTGAACCAGATCGCATCGACGACACCTTCCACCGCGGCATCCAGATCAGCATCGGCAAAGACCACGAAGGGCGATTTGCCGCCCAGTTCCAGCGTCAGCTTCTTGCCGGTTCCTGCGGTGGCGCTGCGGATCAGGCGGCCAACCTCGGTGGAACCGGTGAAGGCGATCTTGTCCACCTCGGCCGCAACCAGTGCCGCGCCAGTGTCACCATCGCCAGTGACGATGTTCACGACCCCCGGTGGCAGCCCCACTTCGGCGCAAATCTCGGCGAAGGCCAGCGCGGTCAGCGGCGTGTATTCGGCGGGCTTCAGCACCACGGTATTGCCAGCCGCCAGCGCCGGGGCGATTTTCCAGGCGAGCATCAGCAGCGGAAAGTTCCACGGGATGATCTGGCCGCAGACACCCACGGCTGCGGCGCCGGGAAATTCGTCGGCCAGCATCTCGGCCCAACCGGCGTGGTGGTAGAAGTGGCGGGCGACCAACGGCACGTCGATGTCGCGCGCCTCGCGGATCGGCTTGCCGTTATCGAGAACCTCCAGCACCGCAAGAAACCGTTCGCGCTTCTGAATGTGACGGGCAAGCGCATAAAGCCATTTCGCGCGTTCATGCCCCGGCAGTGCAGCCCACGCGGGCTGCGCGGCGCGCGCGGCAGCGACAGCGGCTGCCACGTCGGCGGCGCTGCCCTGCGTCACTTCGGCAAGCGGCTCGCCGATGGCGGGGTTGTGGCTGATGAAGGTCTTGCCCGGCGCGGTGAAGGTGCCGCCGATGAAATGGCCAAAGCGCCCGCGCGCCTTCAGCCAGGCCAGCACCTCGCCCGCCGCCTCGGGCGCCGGCCCGTATTCCATTGATTCGAGGATATCTTTTACCAAAGCCATGTCATCCCTCAGGCAAGCGCGTGACGCGACGAAGACGCATAGCGCCCGGTGACAAAATGTTCCAATTGCCGCTCGATATCGGCCAGCATCGACGAAGCGCC
>Ga0326597_10002095_pt1 | contig 30461 bp, 26 predicted proteins | sample RVTome_12_FD_203789 | JGI IMG/M metagenome (GOLD analysis project Ga0326597, IMG submission 203789) | Soil microbial communities from uranium-contaminated site in the Upper Colorado River Basin, Wyoming, United States - RVT100D185 | ecosystem: Environmental > Terrestrial > Soil > Contaminated >...
GCGGCGCCACCTCCCCCTCCGGGGGAGGAAACCGAAGACTCCGCGCATCGCGCATCGCGCATCGCGGCCCTACCCGAACTGCAATGACCGCTTCGAGAGGCCGAACCAGAAGCCTTCCACCACCGTCTCGCCCTGGGGTGCCGCCGCTGCTGCGCCGAGTGCGACGAAAAGTGGGGCGAAGTGCTCGGTGCGGGGGTGGGCTATTCGGGCGGCGGGTGCCTTCCGCTCGAAGTCGATGACCGAGTCGACGTCGCCGTTGGCGACGGCTTCGTCGAGCCAGTGGTCGAACTCTGCCGACCAATCCGGGGGGTCGGAGTCGGGGCCCAGGTGCCAATTCATCGCCCGTAGGTTGTGGGTGGCGAACCCGCTGCCAACGATCAGTACGCCCTGGTCCCGCAACGGGGCCAACGCCGCGCCCACATCGAACAGCGACTTGGGATCGAGGGTCGGCATCGAGATCTGGAGCACCGGGATGTCAGCCTCCGGATACATCTCCACGAGGGGCACATAGGCGCCGTGATCGAGCCCTCGCTCGGGATCGTCGGCGACACCCGTATCCATTGCATGGAGCAACTTCCTCACCCCTGCGGCGAGAGCCGGTGCGCCCGGCGCCGGGTATTGCACCTGGTAATAGTGCGCGGGGAAGCCCCAGAAGTCGTAAACCAGCGGGACCTGGGTCGTCGCCCCGAGTGTGACCGGCTCCGCCTCCCAGTGGGCGGAGACCATGAGTACCGAGGACGGCCGGGGCATCGACTGCGCCCAGCTCGCGAGCTCCTCGGTCCAGAGCGGATCGTCGGCCAACGGTGGGGCACCGTGACTCAGATAGACGACCGGCATCCGCCGGTCGGTGAACTCATCCGTTTGCGTCATCTTGATACCCAATCATCGCTGGGCGAGCGGGTATTCCCCCCGAACGCGCCTCCGGGGCCCTTGTGAGCCCCGGAGAGTTGTCCTTGGGAGGGGAACTGTGGATCAGGCGTCGATGTCGTGGATCGGACCGGTCCCATCACCCGGGCCGATGCCGCCACCACCGAATCCGGGGCCGCGTCCGCGATGCGGACGGTCGCCGGGTTCGGGAACCGGGTTGTTCACCATCCCGGTGATCCGCTCCTCGGCGTTGGCCAGGAGTTCCGCCTTCTCGTCCTCGGTGATCCGGCCGTTCTCGACGGCCTCACTGAGGCGCTCCTCGCAGAGCGTGAGAAGATGGTCGATCACCGCGTCGGCGCTGGACCCGTTGGCCTCGGCGATCGCCGCAATCGTGTCGTACTCCTCAATTGCGGCACGCATCTCGTCGGCGTCGAGTCCGAGGAAGTCGGCCACTGCCGCCAGGCCTTTGAAGGCACCCGGCCCCTGGCCACGGCCACCCCGGAACTCGCCGGCGAGCAACTCGGCCACTGCTGCGGCCTCGTTCTCGTCCAGGGTCCCGTCGTCGACCAGAGGCTGGAGAGTGTCGAGGATCCGGCCGTAGGCCGGCGTCTCGGTGACATCCGCGGTGGTGTCGTTTTCGGCCTGAGCCGCCAGGGCGATCCCCGACATTGCCAGGGCCGCGACCACCACAAGGGTGATACCGATCTTGAGCGTCTGCTTCATGTGAACCTCCGTTCTCATCGCTTCACCGAACCTTCGGCCATGCGTGTTTGAAGCATGTGAAACTGACATGGGAACCGTCTGGGAAGAAGATGAACGAGGGATGAGAGAGAAAGGGAGCGAGAGGGCGCCGGCTCTCGTAACCTGCAGGCGCGCATGATCCTCTCCGACGTCTCCATCAGAGCCGCCATCGAGGTGGGCAGGATCGTGATCGATCCGTTCGACCCGTCGATGGTCCAGCCGTCGAGCGTCGATGTCCGCGTCGATCGCTACTTCCGGGTGTTCGAGAACCACCGCTACCCGTACATCGATCCGAAGCAGCCCCAGCCCGACCTCACCACCGAGGTGGTCACCGAGATGGACGTGCCCTTCGTTCTCCATCCCGGGCAGTTCGTCCTCGGCTCGACGTTGGAGGTCGTCGGCCTCGGCGACGACATCGTCGCCCGTCTCGAGGGCAAGTCGAGTCTCGGACGCCTCGGGCTCCTCATCCACTCCACTGCCGGGTTCGTCGACCCCGGATTCGAGGGCCACCTGACACTCGAGCTGTCCAACGTCGCCAACCTGCCGATCGCCATCTACCCGGCGATGAAGATCGGCCAGCTGTCCTTCTATGACCTGAGCACGCCGGCAGAGCATCCCTACGGATCGCGCAAGGCCGGATCCAAGTACCAGGGACAGCGCGGTCCCACACCCAGTCGCATCCACGAGGACTTCGAGTAGTGAGTCCCTCGCTTCGTTCAGGCGCGACCAGCAACCAGAGATCCTGACGAATGCCGGTGCAACTGATCTCCCGCCTCCCCGAAACCGGGTCGCGCCGCCACCCCATTCTGTTTTTGCACGGGCCATGGCACGGCGCGTGGTGCTGGCAGGAGCATTTCGTGCCGTGGTTCGTCGCGCAGGGCTTCGAATGCCATGCATTCGACCTGCGCCACCACGGCGGGGCGGGCGGTCCGGGAACGCTGCGGCGCTCTCGCATCCGACACTACGTCGACGACCTCGCCGAGGCGATCTCGCTGGTCGATCGGCCACCGATCCTCGTCGCACACTCCATGGGCGGTCTCGTGGCCCAGCGGTACCTCGAAGGGGAGAGCCTCCCCGGCGCGGCGCTCATGGCCCCGGTGCCGATCGGGGGCGTGTGGCGGGCGACCGGCCGAACCATACGAAGGCACCCATTGAAGTTTCTGCAGGCGAACCTTCGCCTCGACCTTGCCCCTCTCGTGGACACCCCGCGACTGGCCCGTTCGCTGCTCTACGACCCCGACATCGAGGAGGCCACGGTCGACCGGCTGCAGTCGAGGCTGCAGGGCGAGTCGTACCTGGCATACCTCGACATGCTCTTCGTGACCCGGCCCCGCCCGCCGTTGGTGCAATCGCCGGTTGCCATCGTGATCGGGACCGCGGACCGGATCTTCTCGGTGAACGAAGCGAAACGCCTCGCCGCAGCCTATGGGGTCGAGGCGCGGATCGTCGACGGCGCCGGCCACGACCTCATGGTGGGACCGCGGTGGCAGGAGACGGCGACCATGGTGCTCGAGGCGATCGAAGATTTGTGACCCCGCAGCATCACGACCCTGCGACCGCCGCCTTCCACACCTGTCCGAGCACCCTCAGGAAAGCGCAGGGATCACGTGCCGCGCGTAGGCGTCGAGCGTCGCCTCCTGGGCGTCGTGCATCAGGTAAATGGCGAACTGGTCGACCCCGAGGTCGCGCAGCTCCTTCATCCGGGCAATGTGGACCTCCGGCGGCCCGAGCACGCAAAATCGGTCGACCACCTCGTCGGGAACAAAGTCGGTGGAGGGGTTGCCGGACTTACCGTGGTGGTCGTAGTCGTAGCCCTTGCGTGCCGCGATGTAGTCGGACAACGCAGTCGGGACCAGGGAAGAGTCTGATCCGTATCGAGCAACGAGGTCGGCGACGTGGTTGCCGACCATGCCGCCGAACCAGCGCACCTGGCTCCGCTGGTGGTCGAGGTCGGTGCCGACGTACGCCGGAGCAGCCACGCAGATCGTGACATCGGCGGGGTCACGCCCTGCATTGCGCGCCGCTTCCTTTACGAACTTGGTGGTCCATTCGACCAGGTAGGGATCCGCGAGCTGGAGGATGAAGCCATCGCACTCCTCCCCGATCAGGGTGAGTGCCTTGGGTCCGTAGCCGGCACCCCACATGGGAAGCGCCCACCCCTCCGCCCAGGGGATCTTCAACGACTTGCCGTTGTACTCCACCTCGCGTCCTGCGACGAGGCCCTTGATCACCTGCATCGATTCCGACATCTTCTCGAGCGTGGTCGGCTTCCTCCCGATGTAGCGCAAAGCCGAGTCGCCCCGGCCCATCCCGCAGATCGTCCGCGCCCCGTACATCTCGTCCAGCGTGGCGAAGAGGGAGGCGATCACGGTCCAGTCGCGAGTGCCGGGGTTCGTGACCATGGGCCCGACGATCAGGTCGGGGTTCTCAGCCAGCATCCGGCTGAAGATGACAAAGGGCTCCTGCCACAGCACGTGGGAGTCGAAGGCCCACGCATGGGAGAACCCCCGCTCGGAGGCGTAGCGGGTGAGTTCGAGCACCCGCGACGCCGGCGGATCGGTCTGGAGGACGACTCCGAAGTCCATGTGGCTCACTCCTGGCGGACTGCTCGACAGCGCCCCTAGGTCTAGCAAACCGGCCCGGCTGCGAAGTGCCCGGCCGGTGACTAGTCACTCAGATCGCTCGTGATTTGATGCACTAATCGGGATTCAGATATCGCTCAAGTCCGTCGAGGGTAGCGATGACGAGCCGAACAGCGAAGGTCGCTGAACGGCGATCCGAAAACGGAAGGACGACATGACCAATCTTCGCACCAAGGTCTTCGCCGGGGTCCTGGCGATGCTCGCCGCCTCATTCATTGCAGTTCAGGCGACGGCAGCCGCATTCTCCGCCCAGACCGACAACACGACCAACCAGTTCCAGGCCGGCACCGTGGCTCTGAGCGACAACGACGCCGGCGCCGCCTTGTTCGACGGGTCCTCGCTACTCGGACCCGGTGATGTCCAGGTCGCCTGCATCGAGGTGACCTACTCCGGCTCGCTCGACGCCGATGTACGCCTCTACGGCGCCCTCACCGGCGGAACGGGGCTCGAGGCCTACCTCGACCTCACCATCGAGCGGGGCACGGGCGACTGCTCCGCCTTCGGGACCGCCACCGAGGTGTGGGGTTCGGTTGACGGCGGCCTCGACGCCTTCCTCACCGCAGCCTCCTCGTTCGCCAATGGCGTCGACAACTGGGCGCCGGTGGGTGGGGGTGTCGACGACACCGTTCCGTACCGCTTCACCGTCGGCCAACAGGACGACAACGCGGCCCAGGGCAAGTCCACCACTGTCAGCTTCGTCTGGGAAGCCCAGAACATCTGATCCGATCGGGACAGTGGGCCCGGCGCCGCGACCGGGCGTCGGGCCCGCTCCCCTCCATCAAACCATGATCACCAACCCCACTTCGGAGATCTCGATCACCCTGACCTCCTCGGCCGCGGTGACCGAGCGCGTCGCCCATCGACGCACCGCGGCGGTGGAAGAGTCCCACCGGGAAGAGCCCGTCTCGGCCGCGGCGAAGGCGGCCTTGCCGACACACGGTGACTCGGATGAGCGATCCGTCCACCGAGCCATGACCCGGATCGCCGGCGTCGCCGCCCTGCTCTCGGCGACGTTCCTGTACTTCCTCGTCGCCACCGCCTTCATCTCGCGAGCCCTGCCCCTGCTCGCCGGGTGGGAGGCCTCAGCGGTGATGAGCGGCTCCATGGCCCCGGCGATCCAACCCGGAGACCTGGTCGCCTTCACGCCGTACCGGGGCCCGGTGCTGGCGCCGGGGACCATCGTGTCCTTCGAGGACCCGGCGCGGCCCGGCACGGTCACGACCCATCGCATCGTCGAGGTGAGAGACGACGGCTCGTACGTCACCAAGGGGGATGCCAACCCCACCGCCGACTCGACGCCTGTCACCCCCGAAATGATCCGCGGCGTCGCCCGCATGGTGTACCCGAAAGCAGCCCTGCCGATGTACTGGTGGGCGACGCAACAGTACGGGCCGCTGGCCGCCCTGATCTTGGTCACCGCACTCGCCATGGTGATACACGGCGGGAGGTCGCCGACGAGCGTTTCGGAGTCGAACCGCGCTGCTCCCCCGCGCAAGCGCAGGGTGTTCCTTCCCACCGTCGCGCTCTTCACCACCATGGCACTGGTGGGAGTCGCCCTCGCCTCGTTCACGTCCACGACCACCAACTCGGGAAACGTCTTCTCGGCCGCCGCATCGTTCGGGCCCGAGCCTCCGTCGAACCTCGTCGCCGCGGCTTCCTGCCCTGCCCCGCCCGGGCACATCGGGGCGTCCTCCGCGGGTGGCGAGTCGGACACTGTCACCTTGGGCAAGCCCGGTGGGATCGCCGCGGGTGACCTCATGCTGGCCTCGTTCACCACGCGCCAGAGCGTCGCCGTCGACGCAGTCCCCGCAGGCTGGCAGCTCCTCCTCACCGAGGGTGAGATGCGGATCTATCACAAGACCGCAGGGGCCTCGGAGCCCTCCCAGTACCCCTGGGTCCTCTCCCAGGCTCAGCGCTGGGCCGGGGGGATCACCGCCTACCGGGGCGTCGATCCGACCAGCCCGATCGATGCATTCGGCAGCCAGACGTCGTCGGGCACCTCGGTGACCGCGCCCTCGATCACCACCACCCTCGACGATACCCGCCTCGTGGCGATCTTCGCACGGCAGAGCCGGTCCGCCATCTCCCAGCCGGCGGGCATGGCAGAGCGATGGGATATTGCTGATACAGGGCCAGGTGGCGACAACTCCGGTGTCGCCTCGGAGGCGGCGGATGAAGCCGGTGGCACAGCCGGATCGACCGGGCAACGCATCGCCACCTCTTCGGGAAACCGGGCTGGGCATGGAGCCCTCATCGCCCTCTCGCCGGTGGGTTTCCGGATCGAGCTGACCTGGGGGGCGAGTCCGACCTCCACTGCCGACGGATACGTCCTGGAGAGATGGACCGGAGGCGCGCTCGACGCCTCGTGGGTTATCACCCCGGCCACGACCACGAAGCTCACCGACACCGATGCCCAGGAGGGCGTCTCGTACACCTACCGGCTGCGGGCGTTCGAGGGATCCGACGAATCTCCAGAGGTAGAGGCGACGATCACCCCGTCATGCTGACGCATGGCCGACCTGGGTCGCGCCACGACACGGCTCTCATTCGAAGTCGCAGACACCATCGCGGGCCGGCTCACCCCCCGGACCGGTGGCGATCACGAGTGCGCGGCGAGCACCCCGCTGAGGGCGTCCCAGAGGGCGGCACCCATCTCGCCGCACGCGGCGACCGCACGGTCGTCGATCGATGGATCCTCACCGAGGGCCGCGACGATCTCATCCGCCTCGTGATAGTCGGCGGCGTGGATCCGGAAGTACTCGGTGGCCCGCTCTGAGGTGTCGAACCCGTAGTGGTCGACGAGTCCCTTCAGCTTCTCCTCCGAGGTCCCCGGCTGCTGCGCCTCGAAGGCGTAGAGGGCCCCCCACGCCGTCGCCGGGTCGGCGAACAGGCGGCGTGAGATCTCGACCAGGGATTCCACCTCGTCGATTCGGGGCTCGCCCACGAAGGTCCCGAGGCGTCCAGCGAACGCCTCCCAGATGCGAGCGTGCTCGACCTCCTCGGCGGAGTGCTCGGTGTTGCCGACCATCGCCCACCCCTCGGGGACGGCGGCGATGAACGCCCCGTACTCCCCGGCATAGGTGGCGAGCGCCTCCACAGGGAGCGTCCCCTCGCGCCACGCCACATAGAACGGATGCTCCAGCAACCGATGGCCCCCAATAGCCCCGTCGAGCCGCTGTCTGATCGTCGAACCCATCGCTATCCCCTCCAGGTCTTGCCACTCGCCAATTGCCAATTCAAATTGCGGCCGCCGCAGGCGGCCCCTTACTTCATCTGCGGGAAACCCAGATTGACACCGCGGTGTTCCGGATCGGGCCACCGCGAGGTGATCACCTTGAGCCTCGTGTAGAAGTTGACCCCCTCCATGCCGTACATGCGGGCGTCGCCGAACAGCGAGTTCTTCCACCCGCCGAACGAGTGATACGCCATCGGGACGGGAATGGGCACGTTGACCCCCACCATCCCGACGGGCACTTCGTTCTGGAACTTGCGGGCGGCTCCGCCGTCGTTGGTGAAGATGGCCACTCCGTTGGCGTAGGGGTTGTCCTCGATGAGGCGCATCGCCTCCTCGTAGGTGTCGACCCGGACCGTCGAGAGCACCGGCCCGAAGATCTCGTCCTGGTAGATCGTCATGTCGGGGGTGACCCGGTCGAACAGGGTCGGCCCGACGAAGAAGCCGTCCTGCTCCTCGCTGAGCGCCCTCCCGTCGGCGACGAGAGTGGCCCCCTCCTCCACACCTTTGTCGATGTACCCGACCACCCGATCGCGATGGGCCGCGGTGACGAGCGGCCCCATCTCGGCGCCCTCCTCGTCCCCAGGGGCGACCTTGATCTTCTCCAACCGATCCACGACCTTCGGCATCAGCGAGTCGGCGGCATCGCCCACCGTGACCAGGACCGAGATCGCCATGCAGCGCTCCCCCGCCGAGCCATACGCCGCCGAGACGGCGGCGTCGGCGGCGAGATCCATGTCGGCGTCGGGCAGCACCACCATGTGGTTCTTGGCGCCTCCCAATGCGGCGACCCTCTTCCCGGTCGCGGTGCCCGTCTCGTATACATAGCGAGCGATAGGGGTCGAGCCCACGAATGAAACCGCTCCAATGTCGGGATGCTCCAGGATCCGATCCACCGCCACCTTGTCACCGTGAACGACGTTGAGCACCCCCGGCGGCAGGCCCGCCTCGGCAAACAACTCGGCCGAGAAGTTGGCAGCGGACGGATCCTTCTCGGACGGCTTGAGGACGAAGGTATTCCCGCAGGCTATGGCGATCGGGTACATCCACATGGGGACCATCGCCGGGAAGTTGAACGGGGTGATCCCGGCGACGACCCCGACTGGCTGGCGGATCGAATAGGTGTCGACCGCGGTGGAGACGTTCTCGTTGAACTCGCCCTTGATGAGCTGCGGGATTCCGCAGGCGAATTCGACGACCTCGAGACCGCGCTGCACCTCGCCGACGGCATCGGAGAAGACCTTGCCGTGCTCGGAAACGAGCAGCTTGGCGATGTCGTCACGGTGGCGAAGCACGAGGTCGCGGAAGGCGAACATGATCGCGCTGCGCCGTGAGAGCGAGACGTCCTTCCACTCCTCCCATGCGGCCAATGCCGAGGTGACGGCGGCGTCGACCTGCTCGACGGCCGCCATGGCCACCTGGGCCTGCACCAACCCGGTCGCCGGGTCATAGACGTCGCCCCAGCGCAACACCTCTCCGTCGTAGGCGGCGTTGTCGATCCAATGGGTGATCTGCTTCATCTCGACGTGAGGCTACCGGGACCCAGCCGCTCAGTCGCCCGGCGACTCGCTGAGGGCGTAGGCCACGGCCTCGTCGTAGGCCATCTTCGCGCCCTCCGCATATGCGCCGCCAAGGTCCCCGGTGGCCGCCTCGAGGATCTCCCGGTCGAGACCCTCGATTCGATTCGCCGCCACGCTTATGAGGTCGATGCCGCTCCGATCCGCTGCCGAATAGCCCGCACCTCCCAGGCGGTAGGCGCGGGCGAGGTCGCCTTCGGAAAGCGCCAGGCCGGCGAAGGTCATGATGAAGAGCACCGCCGCGGAGATGTCGCCGGTGCCGTAGAGGAGGCGAAGGCCCTCCGCGTAATGCTCCCGTGCAGTGTCGAAGTGACTCGCCCGCCGATGCGCCTCACCCAGCTCGAACAGCGCCCATCCCTCCCCGAATACATTCCCGGTCTCGCGATAGTCGGCCACGCTGGTTTCGTAGTGGGTGATGGCCTCCGCCAGATCCCCCCGCGCGTGGAGTGCGAGGTTGCCCAGGCCCCAGTGCACGTCGGCAATCCCCTTGAGGTCCCCGATCCGCTCGTAGATCTCGAGGGCCTCGCGCATCAGCGGTTCGCCCTTGCCCGGATCCATGAGGAACAACGCGTCGGTGAGGCCCAGGTTGTAGAGCGCGTTGGCGATCTCTCGTTCGCCTCCCAGTTCGCGCTGCGATTCGAGGGCTTCCCGGTAGGCACCCACACAGGTATCGATGTCGCCCTGCCACCAGGCGATCCCGCCGAGCGCCTCGATCGCCTTGGCGCGGCGCATCGGGTCGCCCCCCTTCATCGCCAGCACCTGGTCGACACGCCGCCGTGCCTCGTGAAGATGTCCCCGGATCTGCCAGTACCGCCACATCGACCAGCCGAAACGAAGGGCATTGTCCACATGGCCCGCGGACACACAGTGGGAGATGGCGGCCCGCAGATTGTCGTGGTCGGCGTCGAGGGACTCCAGCCATGCCTTGCGGTCCCGCCCGGTCAGCTCGGGGAACGCGCGCTCGATCCGCTCGCAGTACGCCATGGTGTGGCGATGGCGGATCTCGTCCTCCTCGCCACTGTCGATCAGCGAGGCCGCGGCGTACTCGCGGATGACCTGAAGCATGCGAAAGCGGTCGCCGTCACGACGGATCAGGCTGCCGTCGACGAGAGCGGCGAGCCCGTCCAGGACGTCGACTCCCAGGTCGTCGGGGGGGCCGCAGACCGCCTCGATCTCTTCGAGGCGGGCGCCGCCGGCGAACACGGAAAGGCGTCGGAACAGTCGGCGCTCTGCGTCGGAGAGGCTCTCGTCACTCCACCGAATCGCGTTCCACATCGTCTGGTGGCGCTCGGGGGCGTCCCGGGCGCCTGAGGTGAGGGTGCGTGAGTCGAGGCGCTCGAGGATCTTCTCCACGGGCAGCAGCTTGAGCTTCGGGACCACGAGTTCGATCGCCAACGGCAGGCCGTCGAGGCGCGAGACGAGCTCCACCACCGCCTCCGCGTTGTCCGCCGTCACCATGAATTCGGGGTCCACTGCCTGGGCGCGCTCCACGAAGAGGTGGACCGCCTCGTTGGCAAGGAGGCTTTCGAGGGGGGCGCCGGGAATGGCCACCTCCAGCGGCGGGATGTGCATCTCCTGCTCCCCGCGTACCCGCAGCGGAACGCGCGAGCTGACCAGGATCTTCGACCGGGGTGAGGTGGCTGCCATCTCAGCGACGGTTGCAGACCACTCGACCAGCTGCTCGAAGTTGTCGAGGAGCAGCAGCACCTCCTTTTCGGCGAGGAACCGATTCAGCTGCTCCGCGGGCTCGAGGCTTCCCGCCACCTGGACGCCGAGGGTCGAGAGGATCGTCGGTGCGATCAGGTCGCCGTCCGACACGGAGGCAAGCGGAACGAAGTAGACGCCGTCGGAGAAGTGGTCCGCTGCCTCGGCGGCGACCTGCACCGAGAGACGGGTCTTCCCCGTACCGCCGGGCCCGAGCAGGGTGAGGATGTGGCTCGTCTCCAGCAGATCGAGAGCGGTTCGCACGTCGTCCTCGCGGCCAACGAAGCTGGTGACCTGCATCGGCAGGTTGTTGGGGATCGCTTCGAGAGTCCGCAGCGGGGGGAACTCGCGAGATCCCGGCAGCACCAGCTCGAAAAGGGCCTCCCTCTCGAGAAGGTCCTTGAGCCGATGCTTTCCCAGATCGCGGAGATGGGCGCCATCCGGGAGGGTTTCCTCCGCGACCAGGGCCGTCGCCTCGGACATCACCACCTGCCCGCCGTGGGCGGCATCGGCGATGCGCGACGCTCGATGGACATCCAGGCCGACATAGTCCGACCCGAACAGGATGCCGATGCCGGTGTGGATGCCGATTCGCACCCGCACCTCCCGACCGTCCGGCCAATCACCCTTCGCCATCAGCCCCTGGACCTCCACGGCGGTGGCAACGGCATCGGCGGCTGAGCCGTAGGCCACGAAGAAGGCGTCGCCGATGGTGCGCACCTCGACGCCACCGTGATGCCCGATCGCGACCCGGAACAACCGATCGTGCTCCTCGAGCAGACCGGGCCACGAGTCGCCTAGCTCCTGGACGAGCTTCGTCGACCCCTCCATGTCGGAGAAGAAGAACGTGACGGTACCGGTCGGTAGGTTGTTTGCCATGTGCCCCTCTGCGGCGCCCAGGTTCGCGCATCCAGCGTGAGGATGCGTCAAATGTCGGTTGCGGTCGGAGGGAAGTCGAACGAGATAGAGGGATCGTTCGGTCGCATGATCCTGTACTCGATGGTGGTTGGTGAGGGTCCACCCGCCAGCTCTGACTCCAACAGCGAGATGGGTTCCAGTGGGGCGGCAAAACGCAGATGCGAGACCCAGCCGCCGTCGACGGCGAATGAGACCTCAAGGTCGGTGAACGCACCGATCCGGTCCGGGAACATCCCACCATGAGGCCCCTTGGCGATCACAGCAAACTCGACGAGTTCGACCCACTCGCGAAACGAGGCGTCCAATACGTACCGGCGCACCTCGACGCCGGATTCACTCGCAGCGACTGCGTCAGGATGGACGTACTCCTCGCGCCCTCGTGCCCCCGCCCCGATGATGAGGAAGTCCTGCTCCCACAGAGGCAGGGACTCGTCGAAGAAGAGCACGTGCCCCGGGCAGATCGAGAGCAGATCCAGGACCTCATCGGAGCGTCCGTCCACCGGCTCCCAACCCGCGCCGACGTCCACGACCACCGAGTCTCCCTGCGACATCAGCCGTGTTGTTTCACCGACACCCTCGATCTCACACCACATCAGGTCTGGCGCCAGGAACTCCCCGACCGAGCGGATCGCGAAGACGCGGCCGTTCGACTCGACCTCGACACTCAGCTCGAACGCATACGAGCCGAGCTGGCGCGGCGTTGCGGTTCCGCGACGAAATCGGTCGTCATCAATCACTGAGATCGAGTAGTCACCGGCGACCACGGCCTCGATTCGCCCGGCGAGGAGCTGAGCAAGTTCGGTGACGACCACACGATCGTCGACCGCCTCATTGCGTGTCATCGTGACATGGGCGAGCAGGCGGCCCCTGCGAAACACCACCGACGTGTCCCATCGGCTCGACGTGCCCTCGACGACATGGGTTGTCAGGCCGACAGACTCCTCGCCCAATTCGGGCACTTCGAATCTCACCGCCCCGTCGACGTCAATCGAATCGGCAACGCCTTCGGTGAATCGGGCGATGGCCTCCTCGAGGGTGTCGGCCAGCTGGGTCCCCGACACGAGTCCGCTCGGCGTCGGCGTCCCGGCAGCGGCTCGGCCCGGAAGCCAGACCACGTCCACCGACTCAAAAGGCAGCTCCAGCCACTGCCACTTGAAGGTCGAGAAGTGCCTGGGCCCATCTCCCAGAACGACACCCTCCGGTACGAGCGTCCTCAACTCGACTGGCAAGTCGTCTTCTCGCACTACGAACCCCAACTGCATGTGCTGGGTGACGGCCGGTTCCGGAGCCGAGGTGGTGCTGGTTGTTGTTACAACGGTGGGCGGTGTTGCGGAGGTGATCGGAGCGCTGGTCGTGCTCGACGAACGAGAGCAGGACGCGACCAGGAGCATGAGCACCACCCCCGCGCCGAGTCGTCTCATCATGCGGGTATCCAAGCATGAGCATGAAGGGTGTTCCTCCTCCGGATACCCTCCCCCAATGCGCACCCTCTACCGCGATGCCGCGTTCGCCGACGGACGCTCGGCGGAGTTGAGCCACGCTCAGGCCGTTCTCGTCGTGGACGACCGCATGGAGTACCTGGGGCCTGACGACGGGGCGCCCGCGGTCGCCGGAGCCACAGTCATCGACGCCGGTGGGTCCACGATCGTGCCGGCGATGGTCGACTCCCACAGCCATGTGACCCTGCCCGGCGGGTCGCACTGGATCACCCGCATCGGCGACGACACGTCGGCGCTGCTCGAGGCGGCCGAGCACAACGGCGGCCTCATGGTGCAGTCGGGAACCCGCTGGGCGCGCGACGTCGGCTCACCGCGTCGCGACCACGGAGGCCGCGAGCGCGCCCTCGCCCTGCCGGTGCGCGACGGATGGCACGGCAGACGCGACCGGCCCTACATCCGCGCCGCCGGCACATGGATCACCCGGGAGGGCAGCCTTCCGCCGGAGGTGGCCGTCGAGGTCGCCGATGTCGACGCCCTTCTGGCCGCCGTGCAGCGTGAGCTGGAGGACGGCGCCGATCTCATCAAGCTGTACCTCGACGGGCCGGACGCCGACACCTCCCCGTGGACCGCCTCTGAGGTGGAACGGGCCGTGGCCGCAGCCGCCGAACGGGGCGCCAGAGTCACCGCCCACGCCACCCAGTTGCACGGTGCCCGGGCGGGCGTCGCGGGTGGGGTGGCCTGCATCGAGCATGGGTCCCGAATCGACGCCGACCTCGCCGCGCTCATGGCTGAGCGGGGGACCTTCGTAGTGCCCACCCTCACCGTCTACGCGTCGTGGCAGACCTTCCGCTCGACGACCCGGATCGACCGCTTCACCGGCAAGGGATCGGAGGAGCGCCTCGCCGAGCGCCGTGCCGCATCGTTCGAGAGCACCCGGCTCGCCCGGAAGGCCGGCGTCCGGATTGCTGCCGGCACCGACTTCGGTGGCGGGTCGGCCCGAGCCAACCAGATGCCGTGGGAGGTCGAGAACCTGGTGGAGGCCGGCCTCGAGCCGTGGGAGGCCTTGGCGGCAGCGACCTGGGTGGGGGGCGAGCTCCTCGGTGAGCCGGATGCCGGGGTGCTGAACCAGGGGGGCCCGGCCGACTTCTTCCTCGTCCACGGCAACCCCCTTGAAGACCCCTCGGCGCTGTGGAGGGTGTGGCGGGTGCCTTGAGGTGGCGCGATCGGGCACCGGGGGCGATTCGGGGTAGAGTCCGGCGTTCGGACGACGGCGGTCGCCGGGATCGACCGGGGAGGTCGAGCATGTCGGGGCGTGCTTGGGTGGCAGCAATCCTCGTGTTCGCGGCCTGCGGGGGCGGCACGTCGACGCCGACCTCCACCACCGCGGGACCGACTTCGACCACGCCATCGACCACCACCACGGCCGCAGACGATGAGGTCACCGTCACCTCCGACGACGGCAGCGCGGTGCTTGTCTTCAACCGGGCGACCCTCCCCGCCGGAATCGGTCTGGAGTCGATCGAGTTGCGGCGCATCGACCCGGCAGATCGGGCCGGCGACTCTGCGGCGATCGCCGCCATTTTCGACTCCGAGTTGGAGCCCGGACCTTCGTATGAGTTGCTCCCCGACGGCCTGGTCTTCGCCGAACCGGCGCTCCTCGTCCTCGAGGGCGACCACCCGGCCTTGCTGACTGGCTTCCTGATCGGCGAAAACGTCGAGTCGCTGCACGGGACCGTCGCCGGGGGCGAGGCCGGGTTCGTGATCCCTCACTTCAGTGTCGTGGTGACCGCGTTCGGGCCGTATCAGATGACCCTGGCCACGCCGAACGACTGGCCGGCGGGAGGGGTCTTTTCTGCTTGGTCCTATGTCGTGCACCGCCTCGACCCTGCCGACCCGTTGTTCACCGAGTTCGCACTCGAGGGGCATGTCCGCACCACCGGCCTCAGCCCCGGGTCGGCGGTGTTCCCCGCTGCGCAGATCGTGCCGGGGACCACGGACTTCGATGTGCTAGATCTCACCTGCGGGGATCCCGGGGATGCCATCATCGATTACGCGGTGGCGGTGACGGTGGAGCCGCCGCCCGAAGGGGTACTTGACGGAATCCTCGATCTTCTCGTGGGCGAAAACGATCCCGAGCTGATCTGGATCGGCAGCGTCCAAGCGTCGGTGGCGTGCCTCGGAGATGGCGACCCGGCCGCCGCGGCCGGTATCTATTCCGGCACAGTGCAGGTCGCCGAAGTGCCCGGCACCTCGGGCGGCTCCTACGACGCCCAGGTTCAACTGCTGCTCGACCGCTGCTACGGGGCGCGCATTGTCCAAGCGGGAACCCAGGTCAGCTTGGGCCGCTACCTGGTGGCGACCCTGGATGAGACGGGCCTACCCGTGACCATCCTGATCCGTACCCGGGGTGAGGGGGAGGGGTACCGCGAGGGATACGTGTTGCGGGCCGACCTCGACGAGGGAACCATCGCCGTACTCGGCCTCAACGCCGGCGGCGGGCACGGCTTCGGAGATCCGCCTCCCGACTCTCACTTCGAGCTCGTCGAGCAGAGCGTCTTCGAATGGCTCGGCGGAGACGACCCGTACAGCAAGGTCCCCGGGCCGCTGATCGAGCTGTTCGCCGAGGGCTGGTTCGGAGTAGTGAGCGGCGATCTGGAGCGAACCGGCGACGCGCCGCCGTGCGAGTGACCCGGCGGCCACGGGCCGGGCCGGGCGCCGTCCGCGACTGGTGGCGTCGGGTCGCCGGGGAGACGGGTCGAAGACGAATAAGCCACAGCAGCAGTCGGGCGCTCAACCCACCGGGATCTGGACCTCGGTGACGAAGTCGCCGTCATGCGACGCGAGGTAGGCGTCTGGCACCTCGAGTTCCGGCTCGGCACCGAACCGGAGATAGATGATCCGCATCGGCCCGTCCCGGGTGAGCCCGGCCGCCGCCACCCAGCGCTTGAGTCCATCGAGCACCAACTGCAGATCGTCGTACGGTCCCTGGTGGATGGCCGCCGCGACCCGGCCCCCCTCCAGGGTCCGCGATCTGACCCGGCCCTCGGTGACATCGGCGGTCACCGGGACGAACACCTCGACATCGCGAATTCCCCGATCGTCGGAGATCAGCACACCGGGAGGCCGGGCAGCGCGCACCCCGGCGTCGCGCACGATCTCCTCCAGCTCGTAAAAGATCGGCCCCAGGTCGGCCCCTGGCCCGAGCTGCGCCGAGAGCGAAGCAATCGGCTCCGGTTCCACAGTCCGCAGCACGACGTCGGGCCCGTCCTCGGCGAGCTCGACGCGAATGTCGAGCGCGGCCAGCTTGCGCTCCACCCTCTCCTGGTACTCCTCCAGCTCGCGACGGCGGCGTGCCAGCACCTCACGGAGATCGGCTCCCCCGGCGATCAGGTCGGCAACCTCCCCGAGCGGGACACCGAGATCGCGCAGCGCCACGATGCGGCGCAGCGCCGGCAGCTGAGCCGGGGTGTACCAGCGATACCCGTTGGAAGGATCGGTGTAAGCCGGGGCGAAGAGGCCGATTGCGTCGTAGTGCCGCAGCGCCTTGGCGGTCACGCCGCCGATGCGGGCGAACTCCCCGACCCGGAACATCCCGCGACCGTAGCCGATTTGACCTTCCCCTCAGGGCAAGGTTCATCATGGGACGATGCCTGATCGCCCCATTCGCATCGCGGCCCAGCTGCACCCCCAGCAGGGCCCATTCCAGAACATGCTCTCCGCGGCGGTGCGCGCCGACGAGCTCGCCTACGACATCGTCTACACGTGGGACCACTTCTTCCCGCTCTACGGCGACCGCGACGGGGAGCATTACGAGTGCTTCACCACCCTGGCGGCATTCGCTCAGGCGACAGAGCGCGCCGAGATCGGACCGCTGGTGGCGTGCAACACCTATCGCAACCCGCAGCTGGTGGTCGACATGGCGCGCACTATCGATCACATCTCCGGGGGCCGCTTCATCCTCGGATTGGGATCGGGCTGGAAGGAGCGTGACTACGACGAGTACGGCTACGAGTTCGGCACCGCGGCGTCACGGCTGCGAGCCCTCGGTAAGGCGCTTCCGGTGATGAAGGAGCGCCTCGGGAAGCTCAACCCGCCACCCGTCCGGGAGATGCCGATCCTGATCGCCGGCACCGGCCGGACGATGACGCTGCCCCTGGTGGCGCAGTACGCCGACTCGTGGCACGCCTCGTTCCCCGACCGTGCCGAGCAGGAAGAGCCAATCGTCGCCCGGCTGCTCGAGTGGTGCGCCGAGTACGGGCGCGATCCGTCCGAGATCGAGTTCGGCTGCGGTGTCCAGCCCGACGACCTCGACCGGTTCCTCGAAGTCGAGGCGCCGCAACTCGTCGAGCTGGGATTCACCCAGTTCACCCTGGGCTTCAACGGGCCGGCCTGGACCGTCGACGCCGGAGCCGACTGGCTGGCCTGGCGCGACGAGATGAAACGCGTGAGGCCCGCCGCCAACGTCGCACCGACACGCGACGGGACCAGTCTCCAAGGGACGCAGCGACCAGAGCGCCCCCGACGAGGGGGGCGCTCAGAGGGAACGCGAGGCTTGGAGCAAGGAGCGACCGATTGGCTCGAGACGTGAGGAGCGCCGCCGAGCGGGGGCATCCTCTCCGCTTCGGTATCGTCGTTCCACCCATGTGGATGGGCTGGCACGAGGTCGCCGCCTGGTTCCGCGCCGCCGACCAGGCCGGTTTCGACGCCGGGTTCGTCGTCGACCACTTCCTCTCCGACCTCGACGGATTCGAAGGAGACCACGGCACCACCCTCGAGGTCTGGTCAATCCTCGGGGCACTCGCGGCCGAGACCGAGCGGATTCACATCGGGCCGTACGTCGCCAGCGTGACCCACCGGGTGCCCGGAGTGCTCGCCAAACAGGCGGCCACCGTCGATCACATCTCGGATGGGCGCCTGATACTGGGAGTCGGAGCCGGATGGCACGAGAGAGAGCACGCCGCATACGGGATCCCCTTCCCCTCACCGCGGGAGCGGGTCGACCTCTTCGGGGAGGCGATGGAGATCCTGCGCCGGTTCGAGGCCGAGGAGCGGGCCACCTTCGCAGGCGAGCACGCCTCGGTCACCGATGCGCCATTCTCACCGGCCCCGGTTCGGGGGCACCTCCCGATCCTCGTCGGAAGCCGCGGCAAGCGGATGATGCGGTTCGTCGCCCGCTACGGCGACTACTGGGACCTGCCCTCTGACCTCGATCGCCTCCCCGATTTGGAGGAGCGATTTCTCCACATGTGCGATGCCGAGGGACGCGACCCCGACGCCATCGTGTGGGTTCACGAGGAGATATCGCCGACGGCGTGGGACGACCTCGAGGCCAGGGTCGCCACCCTGGCCCCGAAGGGGATCTCGTTCTTCCTCGTCGGGGTCCGGCCGGGACAGGATCCGGAGGTGCTCGAGAAAATGACGCCCGTGATCGAGCGGCTGCGGGGCGGCTGAGGCACCGAATCCCTCCTTCGTCGGCGGCGTTCCGATCACATGACTGGTTCACCCGCGAAGGCGCATGGCTCGAACGACTGAGCGTGGCAACTCGGATGACCCCTCGAGCGGCCCCCCCTCCCGGGCCTCGTTGGAGTACGGTGATCACTTCTTCAGCGCAGCACCGCTGCCGGTGAAGACAGTGAGACAGAAAAGAGATACTTGTGAACAGAGCACACAAACTCGTGGCGCTGCTGTTCGCGTTCGCATTGATCGCCGCAGCCTGCGGCGACGACGATGCGACCACGACCACCGCTGCACCCGCGACAACGACAACCGCTGCTCCGACGAGCAGCACCGAAGGAACTACGACAACGGAGGCTTCGGGCCCGACGACGATCATCATCGGAACGACCGACGTGATCTCGAGCCTCGACTCGGCGGACGCCTACGCAACCGCGGACTGGGAGTTGATCAAGGCGTTCAACGAGCCCTTGCTGCGCTTCCAACCGGGTAGCAACTCGGTGCTCGAGCCGGGCATCGCCAGCCTCCCCGTCGCGAGCGAGGACGGGTTGAGCTGGACGGTGACCCTGCGCGCCGGCCTCACGTTCGGTGACGGCACGCCACTCACCGTCGAGATGGCCGTCGACCAGCTGAACCGACTGCTCAACACAGAGCTCCAGGCGAGTGCCCCCAATCAGGTGGGCAACACGCTTGCTGCTCCCTATGTGGAAAGCATCGAGGCTGTTGGCGACAACATGATCCGGTTCAATCTGCTCGGGCCTGCGGGGTTCTTCCCGCAGATCCTTGCCGGGGCGCCGTACACGATCGCCCATCCGGATATCTTCGCCGCAGAGGAGATGAACCTTCTCCCCGAGGCGCCGATCTATGGACTGGGCCCGTGGACGATCACGAGCCTGGTGACCGGTGAGCAGACGGTCCTCGAGCCGAACCCGTTCTACGACGGGATGTATCCGGCTCAGGTGGATCGAATCATCGTCCAGCGGTTCTCGAGTCCGAGCGCGATGGCCGATGCCGTCCGCGAAGGCGAGATCGATGTCGCCTGGCGAATCCTCGGAGCCGAGGCTGCCGACGACCTTCGATCGGTCGAGGGCCTCCATGTCGAGACGATCCCGCAGGCGCCGATCCGGTACCTGATCGTCAACCACTCGCAGGGCCGCGTGACGGCGCTTCCGGCCGTGCGCCAGGCGCTCGCCGCGGCGATCGATCGGGACGAGCTCTCGGACGTGGTGTTCGGTGGCGCGGTGACGCCCCTGCTGTCTCCGGTGCCCCCGGGCTTCCTCGGCGCCAACGCGGCATTCGAGGATGCCTACCAGAGCCCGAACATCCAGCTCGCACGCGAGCTTCTGATGAGTGCCGGGTACTCGGAGGTAGCGCCGCTACAGATCAGGCTCGGATACCCGCCTGAGCACTATGGAGTCACGACCGCAGACGGTGTGCTCCTGGTCGCTCAGCAGTGGGAGGCCACCGGGATGATCGAGGTCGAGACGATCGGGCAGGAGTGGAGCACCTATGTCTCCGCTTGCACGAACGGCACCGTCTACGACGTGTGCGTGCTCGGCTGGTTCTTCGACTTCCCGGATGCGGAGAACTACCTGCAGCCCTTCATCGAGGGCGACGGGCTCGGGACCATGGTTCTGTGCCCCAACCCTGCATGCGAGGGAGTCACTGCTCCGAACATCGATCCGCGCCTTGGTGAGCTGCTCCTCGAGCAGCGGGCCGAGACGAATCTCGATGCGCGGGCTGCGCTCATCGAGGAACTGCAGGATGTCTATGCCCAGGAGGTGGTGACCATTCCGCTCTGGTTGGAGCCGGAGTTCATCATCTACTGGGACTGGATCTCGGGTGACCCCAACCTGCCGAACCAGAGGACACTCAACATCGGACCCGATTTTGAGTTCATCTACTCGGTGTTGACCGTCAACCGCTGACACCAGCTCGGACGTGAGATGGTCGGGGAGCGGGAAACCGCTCCCCGACCGTCACATGGCCCTCTGACCAAGTCGTATGCACCCGTTCGTCCTGATGTTCATGATCTTCGGCCTGCCGGCCGTGATCGCGCTCGCCTGGGTGTTCACACGCGGGGGCGACGCCCTGAGGCGATACATCGTCACGCGCGTCGCGTTGACCCTGCCGATGGTCGTGATCCTCGTGTCCGTCGTCTTCGTCGTCCTGAGGGTGATGCCGGGTGACGTCGTCTCATCGACCCTCGGCCCCAAGGCGACCGACATCGCCCGGGAGACGATCATGGAGGAACTGGGGCTCGACCGACCGTTGATCGTCCAGTACGGCACATTCCTCAGGGACGTCTTCACACTGGACCTCGGCAACTCCTTCGTCGGTGCCCGCCGTCCGATCATCGATGAGCTCGGCGAGCGGCTGCCGGCCACGCTCGAGCTGATCATCCCCGCCGCCCTTTTCGCTCTCATCACCGGCATCTACCTCGGCACTCGGGCCGCCGTCCGCCGCAAACGGCCCTCCGATTACGGCCTCCGCATGTACAGCGTCATCGTCTACTCGATGCCGATCTTCTGGCTCGGGTTGCTGCTCAGGCTCGTATTCAGTGTGTGGCTCGACTGGACCCCTATCGCCGGACGGATCGACGTCGTGACAAACACCACCTTGGAGCGCACAACCAACCTCCTCGTCGTGGACTCGATCCTGACGGCAAATTGGAGTGCGCTGGGCAGTGCGCTTCATCACATGGTTCTTCCCGCCCTCACCCTGGGCCTCGTGCTCTCGGGCGTCTTCCTCCGCCTAACCAGGATCAACGTCATCGAGACCCTCCAGGAGGACTATGTGGTTGCGGCGCGGGCACGCGGAATCCGCAAGCGGGCTGTGACCTACTCGTACGCGCTGAAGAACGCCATGATCCCCGTGGTCACCGTCATCGGACTGCAGGTCGCCATCCTCCTCGCAGGGGCCGTCCTCACCGAGACCGTCTTCAACTGGCCAGGCATGGGGCGATACCTTGTGCAACGCATCAGCTCGCGGGATTTCCAGGCGGTCCAGTCCACGGTCGCGGTCTTTGCGCTCTTCGTGGCGCTCATCAGCCTGGCGGTCGACGTCGTCTACTCGGTACTCGATCCGAGGGTGAAGTACTGATGGCCCACGACCGACCCCGCATCGACATCCCGGACTGGGAGAGGGAACTCGAACGGGTCGGGTTCGCCCGGCGCCTCCTGCGCGCTCGCAAGTGGTACGGGGCAGACTGGTGGTTCGTCGCCATTTCCAGCTTGATGGTGGTCGGGTTCCTGCTCCTCGCCGCGTTCCCCCAGGTGTTCGCCAAGTACGACCCGCTCGACCTGGTGGGCCCGCGCCTCCTGGCACCCGGCGAGCGCCCCAACCAGGAGGTGCTGATCCTCCGCGAGGACTCGGAGTTCGAATCGATCGCCGATTTCGAGCCGGACGTGCGGACACGGGTCGCCGTGGTGATCGACACGCCGTCGAGCGAGGCGGCCCGCGACGCGGCCGACGTCGCCACCGAGGAACGGGCCGCGGCCGGGCTCGAAGGCCGAATCCGCCTCGAAATCCTCCGCATCGAGACGCTCGACGAAGCACTGGACTCGCTGCTCAACGGCGAGGCCGTGGCGGTGGTCGCCTCGTCGAGCGCGTTCGGCGAAGTAGATGCCGGCTATCCCGACCTGGTTATCGCCGGTCCTGTGTCCACCCTCGAGCAAGACGCCACCAGCTTCCCGCTGGGGACCAACCAGGTGGGCCAGGACGTGCTGAGCCGGCTCATCTGGGGGGCCCGGATCGCCATCCTCATCGGTTTTTCGGCTGCGATCCTCTCGTTCGTCATCGGTATTCCCCTAGGGCTGATCGCCGGATTCGCTGGGGGCAAGCTCGACCGGATACTCACCCTGATCATGGACAGCATCTACGCCTTCCCGGGCCTGATCCTCGCCATCGCCATCACTGCGGTCCTGGGGCCGAGCATCCTCAACATCATCGCCGCGATCGGGGTCCTCTACATCCCCACCTACTACCGCGTCGTTCGCGGCCAGACGCTCTCCGCGAAACAGGAGCTGTATGTCGAGGCGGCGCGCAGCCTCGGTGCCAGGCCCCGGGCGATCTTGGGCCGGTACATCTTCCCCAACGTCATCCCCTCGGTGGCGGTGATCTTCTCGGTGAACGTGGCTGACGCCATCCTCACCGGTGCCGGGCTCTCGTTCCTCGGCCTCGGCCTGCCGCTCGACATCCCCGACTGGGGCATCGATCTCGCCAGAGGCCAGGAGTTCATTCGATCCGCCTGGTGGCTGATCACCTTCCCCGGCCTGGCGGTCATGCTCGTCGTCCTCGCCTTCACGATGATGGGTGAGGGCCTCGTCGAGATCTTCAACCCCAAGCTGCGAAGGAAATGACATGACGGCACCACTCACCCAGGGGAGCACGCTGCGGCCGGGGGGCACTCTGTACTCCCTCGACGACGTCTCGGTGCGCTACGCCACCCGCGAGGGGCATGTCGCGGCGGTCGATTCGGTGACCCTGGACATCCGCAAGGGCGAGATCCTTGGGCTCGTTGGGGAGTCCGGGTGTGGAAAATCCACCCTGGGCAAGGCGATGCTCCGCATGATCTCCCCACCCGGGAAGATAACCAGCGGGCGCCTGATCTTCGACGGCATCGATCTCCTCACTCTGAAGGAGTCGGAGATGCGCGTCCTCCGCGGCGCCCGGCTCGGCATGGTCTTCCAGGATCCGATGACCTCTCTCAACCCACTCGAGAGGATCGTGGACCACATCACAGAGACCATCCGCACCCATGAGCGCCGGGTGAGCGCGGCGGCCGCCCGCGACCGGGCCGAACAGCTCATCGGACGGCTCGGGCTCCGCGTCGAGCGCATCGACGACTACCCGCACCAGTTCTCCGGTGGTATGCGTCAGCGCATCATGATCGCCCTCGCCCTTGCCCTCCGCGCCGACCTGGTGATCGCCGACGAGCCGACGACGGCGCTCGACGTGATCGTCGAGGCCCAGTTCCTCGACCTCTTGCGCGAGTTGCGCGACGAGTTCGACCTGACGATCGTCCTGATCAGCCATAACCTCGGCGTGGTCGCCGAGGTCGCGGACCGGGTCGCCGTCATGTACGCGGGGCGCATGGCCGAGCTGGCGGAGGTCAACCAGCTCTTCCTCGAGCCGCACCATCCATACGCCCGGGGGCTGCTGAGGGCGGTGCCCAATATCGAGCTGGACGGCGCCAAGCTGTACCAGATGGAGGGTGTTCCGCCCGACCTCCGACATCCCCCGGCCGGGTGTGCCTTCCATCCACGGTGCCCTGACGTGATGGCGATCTGCTCACAACGTCGCCCCGGGTTCGACCTCCTTGACGACGGGCGATGCGTCGCCTGCTGGCTGTACGAGGACCACGAGGAAGCAGCGAAGTGACCGAGCCTGCCCCCCAGAACCTCGTCGAGGTCCGCGGCCTAAAGAAGTGGTTCCCGGTCCAACGGGGCCTGCTCGCCAGCCTGCTGTCCCGTGAGCACGCCCACCACGTGAAGGCGGTTGACGGAGTGGACCTGAGCATCCGACGCGGCGAGGTCCTCGGGCTTGCCGGGGAGAGCGGATCGGGCAAGTCCACCGTGGGTCGGCTGGTACTCGGACTGCTCGAACCGACCGAGGGGTCGGTGCAGATCGACGGCGTAGACCTGTCCACGCTGTCGCGCGAGGAGCTGCGGCGCTACCGGCGCAAGATGCAGGTGGTCTTCCAGGACCCCCTGGCATCGCTCAACCCGCGGATGACGGTCGGAGAAGCGATCGAGCACCCCGCCCGCATTCACGTGCCAGGCATTTCGAAGGAAGAGCGTCGCAACCGGGTGCTCGAACTGCTCGAGGACGTCGGGCTCACGCCTGCTGAGGCGTTCTACGACAAGTACCCCCACCAGGTGTCGGGGGGACAGCGGCAGCGCGTGGTGCTCGCCCGCGCCCTCATCACCAGGCCCGATCTCATCGTGGCAGACGAGCCGATCGCCTCAGCCGACGTCTCCGTGCAGGCCCTCCTGCTCGAGCTCATGGCATCGCTGAAGGAGGAGTTCGACCTCACCTACCTCTTCATCACCCACGACCTGGCGACCACGAAGTACATCTGCGACCGCATCGCCATCATGTACCTGGGTCGCATCGTCGAAGTCGGGCCGCTCAGAGATGTCTTCGAGAACCCGCAACACCCCTATACCAGGGCGCTCCTCGCCGCCGTCCCGGTGCCCGACCCACGCCACCGCCGCACCGAACCGCTCCCCGAGGGCGAGATCCCGAACCCCATCGATCCTCCGCCGGGCTGCGCCTTCCACCCCCGGTGCCCCATCGCGGTCGCCGGCATCTGCAACGTGGAGACGCCCGCCCTGGCACGGGTGGACGGATCCAGCGAGCACTTCGCCTCGTGCCACCTCCGCACCGGCTCCTTCCGCTACCTAGACCCCCGGCGCGCGAGCTAGGCGTTTCACGGACACCGGACCGGCCCGGGGCCGGTCTGCAAGAATCCACCCGAGCTTGCCGCGAACCCGGTCGAGAAGCCACCACACACGGGTCGCCAGAAGAGCCCGACCCACCGCCGAAAGGCCGTGACGGAGGGGTTTGCGGTGACCACCACGCGCACTCGAACACCCCTTCACAACCCTCCCCGCCAGACCGCCGATTCAGCCGCCGATCTCGAGCGCCACCGCCAGCAGCAGTTCCACCCAACCGGCATACATCTCCCGCGACGGGTGGAGGCCGTCCCCGGCGAGCAGCCCTGGTTCGTCGGCAGCTCGCCGCGAGATGGGCGTCACGTCGACGAACCCGACGCCGCGGTGCGCCGCCTCCTCCGCCACCACCCGGTTGAAGGCGTCGATCTCACTGGTAATCCGCTCCCGGTCCCGGCTCCCGGCGAAGGGAGTCACTCCCCAGTCAGGGATCGACACCACGATCACCCGGTCCGGGTCCCTGTCGGCGAATCCGATCGCCCGGTCGAGGAGTGCGCCGAAGCCGTCTCGGAACCCCTCCACCGGATATCCGCGGTACTGATCGTTGACACCGATCTGGAGGGTCACCAGGTCGAAGGGACCGACCGGACCGGCCTGGTCGATCCCGGTGCCCAACTCGGCCACCGTCCACCCGGTCCGGGCGACGATCACCGGGTCGGCGACCCCCACACCCCTGTCCCGGAGCGCGCCGGCGAGGAGCACCGGCCAGCGGTCGGCCGAATCGACCCCCTCCCCGATCGTGTAGGAGTCGCCCAGGGCGAGCAACCGGACCGGATCACCCTGGGGTGCGCCCCCCTCCCCCGCCTTCGGCGGAAACTCCCCCCGTCTTCGACGGGGGGAGACGCTCTGGGAAGTGAGCAGGACCAGTACGGCGGCGAACCTCACGCCTCGAGCACGCCGGCGAGGACGTCGACGGCATCCCACACGTCGGTGAACGAGACGTAGAGGGGGGCGAATCCGAAGCGGAGCAGGTCGGGAGGGCGCACGTCTCCCTGCAGGCCGGCGGCCACCAGGCGCTCGTACACCCCCGCAGCGTCGGGATGACGCAGCGACACCTGGCTCCCCCGCCGCTGCGGGTCGCGCGGCGAGGCGACTTCGAGCCCGAGCCGCTCGTCGACGAGGTCGATGAACAGCCCGGTGAGGGCCACGCTCTTGGCTCGCAACTCAGACATGCCGATGCCGTCGTACACATCGAGGGCGGCGTCGAGCAGAGACATGGAGACGATCGGCTGGGTGCCGGTGATGAACCGGCGGATGCCCGGCGCCGGGCGGTAGCCCTCTTCCATCAGAAAGGGCTCGGCGTGGCCGATCCAGCCGGGGATCGGGTTGGCGGCCCGGTCGAGGTGCATCCTGTTGACGTACAGGTAGGCGGGAGCCCCGGGCCCGCCGTTGAGGTACTTGTAGGTGCAGCCCACCGCGAAGTCGACGTCCCAGTGGTCGAGTGAGATCGGGAGCACGCCGGCGCTGTGCGACAGGTCCCACACTGCGAGAGCGCCCGAACCGTGGATCGTCTCGGTGGTGGAGCCCATTTCGGCGATCTCGGCGGTGCGGAAGTCGACGTGGTTCATCACCACCACGGCCACCTCGTCGTCGAGGAGGTCGTCGACCGATCGGCCCCGAGAAGTCACCCGGGTCCGCCCCCCGATTCGCCGGGCGACGCTCTCGGCGACGTAACGGTCGGTGGGGAACGCCCCCTCCTCGATGACGATGACGGTGCGGCCCGGATCGAGGTCGGCCGCCGCCAGCAGAGCCTTGTAGAGGTTGGTGGTGGTGGTGTCGCACACCACCACCTGCCCGGGCTCGGCCCCGATCAGCGAGCCGATGCGGTCACCGAGCAGGAGCGGGAGCTCCCACCACCCCCCTTCCATCCATCCCCTGATGAGCCGCTGCGACCACTGGCCGAGGATCTCCTCGGCGCGCTCCGGAGCACCGCGGGGCATGAGACCGAGCGAGTTGCCGTCCAGATAGACGAGGCCCTGCGGTATCACGAACCGGTCGCGCACCGAGGCAAGGGGGTCAACGCGGTTGAGGGCAGCAGCCTGCTCGCGGGTCATCACGGAGGGAAGGTAGCGGTCGGACTCAGCCGGAAGCCCGGTCCCCCAGCTCCCGATCCAGTATCAGCACGGCGGAGGGCTCGCCGTCGGCGAGGCGAATCCTGTCGAGGATCGTCTCCACTGCCGCCTCCTCTTCGGTCTGCTCGGAGACGAAGTCGAGGAGGAAGGGCACGCTGGCCAGGTCGCCTTCGTCGAGGGCGAGCCGGTGTAGGTCATGGATGGCCTGGGTCACCTGGCGCTCCTGGCGGAGAGCGACCTCGAACACCTCCTCGGGGCCCTTGAAATCGGTGGCGGGGGGAGGCACCTCCCCGATGCTCGGGGCGTGGCCCCGGTCGACGGCGAAGTCGAGGAAGCGCAGGGCGTGATCGCGCTCTTCGTCCGACTGGGCTCGCATCCATGAGCTCATGCCAGTGAGATTCTGGTCCGCGAAGAAGATCGACATCTGCAGGTAAGCGGCAGAGGACGCCAACTCCACGGTGATCTGGCGTGCGAAGGCCTCGGCGACGGGATCGGGCATGTGCATGGTCTGCTCCCTCGGGTCGACCCCACGATTATGCCCCGGACGAAGCTTCACCCCGTTGCCCACAACCGCGGTTACCGTTTCCGGGAGCATCCAGAGACGGTCACACGATGAAGCGAACAGCCCTCCTCCTCACACTCGCCCTGGTGGCCGCCGCCTGCGGGGGTGGCACCGGGGAAACCACGACCACCACCGAGGCCACGACGACCACTACCACCTCGACGATCCCCGCCACCACCACGACGACGGAGCCCGCCACGACCACCACCACCCAGCCGGCGTCGCCGGTGGTGGCCGAAGAGGGCGACGTGGGCGAGACGGTGGCACAGCTCGAATGGCTCACCGGATGCGGCGGCTTCGGCGACGAGGCGGTCGACGGCATCTTCGACGCTGCACTCACCACGGCAGTCATGGCTGCTCAGACCTCACTGGGGTTCGAGCCGACCGGGGCCGCCACCGAGGACTTCTTCATTTCCCTCACCCAGCTGTGCTTCCTCGACCGTGAACTGGAGCCGGGCTCCGATCCCATCCGGGTGTTCGGCTTCACCGCCCTCGACGATCCCGAGGTGTTCTCGATCTCGCTGTTCACCGACAGCGTGATGACGGTGAACGTCGTCGCCGGTCCGGGGGCGCTGGTCACCGTGTTCGGCCCTGACGGGGCGCCTGTCGTACCCGCCGAGGACGAGACCATCACCGCCGCGACAGACGGCCGACACCGGATCGAGGTGAGCACCGCAGGTGACCCGGTGTTCTTCATCATCGACGTGAAGCTCGAGTTCAGCGGCGAGACCGGCGACTGGATCATCACCACCGACGGGATCGCCTACCGCGACACCGAGTTCGTGATCGGCACCGCCGCCGGGCCGATGATCGACGAGATCTTCGACATCCTCGGCCACCAGCCCCGCAGCCAGTTCAACGAGTTCGACACCGGCTGGGACCAGCCCGGCCAGGAGGGCTTCCGCGGGGTGTTCATCGAAGGGCTGGCGTTCCTCTTCCTCGGCCCCAACGCCGAGAACCCGGGCAGGCCCGAGACCTTCTGGCGGGTGCGGTACGTGGGCGAGTCGTTCGACGAGAACGGGCACCCCCGGCCCTACGGGTGGGTGCAGACGCTCTCGGGCATCACCGTAGGCGACACCCTCGAGGACCTGATCGACACCTACGGCAGCCAGGTGAACGCCGGGAGCAACTCGGAGGAGCACTACTACCGCTTCGGCGCCGCCGACGGCTCAGAGGTCTGCTTCTACTTCGGCGAGGACGAACCCGACGACAACGACGAGATCCTGGAGATCTCCACGGAGTGTCGGGGCTGAGCCCGCCTGACCCCGATAACGCGATCCATGCGTGGCGTGCATCTCACCTGACGGGAGGGTTCGTGGCTACTCGGAGACTGTGATGGGGCCAGCCGCCCAGATGCCACCCAGGCTTCCCGGTCGGTCGAAGAAGATACACGCTATCCCGTAGGTCCCAGGGGCCATGTCAGCGATGAGGTCGCCAGTGGATCCTGCCTCCGCAGATGCCTCGGCTACCAGAGTGGCGAAGGCCGGGTGTTCCAAGGATGGCTGTCCCGCTTCGTTCCTGGTGCGCTCCGCCTCGATGTGAGCTGCGAGCTCTTCGTAGTCATGGCCCTCGTCGAGCAGCCAGAGGTCGAGATCGAACTGTCCCGGCGTCTCGTTCTCCATCTCGATCCGGAGCTGTTCGACAGACATCTCCGCAGGCCCGGCGTATGTGCACCCCACATCGGAGAGCGTCACGGTCGCCGGTCCTGGCTCGCCCGTGGACGACGGGCTCCCGCAGGCTGCGATCGACAGCATCAACGCGGCCAGGAGTGTGATTGACCGAGGGAAAGAGAACCGCGATTCTTCGCTCATTGGTACTCCCTTAGAGACTCTCCGTCACGGAGAAGGAGTGGCTGGTGAACCGGCGCAGGCGGACATCCTCAGGTGAGGCGTAGTACACGCCTTCCTCGACCTTGGTCCCGTCGCGGGCCGTGAGCCGGACCGTCACGGAGAATGTCCCCGAAGGCCACTCCGGGCCCGAGACGGAGGTGATCTCGTACTCCTCGAAGGGGCTGCCGGCACGCGTCGCGTAGAAGTCGAGTTCGACCGGGTCGTTCCAATCTCCCAGGAACCCGACGAAGCCTTCTGCTCCGCTCCCTGACAGCCGGGCCTCGAGGAACTCCAGCATGAGTTGGCGCACCTCATCCTCGGCTGGAGGCACCGCCTGGGTTCCCCCCTCTATTCCGGTGGCGTCCACCCATCCGGTCACCAGCCAGATCCCGTCCCGGCCCCGCCGTACCAGCTGCTCGGCGGTGACCCGGACCACCTCATAACGGGTGGCGTTGATGGTCGGCGGGCACTCCGCCCCCACCGGGTCGTCCGGGTACAGAGGATTGACTCCCTCACCGCAGCGAATGACATACCCCACGTGGGCGGCGGCCTCCCAGTCCTGTTCGACATCCTCCGACGGCCCTGACGAGATCACGTGCCCTCCCCGCCAGCCGAGCATCTCCTGCACAAACCGAACCGAGATGGCATCCATCCGGGACGGGTAGTCGCCGCTGAGATCCCTCCCGGGCGCCTGCCAGGCATAGTCGGGATGTCCAACGTCGGCCAGGGACTGAGCCTCCATGGCGTCCTCGCTGGAGGTCTGGGGCCACAGCCCTCGCCACCCATCGGGGATCGGACCGGTGACCGGCGCTTCGGGAAGGCTGCTCGCGAAGAGGCCCACCACTACCAACACTGCCAGTACCGCGGCGGCTGCCACCAGGACGGGTGTGACCCGGCGGCGCGTGCGCGAGACCGCAAGGGTTGCGGCCACCGAGACCACGGGGTGGAGGCGGACCTCCTCCTCGGTGA